>ERZ1740065.872-NODE-872-length-17207-cov-4.103486_pt1 | contig 17207 bp, 12 predicted proteins | sample MGYA00581738_ERZ1740065 | MGnify/ENA primary metagenome ERZ1740065 (study PRJEB43018, sample SAMN04849749) | marine metagenome | isolation source: floating plastic debris | place: Pacific Ocean | collected 2008-09-01 | study: EMG produced TPA metagenomics assembly...
ATAAGATGGGGGGCGGGGGGTGTGGGTGGATGGGGGCGCTGTCTTTCTTGCGGCGATCGCCTGGCTGGGGCCAGGCAAATTGTAGACGTGCCGAGTCCGATAAATTTTGCCAGGTGACGCGCCGCTCTTTTTGGTTTAAATCTTGGGGATCGCCCGCTATTACTGCGACTAGCTGCCCCGTTAGTCGAAACTGTTCTCGGGTTTTGGGAAAATACCAGCACGCCTCTCCTCGCTGATCCCCATCGATTTGGGGAATTTTTTCGCTGCGACGGTCGGTGATGATTTTCAAGGCGTTAGGCAGGTCGGGGCGATCGCTGAAACCGCGAAATACTACCGTTCGGTTAGCGGGCGCGCCATTTGCTCGCACCGTAGCTAATTGAAAATATCGGGCATAGGCGAGGGAGCGATTGCGGTGGAGCGCCCGCGATAGGGGCGATCGCCAAGGAGCCAAAGAAGTCATGGTGCTTAATGTAGCCCGATGTTGTGCTTAATATGGAAATAAGTTGTGGGAATGTTCTCGTGCAAATTCAATCGACACAATTTCCTGGGGCTTCTGTTGATCCTCTGGAGCCTCTGTTGCTGGCGGTGCCACCCGCGCTCAAGCTGTGCGTTACCGTTGACCAGTTTGCTGCCCTGGCGATCGCCAACCGTCACCTACATTTAGAACGAACTGCACAGGGAGAATTAACTGTGAATCCACCTACGGGCTGGGAAACCGGTCGACGAAATTGGAGTATTGCTGGTGAGTTGTATATTTGGTGGCGCAGTGCTGGAAAGCCGGGCTACGCGTTTGATTCATCCACTGGCTTTATTTTGCCCAATGGTGCAATTCGATCCCCTGATGCGTCCTGGGTGAGTGGCGATCGCTGGGAATCTCGCCCTATTGATCCCGATGAAACCTTCCCTCGGATTTGTCCAGATTTTGTGGTGGAGCTGCGATCCAAAAGCGATTCCCTGGCTCCGCTACAGGAAAAAATGCGTGAATATATCGCCAACGGTACCCAACTGGGCTGGCTATTGGATCCCCAAAATCGCCGCGTTGAAATTTACCGCGCCGACAGAGACGTGGAGGCCCTTGACGGTCCCCAGGAATTATCGGGCGAAACGACCTTATCGGGATTTCGCTTAGACCTGACGCAAATTTGGACGCCGTAACGCCACAGCAGCCCCTAAGCGCGACTAGCTATCTCGGGAATACCTAGCATTTGGCTGTTGCCCTTCCCTGGCTTCACCATGGGGTAGCAATTTTCATCCCGCTTCACCAGAATATCCATCAGCACCGGACCAGGATGCTCCATCATTTCTTGGTAAGCGCCCGCCATATCCTCACGACGGGTTACCATCATGCCCTTCATGCCGAACGCTTCCGCTAGTTTCACAAAGTTGGGCATCCCCTTTTCCATATTGGAGGACGAATAGCGCTGCTCGTAGAAGGCCTGCTGCCACTGGCGCACCATGCCCTGCCAACCGTTGTTGATAATCACGGTTTTGACGGGTATGTCATATTGCACCAGCGTGGCCAGCTCCTGCAAGTTCATCTGGAAGCTGGCGTCTCCGGCAATACAAATCACCTCTTCTCCCGGTAGGGCCACCTGGGCCCCCATGGCAGCGGGCATTCCGTAGCCCATGGTACCAAGCCCGGCGCTGGACATCCATTGGCGGGGACCATTTTTCAGGAACTGGGCTGCCCACATTTGGTGTTGCCCCACGTCGGTGGTGTAGTAGGCGTCGGGGGCACTTTTCCACAGTTCTACGATCGCCTCTTGGGGGCTAATTTCCTCCGAATCGGTGGGGGCTACCAGCGGGTAATCCACCTTCCACTGGTCAATGCGCGATCGCCAGTCCGCCGTCGTTTGGGTGGCCGCCGGAATAGCCAGCTCTTCGATGCGGGCTAGCATTCCAGTCAGCACCTTGCCCACGTCTCCCACAATGGGCACATTGGGCACGCGATTTTTGCCCACCTCCGCCGGGTCGATATCAATATGAATCACCTTGGCTTTGGCGGCGAATTCGTCCAGTTTACCCGTCACGCGATCATCAAAGCGAGCCCCCACCGCAATCAGCAAATCACAGTCGGTCACCGCAAAATTAGCGTAGGCGGAGCCGTGCATGCCCAACATGCCCACCGATAAGGGATGACGCTCATCAAAAACCCCTTTGCCCATTAGGGTGGTGGTGACGGGAATTTGGAAGTGTTCCGCAAGCTTGGTCAGTTCCGCGTGGGCTCCAGCGGCGATTGCCCCACCTCCCACGTACAGCAACGGACTATTGCTATTGCGAATTAAATTTAGCGCCTGGGTGATTTGTCGATTATTGCCCTTCACCGTGGGCTTATAGCCTGGCAGCTTAATGGCTTCGGGCTCCACTGGCACATAGTCAAACTCTTCTTGACCCACATCCTTCGGCACATCAATCAGCACCGGACCCGGACGACCGGTGGCCGCAATATAAAACGCTTCCGCCACAATGCGCGCCATATCCTCCGGATTGCGCACCACGTAGGAATGCTTCACCACCGGTAAGGTGATGCCCCAAATATCCGTTTCCTGGAACGCATCGGTGCCAATCATCGGGCGCGGCACCTGTCCGGTAATCGCCACCATGGGAATGGAGTCCATATGGGCAGTGGCGATGCCGGTGACCAAGTTAGTGGCTCCGGGACCCGAGGTACCAAAGCACACGCCCACTTTTCCCGTGGCGCGAGCATACCCGTCAGCGGCATGGGCAGCTCCCTGCTCGTGGCGCACCAAAATATGCTGAATTTTGCCCCGAGCTTCTGCTTTATATAGCTCGTCGTAAATGGGTAAAATTGCGCCGCCAGGATAGCCAAAAATATGGGCAACGCCGTGGCGAACCAGGCTATCAATGAGAGCATAGCCACCAGTTTGGCGGGAAACGGTCAGTGGGGGGGAGCCAGCTTGGGGTGCAGTTCGCGATCGCACGGTTCTACCTCTCGGGCTTGTACAGGGTAAGGATTAAGGGTAAAAGACTAAGACTGAAATTGTACTAAGTTCCGGTAGGGTTGGGGCGATCGCTTTTGGGACACCATTCCCGTTGGCGCAACGCCAGGTTTTAATGGGAATTAGTAGGGAAAAACTAAGGAGCTGCGTAATCTATTGCAACTTAAATAGTGTTAAACGTATCAAATTCGTAAAATCTTTAGGCTTAAATCTTCAGGCTTAAAAAGTTAAAGCTCAGTTAAGCCCCATTAAGTCAAACCCTAGTGTACCCACTGACGGAAAATCCATCTGCTCCCTAAGACCTTTTTGTGAATATTTTTCGTAAAGGGTCGCGGGAGCTCGAAGACGGTGAAATAAGTTAGGAGCCGCAGCTTTGGTGGATAGCTCCCTGGGTGCAAAGGTAAGTGAGCTGTTGGGAATCGAGATTTTTGACCTGACTGAAATCGACGCCGCGCACCTGGGCGGAGGTACCGGTGGGGGCTTTTTCCACAAAGCCGCTGCTGCCGTTGGGATTGGCGGGGAACAGGGTGACATTTTGAAAGTTTGCGCCGGAAAGTTGAGCGCCCGTTAAGTCTGCTCCCGTTAAGTTGGCTCCCGTTAGGTTGGCTTCCTGAAGCCAGGCGCTTTTAAAGGTTGCCCCTTCCAAGTTGGTTTGGCTTAGGTCGATTTGGGTCAGGTCCGCTCGGTCTAACTGCGATCGCGACAAATTTGCATCGCGCCAGGTACTTTGGCGCAAATTCGCACCGGTAAAGACTGCATCCTGCCCCTGAAACCGTGTCCCTTTTACCCCTTGTAAATTGGCGTTTTGAAAATTTCCTTTGCCGAAATTGGCCCCGGTGAAGCTGGCTTGGAACAGTTGCGATCGCTCAAAAATCGCCGACACTCCCTGGGCACCGGAGAAATTAGCTCCCTCCAAATCGCCGCCGGAAAAGTCGGCGCGATTAACCGTAGCCCGCCCCAAATTCGTCCGCCGCAGGGGCACCCCCGACAAAAATGCTCCAGTTAAATCCGCCTCGCTTAGCCCCGCCCCGCTTAAATCAGTGACCCAATCGTCATAGGTATCAAGCTGGTCGTCGTTCCCAACGTTACGAAAGCGCGATCCCCGCAGCTCTGCCCCGGTCAACAGTACGCTGCGCAAGTTGAGTCCCGATAAATCTGCCCCCCCCAATGCCAACCGAAACGGCAGCTGGGGATGGTTTGACTGGCTGAAGTCTACTTTGCTCAGATCAATTTTTTCGCTGCCGGGATCCTGATCCCCACCCGTTTCCAAACTGCGCGGCCCCAGTCGCAACAGCTTTGTTAAAGCGCGCTGGGAGGCACGAAATCGACGACGGGCGGCCAACTGCTCCGGGGTATTGTTGCCCACGCTAAGGGAGTCCAGATCAGTTTTTAAGGTGCGGTTGAGGTTGGCTAAATAGCCCAGCGCCTCGGGTCCAGCGGCACTTAAGGCCTGTTGTAGTGCCTCCACCAGCTTGGGATCCTCTTCTTGACCCAGCAAATTTACCAGCAGCACAATATCCGAGCGATCGCCCCGGATACTGCCTAGGGCCATAATGGCTCCGCGTCGTTCATCGGGCGCACTCTGGCTGTACTGCCCCACCAAATCCTTTAAAAGCTGCTGTTCCTGTTCCCGCAACGCATAGGTTAAATTCTGCTGCTGTACATAAACCTGCGTCCCCACAAAGGTGCCCAGCACCAGCACCATGCCGCCTACCACCGCCGTAACGATCGCCGCTCCTGGATATTCCCGCATCAATAGCCATAAACCCTGGCGGTTCTCCGACGGCACTAACCTGTTTGACTGGGTCGCCGGCTGGGATGGCACAAAAGCAGGATCAGCACTGGGGGATTCGGCCGGGGGAGGCGGTCCCCCCAGAACAGCAATAGCCTCCGTGTCATGCGCCCAGGTTCCCCCTAGGGAGTCCCGTAATCCCCTTCCCCGGCGATTGAGCAGGGCTGTGCCCCCTTCAACTACCAAAGTCAGGGCGGTCAATCCTGCCAATAGCCCCACATCGGGAAATGCACCGCCATAGCGCCAAATGCCATAGGCGATCGCCCCAGGCACCCCCCAGCGTCCAACGCCCTCCCGCAGCAACACCCGCAAAATCCCCGGCGGTCGCCCATCCACTTGGCTAAGGCGTACCCCAAACCATCGTTTCGGCGACGTTTGACCCCGCACTGCCAATAGGTAAAACTGCGTTGCCCCCAGGGTCAACGGTCCCACTAATCCAATGGACCACAGCAAATTGGTCAGGGGGGCAACAGTCAGGGTGCGCGACTGTTGGGGGGTTGCCAGGGCTTTGGCGGTGGAGTCTTCGGCGATCGCCAAAATCCCATTTAGCCGCACCGGTCGCCCCGTGTAGCGCTCATTGACTGCCTGCCCCACCGCCCAGGGAACAAACGTCGTGATCCCCAGCAGCCCCATTTCCACCGCCCAAGCGCCCAGTCGCCGAAGCCCCAGCGATTTACGAGGCGATCGCTGGAGCTGGGGAATTGATTGGGAATCGGGGGAGGGAGAGACGCTGACCATGACGAGGAAAAACAAGTTACCCCAGAGCGTAACAAGAGTTGCCCGACCCAGCCAACGGGTTTTCGCCCTTTGGAGCCATTTCGTTGCAATTTGCACGCCCATGGGTGGACCCTAGGGGTATGCCCATAATGAGTCAGCGCGGGGGGAGGGCAACAACAGTGGCAAAAGGAGATCAAAAGTGGCAAAAGGAGATCAAATCTATGTGTGGCGATCGCTGGCAGGGCTAGAAGGGGTCTACGAACACCACGGCATTGACTGTGGCGATCGCACGGTGATCCACTATTCCAAGCGATGGGAAACGCCCACTGTCCGCCGTACCCATATCGATACATTTGTGGGGGAAACGGACCGCCCTGGGCGGGTGCGGGTGAAGCGCTACACCACCTGTTACATTCCCGAAACGGTGGTGCGGCGTGCAGAAAGCCGCCTGGGGGAACAGGAGTACAATCTGATTTTTAATAATTGCGAACACTTTGCCACCTGGTGCAAAACCGGTGTCCATCGCAGCGCCCAAATGGGTCCCCTAGCCAATCGCCTAGACGGCAGTGTGTTGGATCAGGCGCTGGGAACGGGACCCAGTTTAGGCAGCCTGCCTGGAAATAGCCCCAGTTCCGCCGACACCTTGAACCGAGCTTTGGATGATTTGGAACGCAGTTGGAATCGTCTTCAGCCCCAGTACAAAGATGCAAAGGAAGTGCTTCAGCAGTGGGATCAGGTGGCGCGGGTGGCGGTTCAGGGAGGGCGCGATGATCTGGCTAAAGGGGCGATCGCCAAAAAACTAGCGGCGAAAAAACAGTTGCAATCCTTTGGGGATCAGTTATCTCAACTGGCAAAGCTCACTGAAAAGTTGGTGGATCGGGGACAAGCCTTAGGGATTGATCTGAAATCACGACGGTCCTACAGTTGAGTCACCTTAAGGCAATCGAATTAAAGCAATCAAAAGAAAAGAAAAATCAGAAATACCAAGAACAATCTCCCCCCTTAATAAGGGTAGGTTAAGGGGAGATCCTTACCCGAAAGGCCCTGATTCAGAATTCTGAGCTACGGCGCAATTTTGAATAATTCCCTTTGAATAATTCCCTTTGAATAATTCCCTTTGAATAATTCCCCCCATTCTCCTCATTCAAGGAAGCTTCTTCCTGTTAATGACTGCTGACGTTTTTTGCCATTTTTATGTGTGCTTCCCCTTTGAAATACGCCATGGTTCACGAGTGGCTAACGCCGTTGGCAACGGGGGGATCGGAGCTGGTGGTGGAACAGATTTTGCAGCATATTGATGCGGATTTATTTGCCCTAATTGATTTTGAATCTTCTAACCCGAATAGCTATCTGTACGGGCGTAATATTGGCTCCACTTTTCTACAAAAATTACCGGGGGCAAAACGGGGAGTTCAAAAATATTTGCCGTTGCTGCCCTTGGCGATCGAACAGTTAGATATTCGCGATTATGATGTGGTACTTTCCTCGTCCCACGCTGTCGCTAAAGGAGTTTTAACCCATGCCCAGCAAATGCACCTGTGTTATTGCCACGCCCCAATGCGCTATGCCTGGGACTTAACTCAGGACTATTTAAATGCCAGCCGAGCTGGACGCGGATTGCCGGGATTAATCACGCGATATATTCTCCACCGCCTGCGCCAGTGGGATAGTTTATCGGCGAATCGGGTGGATTATTTTGTGGCAAATTCTGGCACTACGGCGCGACGAATTTGGCGGTGTTATCGACGACGTTCAGAAGTCATTTACCCTCCCGTTGATACCGAGCGATTTACCCGATCTTTAGATCAGGTTTCACCCGAGAACTGCCCTAAAAAATATAAGAATCAAGACTATTACCTAACCGTAACTCGCTTGGTTAGTTATAAAAAAGTGCCGATTATGGTGGAAGCTTTTACAAAATTGGGGCGATCGCTGGTGGTAATCGGCGGCGGCAAGGCGCTAGAACAATTACGATCCCAAGCAGGACCCAACGTCACACTATTGGGGGAGCAGCCCGACGAAATTGTTGAACACTATATGCGCCATGCCAAAGCCTTTGTTTATGCGGCTTTTGAAGATTTCGGCATTGCCCCGGTGGAAGCCCAGGCGGCGGGAATTCCGGTAATTGCCCTCAATGCTGGCGGCACCTCGGAAACGGTGCGGGATATTCGCCAGGATCCTCACCTGGGCACGGGCCTCCACTTTCCCAGGCAAACGGTCGAGGCTTTGATGGACGCGGTGATCGCCTTTGAACAGTGGGAGTCAAAATTTAGCGCTGAGGCGATCGCCCGTCACGCCCAAAATTTCTCCCACGACGCTTTTGCCCTGCGCTATCTTAATTTTCTAAAGTGGGCCTGGAATGACTGGAACCAACGCGATCGCCAAGACTTTTCTCCACCCCACTTAAACGCGAACAAATAAACGCAAATAAGTAAGCGGAAACGAGTAAACGCAAAAAATTGAAAGCCGGACCGCAAATGCCGAGCAACGTAATTAATTATGTAATCAACGTAGAGCAATGCAATTAGTGACACAGGATCCTGATTTGCTAATCCTGGCGATATAAAATGGAAAGCGGCGCAAGAAGAAGATATAGAAACCCATCACAAAACTGCGCAATAGTGCCGTTCAAAAGCTCCAGCTTGAAATTCCCCCTTGCCCGCCTCCGTTATCTTCATCTTCATGTCACACTTGAGCAAACTCCATAGGACTGCCCGTGAGCGATCAACCTAAATCCGTTAATACGCCCACAGATTCTGACGCCACACCGGAAAAAGAGCGCTCGGAAAATACCCTAATTGAAGCCGTTAAAACGGTTGGGCTTAGCGTAGTCCTTGCCCTCGGCATTCGCACTTACATTGCCGAAGCTCGCTACATTCCGTCAGAGTCAATGTTGCCCACGTTGGAAGTGAATGATCGCCTGATTGTGGAAAAGCTAGGATATCGTTTCAGTTCTCCTAAGCGCGGCGATGTGGTGGTATTTGAGCCTACCGATGCTTTGCGCGATCGCGATTTTGAAGACGCCATGATTAAGCGAGTCATTGGCTTGCCAGGGGAGCGGGTACAACTGCGCGACGGACGAGTTTTAATCAACGGTCGCCCCCTGACGGAAGCCTACATTGGCGACGAGCGACACCTTACCCAGTCGATGGTGGCAGGTACAAAAGCCGGGCGGACTATCCTGCCGTTAACATTCGATTCTGGTGAGCAACGTACGGAAGTGAATGTGTGTGGTTTGGATGAAAAGCCTTTCCTAACGGGTCCCGTTGTTGTGCCAGAAAATTCCTATTTGGTCCTGGGGGACAACCGCAACCGCAGCTACGACAGCCGGTGTTGGGGGGTTGTACCGAGCGATCGCATCATTGGTCAAGCCGTATGGCGCTTTTGGCCGTTAAGTCGTTTGGGTAGCTTGGATTAGTCTCTTTTTTAACAGCTTGCTTAGCTGATTTAACCGATGGGCGATAGTACACAGCTTCCTTTTTTATCGGTTATTGCGCCTCTTTATAATGGTCGGGATGATTTGCCTGACTTGCTGGACTGTTTGGCGGCGCAAACCTATCCGAGCGATCGCCTGGAATTCCTGCTAGTGGATAACAATAGCCAGGATGAAACCTTTGAAATTTTGCAAAAGGCAATCCCGCGATTTAAATCCCAAGGTTTTACATTGATCCCCCTTCAGGAGCTGCATATTCAGTCCTCCTACGCTGCCCGTAACTGCGGCATTCTTCAGGCAAAAGGGGAATTTTTTGCCTTCCTTGACGGCGACTGTCGCCCGGCGTCTGATTGGTTAGAAAATCTGATTCAGCCATTTTTAGCGGGATCTCCCCCAAACACCACCATGTCTGGCAACGGATTTAGTGCCCAAGACATCGGCATGGTGGCCGGGGAAATCCAAGCCCTGCTGGGAAACTCACGGCTAGAACGCTACGCCGATCGCCAGGATATCCTGTCCCAAAAACACACCCTAGCCAACCCTTTTTTCCCCTACGGACAAACGGCAAATTTAGCGGTTCGGCGAATCGTGTTTGAAAAAATCGGATTGTTTCGCAGTTACCTGACCACCGGCGGTGACGCGGATATTTGTTGGCGCATGCAGCAAAATACCCCCTACCAAATTGTGCTGGCTCCTGAGGCGATCGTGCGCCATCGCCACCGGGCCACCCTGGCAGATTTTCGCGGACAATTTCGTCGCTATGGTAAATCCAACGCCTATTTAAATAATCTCCACGGCATTCCTTTGATGACTCCTTGGACGGCTTCGGATTATATACGCCGCTCGTTGCGCTGGTGCCTAAAAGAGGTGCCTAAGGCGATCGCAAAACGGGTATTGGGCAGGGCTCCATGGGGGGATTTAGACTTAGATATATTGGGAATGCCCCTGGAACTATTGGGGATGCGATCGCGCTACGCTGGTCAACAGGCGGCACAGTTACCGAAGCGAGGGCATGAGATCCCCCCCTTCCCCCCTTCCTAAACTCTGTTGTTTTTATTCGCTTGTAACTGGGTTGATTGGAGTGGCTCGGTTGGTTTGTTCGCTACAGTTCATGCATTCGACTTACTTCGCGAATTGTTACAGAACAACTTTGTTTGATGACTATTATGACGTTCAGTTTCAGCGCCCTGTGAGCGTCGAAATTCCAGAGTGACAATGGATGGAATAGCTGTAAAGGCGGTAACTAATTGGGAATATTTCCCATTGCGGCAAGCCTAGGAAGCAGGGATTACGCTGCAGGAGGCGAACCTAAGCGCATGTTGAAAAAACGTCCATCACCCTCAGAGTTAGAAACTCGGGATCGGATTCTCGACGCTGCACAGAGGCTTTTTGCCCGAAAAGGCTACGACGCTACCACCACGAAAGATTTAGCCACCACTGCCAAAGTGGCGGAGGGGACCCTATTTCGCCATTTCAGTAATAAAAAAGCAATCTAAGTTGAAGTGGCTACTCAGGGTTGGGTAGAGATTTTGACTGATTTGTTAATGGAATTGAGCGAGATGGCCAACTACCGGGCGATCGCGCCTCTGTTACGAAAGCGCATGGGCAACTTGCGTAAAAACGGCGATATGATGCGCGTTTGCTTTATGGAAGCTCAGTTTCACCCAGAGTTGCAGGAGCGCATTCAGGGAGAGGTGATCGATAAGATGACCGACGTGGCTGAAGCATTTTTCCAAACGGCAATGGATCGGGGCATTTATCGCCTAATGGATTCGCGGGTGGTGGCACGGGTGTTTCTCGGAATGTTTGCGATCGCTGGATTTAGCGAAACCACCATTATGAGCAAAGCCACCAGCCCCAAAGATTTACAGTCAATGGCGGAAGGGTTAGCCGATATTTTCCTAAATGGGGTTTTGGCCTCGTCCGTTGATATTCAAGCTAGTTGATATTCAAGCCCGTTGATATTTAAGGTTGATATTTAAGCTGGTTACTATTAAGCCAGTTCGCCAGGTCCTAGGGCGACTACAATCACCCATAAATCCACTAGCAAAAGCAGCCCAGAAAATCCCAGCAAAATTAAATACATCCAGGGCTGTGCCAGCGGGATCACATCACGGGTGTCGATTCCCGTTTGTTTTTGCACCCGTTGCACCAGTCGATTGAAGCCCACCACCCGCATCGGCAATAAAAAACCTTGCCCGGCTTGATTGAGAAAATAGTAGACTAAGCCCCCTTGCCCAGTGCTGCGAGGTTTTAATGCCACCACGTCCGCCCAGGGCAGGGTCCAGCTTCGCCTCAGGAGCCAGCTAATCCAGGGAGCATAGGATACTGTGATTCCCGTTTGATCCAATACAACACGCTCTGACAAAACGCCAGTTAGGGCGATCGCCCCGATCCCCAATCCCACCCACAGGGCTGAGCTAGGCACAGGCGCTTCCGTTGTTTCTGCTAAAAACGGCAACGGGAAAGTTAGCGCAATATATAGAACCATTAACGTCAGGCGAATCAGCGGCGATATGCGAAAAACGTCAATGTCGTTCTGTTCGTCCATTTTCGCGCCTACCCCATTGCAAGCTTCAAGAGCACTTGTGTTGCGTTAGAAAAAACTGTTGCTTAGGAAAAAATGCTGATTTCTTTTGAACATTCTTTGAACAAAAGCTGAATTCTAAAAAATACTTTGAAATACCCTTGCCGGTTCTAAAGCGACCAGTAAGTGCCATCCTGAAGGAGTGCTACCCAGAATAGGAAGCAATTTAAGCCAAGGTCAATAAAGCATTTAAAAAATGCGGATGAAAGGACTTGAACCTTCACGTCGCAAGGACACTAGAACCTAAATCTAGCGCGTCTACCAATTCCGCCACATCCGCTCGGGCAACATAATAGCAGACTTCAAAGGTTTGTCCCAGACTTTGCCCAATTTGCTGGGGCGCCAAAAAAATCTCGGTTTATGGCAGTGCGCCCGAGATTGTGGTTTGAAATGGCTACGTCAGGAAATCACGATGTATCACGAACCACAATTATCCGTGCTGCTTGGTAACATACAGTTACTTTCCGTTATCAGGTTTTATATTTGAGCGATCGCGCCTCCTGGTAACCCTAACCATTCCCTGGAGTACCTATGCTGCGATTGGAGCATATTAAGAAAATTTATCCTGCTGGCGAGATTCTGAAGGATGTCAGCTGGGAGCTAAAGCCAGAAGAGCGCGTTGGCTTGGTGGGGGTCAATGGTGCCGGAAAATCAACGCAGCTTAAGATTATTGCTGGCGAAATTGAGCCCACCGCTGGACAGGTGATTCGTCCGACAGACTTGAGAATTTCTTATTTAAATCAAGAGTTTGAGGTTGATCCCGCCCGCACCGTGCGCGAAGAGTTGTGGAAAGCGTTCAAGGCGGTGAACGAGGTTCAGGAAAAAATGGCGGCGCTTCAGGTGCAAATGGAGACGGCCGATCCTGACGAGCTAGACCAGGCGATCGCCAAGTTAGATCGATTGCAACGGCGATTCGAGGCGGAAGATGGCTATGCCCTGGAAGCGCGCATTGAAAAGATTCTGTCCGAGCTAGGCTTTGATCCCGACGATGGCGATCGCCTGGTGCGAGCCTTTAGCGGCGGCTGGCAAATGCGCATGGGGCTAGGAAAAATCTTGCTTCAGCAGCCTGATATGTTGCTGTTGGACGAGCCCACCAACCATTTAGATTTAGAAACCATTGAATGGTTAGAAAACTATTTAAAAAGTTTGCCCACGCCCATGGTGATTGAGTCCCACGATCGCCACTTTTTGGATCGACTTTGCACCAAAATCGTGGAAACGGAGCGGGGGATCGCAACGGAATATTTGGGCAATTATTCTAATTATTTACTGCAAAAAGAAGAGCAGGCAACGGCCCAGCTCAGCGCCTTTGAGCGGCAGCAAAAGGAAGTGGAAAAGCAGCAAGCTTTTGTGGAACGATTCCGCGCTAGCGCTACCCGTAGCACCCAGGCGAAAAGTCGAGAAAAGCAACTAGAGAAAATCGACCGTATTGATGCGCCCACGGGATCAGCGCGCACCTTGAAATTTAAATTTCCCCCTGCTCCCCGTAGCGGACGAGAAGTGGTTCAAATTGAAGATTTGACTCACACCTACGGCGATCAGATTCTATTTTTAGGGGCAGAGCTATTAGTGGAGCGGGGCGATCGCATTGTTTTCCTCGGTCCAAATGGCTGCGGCAAATCAACACTATTAAGAATGGTTGCGGGGATCGAAAATCCCGACGATGGTCGTGCACAAATTGGACAGCATGGGGTGATACCTAGCTATTTCGCCCAAAACCAAGCTGAAGCGATGGAATTAACCAAAACGGTTATTGACACCATTCAGGATGAGGTTCCAGACTGGGACCACGGCGACGTCAGGGCTTTGTTGGGACAATTTTTATTTAGTGGCGACACCGTATTTAAAAAGGTGGAAGCCCTCAGCGGAGGAGAAAAAGCTCGTTTGGCCCTTGCCAAAATGTTAGTCCGCCCTGCCAATTTATTAATTCTCGACGAGCCTACCAACCACTTAGACATTCCAGCAAAGGAAATGCTGGAGGATGCCATCAGGAATTATGACGGAACCGTTTTAGTGGTACCCCACGACCGATTCTTTATTTCTCGAATCGCCAACAAAGTTGTGGAGCTAAAGGATGGTGAACTGAACCTTTATCGTGGCGATTATCAGTACTATCAAGAAAAAATTGCGGAGCAAGAAAAGCAAGTTGCCTTGGCTGCTTTAGAAGCAGAAAAAGCTGCGAAGGCAGAGCGTAAGCGAGCTAAGCAGCGGGATAAGCAAAAGGCAAAGAAAGCCGCAAAGTCCGGCTAAGCGTCCAAAGCTTTTCTTGAATTCTCCTAAAAATCTTTCCCAAATTATTTCGAGTCGATCCCCTCAATTCTTCACCTCGATGCTATTATTTCGGCAATATTAAAAGATCATGAAAAAGCGACCTAATATGACGGAGTCTCCTGTTTCTCCCGTTGTGCTGGCAATTCTCGATGGCTGGGGCTATAGCGAAAATCGTGATGGCAATGCGATTTCTATGGCGAATACGCCAGTATTTGATAGTTTGTGGGACGCCTATCCCCACACGTTGATTCAAGCTTCGGGTAAGGCCGTTGGTTTACCAGAGGGGCAAATGGGCAATTCTGAGGTGGGACACCTGAATATTGGTGCTGGGCGTGTGGTCCCCCAGGAGTTGGTCAGGATTTCTGATGCGGTTGAAGATGGCTCGATTCTTGCAAATGCGGCGCTGGTGAGGTGTTGCAAAAGGGTGAAAGCCTCTGGCAGCAAGTTGCATTTAATGGGGCTGTGTTCTGATGGCGGGGTGCATTCCCATATTGACCATATTGTGGGGCTGCTGGTATTGGCAAAGCAGCAGGGGATCGAAGAGGTTTGTATTCATGCCATTACCGACGGTCGCGATACACCGCCGCGTAGTGCGATCGCCTACCTAGAACAATTGCAACAGCACTGTGATGAGGTGGGCGTTGGGCAAATTGTTACCATTTCCGGGCGCTACTTTGCGATGGATCGGGATCATCGCTGGGAGCGGGTTCAGCCTGCTTACAATGTGATGACTGAGCTGGGAGATGGAGATGGGCGATCGCCACGGCAGGTGATGGAAAGCTGTTACGCCGAAGATACAACGGACGAATTTGTGATCCCCGTAAGAATTGCGCCGGGGGCCATTGAGGGCAACGATGGCGTGATTTGTTTTAATTTCCGACCTGACCGGGTGCGGCAAATTTGCAAAGCGTTTGTGGGGGAAGATTTTGCTGGGTTTGAGCGATCGCTAATTCAGCCTCTGAATTTTGTCACCTTTACCCAGTACGATTCCACGTTGCCGGTGGCGGTCGCTTTTGAGCCGGAGAGCCTGAACAATATTTTGGGTGAGGTGATTGCCAGCCACGGTTTGCGCCAGCTTCGTACGGCGGAGACGGAAAAATATGCCCACGTGACTTATTTCTTTAACGGCGGTTTAGAGGAAAATTTTGAAGGGGAAGATCGGCGCTTGGTGAGCAGCCCGCCGGTGTCCACTTACGATCACGAGCCGGCTATGTCGGCGAATCAGGTGACTAAGGTGGTGCTGGATGCTATTGATCAGCAGTGTTATTCGCTGATTGTGGTGAATTATGCCAACCCGGATATGGTGGGGCATACGGGCAAAATGGATGCTACCATCCAGGCGATCGAAACGGTGGATCGGTGTATTAGTCAGGTCCTTTCGGCGGCGAACAAGGCGGGGGGGACGGTGCTAGTGACGGCGGACCACGGTAATGCTGAAAAGATGGACGATGGCAGCGGTAATCCTTGGACTGCGCATACCACCAACTTGGTGCCTTTTGTGGTGATCGAAGGGGAAAAGCGCAAGATTCCTGGGCACGGTACTGACGCTAGTTTGCGCAATGATGGCTGCTTAGCGGATATTGCGCCGACAATTTTAGATATTTTGCAGTTACCGCAGCCGTTGGATATGACTGGGCGATCAATGATTCAGCCGGCCCAGTATCAGCCGAAGCTTAATCGGACACCCGTTAGCGTTTCTCTTTAGTCTCTAATTCCTAGTTTGAATGGCGATCGCCTCAGCACAGGTTTGTTGCTGGGGCGATTTTTTATTGTCAATTATTCAGTATGGAGTTGATCGTCATAGCAATTTCCTGGCTGGTGGGCGTTTCCAGTGTGGCGAGCCCTATTGCAGCTGCTGGAGGCGATCGCGCAACAGCTGACCTTGGGTTTCCGTTTCTGCCAACTCATCGCGCACTGCCTGCACCACCTCAGCGGGAGCGTTGTCCACAAATTTGGCATTGCCCAGACGCCCCGACAAAGAGGCGACCTGTTTTTCCACCTTGCCGAGCTTACGCTCCACTTTTTCCCGCAGCGCTGCCATATCTACCACGCCATCCAAGGGCATTAGCACCTGGGTGGTTCCCACAACACCGGTCATGGAGCGATCAGCATCCACCGCGATCGCTTCGAGCTCTGGTTCAGCCGCCATATCCACCGGCAATTCCAGGGGCACCGCTTCCGCCAACGGAAGCTGCGACGGCTCTGAACTGGTGGACAATTCAAGGGGGTTCCAATCGTTAAGGGTAGCTTCTTTGATTTCTTTTAGGTTCTGCGCCAAAGCGTCTCGATCTGCGGAGAACAGCAAATTATTAGCCGCAAACCAAACGGTCCAAACAAAACCAACGAGTTCAAAAAACTGTGGCAGCAAAATAAAATCATCCACCACATCCAACACTGCACCAACGGCTTTAAACGCCATAATCAGCACAAAAACTGTTGCGAGTAAAACAATGGTGGTTTGTTGTTTATCTTCGTCAAATTCAAATGTTTTCCCTGATGGAGAAGACGTTTTATCGCCCGCTGCTCCGGTTGATTTTGTATCGGCGGTCGCTACTTTAGGACCGCGCACTTCCAGCCTTTCCACCTTGGCTAAATTGCAAATATACGCCTCAGCACTCTGCAAGATTTTCTGTTCTTCAACAGTCTCGCTTGCTAACACAATGGGCACTTTGGCACTGGGTTTGATTTCTGCCTCTGCTCGCAGGTTACGAATGGTGCGAACTGCGCCAAAGATTAACGTAAATTGCTCACCCAGTTCAGCATTAATCGCCTTGGGATCAGAGTCAGGGTAGGGTTGTAGGGCTAACAATGTGCCTTCATCTTCCTGATGTAGCCCATGCCAAAGTTCTGCGGTAACGTGGGGCATAAAGGGATGGAGCAGCTTTAAAATACCGTCAAGAATGTAGGCTAAAACTTGCTGAGCAGCGTGTTTGGCAGTTCCGTCATCACCGTTTAAACGAGGTTTTACCAGTTCGATATACCAGTCACAAAAATCGCCCCAGATAAATTCGTAGAGTCCTTTTGCTGCTTCCCCAAAGCCGTATTTGTCTAGGTAATCGCGGGTTTGGGCGATCGCTACGTTGTACCGCGATAAAATCCACCGATCCGCTAACTCCAGGTTTGAACTATCAGGATCCCCAAGCTGTTTTGGGGTTTTCTCCTCCAAATTCATCAACACAAATCGGGATGCATTCCACAGTTTATTGGCAAAGTTTCGAGAAGATTCTACGGAGCTAGATTCATCGGTTTTACGGTTGTAATCTAGTCGAATATCCTGCCCTGCCCCTGTCACTTCTCGGATTAGGGCATACCGCGTTGCGTCGGTGCCGTACTTATCAATTAGCACCAGGGGATCAATGCCATTATTGGCAGATTTCGACATTTTTTTATTGTTTTCATCCCGCACCAAGCCGTGAATATAAACGGTTTTAAAGGGCATTTGGTCGG
>ERZ1740065.873-NODE-873-length-17206-cov-14.283832_pt1 | contig 17206 bp, 9 predicted proteins | sample MGYA00581738_ERZ1740065 | MGnify/ENA primary metagenome ERZ1740065 (study PRJEB43018, sample SAMN04849749) | marine metagenome | isolation source: floating plastic debris | place: Pacific Ocean | collected 2008-09-01 | study: EMG produced TPA metagenomics assembly...
TGTTTTTTGTTGTTTTGTTTTTAGTTTTTTTTTTTATTGTTTTTTTGTTCTGAGAGAGGGTTAGGTGAGAGAGTGATAGTAGAGAGAGAGTGAAAGGAGAGAGAGAGGGAGTGATAGGGAGTGACGGAGTGACGGAGTGAGAGCTGCATGAGCCAGTACACTGCGGTTACGTTTGCTTGTACAAAATAGACGTAGATAGTAAAGAGAAGTAAAGAGACGTAATCGTCAATTTCCCTGGCATTATATTCACTCTGACATTTGCTCACTAATAACAGGAAGAGGGAGGGAAGACAAGTCTGATGTGGCTGGGGTTAGAAAGGATTGGAGTTGTCTTCTCGTTACAAACTATTCATCATGATCCCAGAGACCTACTGCTTGCTATGGCAGATACTCAACTCTACCCAAATACATACAGAGAGATTGCAATGCTCTGCAAACTACGTCTAACTTGTTGTTTAAAAAATGATGCATTTTCTTAATCAGCTTGTAGGTAAAATGTAGCTTGATATCTTGAGAAGCGTGCGCATTACTTTTAGTAGCAGCCATATGCAATTTCAACCCTTTATTCCAGTATAATAACTAGTAGTGACAGCAGCGAGGGACAAAACTATTTCTTTGTCATAAAACTGTAAGCATTGGATGTATTAGCAGCATCATTCTTCCGCATGTTCAACACCGTAAATTGATCAGATCTAGTAGAGGAAGTGTCGGCGAGGCACGCATCTGTAACGGATGACCTTGAAGCATTTCTTGACTGGGTGAGAGTACAGTCCGTACGGACGAATCGTTTTGCAGACAAATCGACGGTAGGGCCGGCACACCTTGCCGTAGCGGCATCCAGAGTATCTGCAGTCTCTTGGCTGGAAGGAGAAATGAGTTAATGAGACCATATCACCAATGCTTCCTTACTGGAATAGTGACAGATATACAGTGTACTTACCCCAGGGCGACCAGCCAGAGAGAGAGCGAGCACACAGGCAAAGAGAACGGCAAAGATCGTTAGCTTCATGATGAGTCAGTGGATTCTTGAGAAATTAGGGTTTTGCTGAAATAAAATATGCGGTACGTACATGATGTGATATGTGGTGAGTGCGCGACGTGATACGTGGTGAGTGCGCGACGTGATGCGTGGTGAGTGCGCGACGTGATACGTGGTGAGTGCTGGAATGTGATGCAGTGAATTTGGATTTTATTCAGACTGAAATCGCGGTGTTAAGACACTGCTATGGTGGTATTATGCTAGTACTAGAGCTGTCAATAGTATGCTAAGTATTCACTTAACCCGGCGTATTAAAGGCGTAACGCTGATGTATGACACCAGTACTCCTACCGATAGGGGAGTATAAAGTGCCAAATCGTCAGAAAGTATTAGAGCCTAGAAGTGCAGAGTATGTAGCACCACTAGCCATAATCAGTTCAAATGGGAAGACGACTCCTCTAATAAAATATTGTGTTTAGTGCAAAGTAATGATAGCGATAAATATTCTCGCCATTATGGTTAGATTGTCACTAAAAAATAAAGTGTTAAATCGATATAACTGAATACTTACCCTATGATTGTGGTCAGTTGACTGTCTGGAGTCAGATGGTTGAGAGAGACAGCCAGTTCCTCTTTTATACAATCCTATACGGGAGAGTAACCAATCAGAGCGATGTCCTTGACTTTGCTTACCTTGATTGGCTAAAGTACTGCCAGTGCTTAATGGCCTCAGCATGATTCTAACTTCATTGCATCACCCAACTAATCCCTGGTAGTTCAACTAACTTCCATGTGTTTTAACGGAAAACATATAAGGATATCCATCCACATAGCAGGACATGGCTTCTGCAATTTTAAATTTTTTCCAAGAAATTTTAATGCCTGTAGTACAATTGAATTTCCGCTGTTTTGCCAGAAAGTGAGCGAGACAGACTAAAAATCAGTATTTCAAACTATGTGACAGCACACGGATGTATGAATATGAACCATGGGCTCAGAAAAGTTTCCCCTACTCTTGTCTAATTCTTCAAGACTTCAACTAATGTGTTTTCCAGATTTAAAAGACGCCTCTGGGGATCTTTATTACCAAAATTCCCCTCAAAGATAGATTTCTATGGATGAAGGAATTAAGCTAGCTAAAATTATAAGCTAGTGTCTGTGCAAGTGTCCACCAGGATTCGAACTGCGTGTCTCCTATTAGCAAGACAGGTATGCTCACCACTACACCACGACAGCTCACTCTTCACCACCGTACAAGGGTGTGCTGGACAACCATCCAGTGCTGTAGATGAATGTCGATCACCACATCAGTTGTATAGCAGGTTCTTTGTCAATACAGAGTAAATGAACGCCCCAGCATCCATAAAAGCATTGCATTGTCTTATCAGACTTCTGTACAGCTTATGAAGACAATCATGTGGTCACTTTGAAAGAGAATGACATTTAAGCTGCTTGGTGGCTCTTGGAAACAATTTCTGTGTTCCAACGGGGCAAAGCATGTCAGGTAGCTTAAAATGTCTAGCGTATGTGGATGCTGTCGGCCTGAATTCAGTGTGTGACACTGCATAGCATTCCCATACTCTCCATCACATGTGCTGCAGAGCAGGTGCTTGCAGCTATGTTCATGTGTAATATTACTATACCTTATGATTCACTTTTGAGTGACGAACGATTAATTAAGGAACATTTTTACGCCAAATATTAATTTATCGTAACCTGTAGGTTTCTTTATCAATTGGTTTGCTATCATTTCATAAGCATGAGGATAGCCTGAACGGGTCCAATGATTCATTCATACCTGGTATGCCCGTAAGGACCAGGATGCTGGGTAAGCTAGAGGCAAAATGGCAGTGATTGATGGATTGGCAAACTGCTACCAGGAAATCAGTGAGTAAGCGGCACCGCGTTGAGACCCTCTGTTCATCTCAATCAGGAAATGCTAATTTATGCAACTCCAAATTATTATGTTGTGCTTGTCCAATTAAGTTATTTCAGTTCATGTCAGCCCAAGTCAGTGAAGCTTGAGTGCTCCAAATCGTGTGAGATGATATCATACTGGTACCACCCAGCAGGAGGTACAGTGGAGTTCATATATTCCAGATCATTATATGCATGGACAATTATAGATCATAAATATGTTTCACGTATGTCTCGTCCTCAGTGGCGCTGCTACAGAGGAAATTTAGTAATCAGAGGCAGAATTAGATCTGATCAAACAATGACTAGTAAAAACATTTGGCTTTTGTCTCCCATCGATATCATCATCAGCACATGTGGAAGTGAGCGGGAGTGAGTGCGGATAGGAGCGGGAGTGAGTGCGGATAGGAGCGGGAGTGCACGCCAAAATCAACAGGAGAATGACATATACAAAGAATTTCAATATAACCTATAAATACAAGCGGACAGGTTATCTTGAGCAGGGAGTAGCATGTATAGCATTCAAACCTTGCTCAGGGGCTAACTTTGGATGGGAAATTCCATTATTATTGCCAGTCATCACTTCCTCAAAGTGAAAAAGAACATATATCTATCGGTCCGTCCGTCCATAACAATAAATGTCATATGCCGTCCTATCGACTAAAATTATACCTCAAGTGATGCAGTCTAGTCATGATTCAGACACTCTGGTACAATCCAACGTCATTAATTATAACGTCTGCGCACAAATCCAGAACCTTCTTTAGAATGGGTGTGTCTACAATAACTTACCAGCACTGGAAAATGGCATGAAGGAGCAGTGCAAGTACTCCTGCTGTCAGGCATGTCAGTCAACTTTCTTATGCAAGCAGGTGTATCAGATACAACACTATGTGCAGGTAGCGATCGCACAATTCCTCCAATATCAGGAACAGCTGGGGAAGGAGTAGCAATGGACACAGCTGTACTTCGACCAATAGAAGTGTTTCTATTTCAACTTTTGTGCACTCACTTTTGTACCTTCATACTTCGGTCACTGTGCTGCTCATCGAGGAATGTTGTTTTTTGCTCCTTCTAGAACAGTCTAATGATGCAAGTACATTTCCTTCAAGCATATCAATTTTCCTAATACAGAAATCAGTGGGATGTTAATCGATGTTTTGTCATACTATTTGCAACATATGAAAGCCATAAATAGACTTCAGTTCGGTTTGACATGTTAGGCAATTGAGATGATCTGTGTTTTTCAGTAAATTGTCCACGGAAAGATTTTGCTTTGGTTGAGTCTTTATGACCTTGAATGGCAAATCACTGGATTTTAGGCTCTGCATGAAAATAGCATCGTACGCATGACTCATTAATTCACTGCAACCTACGAATGCGTGAGTGTAATCCACACCGCTATCCGTTAGATGTTTGTGTCAGAGAGCTGATCGATGGTTTCTTGTGAGGAAACCGTAACCAACTATATTTCCTCACTACCAGGTTGAATCAGAGCGCATCAATTACTCTGTATCAGATATGTCATTCCTTGCGGTAAGTTTCGGTCGGCTGAGTTATTTCAGTCATCAACTCCATAAACCTGTCTTGAACCCTCAACACTTCGGTACCGGGTGGCACAAAGTTTGATCGAACTTAGCGGGAGATCATAGCGGCTCATCGGCTGGTTTATTAATCATAGATTGTTTTGACATTCATCTATGTTAGACACGCTAAGTAATCGCTAGTTATGTCTTCGTAAAATAGCAATAGGGCTAGTAGCAGCAATGAGAGCAGCACAACCTGCCAGTATCTAAATCTTCATCAGTATGTAGGGAGATCAAATAGACACATAGTTCCCAATACCCGATACTCGATACCCAATACCTGATACCTGATACTCGATACTCGATGCGCGATACACAATATCCGAGATACCTAATACCGATACCATCTCATCACCTTGGAACATCTTACCTTACCCAATAAGTTTAATTTGATGATTCACAGAACTATAGGGAACTATTTGGGTTGGTGGAGTGTGTTGAACCGCTTAGTCAGAATGTCATAATCAGTAGGCTGGGAGTTAGAAACACAGGCCTGCGATGTCAAGGTTGATATATGGCAATGTGGTAAATCTAGCAGTAACATTAGTATCCTTCTGTCACAGACTGAAGCAACGTTGTCAACGTCAAGCCATCCAAACTAATTATTAACTGCAAGAAAGTTCGCAGTCCATTACCTATACATTGGTTATGGAAGCCTGATCGAACTGAAGATTCATGTCATTTACCACTTACAGAACTCTGTTTCCATTTGGCCAAAAATTTTGCCAAGAATTCTTCTGTATTATGTTGCCTATGGCAACAACATCCGCCCAGCGGATTTAGTGCTTCAGACACATGTACTGCATTCATGCTTGTAACCATCCAGTATCAGAATACAAAAACATAACTCAAAGCACCTCATCTACCTCCCTTGGAAGCAACTCCAAAACTGTATTTGGTTTGAGCAACCTCGTTGCTTGTCAGGAAATTTCGGAGACACAGTAGTACCCGTGAACTGTCCAGGATTTCCCAGGAGACTCCCGTATTTTAGATGTCAGAATTAAGAGTTAAAGTTGCGATCATTGAATTCCTAAACTTCTCCTGTGGCTTATTAGACATTATCTTGCTGAGCCGCCAAATATGGCCTAGTATTAACTGTAGAGTGTAGGGGGTTTGAGCTGCTGGCTTCCCATAGTTCAGAAAAGCTGAATTTCTGGTATCCCTAGTCTGACTGGTTGACTGGCATGTAATGAATGTTTAACAGGTAGAATGCCAATATGCAACAGGAAAAATTTCTGCAGGAGAAGAAATGCGTGCATGGAAGAAAACTATAGAGCAGCTGTTTCTGGATAGAAATGAGTCATAGAATCGCATGGAGAGCTGCTATGTGTTTTGTGGTTTTCAGTCATAAGTTAGGAGGAGGTGGTGGATCTGAGTTACAACTTACATTCATCGAAAGTTTGTTCTTATTCAGCATTATTATGACCTATGACCTATGACCTTATTCAGCATTGTCATCGATTGTATCGAAGTGGAGCTCCTTAGGAAATTATTACCGTTTCTGGGCTAAATTCTCAACCCGCTCATGGAAAAGGAAGTTGGGATGAAATAATTTGCAAGTTTCTATGCAATATCAATCATTTATTTTGTAACGAGAAACTTCAACAACAACGAAAATTGCTTATAAAATGATTGCTTATTTTTTAAAGTTCAAAAGAACTTGACCAGTTTTTCCAATTCATAGGCCGAGTAGAGCTGTATGCTTTGTGCCGTCTAGTAGAGGAAGTGTCGACGAGGAACGCATCTGTGGCGGACTATTTTGAAGCATTTCCTGACTGGGTGAGAGTACAGTCCGTACGGACGAATCGTCTTGCAGACAAATCGACGGTAGGGTCGGCACACCTTGCCGTAGTGGCATCCAGAGTATCTGCAGTCTCTTGGCTGCAAGAAGAAATTTACGCAATTAATCATCACATGAGATTAGAGGTTGGTAGACTGAATCAGAACTACTGGATCAGAACCGGTGTCGTCTGGCGACTTTTAGTATAACTGTTTCAATGGAGCGCTAGAGTGGACCTAATGCACCGCACCGTGAAGCTTTCTCACGCTCTACAGAAGTAGCCAATTATATGCAGACAACTGTTTCTATCTGCCGTGCTCTTGGCTGAAAACATATGTCACGCATTGCAGACTACTAATGAGTCACCCTCTGGTGCAATCCTGGGCCATTAATTATAGCTTTTGCCCATAAATTCAAAATCTTCCTCGTACGTCAGTAAATAGGCTTAGGGGCTTAACCCTATGTTTTCTTAAAATAAATTTGTCTAAAATAGCCGACCAGCGCGCAGCATGAGGAAACAGTGCAAGTAGAGCTACTGTCAGCAATGTTATTTAGTGAGTAGACATATCACTACACACAAGTAGCAATAATAGTATTCCGAGCATCAGGGTCAGTACAAGTATATCTACTTGGCATTTGTCATTATCCCGGACTGGCGATGATAGAGAAATCTCTGATACGCATCTGATCTGTTGACGCAGTACAGCCTTTTAAACCTTTCGGACGATATTTGCAACAGACAAGAGCCAAAGCAAGTTTCAGCTCAGGACGATACGCTCAGCGTACTCGCCAAGTAAAAGTTGTAAAAATCAGTGACATGCTACAACAGGTACTGCGTACTTGCGCCGTTTGCCAGTGTTTCAGGGGTCTGGGAGGGCTGTAAGTCCCCAGTAGCGCCTGGGTGAAACAAATTGCCCTCCAGAACCCCTAGAGTACCGGCCAGAAAGTTTTGTGCTTGCTGGAGTCGTAATATCGAGGATTGGAAACATACATGTTCCCGAAGTAGAAATTTAGCCCATTGTTACCTGACTACTTGGTTTGAAATAAAACGGAGCTTTTAATCCAAGTGCAAGTACTAAAGCTCGTGAGTCTAAGTACTAATTTGAGCAGATATGGTGATATATCATGTCATATGATGAACAGGCTCTATCACACAAGCATGCGCACCAAACCATACAAGGGAGGTGTAAAGTGAGATTTGTCTCCACATGCTTTTAACTGTTTCACGCGTTCGATCATTTATCCCAATCCAGTAGATATTCCGTAGTATTTTCCCAATTCCCATGTCCATTTACGTACATTTGTGCATAAATCATAGTCTAATGTCATAAGATGTCACCCATAACGCTAAGTGGAAACAAACCTAACTGATTCATTATATAACGGTTCCTTATTCATCGATGTAACTACTACTGCCAACTTTCGAAATCTGGTACAGTTCCGGGACTAAATGGTTATGCAGGATTAGGATTTAAATCCTGGTACTGTCCCAAGAAATCCGGGACACTTGCCAAGTATGACCCTCAGAACTTCAGGACAATCTTGGTAGCATGTCTCCATTTCTAAATAGCGGATGATCTCAGGTCGTCGGTAAATGGCCGACAGAAAATTTGCGTTTTCAGTAAAGCTTCATAACCTTCAGCAACAAGCGGCTAGACTATAGGCTCCACATGAAACAAGTCTCGTACATATGACCTGTTAATGCAATGCAATCTCAGAAATACGTGACAGTTTCAGAGGGTCATCATGTCATAACTGATGGATGGATCGTTGCCAGGCAACCATGAGTAACAAAATTTCCTTGGTACCAGTTTGAATCAAGGTACATAAATTACTTTGTATCAGACATGTCGCTCCGTGCAGTTAGTCTCTGTCTGCCGAGTTATTTCAGTGATCATCCAAGCAATTAAACTGTCTCGAACCCTCGACACCTCTGTACTGGATGGGACGAAGTGTAATATAACATCAGGGAGACTGGAGTGACTCGTTATCTGTGTACGTTTATGAATTATAGGTTGTTTTTATACGTATATGCTGCCTATGTTGAACTATTGCTCCTTACGAGTACAGCATGGCATGAGCACCATCATTTCAGCTATCGCAGGCGCATCATAATCTCGGTTTACCATCAAACAGCAGTGAAACAGATGGTGGACCCGCACAACCTGCTGGTATATCAATCTTCCTCAGGGTGTTGGGCTGAAGTTTAGATGTTGCCCTACTCGATACTATGTCATTGACCATTAATGTACTATATTGCGCAATCAGATTAACTTGATGATACCCTGTTTCACAGAGCTACCCGGTATTAGGAAATGTACTTATATGTTGACTTGCCGAGTCTGCTGAGCCTATACGTTGTACTCTCATATGCAGTAGACTCTCACACTCTAAACACAGCTATGAGGCATGCTGTACTATAACCAACTTCTATGAAATAAATTTACCATGCACCATTACCACTACATGGTGACAACATTCGTCCATATGCTTGTTTCTCTACCGTGAATCACTGAGACGATGTAACGATCCTGGGATATTCTCAGCCGCACGGTGGGTTTCTGTATTATTCTCCATTCTATTCTCTATTCTATTCTATTCTATGTTTTATTTCTATTAACGCTTGCGCCCACTAGAGCAGCAAGTGACCGTATGCAACTGTGAGCCTGTATGACGGCTACCTCAATGCCTGTTGGAAGTGACAGATCAAAGTTGACCTATTGCGATAGATCAATGAGTGAATGCTTTAGCCGGCACAAGAGGTCATGAACGCTCAACAGCCAATAGTGTGGAACATGACGCACCCAATGTCAAACATGCTAAATATTGAAGCCCAGGGCAATGATCTGGATGCGCTTCCGCTGCTTTGTGACGCTTTATCCTGTACACGCTGGGTTCACGCATAGTGGGCGCAGGCCTTCATACGCTTCATGTTGATTTTTATCATATTGTTGTCTGATGGAAATAGCTCGATCAGACCTTTTATAGCTTCAGCCTCAGGCAGGCTGCAATTCAGAAGGAAGTGTTCAAGTTTCAGCAATGCTGAGGCATTGATGTTTCAATGTCATCAATCAAGCGGTGACACTAAGTCGCTCCTCCACGGACTGAATCATGATTGTCAACGTCAAGCATTCCAGATTTACCACTTGCAAGGAAGTTGGTGATCAGTCAACCATGAAACAATCCTGCCTTTGAGGCGCAAAATACTACGAGTTAACTTTGACGTCCGCCACTTCCTTATGGATGATGGAAGGCTGATAAAACTGAGGATTCAGTCCATGTAACATTTATAGAGCTTGGTTTTTATTTTCCACAAAACATTTAGCTCTATTCAGTTGCCAAAGGCAACCACATATACCTTCGTCAGGTTAGCCATTTAGTGCTTCAGATACTCCTATCCTAGTCGTGCTTGTTAGCACCAAGTATCAGAGTGCAGACAAATAATCGAGAGAGCCTAAACCTCTCATGTAGGTCACTGAAAAATCAATCCAAAGCTGCATTTAGCTCAAAAAATCACCTCGCTTTGTCACGATTATAAAGAAGATTATACATATATACGCAGGTTAAAATCATCTGTGACAGAAATAGAACTTTAAGACAGACGATGCTTGTCATATATTTAGAAATCAGTAAAAGGAAGCTAAAACAGCCACCATGGCCACCTCAATGTGTTTGGATTTATGGTTGTATATTGCGAGTACTGTTGAGGGTGTAGATATCATTCCTCCAGCTTGAACTGAATGGAATGTAGAGCTTATTTTCCGGTGTCATTCTCATACTTGTGTTAGAGTGAAACATCTGCAAAAATGACTGAAGTTTTTAGAGCAGGAAAGTAAACAATTACTGAAGTTTTTCACTCACTCACCTGTAAGGCAAGTCGATCTGGAACCAGCGATCTAGCAGTATTCGTGTGTCAATTTATTTAGTATCGAAGAACCCCAGCAATAACAAGATTATTGCTGCATTTCAGAATTCCTCAAACATCCGTCTTAACCATTTTTTCCAATCAATCTAGAGCTGTGGTTTGAAGTTGTAAGTTATGAGGAGGTGGCAGATTTTAGTCTCAACTTACATTTATTGAATTTATTTCAAGATATTTATCATTATTGCATCAAGCTGGACATATTAGGAAATGATTGGAGTTCCTCAACCAAACTCTTGACTCACTCATGAATAAAGGAGGTTGAGATGAAATGATTTGCAAGTTTTATGTGCAGTGTCAACCATTTATTTAGTAACGAAAAACTTCAACAACAAAAAAAATTGCTAAAAAAATTGATTGCTTATTTTTAAAGTTCAAAAGATTTTGACCACCTTTTCCAATTCATAGACCGAATAGAGCTGGAGGCTTTGAGCCGCCTAGTAGAGGTAGTGTCGGCGAGGCACACATCTGTGACGGACGACCTTGAAGCATTTCTTGACTGGGTGAGAGTACAGTCCGTACGGACGGATCGTCTTGCAGACAAATTGGCGGTAGGGTCGGCACACTCTGCCGTAGCGGCATCCAGAGTATCTGCAGTCTCTTGGCTAGAAGGAGAAATTTACGCGATTAATCATCACATGAAGATCAGAAGTAGGCAGGCTGAGTGAGAATTACTGGATCAAATCTGGTTTTTTGGTAAAGTTTAATATAAATATTATAGTTGAGTAGTAAATTGAACCTAATGCACTGTCAAACTCACAGAGTTTTACCCATGATTTCTTAGAGATATCTTTACCTGACACACTTTTGAGAAAACTTACGACCCTCTCTAGATACAACTTAGATTTTGAGGATTTGCTTAACCAGACATTATCAGCTTACCCGATAGCTAGCTTGAGAGAGAGCCAGGACGCAGGCAAAGAGAACAGCGAAGATAGTCAGCTTCATGATGAGACTGTAGTTGAAGAACTTCTGCCTGGTAGAAATAGAGAGAGAATTGCCTATACATCTCAGTCACCCGATGCTAGATGGCGCTGCAGTAACTCTCAGGACTTACCGGCTGATGATAGATGATTGGCTGAGTGAGCTCAGATGGCGGAGAGGCACATCTGATCTCCCTTTTATACAAATCTTCTGCAGAGGTAGCCAATCACATGTGGCCAGTCGTTTCCATTTATCATGCTAGTGGCTAACAGTATACCTCGCGTGTTGCAGACTACTAATGAGTCACCCTCTGGTGCAATCCTGGGCCATTAATTATAGCTTTTGCCCATAAATTCAAAATCTTCCTCATACGTCAGTAAACAGGCTTAGGGGCTTAACCCTATGTTTTCTTTAAATAAATTCGTCTAAATTAGCCGACCAGCGCGCAGCATAAGGAAACAATGCGAGTAGAGCTACTGTCTGCGATGTTATGTAGCAATAATAGTATTCCGAGCATTAGGGTCAGTAAAAGACATTCGTAATCGCCGGATGTAACATCAGCGATAGTCGTGACAACGGACGGCGTAACAAACGCTTATATACGGCGTATGGTAGTACCGCCGAACGGACTAACAACGGACTTTGACGGTGCAACCATCGGCGCACCTACCGATAGGAGAGTAAAAAATGCCAGTATATCTACTTGGTGTTTGTAATTCTCCCTGACTAGTGATGATAGAGAAACCATTGGTATACACGTGATCTGTTCACGCAGTCCAACCTTTTACAGCTTTCCTATCATGTTTGCGCCCGAGAAGAGCCAAAACAAGGTTCAGCCCGAGTCAATATGCTCAGAACTTCAGGACAAACCCGGTAGCATGTCTCTGTTTCTAAATAGCGGATGATCACAGGTCGCCAGTAAACTGCCGATAGAAAATTTGTGTTTTCAGCAAAGTTTCATAACCTTCACCGACGAGAGACTAGACTTTAGGCTCCGTATGAAACCAGCATGCTTCACATGACCCGCTAATGCAATGCAACCTTAGAAATACGTGACAGTCTCAGAGAGTCGTGTCAGATAACTGATTGATGGATCGTTGCCAGGCAACCATGAGTAACAAAATTTCCTTGGTACCAGCGTGAATCAAGGTACATAAATTACTTTGTATCAGACATGTCGCTCCGTGCAGTTAGTCTCAGTCTGCCGAGTTATTTCAGTGATCTTCCAAGCAATTAAACTATCTCGAACCCTCGACACCTCGGTACAGGGTGGCACAAAGCTAAATATAACATCAGGGAGACTAGAGTGACTCGTTTTCTGTGTAAATTTATGAATCAGAGCTTTCTATGTTGAACTATTGCTCCTCGGGAGTAAAGTATGGCATGAGCACCATCGTTTCTGCTACCACAGGCGCATCATCATCTCGGTTCGCCATCAAACATCGGTAAAACCAGTAACAGCTGTCAGAGAAGCACAATCTGCTGCTATATGAACCTTCATCCGTGTGTTGAGTTGTAATATAGATGTTGCCCTGCCCAACACTATCTCATTAGTTATTAGTATACTACATTGCGCAATCGGACTAACTTGATGATATCATGATTTGCAGAGCCACATTAGGAAACTTTTTTCAGTCGATTTGCTGAGTTTGCTGAACTCCTGACTCAGAATATCCTAGTTGGCAGATGGTGAGCCATAATTGCAGCAAGGAGGAACTTTGTACTTGTATCCCCCAAATCAACTTACCATTGAACATCCCTATAGTCGTCTCGCACTCGCCTCGCACCTCAAATAACTGAAGCCAATACGCCTATCGACACTGAGAGGTTCCCAACAGTGGACTGACATTCTAGAGTATTCTCTACTTTGTTTTACATCTTAAGATTGAAGGCAAAACGTTCAGGTTGTACCCAGGCAGGTTTTGATAACACCGACAAGGTATCGAGACTCTGATGTGTCAATATCATCAATGAACCAGTGACACTAATGTTCCTCTTTCGTGGTTTGAAACAACACTGTCAACGTCAAACGTCCCAAATTTAGGAACTACAAGGAAGTTGGTGATCAGCCAACCATACAAAAATCCCACGTCTGAGTTCTGAAACTCCTCAAGGTAAGCTCCAGAGACAACTACCCGATCGATCGATTATGGAAGTCTGATCGAACTGAATATTCTTGTCATATAGTGTTTACGGGACTTCGTTTTCATCTTCTGCACAATGTTCTGTCGTATTCAGTTGTCTATGGCAACCAAATCAGCCCAGGTCAGGTGAGCCATTCGGTGCTTGAAGTACTCATGGTTGTAAGCGGCAAATATCCAAGTACTGAAACATAACCCCAGGAACCTTAACATATCTTGTAGGTAACACTGCAAGAACTCTAGAACTGCACTTAGCTCGAAAAGTCGTCTTGTTTCACCAAATTTTAGGGAATAAAGGAAGAGTAACCAAATAGTTGAAACAACATAAATTTGTTACAGGTTAAAATCATCTGTGCCTGAAATAAAACCTTCGGACCAACCGTTCTGGTCCGATATTTAGATATCATGCATAGGAAGCTAAAACAGCCAAGCATTGCCACCTCAGTGTGCTTTTTGGGTGTAGATAGTAAGCTACAATGACGCTAGGGATCACGGTCTTCCAGCTTACACGGAATGGAACATTTCTGCTCTTCCTCAGTGTCATTATCATACTTGCCTTGAAGTGAAACATCTGAGAAAGTGATTTAAGTCTTTCACTCACACAAGTGTAGGGCAAGTCGATCTGGAATCAGCGATCTAACAGTATTTGTGTGCAACGTCAATTTATTTAGCAACAAAGAACCTCAACAATAACAAGATTATTATAAAAGTGATTGCTTCATTTTAGAATTCCCAAGCCGCCTTTTGTCCAATTTATAGATCTGGAGCCGTTTACTTAGTGCCGTCTAGTAGAGGAAGTGTCGGCGAGGAACGCATCTGTGACGGATGACCTTGAAGCATTTCCTGATTGGGTGAGAGTACAGTCCATAAGGACGAATCGTCTTGCAGACAAATCGACTGTAGGGTCGGCACACCTTGCCATAGCGGCATCCAGAGTATCTGCAGTCTCTTGGCTGGAAGGAGAAAATAAGGAAATTAGTGAAAATGGTCACATAGATTTCTGGATCGAAGATCTATCACATGGGGATGAGGTGTCAATACGGAGTAAAGATGAAGATGGAGCAGTTGTTTTTTTTTCATCAGGTAGTTCCACTTCTAGGATTTCCAGAGATGTGTGTTAATCGAAAAAGAGCAGATTTGACCACTGTTAAAAAACTAGTCCATCCGTCCCACTCTGCTACCGAAATCAGAGCAATAATTTGAACTTATGAGAAGTATCTGCACTTGATGCAATTTTATGAAATCTGACAACCATTTACTGAAACAGCAACTAATATCTGTGTATATTAATCTAACCAGATATTATGAACTTACCCGATAGCTAGCCTGAGAGAGAGCCAGGACGCAGGCAAAGAGAATAGCGAAGATAGTCAGCTTCATGATGATAATGTAGTTGGAAAATAACTTCTGCCTGTGAACAATAGAACGATAGCTAGATGGAAGTCTTTGCACTGAGACTCCGCTATGTGGCACTTGTGGAACTGAAGGCTTACCGGTTGATGGTATATGATTGGCTGAATGAGCTCAGATGGCTGATAGACATCTCCGATCTCTCTTTTATACTGATCATCGGCAGAAGTAGCCAATGACATGTGGACAGTTATTTCAATCTGTCATACTATTGGCTTACAACAGGCTTGATGTGTTGCAGTCTAGTGATGAGTCACCCTCTGGCGCAATCCAGAGTCATTAATTATAACGTGTTCGCATAAATTCAAAATCTTCCTCATACGTCAGTAAATGGGCTCAGAGGCTTTGGAAAACTGTTTTCTAAAAATAAGTACATCGGGACTATGCTACCAGTGCTGGATGTGCAGTATGAAGACACGTCTCTATTCCCAGTGCTGTCAGTGTTCATGAGTGACTAAACACATCAGAAAATCACTGGTTTGAATGATAAATGATAGTATCGCAAGCACTATTGTCAGTACAAGCTGGTATGTTGTCAGTGCGAGCAGTGCTAGTAAACGTACCGTTAGTGCAAGTAAGTACGTGTACTGTTGGTGTGAGTAAGTGTACTGCCAGTGAGAGTGTGCGTACTATCAGTATTAAGTCAATTCCTACCCCGAGTGGTAGTTCTCCAATGATAGGTATATTCAATCTGTAATATTCCAATCAAAGCAAACTAGGTAATCAAGGGGGATAACTATAGTTCATCGGTTGACATCAATTAACCGATATGGTATATACATTTCGATTGAATGTGACTTCATGAATAGGAGTATTTATTCCAGCAGCGCCCCAATACTCAGCCTGAATCATCACATTCTCAATTCTCTACCGGCATACAGTCAGAGGTCACGCAACCTTTATTAGGAAACTCGGGTTTAGACATTCTCCTGTCGATGTGTGCGCACACTTCCACACACGTTTGTATACTTCCACACACGTTCGCATACTGCCGCATGTGCATGCATGTGCCTTATCCACGCTTAACGACAAGAGAATGACAAAAGTCATCAACTCTATTGTGTATCTTGTCAACACCATACCTACGTTAATGCAAGGTACGAAGATATTCGATCATCATTCCTCCGTTTCTGATATTCACCACATCAACAGCTGTGGAATGAGCAACTATGGGCAGCAGCACATATGGCATTCTTCAATTGATGTTGTGGATGTTTCAGTCTGTGTGCACTTGTACATCATTATTTTGTCCATCGTGCTGTTCTTGGCGGAATGATTTACTTTGCTCTCACAAGCTGCCTACTGCTGTAACCACACTTCGTTCGAGTAGATTTAACTCCCCTGTAAAGAAGTCAGTGGGATGGAAATAGATTTCTCTTTCATATTTGCAACAGAGGAAGGCTTAAAATCATTTTCAGCTCAGGTTGGCTCAACTCAGAGCAATTATTTCAACATGCCTCAATTTCCCTGTAAAATGACCATAGAAAGATTTTATTTTGGTCGAATTTTACCCTGCAGCCTATGTGTGACCCTTGAACGCAACGCAACCTTAGAAATACGTGACAGTGTCAGATGGTCATGTGTCAGAATACTGATTGATGGATCATTGCCAGGCAACCTTGAGTAACAAAGTTTCTTTGGTACCAGCTTGAATCAAGCCACATAAATTACTCTCCACGCAGCTGGTCTCAGTCGACTGAGTTCTTTCAGCCGTCATCAACCCAAAAATATGTTGTTCTCCGTGCCAGGTGTCCCCAAGTCTGGTAAAATATGGGGCAGATTGGAGTGAATTAAAACTGACCTGGATTTCTGTGAAACCAAAGATCACAAACTAGATAGACATATCAAATACACATATCACAGAGACAGATATGGTAGACAGATTGGGGAGACAGATTAGGTAAACAGATCAGGTAGACAGATAGACTCACCTGACTTTGAAAGAAGGAGTAGAATCTGTTCCCTAGCTTAGCTATGGCTATCCCATCCATAATTTTTGTTCTCAAAGCACTGATTTCATCAACTACCGTACTCTCATCATCTTTTTACACTATTGTGACATATGAAGCTTAGTGTTTTTACATTGCAGTACTGTAGTGCTGGTAGCAGTGAGATGGAAGTCTCAATCACGACTGGTTGGATAGCCCTCCACTGAAATATTTAGATCACTGTTGAAAGGGAAACTAGAGCCTTCAGGTAGATGTTGCCTTAAAGAAGGGAAATATACCAAATATGAGCAGTGACTGCTGTGCCCTAAAGCTGGATTCGCTTTGACTCTGAGTCAACCTGTTCATGCGACCTCTAATTGTTCTCTAAGGAATTTTTGTCTAATATTCAGGGTTTTCTCTTTAAAATTTGCCTAATCCCACTTTTTGTAAATGGTCTTTATACACATGGTGGTTGAAATTCAAATATTTAATGAGGAAGTCTTGAATGGTATATGAGTATAAAAAAAACTCATTTTCCTGGCACCGAGAGGTAGTAGTGTCATACACCGAGAGGTAGTAGTGTCATACACCGAGAGGTAGTAGTGTCATACACCGAGAG
>ERZ1740065.874-NODE-874-length-17206-cov-10.459973_pt1 | contig 17206 bp, 15 predicted proteins | sample MGYA00581738_ERZ1740065 | MGnify/ENA primary metagenome ERZ1740065 (study PRJEB43018, sample SAMN04849749) | marine metagenome | isolation source: floating plastic debris | place: Pacific Ocean | collected 2008-09-01 | study: EMG produced TPA metagenomics...
CTGAGGTCTCGACCAGCAGTCCTCATCATTCAAACAGCCATGAAATGGCAGCGAGACGACTGTTTGGAAATGGGGGCAGCGCTATCTTACTACGCTCTTTTTTCCTTGTTTCCGACGGTGCTGATTGTGCTGAGTATCGTGGGTGCCTTCATTGGCCCAGAAAGCGGAGCTGCTGAACAAATTCTGCTCTTTGCCCGGAACAGTTTACCCCCCGAAGCTTATTCCGTCGTCGACAATACTTTGAGCCAGCTTAATCGCAATAGCCTTGAAGCAGGAATCATCAGCTTCTTGATTTTGTGTTTCACGGCGAGCGGTGTGTTTGGGGCATTGACGCGATCGATGAACAAGATTTGGCAGGTTGATCAAGAAAGAAAACACCAAACGGGCATGAAGTCTGCTGCCAAAACCTTCATGCGCAATCGTTTCTTAGCGTTCATGTTGGTGTTTAGTACGGCGGCGCTAATTTTTGTGTCCTTGGTTTCTAAAATCTTGATTGATATCATCATTCAGGTCGTCGAAAACTTGGAAAATGCAGTTGGGTTGTTCCAAATCGATGACCTTTTAGTGCTGGAAACCCTGCAAACCAGTATGTCTTATTTAGGCATCTCGGCCATCATCATGTTGCTGTTTAGGGTTTTGCCTCACACGCGCATTTATTGGAGCGATGTTTTCTTTGGCGGGTTAGCGACTTCTGGACTCTTTATGCTGTTACAGCATGTTGCCAGCAACAGCATCATTCGAGTCGGCGAGCAATTTTTATCCTATGGTGCAGTTGGCAGCGTCATGATTTTGCTGCTGTGGATCTTTTTAAGCTGTCAAGTATTCTTTCTCGGATGCGAACTGACCTACGTTTATACCCACTTGTTGGGGAGTCGTAGTGGTATGGTTCCCTACCTAAAGGCTTTTGATGTTGACCAACCAAGACGTTGAACGCGGACGAAGGTCTCGCGGCTCATCCGAACCACCAAAAACTTGTGAAGCGTAGCGTGTTTCTTGCTCACAAGAGTTTCCTTTTAGCGTGGCAATTTTCTTGAAACGGTTGTTTGGGGAAATGACTTACTTCTTCTTTCGGGAGAGGACAGTAGGCTAAAAAAAGTTGTTCAGCCTACTGTCGTTGGAGGAAACTGCGTCATATCCTCGGCGGCAGATTGTGTTATCGGTTAGGCCGATATTGTGTGGGTGGTATGTCCCTGAGTTTAGGTATTGAAGATCTCAATCTGATAGATTTGCCTTCAGCATAGCGATGAGGCATCGAGTCATGAAAGGCGCGCTGCGAATACGCTACAGTGCGTATCACGTTTTTGGGGATGGATGAGAGGAATTCTTGCTATCGGTAACTTTCTCCGCTGGCGGCAAATAACCTGAGCTAGACTAGTGCAGAGAGTTTGATGCAGTTCATTCTGTAGACCTGAATCAAAGCGACGACACCATAATCGAGCGTATGACTACACAAACGGCAGCCCAAGAAAAAGGCATTTTGATGTCTGAGACCGCTCTGCAACATGTGAAGATGCTCAAAGAGCAACAAGGCGGACAAGAGCTGTGCCTACGGGTCGGCGTTCGTCAGGGCGGTTGCTCAGGCATGTCTTATCTAATGGATTTTGAAGACCCAGCGAATATTGGCGAGCATGACGAAGTCTATGACTACGATGGCTTCAAAGTTGTCTGCGATCGCAAAAGTCTGCTCTACCTCTATGGTCTGATGTTGGACTACAGTAACGCCCTCATTGGTGGTGGCTTTCAGTTCACTAACCCCAATGCGGCGCAGACGTGCGGCTGTGGCAAATCTTTTGGCACTTAGATGATTAGTCGAGCCAATTGAATAGAAAATCCTGATTGCAGCAGGTTTGGGTTCCTTGGGATCTGAACCTGCTGTACGCTTTATGACGGTGGAACGTGGACTTACATTAATGACTCAAAGCGCCGAATCGCTGTTTGAACAAGGCATTGAACAATATAAGGCTGGAGCAGAAGCCGGTGAGCTAATTCCCGTATTTAAAGAAGTCTGTGATCTGGCACCCAAGAGTAGTCCTGCGCTGACCTGCTTGGCCTGGTTGTACCTACTGGAAGAGAAACCAAAATCGGCTTTAAAGGCCGCTCAAAAGGCTGTCAAGCTAACACCTCAAGATCCTCAAGGCCGCGTGAACTTGGCTCTGGCTTTGTTAGAAACGGGTAAGAAAGGCGTGCGAGAGCACATCGACGAGGCCTTACAAGTCCTGATGCTGTCGTCAGATTTGAAAGAAGAAGTGCAGAAGAACATTGAAGAAGGATTAAGCCGTAAGCCAGATTGGGGCAATCTCAAGAGAATTCATAAATGGCTGTTTGAAAGCTAGATTCAGTAAGCATTTGAGCCTGATTCCCAGGCTCTTTTTTTGACTATATTCTGCTGTTCTGTAAAGGATGATGTACAGGTTCTTGAAAAAAGGGGCCATTATTCTGCAGCTAGTCGTGGGTTCCAAAAGGCTGATGGTTCAGTGTTTTGGGCGTTTGCCGTTTCTCAGAAAATGATTTTGAACAGCAACGGGGATCGCTGGGGATCATATAAATAACTTAACGGTGTGCTCATAATTTCAATGATAGGGTTTACTCAATGAACCGATAAGGTTTGCTTAAGTTTTGTCCGGTCACATTAAATTACGGAGTTAAGATCCCATGGTTGCACGCACTGTGAATGTCAAACCAGAAACTCGTAATCACAAGGGCTTTTTCGTTCAAGAGACAGCCTATGAGTTGGTGGGTATTGAGCAGTCTGGTTGGGCTTTGATCTGTATCGATGAGGCCACCTGCCATTATGTTGATCCAGATAATTTAAAGGGTAATGAAATTGAGCATGTTGATGTTGATTAGATGTCTGTAAGTCTATTGACTATTGGGTTTGACGCGCGCGCGGCTATCTTTTAAGTGTTTGTAGAATGTCTCTGATTTAGTTGCTGAGTTTGGTTTTTGAATGACCTGATGTAACTCGTTCTTAAGTCTAGTAAGGTGGCCGCCTTTTACTAAGGACTGTCATTTTTAGAGTATGGGTGACTTACGGGAAGTTTTGTGACTCCTTCGCTGATGGGATGAGGTCAGTTCACGGCTTTCTAAGGTTAATTAATGATTTGCTCTGAACATAAAATTAAGCTTTTTCTTGTTTGACGGTCTTGTCGGGAGGATTTTTCCCTGGCAAGACCGTTGCCTTTTGAAGCAAGTTTTTCCTTGCCAGACTTTTGTCAAGAACGGCAATAAGCCGACTATGGATCTGCGTATTGAGCAGTCGATGATCGAGGGCTTGCGATCGCTGGGCTGAGGTGATGATGCCTTGATGTTCCTTGCCTTTGATGTCAGTTCAGTGAGCCGTTGTCGCCGCTCGACTGTCTGCCGATGGCGATGCCAAAAGCGCTGTAAATTGAAAAGGCACCCAGGAAGATAGGACGCGATCGCTCCATGCTGGCTTATGTCCTCGCCATTGTTATCGCTATTGGCAGCTTCAGCTTTTATATGACGGCATTTTTTGTGCCTGAGATGCATCGCCGTCAAGACTTTGTCTGGAGCGGCCTGGGCATGTTTTATGCGGTAGTACTGTGGTTTTGTGCGGGGCGTATCACTGGGGCAGTGCTTTTGGGGCAAACCGCTAGTGTTGTACTGCTGGGCTGGCTGGGTTGGCACACGTTAGAACTCCGCCGCGATCTGACTCCAGAGCTGGTGCGTACGCCTGTTACCTGGCAGGATTTGCAAGCTTGGGGGCAAGGCATTCAGAAAACGGTGAACCAGTATCTCAAGCTGGGTTCATTACTAACGGCGATTAAGACAGTTGGGACGGATGTGAGTGGCAGGATTGCTGATCTCCGCAATCGCACTGCTGGTCCCCGAGGTGAACCGCTAACTTCTGATGTGCCGCCCTTGAAGCGATCGCCTGCCTATGAGTTTGAAACAGCAGTTGGTGAAGGCCAGCCGATACCTTCCGAATTTATGTCGGTACCAACGCGTAATCGTGAGCTTGAAATCGATAGCATGTCGGTTCAATCGACTCCGTCGTTGGCAACGCCAGACTCTGAAGAGATCGCGGCAGACCTTGCCCCCCCGCCCGCTGTCGAATCTGATGTGGCAGCGACGGTTGCAGAAGCGACATCGGCAGCGGTGGCAAATCAGCCCATGACATCGCCACAGTCTGCTGAATCTCAGAAAACTCAGTCATCGGAGACTCCAGCGGAAAAGGTCACAGAACCCGTGGCTCAGCGGTCAGGAACCTCTACACCACTTTCTGCAGCAGCTGAGCCAATGGAGAAACCAAGCTTGGTCGCGCGGGCCGCGAGCTGGTTTGGCCCGGGGAAGTCAGGCCGCCGCTCGCCACAGACTCAGCGAGGTGTGATTGAGATTCCCCCGCGCCCGCCTTCAATTCCGCGATCACCTGCGGCAGAAACGACTCAGCCGTCAACTAAGGCGAAGCCGACCGATGCTGGTAAGGGCCGCCGCTCGGCGAAAGCCCCTAGGGCTGTGATTGAGATTCCCCCGCGTCCGCCCTCAATCCCGCGATCGCCTCAGGGAAATCAGCCTGATCCGGCTCCAACGACATCCTTGAAGGCATCAGAACCGGCTGGTATGGGACAGAGCGCCAGCGATGTGATCGATCGAGAGCAGACTGACCAGAGAGAGCAACCGGACATTACCGCTCAGGAGAGAGAGCCTCAGAACGCCAACGCAGAAAATATCGAACCTACGGAAACCGCTGCAGTACCTAGCACCCCTTTATCCTCAGCGGTTACGGATGCTAATTGGTCTGAGTCCGAAAATCAGGCTGATCAGGCTGATGATGTCGAAGCGCCAAGCGTCCCCCCGACCACTCGTGCAGCGGAGACGAACTGGCCTGATGAGGGCGAAACGAATTGGCTTGAAGATGATGATACAAACTGGCCAAGTTAGGCGCGTTGGTCGGTGTTAGCGGGAGATTTTTGGAGCGATCGCGCTCAAATTAACCGGTCTGACCTACGCTAGAAAGAAGTCTTTTGACAGACCAAATTCCTTGCCTTTGCTTGAAGGAATGGGATCTGTGAGAGATCATTGTTCTGCGTAAAAATCACCTGTCTTGCCGGCCGTGACTGACACCAAAAGCTACAAAGAGACGATCCTTCTGCCCAAGACGACCTTTGAGATGCGGGCTCATGCGATTAAGCGTGAACCTGAGCTACAGTCCTTTTGGCAAAAGCATCAGATTTACGAAACCCTGTCACAGCAAAATCCCGGTGAGATTTTTGTGCTGCATGATGGGCCGCCCTATGCCAATGGCAGCCTGCACATGGGCCATGCGCTCAACAAAGTGCTCAAAGATATCATTAATAAATATCAGCTGCTGCAGGGGCGCAAGGTGCGCTACGTGCCGGGATGGGACTGTCATGGCCTACCCATTGAGCTAAAGGTGCTGCAGACATTAGATAAAGAAGAGCGCAAGCAATTAACCCCGTTAGCACTGCGACAGAAAGCCAAGGAATTTGCCCTGGAAACCCTTGATAACCAACGCCAGGGGTTTAAACGCTTTGGTGTATGGGGCGATTGGGAGCATCCCTATGCGACGCTGCAGCCTGAATATGAGGCCGCGCAGCTAGACGTGTTTGGTCAGATGGTTGAAAAAGGCCATATCTATCGAGGACTCAAACCGGTTTATTGGAGTCCTAGTTCCTTGACTGCCCTGGCGGAAGCAGAACTGGAGTATCCCGATAATCACGTTTCCCGCAGTGTCTATGTTGCTTTTAAGCTCACCCAACTATCGGCAGCAGCGGCGGCCAAAATTGGCGACTATCGCGACGACTTGGGCCTGTCGATCTGGACGACGACGCCGTGGACTTTAGTCTCTAACCAATTCACCCGTGGGGCTCCGGCGCTTAAGTACGCTGTGGTTGAAGGCTTTCAGGTCATCCAACCTCAGTCACCCAAATACGTCATTGTGGCGGCTGAGGCGGTAGAGCGGTTGTCAAAGCTGTTCGAAACCGAACTCGTGGTGAAAGCCACGTTGACTGGCCAAGAGCTGGCAGGCTCCACCTATCAGCATCCTCTCTTTGACCAGCAGAGCCCGGTCGTTGCTTCCGGCGAAGATATCACCGCCGACTCCGGTACGGGGTTGGTGCATAGCGCCCCAGCCCACGGCCCCGAAGACTTTTTTGCGGCTCATGAACACGGTATTAAGCCGGTTGTACTGGTGGATGAGGCCGGTCGCTACACCGCTGGTACGGGAGAGTTCGAAGGGCTCAAAGTACTGACGACTGGTACTGAAGCGGTCATTGCTGCAATCATCGAAAACGGCACCTTGCTCAAAGAAGATCCCTACGCCCACAGTTATCCCTACGACTGGCGAACTAAAAAACCGGTGATCTATCGAGCGACCGAGCAGTGGTTTGCCTCGGTGGCGGGCTTTCGTGACGAAGCTTTGCAGGCGATCGATGCTGTGGAATGGATTCCCGCCAGTGGTCAAAATCGCATCACCTCCATGGTGGTCGATCGCGCTGACTGGTGTATCTCACGACAGCGCAGTTGGGGGGTGCCGATTCCGGCCTTCTACGACGAGGAGACGGGCGAGCCACTGATGAATCAGGAGACGATCGCCCATGTGCGCCAGATTTTTGCAGAACAGGGCTCAGATGCCTGGTGGCAACTGTCAGTCGCTGACCTGCTACCCCCCAGCTATCGCAATAATGGGCGCACCTACCGGAAGGGCTACGACACAATGGATGTCTGGTTTGATTCGGGCTCCTCTTGGGCGGCGGTGGCTGACCAGCGCGACCAGCTGCACTATCCGGTCGAACTGTATCTAGAAGGTTCAGATCAGCATCGCGGCTGGTTTCAATCGAGTCTGTTAACCAGCGTCGCGACCCACGGCTGTGCTCCCTACAAGAAAGTCTTGACCCACGGCTTTGCATTGGATGAGAACGGCCGCAAGATGAGCAAGTCGCTAGGCAACGTGGTAGATCCTTACACCATCATCGAGGGTGGCAAAAATCAAAAGCAAGAACCGCCCTACGGCGCCGATGTGCTAAGGCTGTGGGTGTCCTCGGTAGATTATTCTTCCGATGTCCCGATCGGGAAAACCATCCTCAAGCAAATGGCCGATGTGTCTCGCAAGATTCGCAATACGGCCCGGTTTTTGTTGGGTAATTTGCACGACTTCGATCCAGCTACGTCGGCGATCTCCTACGAGGCCTTGCCCGAGATCGATCGCTACATGCTGCATCGAATTACTGAAGTGTTTGATGAAGTCACAGACGCCTTTAATACCTACCAGTTCTTCCGATTTTTTCAAACGGTGCAAAACTTTTGTGTCGTTGATCTGTCGAACTTTTATCTCGATGCGGCTAAAGATCGACTCTACATCAGTGCCGCTGACTCGGCTCGTCGCCGCAGCTGTCAAACGGTGCTCGCAGTAGTCATTGAGAATCTGGCGCGGGCGATCGCGCCAGTACTCTGCCATATGGCAGAGGATATCTGGCAGAACCTGCCCTATCAAACTCCGACTAAATCAGTGTTTGAGTCGGGCTGGGTGCGGCTGGAAGCGAGCTGGCGGCAACCCCAGCTGGCGGAGAAATGGGAACAGCTGCGCACCGTGCGGCAAGAAGTCAATAAGGTTTTGGAGCAGGCGCGGGCGGAAAAAGCGATCGGGTCTTCTCTAGAAGCCAAGGTACTGTTGTACGTGGCGGATGTCGATTTGCGCCAAACCCTGAAGGCGATGAATCCGACTGATGCTGTTGCGGCTGACAGCTTGCATGTGGATGAACTCCGCTACTTGTTTTTGGTGTCTCAGGTGGACATGCTAGATACGCCAGATCGGCTGACGGCAGCTAAATACCGCAGTGAAGCGGACGATATCGGCATTGGCGTCATCGACGCGGACGGTGAAAAGTGCGATCGCTGTTGGAATTATTCTACCCAGGTGGGCCAATCGACAGAGCATCCGACGATCTGTGATCGCTGTGTGGATGCCCTCTCTGGTCGGTTCTAGATGCAGTGACAACAAAACTGCTCTGTAGGAGGAAGAGGTGGGTGTTTTCCCTTCCTCCTGCAAGTCGATCACTGGCTCAACGCACAAATTGCGGCATGATTTCTGCTGCCGTATAGAGGCCGTGCTGTCCTCTTTGGTGCAATGCCACCCCGGCTTTGAGATAGCCAAAGGCGGGACCGCAGACATTCGCCGCCATGCTGGTTTCATCTCCCAGGGTAAACGTGTGGGTCGAAAGCTTGCCTTCAAACGTGCGTCCCGTGATTTGAACGTTGGTGCTGAGGGGTTTCTTCGCATTGCGCGTATCGACAATACCGCCCACGGTGACCTGATCGCGATTGCAGATGCCCGCCAGCTCCAGCATCAGGTCATCGGCGTGCTCCATATTCTCTAAAGCCAAGATGCCGTCGGTGCGATCTAGCAGGGCTGCCACCTCCGCATCGGTCATGGCCCGCGCCGAATCTACATCGTAGTCAGGCATATGGGCAATATCTTCGCGAATGGTGGCGCGATAGGCTTCCCAGTTGGCAATGCCGACGCCAAAGGTGATTTTGACACTGTGAACTTCGGTATAGCTCTGAGCGGCGATCGCGGCAGCGGCAGTTAATAAGCCTGGGGTCGCGCCGCAGCCGGTCATATAGGTAATCCCTGCGGCTTGTAGGTCATCTCTTAAGGCCCAGATTTGCTCCATGGCGCTAGTGCGCTTCAAGGCGTCGACCAAGACCCCCTGCCAGCCAGAGTCGATAAATTGCCGCACGATCGATGCCATGAAGGTATTGGGCAGGTTTGGCAGTGCTAAAAAGTATCCCTGAATAGTGGGAGCCGACGTCACGAGATCAGCAATGCTGCGTTGGCTGAGCACGCCCCCTGGCTCGACATAGCCAAGTGAGCCGCGATCGCGATAGGCGGCGATACAGGCTTGAGTCTCTAATCCCGTTGGGGAGTAGACGTAGCCTTGCTTATCAGCGGCGGCCACCACGACCATTTCTGCTTTTGGGGCCAGCACGCGGGTGGCCGCTTGACCGAGCCCGCCAAAGCCGAGAACCCCAACCGCAATGGGGGATGCTGGACGTAGGTGTTGAGAATCCATAGGGTTATCCATTGACATCACAGTCCACTATTATCGGCTGATCTGGTCGTCACCAAACAGATAATCCGACTTGCGATCGCCGATCCAGACGAAGCTCACATGTATAAGCATGAAGATTTACGAAGAGATGTCGGGTGAGAGGCGTAAAAACCCGGTTTTTGGAGCCTCTCTGAGGCGCTATAGGTTGACGGTTCTAGCCAACTTACGTAACACTAAAATCTAGTTTGGGGCGGATGCTCTTATCATCAATAACTTGCATAAACTTTTGCGATGAGATGGTTGAGTATCTTTCGAGAATGCTCGGTAGGATAAGGTTAGTTAAATCTTGATCCCTACAGTTTGATATCAGGCTCCTTCGAGCCTTTACCCCAGAGCCTATGGAAACCTTGGAGTTCATCATCTATCCCGACGGTCGTGTCAAAGAGATGGTGACTGGCGTTGTAGGCCACTCCTGTGAAGAAGTGACCCGAAAAATTGAAGGACAACTGGGCAATGTCGTCAGTCGTGAAAGTACATCTGAGTACTATGCCCAATCGGTTCAACAAACGGCGTCAACAGAAACTCAGAACCAGGTTTCTCATAGTGATTGGGGTTAGTTCAACGGTTGTTTAAGCACGGTTAACATGTCGCACTTTAGCCAAATCCGCACTAAAATCCGCAACCTTGCTGCCTTGCAAGCTGCCCTCACCGATCTTTCCATCGATTGGCAATCAGGTCCTTCGCCAGTTCGAGGCTATCAAGGTTTAACCGAAACCGCTGAAGTTGTTATTGAGCAGCCTAATGGGTTTGACATTGGGTTTCGCTTGAACCCAGATACTAAAGACTATGAGTTGGTAGCTGATCTGCAGTACTGGCAGCAACCCCTTTCAGTCGATGGTTTCGTCAACCAGATTAGCCAGCGCTACGCCATCAATACCGTTTTGACCGCGACTGCTAACGAAGGTTTTCAGGTGACTGAGCAACAAACGACCGCAGAGGGTGCTGTTCGTTTAGTCGTTCAACGTTGGTCGTAAGAGATTTCCTAGAAAGAATATCCTTTTCGTCGGGTGCCTTATCGCTCTTCAGACCTCGTCTCGTTAGAGTCATAGTGTAAGGCATCCTTGAAGTTGCTTTTCACTCTCAGAAATCGCCTTAGTCGTCACAAGAGGGGAACACGATCGTGCCCCAGAATTTTGAAGATGCGTCTTTAGACGTTGATAGTTGCAACTCGGCGGCTCCGACCGGCTTCGAGCCAGAACTCGGAGGTGATTTGAGAGGAGCTGAAGATCGTACTGGTTTTGAGCCAGAGTTGGGCGGTGATTTTCGACAAAAGGGCGTTTATGTCGATGAGCTGACCTGTATTGGTTGTTGCCATTGTGCTCATGTTGCACGCAACACCTTTTATATTGAGCCCGACTACGGGCGGGCGCGAGCCATTCGACAAGATGGCGACAATGAAGACACTATTCAAGAAGCGATCGATACTTGCCCCGTTGATTGCATTCATTGGGTGGATTACACAAAACTTAAGCATTTAGAGAAAGAGCGCCAAACGCAGGTGATTCCTGTAGCTGGGTTTCCAGTTGATAAGGCCATGGCTCGAACTGAACAGCGCAAGCGCATGAAGCGCCGCCTACGAACCCAGGAAAAACCTTCTTAAGCTTTGTTCGAGGCTTTGGAGAGCACTTTCTACCTGAATGTCAATTCTGTTGGTCTATGTTGCTAGGGTGTGTCATCGATGAGCGCCTCAAATCTCTACGGTGAGGCCTGATGGTGTCTGCTCTTAACATATCAACTGGGCCTGTACCCATGCTGGGTCAGTGATGCATTATCTAAACGAGCACAGACCCCAGTCAAAATGATTTGAGCTGACCGTTTCTCTATCTCGACAGGGTTGACTAAATCCACCCTGTGCAACGGGATGGGTTTAGTCATGAGGAATGAGCGGCTGACGGTTCGCTGATTGATTTCTGCGGTGTGGGTTTATCGGGTGATGACTCGCGGAGCAACTGTGGATTTGAGGCTAGCTAGCAAAGTTCTGCATTTTAAGCAATCCATTGACGAGGCTAACTGAGAGGCTTGAGAATCTTGGCGATGCCGATGGCATGGTCGTTAAAGTCGACGATCTCACCTTGATTACGCCAAAGAGTTGCGAAAGCTTTACACTGGTGTAAAGAAAACTTTGCGGTTTTAATAATTTTAAGCAGTCTGTATTAATGCTTTTCAAGCCGTAATGCAATACTCTTTAATCTAAGCAGAGTGGTTTGAATAATGCCTCGCATCCTTGTTATTGACGATGACCCGTCTATTTCTGAGCTTGTCTCGGTGAACCTCGAGATGGCTGGCTACGATGTCAGCCAAGCCAGCGATGGTATTAAAGGTCAGGCGCTGGCAGTACAGCTGTTGCCAGACCTGATTATGCTCGACTTAATGTTGCCTAAGGTTGATGGCCTAACGGTGTGTCAGCGGCTGCGTCGTGATAGTCGGACGGCGGAAGTGCCGGTTTTGATGCTGACGGCGCTGGGACAAACCCAAGATAAAGTTGATGGCTTCAATGCTGGGGCCGATGACTATCTCACGAAACCCTTTGAGTTAGAGGAAATGCTGGCTCGGGTGCGAGCCTTGCTCCGCCGCACCGATCGCATCCCTCAGGCGGCAAAACACAGCGAAATCTTGAATTACGGGCCGCTGACGCTGATTCCCGAGCGCTTTGAAGCCCTGTGGTTTGACGATACAGTCAAGTTAACTCACCTGGAATTTGAGCTGCTGCATTGCTTGCTGCAACGACATGGGCAAACGGTGTCGCCGAGCGAAATTCTCAAAGAAGTTTGGGGGTATGACCCCAACGACGACATTGAAACGATTCGGGTGCATGTGCGTCATCTGCGCACCAAGATCGAGCCCGATCCGCGGCATCCTAAATATATTAAGACGGTTTACGGCGCGGGGTATTGCCTCGAATTACCCGGTGACTAGACTGCCACTGCTTACTGAGTCTGAACGTAAATAAGTAACATCCAAGTCTGGATGCTGACACTTAAAAAGAATCCTTGGAACCTTTGTGTTTCCTGGATCTTGAGTTAAGGGCATTACCGGGACTTCAGCTCAGTGAATGGTTTGGCCGGGTAGGTGGATCCTGTCAAAATTCTTCCAAAGTGCTGTGAGAATTTTGTTGTCTTGCCTTTGACTTCTCTCGGTTTCCCGGTGTTGCTGGAAATTTATTCCTGAGAATGAGGGGACTATGCCTTGGTTTCGTAGGAACACCAGTCACTCCAGCCACCGACATATAGTTTCGGCATGGGCAGCCCCATATGTGCCTGCGCTAGCAGATTAACGCAGGCAGTGACACCAGAGCCGCAGTAAAAAATGGGCTGGTCGGCTTCAACAATGTGTTGCCATTGAGCTTTCAGGGCTGGGACTGCGTGAAAGTGACCTTGCTCATCCAGATTGCTTTGCCAAAAATGATTGATCGCGTTAGGCAGAGCGCCAGCAATCGGATCGATGGGTTCTTGCTCCCCCCGATAGCGCTCAGGCGATCGCGCATCCACTAATACGATGTCTGGTTCGGCCTGATGTTGCAAAATATAGTCTCTATCCACTGTCCAATCGCTCTGTACTTGAGGGACGAACTGGCCAGTTTTGGGCGGGGTAGGAATCTGAGTTTCAAGGGGATAACCAGTCGCCTGCCAAGCGGGTAATCCGCCATCTAACACCGCCACCTGGGAGTGTCCGAGATAGCGTAAAAGCCACCATAGTCGGGCCGCAAAAGCACCTTTTGTGGCGTCATAGGCCACTACCTGGGTGGTCGGCTGAGAAGAAATGCCCAGCAATTCTAAAGTCGTGACTAGCTGATTGAGCTCCGGTAAAGGATGCCGTCCGCCGTGAGCCTGCACTGGACTCGACAAATCCTGATTCAGATCGAGATAGAACGCACCTGGTAGATGACCGGCTTCATAGGCTTGTCGCCCTGCTTGTGAATCGTTTAAGGCAAAACGACAATCAATGATGACCGTTTGCGGGTCGTCAAGGTGTGCTCTCACCCAGTTAATATCGACTAAGGGAGTAGGCAATGGCAAGGCTGGGGAGTTCATAGCTTAGAGGGGACGCTCGTCGACTCACTGGTTGGAGTATAAAACGACAGGCCGGTACGACCATATTTTTTTTGCGCACGCAGCGTCAGACCTAGAACTGGGGCAATCTTCGAACTGGCGTCAGCGGCATGTTCCACCGCTAACTCCCCTTGGGGGGCTAAGAGCTGATGACGAGCGATCGCGGTCATCACCGGCTCATAGAGGCCACTCTGATAAGGCGGGTCAAAATAGATGCGATGAAACTGCTGGCCCGATAACTTGGGTAGCTGTTTAAGAATATCGCCCCGCATCACCTTGAATGACTGGTCTGGTTGGGCGACCTGCTGCCAGTTTTGGTGCAGCGTGCGGCAGGCCAGCTCGGCCTGCTCAATGCCGATGACCGATTGAGCACCGCGGCAGAGAGCTTCGGCCCCCATCACGCCATTACCGGCGCACAGATCTAACCAATCACATCCCATGATTGAGCTGCGCCAAATATTAAACAGCGCCTCTCGCACTTTTCCTGTGGTGGGGCGAGTAGCCTGCCCCGGCAAGGTTTTAAGCTGACGATTGCCGTAAATCCTCAAGGACATTAGCGACTTAAGACGGCAGCGCCTTGATTTACGACCGATACAAAGTTCGACAAAATTTGCATGCCAATGGTGGAAGATTTTTCGGGGTGAAACTGCACAGCCATGACGTTATCTTGGGCGATCGCGGCGGTGACGGTTTGGCTGCCATGGGTGACCGTTGCGGCCACGATGGCCGCGTCAGTCGGCTCCGGATAGTAAGAGTGGACGAAATATACCCAGTCATCGGTGGTGACATTTTGCCAGAGTGGCGTGTTGGGCTGGGTCAAGGTAAGTTGGTTCCATCCCATATGCGGAATCGTGATGTGAGGCTCAGGCTGAAATGCTCGAATTTGGCCACGAATAATGCCCAAACCCGGTTCTTGTCCCTCATCGCTGCCGTCAAACAACACCTGCAGTCCTACACAGATGCCTAAAAAGGGTTTGCCGGTGGCCACAATCTCGTGAATGGGGCCAACTAGGTGGCGATCTCGTAAATGCTGCATGGCTGGATCGAAGGCTCCAACACCCGGCAATAACACGCCGTCGGCGGCGTGCAAATCTGCTACCTGATCCGTGATGACGGGCACTGCGCCAGCTTTTTCCAGGCCTTTGCATGCGGAATGCAGATTGCCCATGTCGTAATCAATTACAGCGATACGCGTCACGGTTAATCCCTCACTTAATGGACCAAACCACCATTATCCTACACGGGGTAGAATCAACCTGTCCCGAAGTGTATGAACTTCTGGGCCAAGGCCGCAGATGGCTGGATCGGCAGTCGCCTTTGGTTTCGTCTGAAGCGCCGAGGATCAGGGAACAGCAACTACCTTGCATGGCAGCCTCTCTCGCATTTTTGCGCTGGTAACGTATGACCCTGCTCCTGACTTCATTTGCCCCGTGGAAGGCGCATCAAAGCACTAATTCTGCAGATGACCTGGTTACTCTGGTGCAGGCGAGAAAACAACTGCCTAGCCAGACGCTGCTGATGCGGCACTTGCCGGTGCACTTTCAACTTGCGCCGAGTCAGGTGCTGGCGGCGGTGTTTAAACATCGACCGGCAGCGGTGGTTTGCTGTGGCATGGCTGAAAAGCGTTCTTTCTTATCCTTGGAGCGGTATGCCCACCATCGCTGCGATCGCTTAGAAACGACGCTTTGTCTACCTGACTTGTGTGCTGACATGCCATGGACCACGATTAGCGACGACGCAGGAAACTATGTCTGCAACGCCCTGTACTACCAGCTTTTGGATTGTGTCCAGCGATATTCTCTGTCGACGCAGTGCTTGTTTATTCATGTGCCTCCGATATCGGCTTGCAATCGCGAGCTGTTAGCCAATGATTTTTCGCACGTGCTGGCGCGAATGTCCCATTCCCAACGACGAGAGAAAGTCACGTTCGCCTAATTCTTGAACGGGGGTGGCGATAATTTGTGGTGATCATTTAGTAATGCAGCGGCTGATTTTAAGTTGGCGTGCGGTTACCGTTTCTGCTAAGCAGCGATCGCTGAAAATATTTTGCAGTGCTTGATGATTGTCACCTTAAAGCTTGAGCTTTGGGAGTACAGCTCGGCGACTTTTCGGCCAAATTGCCTTTCCCTAGCTCCGACTTCTGATGAATGCGGATGAGGTACCGGCGATCAGCATCTCTGCCAGCTTACGGACAGGGCTTAAATCAAGACGATGTGGTTGCAATGTGAAAATCACGCAGTAAAAGCAGCACGTAAGCTCAAGATGGGCCGATTTCGGCATGAAGTAAAATGGGCCAGCCTCAAACTAAAGAGGCTGACCCACTCAAGGTTCAAGCTGGCTTCGTTAACAATCAGCCACTTGATAACAGGCTATTTGAAGAGGCAAAGCCAATCGCAGTAGAGTTACGAACCGGTGGTTTGAGTTGCTAGCAGCTGCTTCAGCTTTTCTAATTCGTCGGCCCAGCGAGGGTCAGGTTTGGCCGCTTCGGCACTGCTGCTAGAACCACTATCGCGATTGGCTTTCGAAGACTTCCGCCGAGCTGGGCTGGGAGTGGCATTACCGCCCTCACCATCCTCTTCCTTACCTTTGGCACGAGGCAAGGCTTTCTCAATCTTCAGGGTGTTGTCTTGCAGAACAAAATCGCCAAATTTTTCGACAATGGCGTCTGCTTGTTCGTCAGTCTTCAGGGTGACAAATCCGAACCCACGACACTTTCCGGTTTTGCGATCAGTCACTAGCTTGACGGAGACAATGTCTTCAGAATGCTCTGAAAAAACTGTCTCCAGTTGCTCTCGTTCGATATCTTTGGGCAAATTGCCGACATAAACTCTTACAGACATTTTTCTTGGATACCTCTTTTCAACAAACTATTTTCAACACTTGTACAGTCAAAAAGCTGCTTTTTAGCAAACTCTTTCAATGCTTTAAGAACAGCATTTTTGCTATCGTCTAGTCTCAACAAAATTGACAATTCAAGGATTAATTCTCATGACGCAACCAACCTTGTAAACATTGTGGTTCAAGAACTGCCCTCGTTAGGGAAAACTTTTTTGCTGCTCCTAACACTTTCCGTGAAGCGTGGCTCGCGTCAATTGACAGACTAAAGTTTAAGCATGAAATATTGAAGTCCAATTCCTCAATATTATGAGAGCCATCAATTAACTTAACATGCGCTATCCATGACCGCAGACAGAATTCAAAATATTCACGAACAAATTTGAGAATAAAAACCAGCCACCTAAAAAGGTGACTGGTATGCCTTGCTGTGTTGAGAGTAGGAGAACCCACGACCTATCCCCCAAGTTGGGTAAAGCGACCAAGCTGTATTTGCATTGTTGGTCACGGTCAGGTGCACTGGAACTCTGTAAAGAAAGGTAACACTATGTTAAGGGTTCTGCAACTTTGGGGCGTTGATTTAGCCGCGGAACAAGATGAACAGGCCTAGGGCACAGCAACAGAGACTGAGAACGACTGACCACAGAGGATGCTGGGCCCGCGCCACGATTGTGCGTGCAGTTGAGAAAAGATCGACATCAATCCAAGTGATCGCGCCACGGCGATACCACCCCTGTACCTCAATCGGTCTTCCGAGCCAGTCGATGGGGTGCTGGGGATGGCTTAAAAGATTGCCGGGTGGACCCAGGATCGATGAGAAGTGCAGCTTGAAGAGTTGGGTGGGCGTTTCGAGAATGAGATCTTGCCCCAGCCAATTGGCGATGCCAGGACGACCCAGTAAGTTGCCCTCTAAACATACGGGGCGGCTATCGGTTGGTAGTGCTAAGGGGCTTTTGAGGAGGGTCGGCAGGGCTGACGACTGAAATCGGTTGGTTGACTTGATGTCTGGGAAATAAGCGTTGATGCGCACCATGATGCCCATGCCTAGACCCAGGAGTAAGCTGCCCCACAGTACGCTGCGATCGCCATAAATCCAGGCCACCCGCTGTAACCCCAAGGGCTCAAAAACGCCACCCAAAAACCACAGCAGCATGGCGGCGGCGATGCCCACGAGTGGGCCGATGTAAGGACTGATTTGCAACAAAAAGGCGGCCAAGTCGCTGCCAAAAG
>ERZ1740065.875-NODE-875-length-17196-cov-12.061665_pt1 | contig 17196 bp, 14 predicted proteins | sample MGYA00581738_ERZ1740065 | MGnify/ENA primary metagenome ERZ1740065 (study PRJEB43018, sample SAMN04849749) | marine metagenome | isolation source: floating plastic debris | place: Pacific Ocean | collected 2008-09-01 | study: EMG produced TPA metagenomics...
CCCCCCCCCCCCCCCCCCCCCCCCCCCCCCCCCCCCCCCGCCCCCTCCCCCCCCCCCACAACATAAGCTGCACCCACGTAAATGCAAATATTTTTATTAAATTTGCGACAGCTGTGTTCGACAGCTGTGTTCGCTACCTCCAGACAGAGCTTTGTCAAACCAAAATAAAGCTCTCGACATGTCATGGGTCGCGAACTTGCTTATTGTTGATTCTATCTTCATTGTTGTTCTTGTATATCCATGTTATGGCAGCTCGACGTTGTTGTATATCATCTAGTCCATCTGCCAATCTGAACTATGTCGTACTCGTTGGGTAAAACTCAACATCACTATCATTATTATTTATTTAGTATAGTATAGTATTTAGAATTTTTTTCATACATTCAGTATCTGAAAGATAAAATTGAATGCTTACAATAAAAATTAACTAAATAAGTAAATAAAATGCATCTAAGATTGTCATGAAATAAGGAAAAAAGGAATAACACTCAACGTCGCTGTTATTCTCACTATTGACTTAAACTACATAAGCGCATACGATAAAACATATCTACATTCAACGTAAAACATAACATAGCAACTTAAATACAAAATCCATCCACACATAAGACACACCTACAGTAACTTACTCGCAGTTAGTGTTGTATAGGATATGTGAATCCGCATACTGGAATTATTTTAAACTGAAAAATATTTACGAAAATACCAGGAAACTTCAATAAAAATATTTTGTGATAGAAAATAAGCGAGTTCACGGCCCTGCGACCCCGCGACTCCGTGACCCTGCGACCCTGCGACATGTCCAAAGCTATTGTGTGAAAATTCATTTCTACTGATCACTCTATAACCTTTGAAGTTTTTTGTGGTTTCGAACATTTGCAAAATAATTCCGTAGCAAATAGATTCCATGTCTACAGTGCTACAAACACATAATGATAATTGGGTAATCACTAAGCTGCGTTCCAACAGTCTCCCCCTTAAGAGCTCTAGATATGGGCATTGTGAATGCATCAAAGAAAACCAAGTGTTTGCAATTGCTGATAGGGGGGGTTTCAGATCTTTTCCGGCATCTCTACAGTGAGTTATAGTACTGTGAAACTGGATAGGGACAGAAATGTTAGCAATTTCTTCACAATCATCAATAAATAAAAATGATCGCTATGGATAGCAATCCCATAAATGAGAAGACAACTCCTATATAAAGTATAATGGGTATAATCGGTTTCTATAGCGAATTCTAACGATGGCGATAATATTTCACTCAGGCCGTTAGACCAATGCTATCAAATCTGATTTTTACAGTACGTTCGAACAGAACATGGATTCAAATCAGTGCTAGTTGCTGTAGTTGATATCAGTATTTCCCATTTTCTTGCAGCAGGGTGCTTCGAATTCCGTAATCAGCTGACAGTTGTCTTCTTTGACAGATGAGTACAAGGCGGACAAGTGGCTGCTAGAGAACATGAGGAAGAAAGCTGCATTGGAAAAGATGTCCATAGAGAACCCAGACTTTGACCTCAGTGGTTGTGAGAACACCAGCAACTACGCCACGGGCGGTCCAGACATACCCTCTTAGAACGACAGGCTAGTCTCAGAACGACAGGCTAGTCTTAGGACGACAGGCTAGTCTTAGGACGACAGGCTAGTCTTTTTTCATGTTTTTTGTTATTTTTTACTGATTATACTCCACCGGCCGGCCAGTGACATCGGCTCGCACCGCTAGTCACTGGCCAGCTCCGCTGGGAGAGGTCATATACCAGGGGTTACTGGTATATGACCTCTCTCTCTGATTGAGGGCTGGGGAGCGGCCCGGTGTCATCCTGGCTGTATATCTCCGGGGAATTTCGATTCGGCGCAGGAGCAATTGTGGTTGGATGCCTTTGCTGGCACAACCGCGACTGGGATTCGAACCTGGCACCTCTCATACAGCGGATCGCGATACTAACCTCGGTAAAAACTGATTTCGGCTCAGCCAGTGCTTCTTGAGAAATCCTCGAGCAAAACCAACAGTCCCTGAGAACTGTTGACGAGATAGGGACTCCCTCAGGGACTTCTTAAGAACCCTGAACCGAACACGCTTTTTACCCTTGCCTCCCAGCCACGGCTGCTCCTTGAGCCTGTTAATATTGCATCTGGTCAAAATCCCTCATTGTCAGTCATTGGTAGGATAGACCTGTCACTGTTATTACTATTAATGTTATTGTTATCTTGGTGTATCGCACTCATTCTCTTGTCTCAACTCTCCCCTATCGGTTACCTGTTGGTAGTTGTTAAACTCTAGCTGTGAGATATACCATGTCAGATTAAGAAACCAAAGGTACGTCTGACATTCGAACCACTCAATAGCATCTGGTCATGATGAACCAAAATACACTTTTAAACTCATTGAATTATTTCTGATTTATTTCGTAGTTCAACCATTGATACATTACAGTAGCTGCTTGTCGGGTATACCCAGTCTGAATAGTAGCTGGTAAAGTACGGTGACCTTGTCGACCCAACGGCCTTGGATCTTAGCACGAGTGAAAATGAAGTAGAAAGGTAGCCCACTGAGGATACAAATGACAGCGTACAGGTAATGAAGTCTGGGTGCTGCCACTACCGGTACAACTATGAGGTAGAGACAGATAGCGACCATGATGATCGGGAGAGGTAGCGGCACTCGGAACACCGCGCTGTTTGAAGGACCCTGATAGCCTGTGAGCCTGAGCTTAATAAGGGAAAGGAATGCAATGCCGTGGATGAACCAGCTAGCGAAACCTATGAACTCGAGCAATGAGAAAATGTCCCCAGTGATGGACGATATGGTGCCTATGATTAGGCAAAACATGATGATCGAGATGGGGGCGTTGTCATCCACACTCACCATCGACAGTGCCTGTGGAGCCTGGCCTACAAACAGAGATGAAATGGAATCACTACTACTCATGAGAGTATAATTCAAATGTCAGTTAGATAAGAGCTAAAAGAGACTCAAAGAAATTTTTTATTTTGATTTTATAGTTGTGATCTAGACAAATATCGACGTATCACTGAGTCAACAGATCAGCACCGCCATTATCATCATAGCTAACTAGATACTGTAAACCCAAAAATTTTAGCTCCTCACAATAATAGCTATAGTAGCGACTAGGAGAAAACGCTATTTAAGTTGTCGCTATATTTTTGACAGCTCTTTGTGTTATATACAAGCTCGAAGGGAATCGCTAAAACTTCTAAATGCGATTATTAAAGGTAGTGCTAATTTGAGCAAAATTTTGTCCGCTAAGATCTATGACTGCAGTAAGGAATAGGGAAGAGTATTCCCACGCGCTCCATTGGCTGTCAGTGGCCAGATGTTTTTTCCAGTTAGCCAGAGCAGAGACTTGTGCTGAGAGGATGGTGGCAAATGTTGATCAGATATGATAATTTGAGGGGAGGAGCTTACCAATACATTGAGATATGATTCGAAACCCACCCACTACAGACTAGCATTGCTTTGCCAACTGTCTGGTTAACGTATCGGCTACATAGGTGACGACTTGTAGCATCATAAATACTGGAGATTTAGCTTGTCTGTCGAAGTCAGAGCTCAAAACCCCTACGCCCTGCGCCCTTCGCCCTGCGCCCTACACCCTAAGCTAAGATTACTGCAGAACCGGATAGCGACAGAAATGTTAGGTGTTTCCTTCAAAATCACCAGGAAATAGAAATGCTCCCATGAATGAGAAGACAACTCCTATATAAATTATGAGTAATTTCTGTAGCAAATTCTAACGATAGCGATCATGTGACTGATCATGTGACTGTCGCTATCAACTTTGGTTCAGCATTATCAGCATCATCTAACCCAGATAGGCGTAATACGGAGGGTATCTGGTCTAACCAAGACAACACACAAAAACGTGAAGAAACCAATAATAACAATTCCAGCTATGAATTTGGCTACAAAATGGTCATCAAGTACAGGAGACTTGTAGTGTATGACGAGCGATAATATGGGAACAATATCTGTTATCTCTGCCTGCTGTTTGCAGGATGTTTGCATGTAGACCAGCTGGTGTTTTTAATCATAAGGGTATTCATTACCTTCACGGGCCAGTGCCAGGATGACACGTGTTCTACTGAAGGCTGCTGATACCACGGTGCCAAACATGGACAAACATACGATCACGGAAAACATTCTGGCCCAGTCTCCGACCACGATAGCACCCCAGTCCATGGCTACTGCTGAAGATGCGAGCACCTGCGGAGAGTGTCATAAAAACTGCAAAGTGATGATGGGAATCTTCAATCAAAATTTCAACTTACATACCTCTTGTGTAGTGAGAACAGAGTAATAAGATATGTTTACGAGTACATAGAGTACTGTCATCGTAGATAATGATATGATTATCGACGCTGGCAGAGTTCGTTTCACATTCTTCACTTCCTCTACGAGATTGTTGACTACCGCCCAGCCAGAGAAGGGCCATAGACCACTGTAGAAAGCAGCAGCAATGCTCCATCCGTTCTGTGTTGTACCTGAAAGTAGTGGCATCGTGGGCAAGGGTTAAAGTAGAACCAGAGGAAAGAAAGGCTGCATACTGTAGACTGGAATTATTTTGCATTGAAAAATTTCTGCGAGAATGCCGGGAAACTTCAATGGCAAAATCTTCGTGGTTGAAAAATTTTTGCGAAAGTTCATCACAACTATAATCACTACATAACCATTAAAATTTTTTTGCGACTTGGAACATTCGCAAAAAATGCCCTCACAAATAAATTCCAGTTTACAGTATATAAACAAAACTTCAGTCAACTCCTGTTAGCTGTGATAAAACTGATGTGTGAATATGGACCACCAGAGATTTCTTGCTCCAACTACAACTAGGTGATGGATTTTTTATCATCAGACAGTGCAATTATCACCAGCTGATGTCATAAAGTCATCCAACTCCTGTTTGTCCAAATACATTCACCTTCTAAGATGGCAAGACGATTCTGGATCGACTGATATATTGGAGTTGTCTTCTTCCCCATCTGGCAGGGTCAGTTTGCAAAAACTTTAAAAAGATTTCCAAACAGCTCATGAGTTAATATCTTGGTCTATTGTAGTTCAAGAGATTCTTCTTAGTGTCATTAGTGAAACAAAAACTGTCTAACCAGCAACTCGGTAGATTGAATCAAACATGAGAGCTACGAGAGCTATGGTAGTTTCTCCGGGTTTCAGTGCGCTTATGTACAAAAACATGTGCTGTGCTTGAGAAAAGGTGTCATACTCTATAAAGCGTCCGGTCCGGCCAGATAGGGAGGCAGACAACCTTAGTTCTCAATTGAAAAATTACTATACCATTAGGAGGAGATAGCTCAGTAGTAGAGCCTGCAAGTGTTAAGAGGTTGTGGGTTCGAATCCCACTGAGTCCTCCTGCTGGGCCCTCATGCCACAGGTGTGCTCCAACCTGCCTAGGAACTGAAAGCAGCCTGGCGCCGCATATGGCAGCCTGGCGCCGCATATGGCAGCCTTGCCCTAAGGTACTTTATTTCTTAGTGCACAAGCATGGAGACAGACTTGCAATTTTAACATTTAAAAGAAGTTACATATCATGTTAGAAGGTGAGGATCTTCGGTTGGTCTTATATGCACACTAGGATTCTGATTGATGGGGCTGGCCTTAGTTACGCAGAACAGAAGGCTATTTAGATGATGAAAGTCAATGATGACCTTTGTCTGACATAGAACTACAAGAGAGCTACAATACATAGAACTATGCACCTTCAAAGGCCCCTTGGAGTTTACTGGTACCGTGGGTGATCATCCAGTATACTCCACCCACTATGATCAGAACGAGGGCCAGAATCTTCACGAAAAACAACACCTTCATCACTCGATACGACATCTTCACCGAAGTGTTGATGTAGAACGCCATCCAGACTAGAACCACGCCTCCCATCTTGACGATTGATCTCTGCAAAAAGGAAAAGTGCTTGAAGGTGAGATAAATAAGAACGGTGAGGCATATTGTCCTTGAATTACCGGGGTTTGACAGCTTCCAAAGGCAATGATGAGCAGGTATTCTGCGCCTGCTTGCATTTGGAGCGCAGCACCGACAGGTACTATGACCAGGTTGATCCAGGCAGACATGAACGCCGGTATCGGTCCGAACGCCGTCCTTATGTAGGCCCAGCTGCCTCCACTCTCTCTTACCAGCGTCCCCAGCTCGGCATAACACAGACCAGCTCCCATAGATATAAATCCACACAAGATCCACACCACCAGGTTCATACCTGTCATAGTTTCATACATTGAACAACAATATCACTGAGAGAGGTAGTCGATGCTTATATTTGACACTCACCAAACGATCCAGTATAGATGAGGACGCCCTTAGGAGAGATGAATATACCAGATCCCACCATCGTACCGACCATCATAGCAACAGCCCTGCTGACGTTCATTGTCCTCTTCAGCTTTATCTTGTCCTCCATGTCTGTGCTGAGTTTACCTAGCTGTTACCATAGTGCTACTGCTTCTTGATGAATACACAGAGCTTGTGGCATGTATCGCTCTCTCTGTTGGGTTTAAAATGATAAATATTAGTCCGTCACCACAGATAAAAGAGCTGCCGCCGCAATAACATCATCATCAGACCGAGACTGTTATTGTGGGAAGTGCTGGGTCCATTTCAGTCATAAAATAACAGAGCAGCCAAATCAAATTACTTACATCTCACTAAACATAGAAGAGTTGACTTCGCTGTGAGATTGCTGTCACCAACTTCAATGCATTATCGGTGAGTAAGGATTAAGGATAAGAGATAAGATATTCTAGCTCTGTCAGACCCATTGCCTTTACCTCACACTCTTTCCAACAAACAGTCCACAAGGTCAACTGATTACTGTGCTATGCTCTGCAGTGCTGCCCTGTGCTGTGCTGCTCTATGCTGTGCTGTGCTCTGCAATGCTGCACCAATCCTCATCTTGTAGCGATTCTGACCATGACAGTGACAGTTACCATCTGGTATAACAATGTTGTAGACAAATGAAAGAGAAGGTCAGCTAACTGTCTCCCCTTCAGTTACATAAAAACATACAGCATATCAGCAGCTTGAGAGAAGGCTGTATTCAGTTCCAGTAGGATGAGATATTAGTAGGATAGGAGTACTGCGATCAGAGGATGTCCTTATCAGGTACAGCAGTTCGAAACAACAGCTGGAATCTTACTGTCATATTGTCTCTCAACTTATTAAATGCTTTAAAATATTTGAAAATGAAGTAGAAAGGCAGCCCAATCAGGATACAGATGACAGCGTACAGGTAATGAAGTCTTGGTGCTGCCACTACAGGTACGACTATGATGTAGAGACAGATAGTGACCATGATGAACGGGAGAGGTAGTGGCACTCGGAACACCGCGCTGTTTGAAGGACCCTGATAGCCTGTGAGCCTGAGTCGAATGAGGGCGAGGAATACAGTGCAATGTACGACCCAGATTATGAAGCCGACAAACTCTAGGATGGAGAGAACATCTCCGGTGAGGCAGGCGACGGTGCCGATGATGATGTTTAGGACGATGACCGCTGCCGGTGCGTTGTCTCTGATGCTCACCATACTGAGTATCTGAGGGATGTCTCCTGAAATACAAAACTCATCGGTCACAAGGCAAAGAATCTTGTCTGTTGCTGTGAAAAGTCTAGACTTGGCTGCTTTACCATAGATGCATGCAATGTATCAATAAAGGAACTTGATATTTCATGTTTGGAGTTGTCTGCTCAATCAAATAATTACCAAGCTATGTAAGAAGGTTGTTATACATGGAACCAAATGACTTGAAACATGTAAATGGGTGTTTGACTTAACAATCTCACTTTGTTCATCACTATTTGTTTCATAGAGTAAACATTTCATGTTTGGAGTTGTTTGCTCCTGCATACTTGCCTTCTCTAGCCATGGCCATCATGACTCTCATGTAAGCGAATGACGCCGAGACACAGGAACCGAACATCGACAGTGCCACTATGACGGATAGCAGAGCTGACCAGCTGCCAACTATGTGCGAGCCCCAGTCCACTACTACCGCGGGTGATTCTAGAACCTTCAAAATAGAACTGCAGGTAGTTACGAGAGTGAAATTGTGTACTGCAGAACTGGATTTGACAGTGATAGAAATGTTAGTATTTTGTTCAAAATCACCAAATTGTTAAAAATGATAGCAATCTAACGATATTGATCCCATAAAGGAGAAGATAACTCCTATATAAGGTGTAATGGGCACTTCTATAGCAAATGCCGTCGCCATCAAATCTGGTCCTACTTACAGTATAGAAAGTAGGTTTATATGAATGCTCACTTCTACGCAGGCATAGTTGAGGTGCCATAGCACAGTGATTTTTCTTCTATGACAGAATAATTTGGTTATTCTTGATACAGTTAGACCCTGTGGTTTGATGAAAGCTGAAGGTTATTTCTTCAGACATTCTGCTGCTAGGTAACTTCCTGGTGATAACAACTCCGTCACAGCCAGCTGACAGCCAAAGGTTGTACATCCTATTGCAGGTAAAACAGCCAATAGTAGGTACAACAGCCTCTAAGATTGATCTAACAGGAGTGTTATTAGGCATACGAGTATCCACAAATAAACACCTGCTGCAAGGACTGCCAACCTTGTTGAGACGGGAAAAATGAGCACGAAGTGTCTGATGGGTTGTCTGATTCTCGTCTATGCAGCTAGTTCTATCATCATGTAATGAACTGTAATGAACAGAGCATCAGCAATTGCATTTAATGAGTGAGAAAGCTTGAATGATGACAGATATGTGCCTGTTTCTAGTTTATACAGTATATATAGTATTTAGTATACTATACAGTATATATAGTAGTTTATATAGTTTCTAGTTTATAGGATTTTCTTACACACTGTCGCGCTGCTACTTACGTCACTGGTAGAGAGGACCGAGTAGTAGGACAAGTTAACCAGCATGTAGATCACAATCATCATTGTGAGAGAGGCTATTATAGATATGGGCAGAGTCCTCCTGACATTCTTCATCTCCTCCACGATGTTATTGGCCACATCGAATCCGGAATACGGCCAGAGTCCGCTGTAGAACGCTACGGCAATGCTCAGACCGTTGTCCGATGTGCCTGTAACAAGATGGCAGTGTTAGGAAGATGCAATCTCTCAGAAAACACAATTAAAATAAGATTAATTCCAGATGAAAAAAAAATAATCTGAAGATTAATCGAGATTAATTTTTTTGGAGAAATGCAGCACTAATTATAACTTATGATTACACCATAGTAATAGATATCACAGCACCCAGTGACCACAACATTGAAGTCAAAGAGCTGGAAAAGGTAGATAAGCATCTGCCTTTGCTGGAGGAACTGGAAACAACATGGAAGATGACTGCGTTAGCTTTCCTGTGGGTGGTTAGAGCCTTGAGTGCAGTAACACCTAGGTATACTCAATGGCTAGCGCAGATCCAGGGTAATTAGATTCAAGTGAGCTACAGCAGTCTGCTCTGTTAGGGACTGGTAAGATCTTGAGGAGCTTCCTCAAGCTCTCAGGGTTCTGGTAAGAACTCTTGAGCTTGAGAAAGATTATTATCACCCATTAGGTCTGGGTGAGAGGAATATCTTTTTAGTGAAGACAAATGAGCGACTTGCGAGATGGAAGAAAAGATGGGTGCAGCCAATAAGTGTTGCCATCACTGCATGTGAGAGAAAAAGACCGTACTTGAGAAAAGTCACAAACTAGTAAAGCATCAAGTGGGGACAAATGGGGAAGAAGACAACTCCAGTTCCCAAATCAGGTATTACTGTATACACCAGAGAAGTCAGGCCGTCTTAGAAGGTCATGGTCTTTGGCAGCGCTACAACTCAACGACTACGAACGCAACTATCGCCCAACATCCTGTTTACAAAAACACTCTAAAGAGATTATGAGTGATCTAGAATGTTGATAACAACTCAGAAAGCAGTAAACACAGAGACCTATTGGATTCCCATAATGTCCAAGTCAGTCTAGCCTGGCAGTGAAATGCAGTGTGACATCATTTTGGTATACAGAAGGACAGCGGGAGACAGCTCTTAGCAATGCTCACCTTCAAAGGCCCCTTGGAGTTTACTGGTACCGTGGGTTATCATCCAGTAGACTCCGCCCACTATGATCAGAACGAGAGCCAAAATCTTCATAACGAACATAATTTTCATCACTCGATACGACGTCCTCACTGACATGTTGATGTAGAACGCCATCCAGAGCAGAATAACCGCTCCCAGTTGAACGATTAGTTTCTATGAATGAGAGACGGTGGTTCGTGAGGAGGTAATATCAGGAGACTGATTACGTATATGCGCTTGTTATTACCGGGGTTTGACAACTCCCAAAGGCACTGATGAGTAAGTATTCTGCGCCTGCTTGCATCTGTAGCGCGGAACCAACAGGTACTATGATGAGATCAATCCAGGCAGACATGAAAGCCGGTATCGGTCCGAACGCTGTCCTTATGTAAGCCCACTTGCCTCCACTCTCTCTCACCAGCGTTCCCAGCTCGGCGTAACACAGACCCGCCCCCATAGATATAAATCCACACAAGATCCACACCACCAGGTTCATACCTGTCATAGTTTCATACATTGAACAACAATATCACTGAGAGAGGTAGTCGATGCTTATATTTGACACTCACCGAATGATCCAGTATAGATGAGGACGCCCTTGGGAGAGATGAATATACCGGACCCCACCATGCTGCCGACCATCATAGCGACAGCCCGGCTGATGTTCATCGTCCTCTTCAGCTTTACCTTGTCCTCCATGTCTGCCCTCAGAGAGGTCTACTATGCCTGTAGTGTGAACTGAGTTACTAGGTGCAGCGTTGCGTTGCCTGTGCTACCACACTATGAGTACTATACCTGTAGTACTGGCAGCTGGGTGATGTCTGCAACTGTAGCGGAGACCTCTGACTGCATACCTAAGATCGTTTGAGTGGGGCTGTCCAATGGGGTCTTCGCTGCCGTGCAGCTAGTGCAACCCCAACTACTATACGACTGCATAAATCAATCACACCAGACAGCGTGTAGTCCATAGATGTAGACGCTACTGTCTGTGTACCAGACAGCATGTAGATGTCAGTGGTGATCTTAATCCTCTATAAAACTATAAAGTGACACCAGAAGTTGATCAAACAGGGTTCAAATTTTCATGGTGGCAGCATTGTACCCGCCCATAGATGCAGCATGACACACCTCAACTCGACAATTCTCAGCAATTATTCACCTTAGAAGGCCCCTCTAAGGCATCCATTATAGCTATAGAAGTCTCCAGTGTTGCCGAAATGGTGTCTAGTCTGATCAGATGTCCTCGAGTATGGAGCTGAGATATAGACAGAGATCCTCGAGGATGGGGCTGAGATATAGACAGAGATCCTCGATGATGGAGCTGAGATATAGACAGAGATCCTCGATGATGGAGCTGAGATATAGACAGAGATCCTCGAGGATGGGCTGAGACATAGACAGAGATCCTCGATGATGGGCTGAGACATAGACAGAGATCCTCGAGGATCTTTGATATGGAACAACGGATGACAGAATGAAATACCTGTGCCTACCAGTGCTTGGACAACGAATCAACGAACTAATTAGGCTGTGCAATGAACTGGTTGGTCGTGTCAATCTGTTTACACTCAGAGCAGTAGACAGATCTGTTTACGCTGGATGGTTTGGATATCAGAGTCTGGCTACCAACAATGCATCCACTTGGTTGACCGATAATTTGTAACAAGTTCATCTATACTACATCTAGTTGGTGCACCAGCTACACCTGCAATGATCTGGTGGCTGGCCAGGGTCCGTATGACACCTGCCAGTATTTCTGTCCTTTTTTTGTCTCCCTCACACAGTAGTGTCAGAGATCATCAAGGACTGTCGTTGATGATCTCTGATATCTTGTAGCTGCTGATACAGCTCAGGAGAGATAAGGATGGAATGACTGGCTTAGATATCCGCTGTTCTCATGCACTTCAATCTAAGTTCAAGCGTCTCTCAGAAAATCTCACCTAGTAGATCGAAAGTAAGAAAACATGAGAAACTTGGACCAATACAATCCACATTGATTACTGTCCATTTCCTCCCTCAATCAGCCTCCAGAAGTCTTCTTAAAAATGTTCGTTTTTGAAGAAATTGTAGGTGGGAAATGGACAACTACCTCCGTATATGTTACCATGAACTTGCATCCAGCAATGCATAAGCGCAGAGACAGATGGGAGGAGCATACCAAACACCAGGCGTCGCCATGGAAACATCACACATGAACTTGTAAGCAGTAGTATGTGCTATAATTGGACTAATATGCTGAAGCCTATGTACAACTGAATAGAATTCCATTGATCACAGATTCGAATTAGATACGTCTCAATGTCTATGAATTGTCTATGAAAGATCTACTGTAGCCACGAAATCGGCATCTAGTAGTACGAAAACAGTGTAGACAAGGGAGAGAAAAGGTCCGAGCGAAATAACAGCATATCACTAGTGCAAAAACAAGTTATATTGTGTGTAAGTATTAGTATTAGAAAGAGAGTGGCAGTGAGATAAGAGGATGTCCTTATCAGGTACACCAGTTCGAAACAGCAGCAGGAATCCTAGCGTCATATTGTCTGTCAACTTACTAATGCTTTAAAATATTTAAAAATGAAGTAGAAAGGCAGCCCAATCAGGATACAGCTGACAGCGTACAGGTAGTGAAGTCTTGGTGCTGCCACTACAGGTACGACTATGATGTAGAGACAAATAGCGACCATGATGAACGGGAGAGGCAGTGGCACTCGGAACACTGCACTGTTTGAACCCTGATAGCCTGTGAACCTGAGTTGAATGAGGGCCAGGAATGCAGTGCAATGTACGACCCAGATTATGAAGCCGACAAACTCTAGGATGGAGAGAACATCTCCGGTGAGGCAGGCGACGGTGCCGATGATGATGTTTAGGACGATGACCGCTGCCGGTGCGTTATCTCTGATGCTCACCATACTGAGTATCTGAGGGATGTCTCCTGAAATACGAAAATACGTCACTAAAGTTGCCAGTTGCACGAATTGCAAGTTTGGTTGAGTGGACATCGGCTCTGCCCCGTAACCCGTAACGTTCAGGTTCTAGTCGCAAGAGTGGCCAAGTTCAAGTTCACTCACTATCTTCAGCATGTGATATGTAAGATAATAGTCCTTAAACTAGAGAATGTTGTGATCGCCAGATATTTGAGATAAAACACGAGAAGGCAACTCTACAAAATAATCTTTGTCACCTCCAGGACGACTTTGCTGCCCCATCCCGATTCTTAAAGGATTTTCTCACCAGCCATTCCTAGTCGAATACAGCATATAAGATCCGGTCCAAACCCAAACTTCCCATAACATGTTTGTAGGAAGTTGTATACAGCATGGTATTCAGCTACTAGTATTCACTTCTCCTTAAAACGCTATACAATAGCTCGCCCCTAGTCAATCTCATAGCTACATATAGGACTTCTTATAACAACATGGATTTCTGACACTGACATCATAGCTTTGTATGCTAATAACATGAGGTGAGACAGCCATGGCATGGGTGTAGGCAAGCCTATGTATGCTATTGAGAGGAGAAGTGGAGGTCACTAGTATCAGATACATCTAACCGGACCTGAATTTATCCTGGATTAAAAAAAGACACCATTCAGGATTGTAACAAAAAATGCCGGATCTCCGTACTTATCTTGAATTGAATAGGAAATGCAAATCCCCACTGGTCGGTTTTCCTACCTTGCATTTCATTCCTCTTCTCCAAGTTGACAGCAGGCAGCTCAACAACTTCAGATGGAAACTAATCACCGTGGAACACAGGATTATTGAGGTATGATCTACAATATCTACACACAATATCCCTCACCGATAACCTCTCAGTGCTAGGACACTATATGTGAACTGGAGATAAGTCAACATAAGACAACGTAACCATTGAGAGGATGCGGCCATCTTTGTAAATCATGTGGTAGCAAGAGTGTTCACTCATACTGGCAGCCATGTCACACTGTATGCCCTCAACTATAAGACACGCGTCTAAGGAAGTGAGGTATTCCCTTGACTACAAGGAATGAGTAAATACTACAAGGGTATCAATATGGGTTCATGTAGCATGGTGGAAGGAGGACCATCTGAAGTTCAGGGAAAGTCAATTTAGAACAACTAAACAGAGCTTTTAAACTAGCTGTAAAATAAATATCAATTTAAGACTACTTCACTTCCTTAGACACGTGTCTTATAGTCGAGGGAATACCTCACTTTCTTAGGCACGTGTCTTCTAGTAGAGGAATACCTCACTTTCTTAGACACATTTCTTATAGTTGAAGGATTTTCTTTCTTCCTTAGACACGTGTCTTATAGTTGAGGGATTGCCTTTCTTCCTTAGACACGTGTCTTATATCGAGGGAATACAGTAATTGAATGGGGTCAGAATGAACTCATTGACACATGTTGAGTTGAGGAATTGAGTGGGCTACCGTCCACATAGTTCTGAGCCCACAGCATACCTCCCTTTAGTGCCACCTCCAGGCGATGCACAATGTAACAGGAAGACCACTGGGCCCCGGACCAGTTAAATACTCATCAATCACTGATTATGTCAAATTTTTCAACATTTAATTTACGCATGAATCCCCGAAGAATGAAAGAGATGACACCTGACAAATACTGCTGATTATTGATAGGTTATAGATAGGTTATTGATAGATTGATGCCCACGTCACCCTGTGCATGACCCCAATCCTTGTCTATTGACACTCCAAAGCAAAACCATGATGCTTATGTAAAGCTCCTAGGTTTTCCTACGCTTTCCGCATACCTAAGCCAATGCAGTCAGAGTGCTGGATAGGTAGTTAGTTGGCCCTTCATGTTTTATGGTGTCACTTTCTGAGTTAAGGCACATGTATAATTTGACCTGGACATAGGCTTGAAACAAGAATTATTGAAGCTAAACTCCGCCCAAGAGGGATGTCATGCAGCAGAAGCTTACATCCTTTTATGATGAGATCCTCCTCATTGGGGTTTTCCGTCATTAGTTTTCCATGTGGTGACTGCATTTGATACGCGGAATCACAGGCGGATGAAAACTTGTACTGATGGTGTGAGATAGATTCTAATGAAATAAAGGATCGTTCATTAAAAATTCAATGAACGATCTACGATTTTGATAAAATTTCCATAAATAGGAGTTGTATCCTCTATATGTTGGCAGTGGAAATAATTCTCAAGTTTCTTTATTGTTAGTTTCTTACTAAAATAAACAAAAGCAATTGGAATTTCCAACCAGAATCTCTACTTTCAACTCAGTAACTGAAGAGTGAATTCAGTTTTTGGACTTTTCTCTTCTGTTGCTATAAGCATGGTTTACCCAGGAGGTTTACCCGGGGTATGCATGCTTGGTATTGGCTGTTACCTTATTTTCTAGCAACCAATAATAACTTAGAGACGATTATTTCAGCACACTTGTAGTGGTGGCAGTAGCTGAATCTGTATTAGATAGTTATTAGTGTGTCTCTACACCTGTCTGCTCACAGCCAAACTCTCTGATTCCGAAGGTAGCTAACCTCAGTAGCATCTCGCCTCCAGAGGTGACCCCAGGGCTAAAAACCCCTAACTTAGCAAAAACTAATGTTTTCAGAGTGATTCACAGCACTTCCAGTTCTTTCACTAATGGCTCGTCCATGACTTGGCGTTTTTTTTTCTGAACGGTCACATGCCCACCAAAACCCATCACTCATGTTTGCTGGACAGTTATGTACTGAACTAAAGGTCGTAGACTGAGTTCCGAACCAGCGGTGGTTACCCAACCCCCTGAATTAAGGATGTCTATGGTTTCTAGCTATCTGGGATTGGTAGGTCAAACAAAAGAAACCTCACAAAACAAGACTTTTAAATTTTAGCGCTTCGTAGAGCCGTGGTCCACGGTTCTACGGAGTGCTAAAATTTAAACGCCACACCGCGTAGAGCTGTTTGCACACAATAATTTAAAATGATATTGTGATTTAGATGGCCCATCACCCTCAGTTTTATCTAGCATCTATCTGTCATATCAATACCCAATGGAATGAAGTGTGTAGAATCACTGTTGCTATTATGTAATGAAGCCAGAGGTCCTCCTGATGCTCATTCTTGCTCAGTTGGAAACATTGAAAAACTGGTTACAAAATAATGAAGCATTTTTTATCATACATGTCTTACTTCTTCCTGAGTGAAATGAAGTGTTGGATCCTAACAGAGTAGTTCTCCACTTCTACAGATAAGAATATATATGGCAACCTTAATGTTCTGTTTGGGTTGGAATCTAGTAAATGCCAGGAAAACTTCATGAATCAGAAGGAACCCTAGAGTACATATGGAAGGGACAAGGGACTAGGGAAAACTTAGAAAAACCTAGGGAACCCTGAGGAATCAATACTAGGGTACTTTCCGGGTATTTTCAGGATTCTTGAATGAAATGAATATGGCAATTTTCGATATATTGAATAACCCTGAAGAATTGACCACACTTACCCTGGTTGAGGAGAGTGCTTGATAAAAAGTCTCCAAGACAGCCAATGTGTTAGGAGAGTACTTGTAACATAGAACAATAGCTGCAGCTTGTATGTGGTATGTGGTATCTGCTATGTGGTACATGTGGTACATGTGGTACATGTGGTACATGTGGTATGTACAGCTGGCTCGTAGCAACTGTCATGAGAAAAAGTGGTGCTTTCATTGATATTAGAACTACCATAAAGCTACCGCAAAAACGCATAATTCTGCTAAATTTCTATGATATCCATCGTTGAAGAATTACAGATACTGAAAAGTTTACTAATATTATATTCAAGTCTTCTACTACCTGCAGTATCTGTATATGATTCTTATCCAGCCATTCCAACCAATACACTGCACTCCTTCTGTATCAGTTTGTACCACGCCTCTGGCTGGCCACTCCATAGAAATGTATCTAGTAGAGTTTCCCTCCGGCAGAATCGACACACGACATCAGTTCGGCACTGGGCTGTTGGGTTTCTCATACCTGCCAAGTGCCCAGCATTAGGGAGGAGAGCTCTAGCATTTTAGATGATGAAACTTAGGCTTACTCATGCTCTCCTACAGCTCATTAGTGAGATACGGCTGAGCTGAGGCCAAACACAGCAGAGTCATAGCTGTAGGGGGGATGGGGTAGATTGGGG
>ERZ1740065.876-NODE-876-length-17195-cov-11.662602_pt1 | contig 17195 bp, 13 predicted proteins | sample MGYA00581738_ERZ1740065 | MGnify/ENA primary metagenome ERZ1740065 (study PRJEB43018, sample SAMN04849749) | marine metagenome | isolation source: floating plastic debris | place: Pacific Ocean | collected 2008-09-01 | study: EMG produced TPA metagenomics...
TAGTTAACTTCAGTTCATAATCCAAAGAAGAGAACAGCTAACTTCACATCCCAAGCATTTCCTCAGCAAATATTGTTCTGTTCAGACAGTGGTAAGCGGAAAAGCAAGGTTCCATTAGAGTCTTTCAAATAAAACTGCTACTTTGACCAAAACTGAGTTGCAAGTATAGCTCTACAGGCCTTTGGCGCTATAGCTTTACATTCACACCTTCGCTATGCTCAGGTGCCCTGCAAGCAGCATAATTTGGCGGTGCCACTCTGTAAACAAAGGGCACAGCCCTGATCAATAGCTACCATCATAATCATAAATTCTAGCAGCTAGAATATGGGAGTATCCCGGGAAATCTGAGAGAGTTGACAAGTATGCATTGGGTGCTCACGACAGATCCTCGTCCCGAGGCACCTATGCAGGGTATGTCGGTCCACGCTTGTCCTATAGACAGATATGGTGGAATTGCCTCACTATCGATTTACTGTGAGACAGAGTTCTTATAGCACTGGGACTGACATGAGAGACTCTGCACAGCTTTATTAAAACTCCCTCAGTGTAGGCCGGAACACACGATATATTCTAGAACATGAATAGTGCAACATTGAGATGCATTAAGAGGCATAAATGGAATCACAGCAGCCTACTCCCTTCCGGCAGCTAGGCAACAGAATGACTATGTTGCACAACAACTCGAACTAATTTTCACAGCCGACTGATGCGGGGTAGAGTCAGTTCCGTTGGACTCGAGAGAAAACAGCAAATAACAATATTACAGTTAGCCACACTAGAAGAATAACAGGATATTTATACTGCAATATTAAAAACGGACAGATAAATTCGCAGCGTTTGTCAGCAGGAGAAGTATCTCCACAGCCCGTATCAAAGTCACATAACCAGCAGCAGCCACATGATCAGAGGTCAAAATTCATCACTTTCAATGCCAATCATATTGTAGAGTGGCAGTATCATATGTTGTTAGTCTCATGTCTGCTGTGGCTAACAGTTATACATTGGCGTTCCCAATCCTACGGCGCCGATTACAATCGATGAGTTTATGTACGTACTGCCGGTAAGACTGTGTTCTCCACCCGTAAATGACGGTGTTGAGAATGGTGTAAGGCGCTTTGATAAACGCACTCCATATTTTACAGATCACCACTATACCAGTGCTAGTGTTGACAATCATGCAAATCAAATTGAGGATGAAAACGATCATTTCCAGAGCGAAGATTATGATCAGATACATGGCAGCCTTTGTCTTAGCGTCGTCCTCAGAGGAGTTGTGTGATTGGGTCTTCATTCTCTTCAACTCCTTGTAGACCTTGATGAGCAGAATACCTGACAGGAGGTTTGGACCAACAGCCATAACTGTTGTCTGGAGAACAGTGCTCTCCATGCTATTCATCCACGGTATGAGCTCTGGTATCTTGATGAAGGCGAAAACAGTGCTGAGCGAAAATACGTACAACCAAACTATGACAAAGTTGACAGGCAATCTTCTAACAATCACGGAGGACTCATAGTTGAATGGTTTACAGATGCCCAAATACTTCTCCATGCTAGCCAAAGCAAACACATGGTAACAGATGAAGTTTCTGAGAAACATTATTATCTTTAACGGAATTCTCAGTTCTAGCTCTCCACGATTGAAGTTGATCATGAAGGATTTGTAACAGATATAAAACGCCGTCATTGCGGCGTTGTGTACGATGTCAGCCAGAGCGATGTTGATGAGAACGCAGCGGTATGGTGTTCCTTTCAAAGTTCCCAGTCGCGAAGTTACGCCCAAGTGGAAGGTATTGATTAGGAAGGCGATAGCATTTACCACAGCGGTAATTAGTTCCAGAGGATCGGAACATTCTAAACTCTTGCCACCACTATCACCCAGAACTGAGAAGTTGGCACTAGTGTTGTTATCAGCCATTACTGGTCTTCTGAATCTGAAAAATCAATAAAATTTATCAGAAGTGTAACGATTGGCTCTACGCACGATTGGGATTACTCTACGATTGGCAGGTTCATGATTGGTGATTATATCCCGATTGCCTTCTTGAAATGTATCGCGAGTTCGATTGGATTACGATTGCCAATCCAAGAAACCAAGCAAATTCCGACTAAATTTAACAAATAGGAAAGTTGGCCATAAAATTACCTTCACCGGTGTGAAAGGAAATGCTATAATGTTCCATATCCATGGTCAGGTCAATAAAGGTGTGATTGATTGCAATCTTCAAAGTGGCTGATTTAATCTTCTCATTTGGTGATGGAGACCAAGGAAGTCATGGGTCAATGGAGATCGATGAAGAATTGAGGTCAATTGGAAAATGATGCTAAAATGATGCGTACCAATTACACATATTTTCAATAGAAAATTCCAATTATAACGATCATTTTTTTTCGCTATCAAATCCTACAGTATATAGTTCTATATAGTCTTTCATCTATAGTCTATATAGTTCTATATAAATTTCGTAACAATGCAAAGATTGAATTAAAAAAATAGCGCAACAAATCTATCAGTTTCCCTAATGGGTAATAGAACATCCCTGAGTCTCACCGCTTGTCGCCAAGTTTCACTGCTCGTCGCCGAATCTCACCGCTCGTCGCCGAATCTCACCGCTCGTCGCCGAATCTCACCGCTCATCGCTGAGTATTTAGGCTGACTGTATCTGCAAGGCTTAGTCAGCAGCTGGTAACTTATTTTTTCAGTCTTTGCTGTGCAGTGCAACCTCTCCTCACCAAGCTGTAATTCTACTTGAAACACGGATTTCTCAGTCTCTCAGCGCACTTGGTCTCTCAGCGCTCTCGGTTCCTCGCTGTCCTAGCTCTGATGTCGGAGTGACTAGCAGCGTGGATTTATTCTGAATAAATTCACTCTGCGATCCGACAGCTGATCAGGAATTCTCACCGAGACTGGCGTGACCAAGATCCTTTAATTAAACATAAACAGCAAGATTAATTATCATTGGTGCATATTCGTAGATAATGCTGTATTGTGCAGTATATAGAAAAGACAGTGAAAGTCAGTCTGGTCCTTGATTCTCAGTATACGCTCGTGATTTGTCTCAATATCATTTCTCAGGTTGAAGACATCAGCAGACAAATGCATTTTGATTAAATTCACTACACGACTCACCACGATGTTTGAAAACTCATTAGAAGTTTGATTTAGACCAATATCACAAAGCTCCTTTAGTCACGCGAACACAGCGTCACCCACTGTCATGTCTCTTCCAGTCCCAGCTGCCCATATTGGAAATGAAAGTAAGGCTGGTAAATGTGTTCTCAATTCTCCATTTAATGATAATCTAGAAAGTACTAACAGGTCGTTAATAGCTGGTTGTGATTTATCTTGCAGCCGCAGTTCTATCTGCTCTATATAAGACACTCCGGCTGACACACATTGCTTGAAACCATTTCTCCAAGCAGAATCTGAACTGAGTAATACAGCCATGGCTGAAACACAGACAGCAGTTTACATGATCATCTCTTGGGCTGAGGCAATTTTCCTTAACAATCCAGAGCTAACTTAACCTGGAAACTGGGCTGTAGGAAGTCTTGGGCCTTAGGGCCTTAGTCTTGGGCCTTAGTCTTTTCCCTTCCCTCACAAACAAGTACGAAATAATATGGAGCACTCCACTGGAAGTCTTACAATCTTGATGGACAGCTGTCCTCTCATAAGGTTCGATCTTTTCCTAAGCCAACAATGCAACAAATATACGTTTACCAACTTTGCACTCAAACCGAATTGAAAGTATTGCAAGCTGAATATTTTGTCCCGTACTCCTTTGGATAAGAATATCAGAATCTCTCAGCTTGTTGACTTTTCAGACAAGAATTACTGGAATGTGAGTTTTTCTTGACTTTGATGCCTTCTAGGGCATATAGTTCTCATCTGTAGGTCAGCATTGCATTGGCATTCTTCCTCTCGCACTGGCAATGGTCCTCCAAGCTTGCTTGTTTTGCGTCTGGAGTTGTCTTCCCTTGCACCTGCATCTGGGCTTTTTTAGGAATATTCCTGGCATGGGCCGCTACTCTAGCTTTTCAACATGCCATCACTTTTAAGTCAACCCGACTCTGTCTTATCTGCTTAGATGACTGTACGAGTCAAAAGATTCGAAGGATTGGAATACTAGGCCGTGCTCTTGCAGGTTTCCCCTGTGCTCTGCTGTAGGATAAAGGAAAGGGAATTAATTGTGGCACAAACAATACCAACCATCTTCACCATCACTAAATTCTACACCTCCTGTGGACAGAGTCAATTTTGTCTTCTGCATCAATATTGCCACCTAGCTGCGGATTCAATAGTTCACGACCCCTGTGTTCTTGTATACACTGCAGATTGACCAGCAGCAATGATACAGAGCTTTGGAGGGGAGATAAAGGAGAGAAATTACTGCTCTTCGATTGGGATTCCCACTGTAGTTTTCCCACACTGTACTGCTCTGCTCCATCTCATCTTTGACACGTGGCAAATTCTTGTACTGCCTCATTATCACCAGCTGTGTGGGTGGCCCAGTGTCACTGCTTGTCATATGGACGGCTTAGACTTGGTAACCATCAATTCATAATAACACCTCAGCTGTCCTGTTGCCGCAGCTCTCGCAGCTACCATTGCCAGGTCCATACTCTAACTGTCCTGTGTGCTTTAACTATATGCTTTCTCTCCCTATCTGACGTACCTACCTGACGTACCTATCCGACGTACCTACCTGACGTACCTATCCGACGTACCTATCTGACGTACCTAGCAGGCGTACCTTCACCTGCTGCTTCACCATGGTCTCCAGTCTTTATCAGGTAACCATCATGGCTCACAGTGACTGTGTCAGCAGATATGGCAGATTTTTGACAGATCGGATGTTATGTGCCGCCTCCAGCCACTGATATTCATGTCAAAGTGACCCAAGAGGACCTCTGGTAGCACATGGCCTAGAAGGCTCTTATTCGCTGGCTGGTATTGTCTCTCGGGATGCGAGAGCCATGATTATGTAGGAATCATTACCAATGTAACTGTCATGCATGGCTAGCTGAACAAGTATGTGATTGTGTGATAGAACATTCTCTTTCTCCTTCCAGCCCCTTCCCCTGCCCTTCTCCCTCCCTCTTCCCTACCCTTCTCCCTCGCCCTCCCTCCCTGCCACTCTTCCTTCCTACCATTCTCTGTCCCTCCTACTCTTTGCCTCGCTACCACCGCCTCACTCTTCTTCTCTCCTGCCCTCTCTTTCTCTTCTTCCCTTTCTTCCTCTTTCTGTCTCTCACCCTCTGTTAATTAACAAACGTTACGACCATTTCCTGACATGTACAGTAATGCAATGAGTTGAATAGTCAATATTTAATATCCAACATAAACTATGTCATAAATACATGCATTGCTCATATCCACCTAGGGTAAACATAATTACAACCTTTCATATCATGGATGAATACAAAAATGGCAAACAACTGATGATGAGAGGTACATAGAATATCTTGTTGATGCGTATGTGCATCGTGGCGTTGGGAGTGAGGCTGAGGCCTACGCTGAACAGGCTCTCCTCCATCTGGTTGTAGACTTTGTTGGGAAATGTGGTCATAAGGCTGTAGTTTGAGTCATCAGACGGTCTGAAACACAGAGGCATGTATATGAGGGATCCTCTAGATATCATGGGTTGCCTTCATTGCCATGGCTAAAAGACATGAGGAGATAAATCCTAAGAATGAGTGATAACCAACCTATGTCACATGTCACACTCCGAATATATTTGTTTTTGATTACTCTACTAGTAAGAGCAGCGAGCTCAGTATACACACTTATACGTAACTACTTGATAGATCGTAGGCAAGATCTTATAGTTTCAGCAACAAGAGTTGTTTCCTCCTGTCAAGACACTACATTTTATTTACACAAAGACATCCGTACATTATACGAACGAGAAATATACCAAGCTCCTAACGCGGCATGGGGAGTGCCCTATCAGCCCTTCTTGCTGAGTTATGATGACACATAAGGCTAGTAAGCTAATAAAACTGAGAGACACCCGTGCATTCAGTAACACCCTATGAGAGGCGGTAATTTCTCCCGGAGAGGAGGTGAGGATATCATGTGACCTACCTCAGCTCGTCCAGGTAGTTGATAACGTCTGCAATCATGTCAGTAAACTTCATCTTCAACATGTAGGTGTGATTGTTGGTGTCTTTGATCCTGAGAGTAGTGATGTTCCGTTCGGAGGGAGGCCGACTGCTCTCGTCCAGGTCTCGTCTACGGATTGAGAAAGAGATTTGTGTTTCACCGTTTACTTACGCTCTTATATTCACGTGTTTATTATTTTATTATTATTTATTATTATTACATTTTATTGTTAATAAAGAACTGTAGAAGTAGAAACATTAGCAGTAGAAATATCTAATGTCCCAAAATGAGCGTGATAGCGAGAAAAGATGCTAGCAGTTGTGGATGGAGCAGAAATACCTCCCCACCAAAGTAGTCAGCATCTTTAAAGTTGCGAGCCTAAAATCATTGTAGGCACGTTATATTAATAATGAGATGACAACTCAGAAAAGTTTTCATGATGTGACAACTCTGAAGGAAAACATTAGCGCTCTCCTACAACTTGCAATTATGACTAAAGCTCAATTTTCCAAGCTAATTCTTTTCCTATTTTTGACAATAAATGATGCAACCGGAGGTTTTTGATCTAGTCTAGTAAATGACTCAAGCTATTCCTGCCTTATCTCATAGGGAGTTGTCTACTCTATATGACTATTCCTGCCATCTCTCATAGAGAGTTGTCTACTCTATATGACTATTCCTGCCATCTCTCATAAGGAATTGTCTACTCTATTTGACTATTCCTGCCTTCTCTTGTAGGGAGTTGTCTACTCTATATGACTTATTTTGATATCCACCAATCATCTTACACTAATTACTTAACTATTTACGTTATATATGTTTGTTACGAGTTTGTTTTCAGGGAATCTATTTTACAGTATTGAAGTTGTCACGGGCTCACGGACTCACAGACTCACAGATGCACGGACTCACGGACTCACGGACTTGTATACCCATAGACTCATAAGCATAAGTGCGTTGCTGTGTCAGGAGTGAAGGTAGGCTGCAGTCTCGAGCTGCTAAATGGCATGCATGATTTTGTTACTTTTGAATAGGAGTTGTCCTCTCTTGTATGATGGGATTCGGGCATGTTATGAAGACAGCGCAGTATGCAGTGCTGTATATGGTCACCTTCGGTACGTGCACATATCCCAGTCGAGTGTGGAATATGGTGACAATGAGTGCGGTTACCAGTGCGGGATACGAGCGTGCACTGGGCAGTTTGCAGACACATAATGTGGGGTTACCGATCCTACAATTGAGAAGACAACTCCCATATACTTTATAATGGGTATGGTTTCCATAGCGCAATCCAATGATAGCAAAGATTTTATGCCTCAATTTGGGCTGCTGTTGGGCCGTTGCTATAAAATACAGCTCTGCATTATGCCAAGTAGGATGGTAAAATTACTTAGTGTAGCACATATGATTCAAGTTTAGAGCATTTTGTGAAGTTTCACCGCACTGTATTTAAGTTCCAGAGCATTATCTTCAGCCATAGAAAACTCTGTGAGGCTTTGATTAAGGTTTTGTGAAATTTCCAGCGACAAAATTACAGCTTTGTTGAGGTATTGTAGATATGGGGTTTATTTGCAGATTTCAGTTGAGTATCGATGTCAGAAATGCTATAACTTCTTTGTTTATCAGCTAATCAATTTTTCAATTTGGAGAAGCATCTATAATTTATGTACCAACAATAGAGAAGCAATTATTTTAGAATCTATGAATTCTAGCATAAACACGGCACACAGCTAGTAGCTGTGGACCTCTAATTCAATTTTATTTCATATTTAAGAAATTTCCAGTCTCAACAGCACAGCTTTTTTAGGTGTTGTGGTATGACATGAGCTCATTTGCAGACTGCAACAGGACTATCACTGTCAGAAATGCTATAACCTCTTCTTTCCTCATTTGAAAAAGTTTCCAATTTTGATGATATGTACAAATACAAATAATGAGACAGTCATTATCTTAGAATCAATAATTTGTAGCATGAACACCGCATGCTGCTAGTAGCCGTGGACCTCTATTTCATAGACATGGATCCAGTTGTTCTCTCCGGTGCCAGTATACATTCTCAGCTGTACAAATTGTCCAGCCATGAAGAGCCTTGACCTGTCTATAGACAGAACTGCTCCTTGACCGCATGGGTAATACTGAACGGCGCCCGCTGCCAAAGGTCCGACCTGCTCGGCGCAGAGGCTTGATGAGTCTTGTAAGGTATTGATGGTCTCTGATACCTCAAACTTGACATTGTGGAATCGCACATTGACATCTAGTGTTGAAAGAAAATGATCTTTCATGGTGATGTTAGTATCAGCACAGTTTTTAAGCGTGTTTATATCGGTATATGATGATTGCGGTGGAAGTCCGTTCGTAGTTTATCAGTGTTGCGAACCCCTAACGTCAAAATATCGTAGATTTTGGTAATCTAAAAATAACACCCCATACAGCCTTGAAACCAACTTTATGGTCTCTATTGCAGTACATCGCTGCTCACCAAATACAATTATTCAGCTTCTGTGGACCTGTGGTGCACACAAAAAGCAATTCTGTCACCTAATGTGGTAAATTAGCTGCCTCAAAAGTCGAAAAAGTTGTAGATCTACAAGTAAAATTGTAGGGTTGACAACACTGGTGTTTATGGATGTTGCCACAACTTGTTATACAACTGTCTTTTACATTTTTTCTTGCTAATTCCAGAGTGGTGTGGCTGACACTTGCTTGCAGCCATTTTCTTTCCTGATTGTTTGTGCGTAGTTATTCATCTCATGAGTTTGGTGATAGAATAATAAAAAAATTGAATTGTCGATTAGCTAGAAAATTAAAGCCCTTAAAAATTTCACCGGTGTGCATACCATGCATTGTCGTGCCTAAACCTCATGAAAATGAATGCGCATGACTTTCCTCAGCATTAGGAAGGGTGTCTTAATTTTGAGGGAATACAGTATGTGTTCTTCCTCTGCCATGATATCTTAGCCTACATGCTTTGCGCCAAATAACTTTCAAGTTACACCCACAAATGAGAAGCTATGGACCAACATTCTCTGTTTAGTTGAACATAGCCTAAGCAAGGCTCTAGTTTGTTTTTAGCAGGGGTCAAATGATTCCCACCTGAACTATGACACTCGAGATTTCCCATTCTCGACCTGTAGTACCCATCATTTGATTCAACCCATAATCAATTCTTTTACAGCGCGGAATTGAATAAGGTGTTAAAGAGATATTTTACATAATTTGAACAAAGAAAGATAAATGCATTGGGGAGTCACATCAATGATTGGACTAAAAAAGTAGCGTCCAGTAGTTTGAAATGTTGATGTGTTTTTATTTATCCAGGCTAAATATCAAACTATCGATTGTAGAATACCGGATTGTCAGCGTCTGAAGTTGCTGACTACGTGTAGTTAGCTGCAGGGATACTGTAGAACCAGATTTGATAGCGATGGTCCAACAGCCGTGAAAGTAGCGGCGAAAAAATGATCGCTATCGTTGGAATTTGCTACAGAAATTATACCTGTTGTACCTTAAATATGATTCGTCTTCCCATTTAAGGGATATCATTTTTATTTCTTGATGATTTTGAAGAAAGCGCTAACATTTCTGTTGCTATCATATTCGGTTCTTCAATATATCATTTTGCTATAACGCTTACATCAGCAACCAGAGTTGATGATGTAGAGCAGAAAATTTGGCAATTGTCTATTTCCCCGCAGGTACTTTCACTGCCCAATACAAACGGTTCAAGTGTGCCCAGAAACTGCTGAGCTGATGATAAGTTGGTATGCGACCCATTCTGATTCTGTGGAAGAGGAGTTAGTATATTACATACCTGGGTGTATGGATGGAGATCGATTCCAGACTTTGATTCCGCAAACATATCGCAGCAATTCCAAGTCGACACGGACCCATGGATTTGTTGTTTCAGCAGCTGTGTGTTGAAATAACTCAGTATAGTCACCGTCAAACGCTCTTGCAACAACGTAGTTAGTGTATGTGGAGATCTGCTCAGCTGGTCTACCTAAGAACCAAAGAGAGACTAATCACAATTTCTGGTGTCTGGGGGGATCTGCGCTGAATGTGTTAACTGACCTCTTGCAAGTAGTTCACTGAATTCTACCAACAGACCGTTATGTTCTACTTTTTCATACAGCCTACTAGCAATCATGGAACTGTTATCCATCAAGGCCAGACGCGACGTTCTGCAATCCCCCAACTTATCCGCTTGAAAAGTGAAGAAGTTACATTCCGAATCTTTCTCACAGGCTTCAATGCACTGCGGTAGAGTTACAGATGTCAGGTCGTCTCGTATCGTCTTAAAGTTGGTCAAGCCAGAATGAAAACGGAACACCTGACTCCCTGAAACTAAACCATAATGAAGGAACTGAACTTTATTTGACGTTCGTAATTCCCTGACACATTGCCTGAAGATTGACAGGAGAATTGTGAATGCCACACATTTCACTTCTGAGGACGGAGAAAAAGAAGAGTACACTTTCACATGCACTGTGGGAAAATGTATGGGATATAGAGATACCTGCAGTCATGTAAAGAATAGCCAAAGTTACTGCTGTGCTCCAAGTCGAAATCATGATGCGCAGAACTGGCCCCAGCGATGGAGAATTAAAGCTGAACATGGCAGGAGGGTATTATATTCTCTTAATCAATTTCATGCCTCTAAAGGAAATCAATAAACAACTAAAATGCAGTTCTATTTGGACAAACTGTGAGTCACTGCCAGGATAAAAATCGTCTTCGCCCAACTCAGCATCAATAAATTATAATACTCTAGCACAAGGAGCAAATTAGTAATCCCGTCATACTACCCTAGCATTACAAGATCATGTGACCGCTGGATCGTTCATCGCATGACTTCCACCATAAAATACTGTAAAAGTGGGAAATTCAGCGTGGAGAAATATTTAGCGAATATTGAGATTTGAAGGAAATCACTATTGATAGATACAACTACATGTAATTTTCTATTGGAGTTGTAGCACCACGATCACTTTTTGGAGTTGTCATCTCATTGTCAATAGAAACCATCGGATGGTCATAGGCATTTCGTGATTTCTTAGGTGCTGATTTTCTTCATTGGGGAGGTACTTCTACTGTAGTTTTTAAATGGACTATATTTAAAAATGCTATCATTTTTTCTCACTATCATCGTCGTTCTAAGAAAAACTTTAAATATTTCTACCGCTACTGTTCCCACCTTTACAGTATGTGCTCATCCATTGTAAAATCTGATTCTTTGATCAAGAATAGTTTGTAGGAATTCCAGCTTTTGTCATTCTCCTGTAGATATTTGTGCATCACCACGTGCGGGAATGAGTGGAGGTGAGCGCGGAGAGGCGCAGATAGGTACGGATAGGCGTCGGAGTGAGCGCGAAAATTGACAGGAGAATGACAAACACCGGAATTCCTAACGTGTCCTTGAGCTGTTCTTAAAAAGTTGATGATAATTAATTATTTGTTGTGAAGAATTCAGATCCAATTCCTATGAATTGTTGAGTGAAATTCATGGAGGCAAGGGTCAATAATGACTTCAGACTTATCAGAATTCTTCAGAACCACTGAGAGGCACCTAAGCACTCTTATGTATATATGCAATCCAATAATCGGGGCTAGGAGTTGTGTGGGAAGGGGGGAGTGTCCATGTCACGGTTGGGTGTTCCAATTCTGCTTCAAGTTGTGCCAATGAATCTCCGTTGCTGAATATGGGAACAGAGACTGTTCCTCCATGACATAAATGCGTTAAAATGAATAATGTGTTTTCTTGAATTGTAATTTGATGACTTTTGAATAGCATCACTATCATCATCATCTTTTACAGCTAAGTTTACCGCCATCACTACGTCACTTCACACTGCCAATCAGTGGTGTCAGGAAGTCCATGTTGAGGAGACTCAGTTCCCAGCTTGCTCTTGCTATGTTTCATTTTCTTAAACTCTGGTGCATTGTGCAAGCTATAAACACAATCAATGGGCAACATGAATACAATAGCAGGTTTTATGCTACATATGTGATGTAGCTGGGATGGTCGGGATGCCGATGTACGTTTCATCAGTGGGTACGGCCTGTCCCCATGCAACTGAGCCTTATGCTTTTTGAACATGCTGTTGAAAGTTAGATCCACCTAACCTTCATAGAAGTAACTTTATGGCCTAAGCTCTGCGGAATCGTTACATTCTAGGCAGTAATTGCAAGGTTTTGTTGTTTCATACTCTGAAATCACAAAAAATCATGAATTAACGTCCATGATAATGAGCTATGCTGACTCAAGAGTTCAGGCACTGGGCAGGTGTTTCAGCTGTGTGTGTGGGCTTTATACTGACACCAGACCCTAAACTAGCCTAAGAGGGGAAAACTCCTGGCACAAAGCAGTGGCGTTGGCAGGACTAATACTGGTGCACAAGGGGATAACTTCTGGCCCGATACCAGTGCGCCAACCAACATGAGAAATCATAATGCCGCTATCACTGCTGAATTCGAAGGCGCTATGGCTTCATAGAGTTAAAAAAAAGAGGAGTGATTGATTTCCCAACACAGACTTACCTTATGATGATTCCACATGCAGAACGTGATTCTAACACATCAAATTAGTATGTGTACACGCGAATTAGTATATGTACACGCGAATTAGTATGTGTACACGCGAATTAGTATGTGTACACGCGAATTAGTATGTTAATTAGTATGAAATGATATAGGCTCTTTATTCCTAAGTTGAAAAAAAATTAAATCTAGGTAAACATTTTTAATGTAAGTAAAAATGCAAATAATGAGATTTTAGAATCTATAAATTCTAGCATAAATGCTGCGCACAGCTAGTAGCCGTGGACCTCTATTTCATGGACATGGATCCAGTTCTTCTCTCCAGTGCTGCCATACATTCTCAGCTGTACTATTTGTCCAGCCATGAAGAGCCTTGACCTGTCTATAGACAGAACTCCTCCTTGACCGCATGGGTAATACTTAACGGCGCCCGCTGCTAAAGGTCCGACCTGCTCGGCGCAGAGGCTTGACGAGTCTTGTAAGGTATCGATGGTCTCTGATACCTCAAACTTGACATCGTGGAATCGTAAATTTGCTTCTAGTGTTGAAAGAAAAATTATAAGCATCAGTAACTTCCATTTAAATTTTTTTTCAGCATCAAAAAATTTATCCAAATTTGAAGAGTGTCTTCCCGTTAAGGCTTGCCCACGCTAGAGCTTCTCAGTCTTGAGTTGCTCTTACTTATAATGGCTAAAAATCAAACTATCGATTGGATGATGATGGATTAAAGTAGATGAGAATGTGTATCCAGCTGCGAGAGAGAGATATCCCTTTACCATATTGTTTACATTTGTAGCCAAGTCATTCGACGAAAGTAGAGAGTTTGACTTTTGTTGTTCTCCCGCTGATACGTGTGCATGTAGCACGTGCGGGAGTGTGCGCAAAAATCGACAGGAGAATTATAAAAACCAGGAGTTTTTGTATGCTGTACTGAAAGCCGACTCATTCCTCACAGACTGATGGATATGCTGTTTACAAAAATGAACTAGAAATGAAAGCTACTTTTCGAACTGAGTGAATTCGATTATAAAGGTGGTATTTCCTTACACATCTATTCATAGTAGGCATGGCTTAAGCTATATTCACAGGAGGGTGAGTTCTACCCCCTCCAATACCAGGGCAAATTTTACCAAAACTACGTGGTCATGAGGTACTTGTCACATCCAACTGAGAATCAGTTATCAAGCTCACTGCGGCCAAGCTAGCCTAGCAACTGAGTCGCAGAAACTTACCAGTACACTGCTACATGAAATATAGCATGGCACATAGCACACCATAGGCCCGTTAGGATGGGGGAATGTTTGGCACAAACTGTGGGTAGTCCCCGAAAAACTGTGGGTGATCCGTTCTCGTAGAATTTGTTTATTCTTAAATCAATCAGAATGAATAATTTTTGTGGACACTCACGGAATGCCTCGCTTGCCATTCTTTGAACGACTATCACTCCGAATGCCAAGTGTTCAGCTGTACTTGAGAAGTGGGTATGGAAAAATTTTGGGAGAAGGCTGAATTGCTTTTGAAATCATTTATCCATCATACCAGGTCTCTGGTCATACTTTTAATCTCATCGATAAATAGCTTATAATGCCTACTTTCCTCATGCTCTGAATTAGTGTCATAGACCATCAGCACTAACAAACATCCCAGCTACCGACCTACCTCTAGCTCTATCTGCATTGAAATTTACATATCTATAGCTGTAAAAGCCACGCAAGTGTATTACAAAGCCAGCAAACGCTTTACTTATGTAGCACTTAGTGCGTCTAGTGTCAGCATAATAGCTTGATGTCTGACGGATGGCGTAGCCATATCGGAAGTATGTCACAAAGCATAAAAATTTGATTGCTCAAATTAGAAATTGAAGGGAAGACAACTTCTCATTGGAATATTATGCCAAGCGTTTGGCCGCAGTTTATAATAGATTGCTATTCAGAATCTGCCTTCAGCATTCGGACGTTCATTTCATTAACGATCAGAATGCGACCACACTTCGAACACACCTCATACCAAGACCATTTGACTTTCTGATAGTCACACCAAACAACACAGCTTTAGAAACGTTTACTAGCTGTTGAGAAAGTAAACACGAAGAATATATCACTTGGCAAATCTGACCAGATATTGGGCTAGAATGGTGTACTAAGCAATAGCCCCAACTCCGGCGTTTTCCCAACATCTCATCCCATTTAGCTAAACAACGGCAGAAGTTGAGAGTGATGAACAAGAGGAAGTTTATTACTTGTAGTAGCCAGATAATAAGCGTCAGCAGCTAGTGGTAGATGCAGATTAGCTTGTCCAATGATGAGAGTGTCGAGCTCTGCTACCAGCACCAGCGTAATGAAGAGGATGACGTGTATTATTACCTGAAATTACGTATTGCTGCGATGCGAGCCAACCGAGCAGTAAAACTATTCACTTGAATATTTTTCGGTTCCCCAGGTCATATGATTTTGTCGCAGATCTATTATTAAGATATTCGGCTCGGGATAGTTCAGAATATTCTATTGCCTCAGGGTCACGAACTCTCTAATGAAGTGATGATATCTCACGATGATAACCACAATGAGCTAAAATCTAAGTGTAAACTATCTAAGTGTAAACTATCTAAGTGTAAAGATTTCATGCACTGACTTGACCTCATAAACCGAAGTCTGCCTGTTCAAAGTACGTAAGTTGTAAGTCGCAAAATGAAAATTATGTTTCAAATTTTAGTAGTGCTACATTTCTCAAAAAATAATTAATCTCAATTAATTTTTCAATTGAAATTTTTAATCTAGAATTAAGCTGAATTTAATCTTACTGGAGCGGAGATGTAGGACTATTTATGACTAACAGGGGCGCAGGAAATAAGAACTAATGACCATAACGTATTCCTTCATAATTAACTCGCTACTAAGAACTAGTTTCAGAGCTCTGTAATTCACAGCGGTATCATTGCTACCAGCCGCAGCAGCTGACATTGACATCACTGTGACGTCTTTGGTGGGTCATTAGTAGTATTCAACTGCGCCGGTGTTGAGTTTACTTGGATAGATAAATACTGTACACATAGAAATTTCAGCGTTGTCAAACTATAGCGGTTTTTTAAATTAGCTGAATTTTGAATAATAGCATTTAAAATCTTTAGCAATTTCTTTCCAGCTTGTATATGATATGAAGAGCTATAAAAATATAGTGACGACTTTAATAGTATTTTTCTTCAAGTCCCTATTATAGCTATTATTGTGAGGTCGCTATTATATCTATTATTGTGAGGTCAGAGGTCGCTATTGTAGCTATTATTGTGAGGTTGGAGGTCAGAGGTCGCTAAAATTTCTATGTTTACATTATGCAATCATAATTGTTCACAAATCTTTGCAGTGTAATATTCTTGGCTTATCATACAATTCACCCTCAGACTAGCCACATGATTAATCTTGTGAACAACAAATCTCAGTTAATCTTAGCATAGCTCGATTAAAACTGCTGCCATAAGTTTTAACAAAATGCTTATCCTTAACCCAAAAATGTGGTTGAAATAATAACTAGCTGCTTTGACACAATAATATTCTGCTTGAATAAAGAATTTGATCCGATGTGTAGATATCTTAGGCTTTATTGCTGTTAATGCGTTGAGAAAAAGTCTTATGTTGACAGAGTTTTCCACACAGAATATAAGGTTCGGTATAACTTCGTGAAGATACTTTAAAACTTTATTTCAGATAAAAGTACTTGTCTTTTGAAATTAAACTTTTTCTTGCAACAGCTTTTTGTTGTGTAAAAATACTTTAAAAAATTGGTTGCTGTCATTCTCCTGTCGATTTTCAAAAACACCCGTATGCACTCCCACACACATCCGCACACACTCCCGTACACTCTCGCATGTGCTGATGCACACATATCGAAGGGACAATGACAAAAGCGAAAAACTCTGCTGAATGATGATACTTCAGCTCCTCATTTTTCCTCACGCAAGTCGCGAAAAAGTCAAACCACAATGTTGAAAGATTTGTTGATATAGAAAGAAGAAATTCATACAGTCTGCATGACCTCAAAAAATGGTAGATGGGCAACAGACAAAGTAGTTATTGCTTGAATTCTCACTGCATATGCCTGGGCTTTACTATTGTACTACACTATTCCCAGGATAAGTTGTTTTAGCTTGCCTGTGCCCTGTGTACACACCTCTATTAACCAGTGAGAAGGTTCGAGCATAGAAATGGGGAGGGGGGGGCTATCAGCTGATATGTAACACATTCTGATTGTACAGAAGAGGTACATCTATTATTGCATACCTGGGTGAGGAGATGGAGATCGATTCCAGACTTTGACCCCGCAAACATATCGCAGTGATTCCAAGTCAACACGCAGCCATGGATTTCTTGTCTCAGGAGTTGTGTGTTGCAATAAGCCAGCATAGTCACCATCAAACGCCCTCGCAGCAAAGTGAATAGTAAGTGTGGAGATCTGGTCAGCTGGTCTACCTTTGATCAAAAGAGAGACTGATCATCATTACTGCTGTCGGGGGGGGGGGGGGGGGGGGAGGGAGAGTGAGGGTAAAACCCCAATTGCATGT
>ERZ1740065.877-NODE-877-length-17183-cov-12.444127_pt1 | contig 17183 bp, 25 predicted proteins | sample MGYA00581738_ERZ1740065 | MGnify/ENA primary metagenome ERZ1740065 (study PRJEB43018, sample SAMN04849749) | marine metagenome | isolation source: floating plastic debris | place: Pacific Ocean | collected 2008-09-01 | study: EMG produced TPA metagenomics...
GAGGGGGAGGAGAGGGGAGAGAGAGGGGAGGATGAGGGGAGAGAGGGGAGGAGAGGGGGAGGGGGAGGGGAGGGGAGGAGAGGGGAGGAGAGGGAGAGAAGGGTTCAGTATGTAAGTAGCAGCGAGTATGGCTGTGTGGTGAGTGTGGCTAGTAGAGCAAGTGTGGTTAGTGTGATGGATGTGATGAGTACATACCGATGTGGTGAGTACATACCAATGTGTGGCACAGTGTTGCTGCCATTAATGAGTGCTGATATGAGCCAGGCAAGGCAGTTGGCGAGAATTCCGAGCAGGGTCATCATAACCACAGTCTCCTTAATCCGAGAGAGTATACCCTAGAATGGCCTCGTAGACATGGATATTGTGTGAACAACAGATAGCAGCAATGAGATGGTAAGCCACTCACCCGCCGAGAGCCGGAGAAGCCAGACGACTCCAGGAACAGATATGTGAACGGTAGGAAGATGTATAGCGACAGGTTTGAGCACAAGAATACTTTGTTCCACAGGCCTGAAGAAGAAGATGCGCGAGTGCCATATATTGTACCAAACAGGTTGTCATGGCAATAGTGAGGGCCCATCTATCATACCTTGTACGAGAGAGTTGGTGAGCCACTGCACGTAATAGTTGTCTGGGTAGATGTGTTTGATCTCATTGCCAAATACTGATAATGGCAGCAACAGCATTGCTGCAAACGATGTCGCCAGTGAAAACGTGCAGAAAGCAACTCTGAAACGGAGAGAACACCTGATAAACAACCTATGAGTGAACCAGACTGCCATAGCAGGTAAACAGATTAGTGACTTAGATCCACCGCAGACAAGCACTGCAATCAGACTATACTTACGAGATTCTATAAACCGGCTCATCATCGCTGTCACCTGTATAACAGACAGACAGCAGATTACATGTACGTGTACGTGTACACCACACACACATGTCCAGTCCACACGTGATACATGTACTACATGAATAGATAAGTTCACAGCGAGGTCAACGACCTAAATGGGGTATGTAGCTGCAACCTCAGCAATGAACATAGAGATAAGTGATAGTTAGTGATAGCCTAGCGATAACTAGTGATAACAGAGGGAGAGAGTTAATGTGCCAGCTGAAAGCCTACCTCCATACAAGTCCTCTCTGTCCCGTCTCTTCTTGTAGTGGACCAGTACGAGATATGCACTGACACCAAGCACAATAGACAGTATCAGGGTGATCTAAAAACCAACGGGGAGACGCTGAGTATGATGGATGGATGAGAACTAGCTAACAGCCAGTTGAATCTGGTGCAAGGCCAGGATTTACCAGGCTGTAAGGTCAAGGGAGCTGGGAGGGCAATTACTGGCCTGCTATCAGATGTGCCGTAGTAAGCGAACAGCTGAGATTGCCACTGTTTGCAGTGATAATAAGCAACCAATGTCTGAAGTCCATCTGGGTCCAAGTAGCATTCAGTCCGTTAATGAAAATTTGCCAAAATCTCCCTGCACAGGGCTAACAGTTGCACAGGGCTTGGTTGGCCGAGTTTATTCTACTCTATACAAGTCATGAATTGTAGTGGAAACAATGTCCTAGTACGCACTGCTTTGACTGATGTACAAATGTAGAATATTGGCACAGGCCCAAAAAGGTGGTCAGCCAACGATCTGGGCCTCCTGCAGCTACGTTCTATGGTCTCAGATAGAGTCAATGGGGCAATGGTCCTACTCAGCTTATTGATATATGACGGCACCTACATACCGTCAGGTCCCACTTGTACAAAAAAAGTCTAGCAGCACAGGAATCAATCATAGGAGAAATGGAGAGCAACTGCTGGTAGGTCTACATGAACTCTGTGAGCTTAAACTCACACAATCCCTTAAATTCATGAATATGAAATCTAAAAAAGTACAGATACGCTTAGGAGCAGCCTTACTGAGGAATAAGCCAATCTACGTCAGAATAGAGCAATCAGTCATCTAGTACTACTGACAAGTGACAACCGTAACAAAATCTATACTGGGAAAGTTTAACGAAACAATAAAATATATGAATTATATGTAGGCCTTCCTCATATCAAGTAATGGAGTAAAAGCAAACGTATAGCACACAGTCACGATTATATTCTCAGTGGCAGTAACTTACGATCCACTCTCGGACGTTCCCGTTAAAAACCTGTTCCTCAAGAGTCACGATCACATCCTCCTCCATGGCTAGAACATTTGTTCTATTTCCATGCATGTCATCACTCACAATAAATTTGCAAGCTGAACGACGGTTAATCTTTCTTATTTCAGCAGTGGAACGGGAAGGTAAGGAGTGTCAATCTTCTAGATATCCGAGTCATACAGCTAGCAATGCGCCGTACCCTCAACATGGCATAGAGACAAAATATTCACAGAGTCTCGAAACTTGTCACTTTAAGAAGCTACTCGCACTCACTGATTCCAATTCACAAAGTAGTGAGTATCGTAGAGACACGACACAAATTGTTACTCAATCTTCGGTGTCCAGCTTGTAAATCGAACGAAGATCAACTGTGTTGTTTACCTCCTGCGGAACTTGAACGAAAAGAGCTGTTTCCGTTACAATCACGACATCAGGCACTCGCGTACGATATTTTTTAGCGTCATTGACATCGGAAGAAAATTCGGGCATTATCGTGAATTCACCTACAGAGTCATACTCGCCATACTCGCGGCTTGCCGTTGCTGTTGTATACTTCCATAGAATACTGCATCAGGGTCGCCTCTTCCTTCTTACCTCTAAGTATCCGTGTCATCTCAGGTTTTTAACATCATGTGAAAAGGTGTTTTGACGTGTACAAGCTAAATCGGTAAGTTCAGGTGCTACGGTCTCAATGTGATTGGTATTCTGGCCCGAAATTAGTGGCTAATGATATGCCATTGCCATCGTCGTTGTTTAATGTCAATATTGATATTTGCAAGATTGGTCCGAATTTAGAGCAGTATATATGTACCAACCACATACATTGCATGTCGTCCTAGCACTGCCCTTATGGTCTGCACTATCATCGGCCATATCTGTGAGTCTAGAGAATGGTGCAGTTCAAACCCAACCCAACTCCCTCAATTGCCTTCCCCACAAATTACGCAATTCTCTCACTTTGTAGTCCACTCTGTGTATGCACAGCAGTTCAGCTATCATAATCATCAGATGCTCCATTTATGAATTAGTTGTGATGTGCTCTTTACAGGAGGTGAGTGTACACAGTGTGGTTAGCACTGTCATAACCACCTTTTGACGCCCTTAACTTTCAATTATGTGCTCATATCGGCTTAAATTGCAGATACTTTCCTTTACAAGGAAATTGATGGTATCATGAAACTCTAAGAACAGCTGTTGGTCTCATTCTATATCTGCATTTCATCTCCATAGTTTCATGAGCATGATGTCTCCACTGCATGTACACATATCTTATTTAACACACTTTGATGACAAGGCCCAGCAAGTTCTATCTGTTTCTTACTCTTTACTGTTGGCACTGCAGCCATGCATATCTCTGTATTTGTCATTGTGTGTGTCATCGTGTTTGAATGACACGCCTAAAGTGAGCGATCAATATGTTCAAATGCTGTATGCAAGTATTGATGCTGTATTGTTTTGCCCGTTACAAAAGTGTAAGCCGACTCTAGCATCACATGAATGTTTCATAATTAAGTTTCATAGCCGGATGGTGGGATACCTGCAGGTACCTACAGTTTCCTGTCTCTCGCCTCATACCATATGATTAGACATTGCTCGATCATACTTTCAGAAAATGGCTACGATCGGACTATTCATAGTCTCTCTCATCTGCCCTCTGGTATATAGTCAAGCAATCTACACACTCGGTGCTGCCTCTTACACTATCATAGAGGGTGCCGAAGTGACAGTATCCATACACAGGACATCTCTTGAGATGGAGGACAGAGCTCTGCTCGTCTTGCTGGTTCGTCATCTGTTAGCATTCTCACCTGATCCCCTTGAGTACCCAGACACATGTATATGGGATAAAGTATACCCCTCAAATATAAATTAAACGCCGTAACCATCAACTAGAGTCGTCTTCTCCTGCTTGTGTGGCTTAGTGTTTCATTACTGATTGTAAAGTAAATTATTATGACATGATTTTTATCATCAGATTTTCTCCCACAGCTTGTTATCTAAAGCCAGCATTTATTATTTGTTCTGTTTATTATTTGTTCTGTTTATTCTGCTGATTCTAGCCGCACTGTATTGTAGAGTGGAGGGGATCAGGACTTTATTGGCACCAGCCAAGTGGCTCTGTTTTCAAAGACAGACTTCTCTTCCATAGTCACCTTCACATCCATTGACGATGACATTCCTGAACCGTTGGAGCTGTTCTCCCTTACCATCCAGTCGATATCCAACGATCTGAAGATAGAGGGCATCTCATCAGCTACTGTGTCAATTTTAGCTAATGATAACTCCGTTGGTATCTTCAGCTTCCAGGTAGTTTGAGAGAACGAGAATCTGTAGACTCTAACCGCAGACATGTCACGTGATTGTTACTCTACACTGTGTGCGTAGAACTCCTCCACCATCTCATTGACTGAGGGACAGCAGGTGCGAGTGACAGTTACAAGAGAAGCAGGTGCTTTCACCAACACTTCCGTGGGTTACGTGGTGTCTGGCACTGTCACTGGACTCACTGTACATGATGTCCAGCCTTCGAGTGGAGCCATCTTTTTTCTGAACGGTCAAAGGTCAGCTGACTTGCTGCTGACAGCCATCAATGATGACACACCAGAGGATGATGAAGTGTTTTCCATCAGTCTCTTCACCAATGATTTTGATGCGTCTATCACCAGCGAAGCTAAATCACTGCTGATCAGGCGAAATGACGCTCCTCTGAAGTTTACTCAGGTAGGTGTGTTATACCCAATATGATATAGGGCTGAAGTCATGTAGTCATCATTTCTCAGTCCCAGTAAGCTGAGATTGAGTATTGAGTCAGAAGAAACCAACTGTACCTGACAGTACTGTAACCGGCATCTGGCATTGTACACTCACTTTCCACACTATGCATATGATATGCCATTTGCTATTTACTTGCGAATAGTGCTGCATTGCCCATCCTGTCTGGTATTGCAGGAGTATGTGTCGGTGGATGAAGGCATGAGTAATGAAACTCTGCAACTCAATTTGGTACGTGGACTGACAACTCTGAGTGTTGACACTAGATGGCCTCTAGACGAGGAGGTCACCGTACAGTTTGTCGTTTCCTCGGCGACAGCGAGTTCTGGCCTCGATTTCATACTCGATGACGGTACGATCACGTTTGGTGTAGGCGAGAGTTCACTGTCCATCTCTGTCACGGTGAGTGTTGGATTGAGTCTTGCTATAACCGACAACGCAAATCAAACCTCGTCTGTGGTTTTATCTCACATTCTTCACTATCTAGATTCTACCTGACTCTCTACCCGAGCTCAGTGAAGAATTCTCCGTCACGTTGTCTCGCGTGATTCAGGGAGACGCGGTGATTATCTCCCCTGACACAGTCACAATCACTATTAATGGAAATGATGACCAGCACGGAGTGATAGGGTTTGACCCAGTCACGCAGTTTCCACTGTACATGAACGAGGATGCAGCAGATGGGAGCGTGTCCATGGTACTTGTCAGAGAGGGCGGGACTTACGGCAACGTAAGTATAAGATGCCCATCTGTAGCCTTTGAGACTGATCAGTACTGCATTGCATATGCTCCTCTTAGGTCAGCGTCACGTACTCTGTGATGTCAGACAACGAGGCTGACAATGCCAGTGATGATATCCAGCCAGTCACAGACGTCATAACCATGCATGACGGCGTAACATCTGTGCGACTAGATATCTCTCCCATTCGGGACAGTCTACCAGAGGTATGCGTCACACATCCCGTCCTATCTGTACACTATATATATTTATACGCTTGTGACATTTACCAGGTCAGCGAACTGTTCTACATAACACTGACGTCGGTGAGTGGGGGCGCACGACTCCTCAATAGTGAGAGAAAGAAGCTGATCATTCAGGACAGCGATGCGGCGCATGGAGAGGTGCAGTGGAAGTTATCTGCCCACCAGCTTGTGACGGTGTGTAGAAAGTTGTCACACATATCTCTATCGTCACGCTGCAATGGTCACTTCCTGTTTACTCAGTTACGTTTATCACTCAGAGTGCGTCGCCGCGATATCTGACGTGGACGGTGGAGAGGGCTGGAGGAACGATCAGTGATGTGGTAGTGGCCTTCGTCTGCAACTATCAAGAGCGAGGAGAAGTCATCAGTAACGTACTCTCCTCCTCAGCCCTACACCGGGTAGTGATCCCGGACGGCGAGGCAGAGGCGACCGCTACCGTTGAGATCAGGGACTCCGCGTTCCTCAGCGTAGGCGGCAGGTTCGAGGTACTTCTAGATGACGTCAAGCTGTTGGAGAGTAAGCGAATAGTTCATTAGTCTGATTGTAAGCAATAGTAAGAAATGCTGTAAATATCCCCCTTGTTCGTCCTACTACAGCTCCCACTCAACCATCCTTCAACAGCCCATTCATCGGCGCTAGACGCAGTGACGACCTTGACATACAGGCTGCTGATGCCAATGGGCAGCTTGGTATTGCAGATGTTAGTGAGCGGTTTGTCACCGAACCCTCCGTTGATACCAAAGAGGTAAATGACCGTAGCAGAGACTGATAGAGCTGTGTGAACATGTACTCAGTCTGGTGATGTTACAGTTGGCCGTGAGAGTAACTAGAAATGGGGCCAGTGGACCAGCCAATGTCTCATGGAGTGTGACGGGCTATGGACCCTCCCCAATTAGCGATGATGACATCGTCAGTTCGTCAGGCTATGTGTACTTGGCACCAGGTACCAGTGATGCAGACATTTTCATCATAATAAGAGACGATGACGAAGGAGAGATATCGGAGTCTATGATCCTCTCCCTTGATGATGTACAGCCCTCAGATACTCAGAGGCTCGACGTCAATGCTCTCGAGGTCAGACCAACCGAAAGGAACTCCTATAGTGTAGATTCGTACTGAGCCAATTCCTGGGGAACTGAAAAAAACCGAAAATGTCGTTAACTCAATTCCAGATATCAAAGGCTCTTCGATTCCACCAATTCTATGATTGCCAGTTCTACGATTGCCAGTTCTGCGATTGCCAGTTCTGCAATTGCCAGTTCTACGATTGCCAGTTCTACGATTGCCAGTTCTACGATTGCCAGTTCTACGATCCCCAATTCTCAGTTCTTCATTCCAGTAAATTGTGGTTCTTGGCAGAATTTGATTTGACAAAATTAAAACTGGGGAATTTGTTGAATTGGTTGTTTCAAAAACAGAATTGATATTGAGGCTGAAATATGAGTTTACTCAGTAGTAGTGCAGATCGACATCGTGTACTGACAGTCTCTGTCACATACTGACAGTCTCCATCACGTACTGAGACATATATATGTCATGCGCTGACAGTCTATGTCGTGTACTGACAGTCTATGTCACATACTGACAGTGTTGGCCGTATCACTCACAGGTTGTAATCACCATCCTGGAGAACGACAATCCTGGAGGAATTTTCCAGATCTCTCACGACTCAGCCGGGCCTTTCGAAGTGGTGCGTATGCCAGTCAGGCTATGGATGTTTTATTGCTAATTCTCGACATACATCATTTTTCCTGACAGTCTAACAGTGAAGATGGCATTTCAATACAGAATTATTTTGGGCACCCGGTTGGCCATAGATACCTTATATTATCAGCCAACTGATAGAGAGGATACAGTATATCATTCATGGTGTGATGTCTGCAGGAGGAAGGGGATAGCTTTGCTGTTTCCGTGGAGAGGCTCGGCGCAACGCTGGTGGCCAGATCTTTGCTGTACAGCATAAACCCAGGTGGCAGCACTGAGTTCTTCGGCTCTACAGGTATATTACGGTTTGACGTGGGAGAGAAATCTAAATCTATACCCATAGTGGTCGCCAACGACAACTGGCCCGAGGTGAGTCATGGCCACTGGTATACTGGGAGTTGTCTCCCCTACCATCATTGAATGAACGGTCTGTTTCCTCAGTTGGATGAAGTTTTCGCTCTGACAATTGGATCTCACGGACAGCCGAGAGCTGCTCTCGGTAACGTAACGTCAGTGGCCATCACTGTGCTGCAGAACGACTCTCCATTCGGAGAGCTGCGCTTCACGACTCAGTCGGACAACTTCCTGTGTAAGTGAGAATCCTTAACTTCCACGGCATCTGAGTCGGTACTGAATTATGGCAGCGGTCAGCCGCGTCTGTTTGGTTTTAGTTGAGAGTAAAGGCAGCAATCTGTCGACGGCTAGAATCTCAGTGATGAGAAATCGGGGCACCTATGGCCATGTCTCCGTAATGTGGCGAGTGCAGGGCTACACTGATGACCTTCACCCCTCCGATGGGGTTGTGGTTTTCCAGCCGGGTCAGGCCATTGCCTATATCTCTGTAACATCCAGCGATGATGAGGTAGGAATACGGCACACTCACTATTACTGTCTGCCAGTGGGTCAGAATGTATATATCGACAAGGATTCAGTTCTGAACATCGCGGCAATGATTGTAAAGTCAAAATCCTCAGAAATCAGCTTGAAACACGATCTCGAAGTACTGCTTGCATTGCAGACAAAGAATATTCCAATCAAATTCTGGTGATTGGGAGTTGTCTGCTCAATCAAATTATCCAATAACTCATTGGTCGAAATAGACGCAGTGTATTGAGCTCACCAATCACTATATTTCTCTCTCGGTTGATTTAAGTCAACCGTGTAGCATTTCATATTTGAGTGAGAAAAACACTAGTCATAGATTCAGAGTTGCTCATCTATGAAATAAGTTATCAGTTTCGCAGTCATTGTCAGTGTTGGTGTGAAGCAGGCTTTATATACTACAACAACTCCACGTACTCTATAGATACCCGAGGATGAGGAGAAATTTGTGCTTGAGTTATCCTCCCCTACCAATGGCTCGTTGTTAGCGAGTCCTTCGACCACCACCATCTCTATCAGGAGGAATGACCATGTCCTTTCCTTTGACGGTATTCAGCGATACAGTTACGTCTGCTGTGACTTCATCACAGCCTAGCCTTCAGTTTATTGTACTTTCAGGGCCTGCAATGATCAGTCTGCGAGAGGGAGAGACGGCGCGGCTCCTGGTCCTACGGTCAGACGCTGACCAGTCGGTGTCCGTCGGCGTCAGGACTGTAAAGTTGACTGCTGATCTCCAGGATTTCGCAATGGTCAGTCTCATCCGTCGGCCTGCTGCGAAGAGGATGACCAGATTGTCTCATATACCAATCTCTTTGACAAACAGGTGGATGATGTGCTCGTCTTTGGAGTTGGTGTATTCAACAGATCAGTGACCGTGAGTGTGAAAGAGGACACAACTCCTGAAGCCACTGAGTATTTCTCGATTGAGCTATACAATGTCACCGGTACATGTGGTATCTCATACTCGAGCCTGTACCCACGGCTCTCCTGCCTGTCATATGCTGCTCTATTTCCCGACAGGCGATGCGGTGTTACTCAACGGTAGCAGTGTGACCGTGGCGGTGGAAGCTAATGATGATGCTGGTGGACTGTTTAGGTTCTCTGGTCCGTACAGCCTCTCTGTACAGGAGGGAGATGTGTTGAGTGTTGGGTTAGTGAAACTCTGTAATGAGTAGGCTGTCATATGTGAATACATTCCAGTACATGGTTCGCGTCTGCTGCTTTTTAGTATAATGAGGGATAGGGGGCGCTATGGTACAGTCAGCATATTGTGGCGAGTGACTCTAAACAGCAGCATCATCTCCGACGGCCAGGACTTCCTGCCCACATCTGGTAGTGTGGCATTTCTGGAGGGCGAACGGCAGCAGTTTTTCGATATCACTGTCCTCAGCGACGGACTGCCAGAGTTTGATGAAGTCTTTGCCATAGAGCTGCAGGACCTCTCCGGTTAGTCACGTCTGCTCAAAGCCGTGATGTCATATTGCCACTGTAAGCTGATTGTGAACCACACGAGTAGTTTACCCAGCCGCCAGTCTCCACCACCATCACATGAAATTGCGGAGGTCTCTCCGTGTCATTGTGAGAGTATGATTTGCTGCTCGATGCTGATTCCATACCTTATTTTCAGCCAACAGCCTGCTCGTGGTAAGTGTGCATGGGTGCGTTTACCCTAACTGCTAATGCTTCTATGTTGGCCTTGACCTTAAACCCTCAATCAAATACAGAAGTCAATTTCATGACTGATTTTCATGTGCTCCTCTTTCAGTAGCAGCAGTTGAATGTAATACCAATGTCAATGCCTCGGCATGTCAGTGATTCAACCTGTCCTGTAGGAGATTACCTGGATCAGCGTCAAGCTGCCATCTCCCCGTCCTACACTGACATTACTGTCCACGTCGCCGCTAATGAGGATCCCTACGGCCGCTTTCTGTTTGGCTCCTCATCGCAGGAGAAGAGAGTTGCCGAGGATTACCTGGCCGGCTTCTCCAACACCGCCTCCGCTTCCTTCACAGTGCTTCGGTCCCAAGGCTTGGCTGAAGAAGTTCAGGTTTGTCTTCAAGTACAAGTGCAATGCTTATATAACTTCAATCTGTCTGTTACTCTCATAGCCTGCTATCTAACGTCAGGTGCTTTGGGAGGTCTATTCAGCGCAAGTGGCTGGAACCCTCCCAGAAATCAGCGACCTGCTCTTCATAGCTGACTTAATGCCAACTGTCACTGAAAGTGAATCAGCGAGGGAGCACCTGAACACACCTGTCTACTACTTTGATGGCAACGAAGGTTCTAATAGTTTACTCTCGTTGTTTATGATATCATATTGTAACAAAATATGCCCTTTATCTCTCCCTCCCTTTTTTCTCTCTCTCCCCCTCTTCCTCTCTCCCTCTTTATCTCTCTCTCCCTCGCTTGCTCCTTTTATTTCATTATCATTATTTCTATCAATCAAGTCTACGGAGTTTTCTCCCCTGTAGGTAGTTATGGTTCGGTTCGGCTAGCCTACCAGCAGGACTGGGTCCACCAGGATTTCGCTGTCAGCGTTTGGTTGAGGCCAGATACCGACTGCGACGGCTATATCCTGTCTAAAGGATCTGCGGACGGTGCCACGCTATTTTACGCGCTCAAGATATCGGCTGACGCAAATGGAATACCGGTGTCTGTCACAATGGCTCTGAATGACAACAATCAGGTTGGCCTCACACCACACACCAACCTGACTCGTATTGCTGGCACAGAGAGCAAGGCCGTTCTATTAATGTCCCACTGCTTTCTTATGATGCAACTGTGTTTGCATTCTATACCAGCCGAAGCTTTGATCATTCGTTCAATCACTCATCATAGATGTTATGAGATGTGGCAGTGCAGTGGTGAGCAGGAAACTATATCTAAGTCAATGTATCTTTCCCGTTGACAATCACAGGTCACTGGTACATTTAAGTCCAACTCATTTAACCTTACACCAATACTCTCCCTCCCCACAGGAAATAAACAAGACGCAAGTCGAATGGCCTGCTGCCGACGTTAGGGCACTAGGAGAACCTTGGTATCACCTGCTCATCAATGTCAGGCGGGGCGAGGCACATTTCATCTTCTCTGGCGCCGCTGCCTCCTCCCAGCAGTACAGGTATTGTAGCTGCATTATCACCCTGTATCCAACAATCGCTGCCGTATTTATAAATCATAAAACGCTTAACGCTACTATCACTCTTGTTTTTATTGTTTTCATTATAATTGTTATTGTTGCCGCATTCACTGCTGCGCTGATGTTAGCTGACTCTAGGATGCGTGTGAGCGCAGTGATATGGCCCGCTGTACTAATAACTATTACGTAGCTAGCTGTGAGTTACCTGGGAGTTACCGTGTGGTTGCAGTGTCTACAGCTGTATTGATGTTAGCGGACTCTCTGTTTTGAGTCCTGACTGATATTTGCTTGTTATAGCGTCCCAGCTGACAGGTACGATGACGACAAATCTCGCCTTTACGTTGGCGCTGGTTTAGACAGACGTGAACTCTACTCTGGCCTCGTGCAGAACCTTCGCATGTATGATAGAGCGCTCTCCCCCACGTAAGTCTCCCGCTCTAAATATCCATAGCGCACAGCTGTTCACTTGGCAGGGCAAAAACTGTCCTTAAAATTCCAGGGAAATAGCCGAGATATCCACGTTTCCAGCTCATCGAGATTTATCTCCTCTCTCCGGTCTGCTAACATTTGCTGAAGGGCAAATTGAGAGTTTGTTCATGTTGACATCACAGCAGGATACTGAGACGGAGGATGATGAGGTGTTCCTAGTGGTGCTGATAGCTAGCAGAGGAGGAGCCTCAATTTCAGACCCAGGCTCCGTGGCTACGCTTACAAGTAGGTCGCTAGACGCGGGAATAATATTTCTAAACGCGGTTTATAGGCCTCAGGTAATGTTATACTGTTATACAGTTCTGAAGAGTGACAATGCCAATGGCCTGTTTGGGTTTGACGGATTATGCCAGCCATTTCCGACCCGCGAAGAAGGACAGATGTACTCGTGTGCCATCAAGAGGGAGAGAGGAGACAGCGGTTCTGTGTCTCTGTCCTGGAGGGTTGATCGCCTCCATCCTAATGGCTCCCGATGTTCTGCAGCCGAAGACTTTCACTCAGCTGAAGGAGTCGCTCAGTTCACAGCTGGCCAGCTACGCAGTGTGAGTTACTAAATCGCCGCTGACAAACCCCTCACCGATATTCAGCAGTAGTTGCAATCAGGATCTCTCCTCTAGTTTACTCCTGCTGTCAACCGATATATCGACGAATCAGAACGCTGGCTGACGTAACGAGAGTTTGAACGGCTGACCTTGTGTCACGTTGTTGTGTCTGGCTAGCACGCTGTGACTCGGTTTTATAGGCGATCTCTGTCACATCCATTGATGACGGACTGCCAGAGTTGGAAGAAGAATTCCAGCTGGTGCTGTACTCGGCTGTTGCTGCTGATGGAGAAGGCAGCACACCGTCGAGTGGAGCAAGTGTAGATGCAACCGCTGGTGTACAGAATATCACCGTGCTCAGGAATGATTTCCCCAATGGCCTGCTCCAGTTCTCAGCTAAAATATATCCTGGAGAGGGGACAGTGCTCCTACCACCCGCTCTCGAGCAGCCTGAGGTCAATACTTACCAACTCACTCTGTCATACTGCATGTATAGAACGTGTAATATAGGTTGCTGTACACAGATTAGAGTGTCTGAGAATATTGGCGTGGTCTCCCTGCTGGTGGAGAGAGCTCAGGGGCTGCTGGGAGACGCAGCGGTGGAGTGGAGGACGGAGGACCAGAGAGCTGTCAGTTCAGGCGCTGCCACCGCTGACTATCAGGTAATGCATGTGGCTGCTTTCTGGCAGGGTGCCAAGCAGTCGTGCCAGATGGAGTAGAAGGTGAGTAACCAGGCTGACCATCTGCTGACCGCTGCCTCTGTGAGTGGGTGTCGGCCAAAGTAAACCGATAAAATCACTATCGCACTCTGGTACACTTTATTGTCCTGTATAAGCTATAAATAAATAGTTGTTCTCTGTAGTGTAAACCACACTGACAGGGGAGATAACTGTACAAGTTGGATATCAACTCGTGTGACAGCAGTGAATGATGGTTATGAGGAGTAGTTTTGCCTAACCGCAGTAGACACTGGTTACTGTTGTAAAGGCTGCTATAAAATATCGGATTGCTGTCGGGTCTGAACTTTGCTCGACTCTGGCTCCTCCTGGTGGTCATTGTTAGCGGGCGGTCTCTCCGTGGTGGCCAGGGTTTCTCTGTCGCTGTTCTCCGTGTCAGACTCTGTGACTCTGGATGACTCCACGGCTGGCGTCTGACAGATGAAGTGATGCGACGGGAATGTTGAGTAGTCCACTGTGTTGCCCGTCGATGTCGCCCCCTGGCTCCTGCACGGCACCCTCTTCCACTGGTAGAAGTTGTCAGCATCCAGCACCACGCAGTGCTCTCTCTCGCTGCTCTGCATCTGCTCCTCACGACGATGGAAGAGCTTGAGGAAGAAGTTTTTGATGCTGAGTCTGCGGTACCAGATCCAGCTGACTCTGCCAGAACTACTGACAGAGCTCCTGCCAGATGTCCACCATCTCTTCACTTGCTTCGCCGCTGTAAGTCGGTCAGATTGAAGCGTTACACGTCGGATAAGTTTCAGAGACAAGAGGACTGGAATTATGTTACCTTCATCAGACTGGAGGAGATGGGAGACTATGAACTGCTTCTTCGTTGTCTCGATGCTCAGCATGTCCACGTTTGGGCCCTTCTGAAGGCAGTACTCTCTCGCGAGAGGCCAGGGAGCCTTGTATGTAGAGAAGCTGTAACACTCAATATTTTCAGAACAACTCACGCAGCAATACTTCTCTCCAGTGTATCAGAGTCTCTGTCACTCACTGGTAGCAGGTCCTGTCTCCGGCCACTGCTTGAAAGCCCTTGGGACAGCGCACCGACATTTCATCAGCTGTTCCCTGAATGATTTGAGCATTTTGGCCCTGCTGCACGATGAGGTCGGAGACTTGTGAGAGCGAGATGAGTTTGTTATAGAGGATGTAGAGGTTGTCCTCCAGAACCTTTCCCATGCTATGCAGCACCTTGTTGACGTGCCGCATCTGTTCGTGATCGCGGACGATCTCGTCTAGGCAGTTGCTGTCCGTGTTGACCGGATTTCCTCTTGCCCCATCCGTCAGGAGGAGATAAAACACCGCCATACAGATACAGTACTTAACGTATTTACACATGGTCAGAGCAGGAAGAGAGAGTTGGGTGACGGTGATGACAGTACGGCTGCTTCCACTTGTCTGCTGTCTAGTAAGGCAGCTGCCTAATTTATAGGGCTTTCGTTTGGCTCTGAGCCAATCAGAGACCGGTACTAGTTTAGCCACTCCCCTTTCATCAAGAACTGTCAGAATCATTCATTAGTTGTAATCAATGGACGTAGTGAAGGAAGAGATTATTTAGCTGAAAGAGGACAGGAGAGGCGGAGCCTGTCATACCTCCACTGATATTCAGACTTATGTTGACTAGAATTAGCCCAGTTTCCTAGACTCAGATCTGAGTATGTCAGAGCCATTATGGTCGGACTGTTCCATGAGCGCTAATGTGGCTGACAGCTGCCTGTTAGGAACGATGCTTTCACTCATCGTATATTGTCACACTGACTACCCGTACATTGTCACACGGACAACCCGAGACAGTAAGAACGAGATGTCTGTTGTGTATGGAAGAGCGATTGGAAAATATGGAGGTGTGCTATGCATATAGGATGTGGTCGTGTGCGCTTGGCAGTGGAACCCAACATAAACTGACTGGGTTCTATGAAGCTGAGTGTACAGGATCCTGAATAATCTGGTTTCTCGTTTCAGGGTGCAGTTGGCGTCCTGACGTTCAGTCCCGGCCAGCAGTACGACTTTGTGAACATAACGATATTTGATGACTCGAGTTCTGAAGATGACGAGCACTTCCTGGTACATCTGATCAACCCTAGAGGTGGAGCCAGTGTCGGAATTGGTGGCACGGTGAAGGTGACAATCGTAAACTCTGACGACGCCTACGGAGTTATCGAGTTTGAGCCAATATCACTCAATGTCGTTGTGTCAGAGGACGAGACCCAACCCAGCACCACTACACTGCGTGTACGATCTCTACATTAGTTTGTAACGATTACCATGCATGATTCAGGCAGGTATGGAGAGAGTTCGTTGTGGTTTGCAGGTCCAGAGGCATGGGGGTCTCATCGGCTCTACCGATGTCTTCTGGGAAATAATTGACAGCAATGGCAGCGACTTCACGGCTAACCGTGGAGTTATCACTTTCATAGAAGGTCAGCGGCAGGCAGATCTAATCCTTACCATTGTGGCTGACGTCACGCCTGAACTGGACGAGACATTCCAGATTCAGCTCACTAATGTGTCACAGGTAATGTCAAAATTCTTTGTCACGTCACGTCGTATCTAACGTACAGATAAGTTAATTCCTGCGTTTTTTTCTTTGCCTAGTTTTCCATGAAAACATTTTTTTGAGAAATAAGTTATTGCTTTCATGTGTCAGAAAGGTGTCACGTGCTCCATGTGTCGAATGTGACAGTGACAGGCCCCAAACAGATGTCATGCATGAATGTGTGTGGGTGACAGTGTTGTTCACATCTGGCCCACACATGGAGTGAAGGATTTTCTATGATCTCCTCCACCTCGACCGGTCTGACACACGTTATTTCATTTCGATTTACAGAACTTGTGATTTTTGGAAGGTGTTTTATTGGCAGCTACAGTTGGCACTAGGTCAGCGCCTGCTGACTCCAGCGGTCTGGACATATCTCCGTCACGCTGCCACCACATTGTTTTAAAACTGAGAGGAATGTAGGCTCTGTTTGGAAGGTGCTGACTTTGATTAGTTTCGTAGGTGGAAGGAATGCTATATCTGGGTGTAGCGAGGCAGCTGGTCTGGGTTTCACACACATGCTGTATTGATACGCCGTCAGCGCCTTCACTGTTTATTACCTGACCTCAAAAATTTGGCCATCCTGAATGGTTTTGAAACATTGCGAGACGACACGAACAATGAGTGAAATGCCTGGCCCGCGTTTCACTCTACCCAACAATTGTTGTTTTCCTGGAACAGCGAGCTCGAATATTTCCCAACGTCATTTGATGAAAGCTTTTTCCTATCATACAAGCCGACACCTATCTGTGAGTGGAGTACAGTCTCCCAGCCAGTCTGTAGACTATTGGAGTCGGATATGTTATTTGTTTTCTTTAGACATCAATGGCCACATTCCATGGTTATTTTGTGGTCATATTTTAATTAATATTTTCCCACTTGGGGCCTGAATTTTCGGCCTGAAACCCGGTCCGTTTCACTTTTAGAAATTACCCAGTCGCAGGCGGCAATGATTTACTTCATGCACGAAAATGAATAAGTAATGCCGTATCTGTATCGCCCTGTCTAGCTCCTGCCACTGGATTTATCGTGTGTTACAGGGCCGACTGGGTGGTGAATCGTTCCTGGTGTCGACGGTCACCATCTTGGCCAACGATGATCCTTACGGAGTTTTCGTATTCAGTAATGAGACTCGGCGAGTGACAGTCAATGAGCTGGCTGGAGAGAGAGGTGGGTGAGAGACGCGATACTTGTGTCTGCAGTTGTGACAGTGAGCTGTGACGGTGAGCTGTGACGGTGAGCTGTGACGGTGAGCTGTGACGGTG
>ERZ1740065.878-NODE-878-length-17183-cov-12.223669_pt1 | contig 17183 bp, 16 predicted proteins | sample MGYA00581738_ERZ1740065 | MGnify/ENA primary metagenome ERZ1740065 (study PRJEB43018, sample SAMN04849749) | marine metagenome | isolation source: floating plastic debris | place: Pacific Ocean | collected 2008-09-01 | study: EMG produced TPA metagenomics...
CCCCCCCCCCCCCCCCCCCCCCCCCCCCCCCCCCCCCACCCCCCCCCCCCCCCACAAAAGGAAAGCAGAATTTTAACTATACAGAAAGGGAGAAGAATCCAGAGAGGCTAAGGAGGGCAGGCGGGAGGCAGATAGAGGTACAGCACAGTGTATAAACTCTCAAAGACCACAGAAATTTGATGGGAAATGATTTTCATTCACTCACCCATTCATAACCTCTACTGCTTGGCTTCAATGAATCTAAAGGTGTGAAATCATGTTTGTAGAAATGATAAACTATGGCTCTACAATCCTGTCGGATTGCTTATTTAAACTGTAGACTGCTAATGATCAGTCACAAGTGTGTTCATTAGACAGTGGAGTGTTGTCTTCTTCTGCAGGGGTTAGAGGTCAAGATGGGTTCAGTGAACCAATGGGATAGCTGAAATAGAGCGGTAGAGCAGGCGGACTGAGCAGATCTAATTGAGAAGAGCGATCAACATGTCGGCTTCATCAGACAGCATGGAGGTACGTTTGACTACTATTACAGCTTCATATCACTACATCAATACATAACATCATCAATACATCAATATACTACTTCATCAATACAGTAATGCATCAATGTATCAATTGCAATCATACCTGGCTCATCAACCAAACTCCACATGCTTCAATAGACAGCTTATTAATCAGAGTATGTATCAGACAGAAGGCACTCTTGTATTATTCAGAAAGATAAATAGCGTGTAGAACTAAACGGGATAGAAATCAGCAGATAGAAACACATCGACACATGTTACCTAAAGATGAAATGGATATACCTATTTGTACTCGCCTGCGCGTTTGAAATTCAATAATACTTTAATTTTATGCTGCCGCATGATGCTCTATTTCTTATCTTCTCTGGGTCCTCATCACACGCTGTGACAGTTGACAGCTGGTTTGAACAGCTTGCCCATATTGCATTTCTATCCCTCCAAGTCTGCATCGCATACCAATTCTTACAGCTCTCACAGCAAATTGGCAGGTTTCGATGATTCTTAAAAAGCTCAATAACGCTGACAGGTACAGCGGCAGCAGCAGCAATGAGACAATGCGCTGTGTACGGCTAGCCATAAGCCAGAGATGATCCTGTGATAACAGTGATTAGAGCTGGGTGCATGGTATAAGCCTACTCTTGACCCCATTGTCTCCGAAATCCCAGTGATCGCGCCACAACCACGTGGTCACCGCTCTCACGGAGCCGGCAGTAGTGGCTTGTCAGCGGCTCGACTCCACGCGCCTGTCGGCCATTGCGTTGGAGATGATTGACTGACGTTATTGTGAATAGATGACGCAACGGCATGTCCAAACATCGGCCATAAATCAGCACTAAATCACTCGTTTCTACTTTGGGAAACTTGCTGTCTAGGATTTTTAGTTTTTATGCTAATGAGGCCGGGCGTCTAGGGTGAAATACGAGCTACACTGAGCCCCGCTGCCCAGTGATGTACAATCAACATAATTCGCCTCCACTGAGCTCACACTAAATGAGCATCGCTATCACTGCTGCCGCCTCTCTATCGATCACGGGGCTGCAGGTGGACTGTGTCTCCAGGCCAATGATAACTGTTTGAATTTGCTGGTTTAGGAGCAGAAGATTGACTTGAAGAAGCAGGAGGCAATGATGGACGAGGAGTCAGGAGCCGCCGACGCTGAAGTGCGAGGCACTTGGAGTGGCAAATGTGACTTCTTCATGTCTTGCCTCTCATACGCTGTCGGACTGGGAAACCTCTGGAGATTTCCGTACCTTTGCTTCAAGAATGGAGGAGGTTTGCCATTAACTCACACGCAGAAGATGCATGTGCGAAGTATTGGCAATGGTATTTATGAGTGGAAATTTCCATTGTGTACTGATCGTGTTACACAGGAGCGTTTCTGATCCCCTACTGCATCATGATGGTGTTTGCCGGCCTGCCGCTCTTCTTCCTCGAACTCTCGTTCGGTCAATTCGCTGCTACCGGAGTCATCAATATTTGGGCGGTCTGTCCTCTGCTCAAAGGCGAGTACATCATTCATGTCATACGTGGGAAGGTTAAACACAAACATGCATAACATATTCACTGGAGTGATACACTCATACCCTAAACACTCCACCACATCTACTTATGCATTGGTGCACCGAAAATACTGTACGATGGCTACCGCAGGAACGTCTCCTTGTAATTAATGACCTGCCCGGTGTATTACTTTATAAATGCTACACTTCTGCCTAATTACTCCTCGGACCCAAACCAACAGCCGACTCTCCATTATTATCGCCATAACTATGCATTTAGGCATCGGATTCGGCATGTTCTTTGTCTCCCTCTTCATCGGCATCTACTACACGGTGGTTATCGCCTGGGCGTTCTACTTCATGTTCGCATCAATGGCCGCCGACGTACCGTGGAGAACGTGTGACAATGGTTGGAACACAGCGGGTGAGAGAGCGTAAATCGCTGCTACCTGAATCATGAATGCTGTGTGGAACATCACTGACACGATGATCTGCCTGTAGCTTGTAGTGAACCCGAGCAATTCAGGAACTGCACCTCGCAGGACGGCGTCTGGTTCAACAGAACTTGCTGGACGAACGGCACCCACGGGGAGGACGTTTTTCAACAGTACGAGAAGCTGTCTAATGAGACCGGCCGCAAGTCGGCGAGTTACGAGTACTTCCAGTGAGTTCTTGGCTGTAAGTGGTGTAGGTATCACCAGTGCTTGCAAGGTGCTCATAGGCTCTGGTACTGATCGCAGTTACAAGGTGCTAAAAATATCTGAGAACATTGACGAGATTGGTTACCCAAACTGGGAGATTGTCCTCTGCCTCCTTCTGTCGTGGGCGCTTGTCTTCATGTGTCACGTCAGAGGAATCAAGTCATCAGGCAAGGTGAGAGGGTCAGGATCAGATTTCGCAATCATTCCTCTCCTATGATGAGCCATAACCCTGATTAAATTTTCTCTCACATGCAGGCTGTCTACTTCACGGCTCTCTTCCCTTATGTCGTACTCACCATCTTACTGTGCAGAGCGGCGACCTTGGAAGGCGCTTACAAGGGTGTTTTGTTCTACGTCACGCCAGACTTTGATCGCCTGGCCACTGCTAAAGTAAGTCAACGATTCTTATTTGCTTGGCTTACCCATGCGAGGAGGTTCCACAGCGATTCTGTACTTACAGGTGTGGGGAGACGCTGCTGTACAGATCTTCTTCTCGCTGGGACCGTGCTGGGGAGGTCTTATCACCCTCGCTTCCTACAACAAGTTCCACAACAACACACTGCGGTTAGTTCTAGTCTCAAATCAGTAAGGATCTCGGGCTAACGAGACCAGCACTTGTATGCTCCGTGTCTTGTTCACAGCGACTGCATCATTCTCACTCTCTTCAACTGCGGGACTTCTGTGTTTGCTGGATTTGTGATATTTGCCATTATCGGGTTCATGGCTGAGCAGCTCCAGGTGGAGATAAAGGACGCTGCAGTTGGAGGTAGGCACCAATGTGGATGAAGAGCCATGCAATCACATGAGAGCAATGGGTGTTTGGCATTAGCTGGCTATTTTATTACTGGCTATGCTATAACTCAGCCCTACCTTCGGTCATCATTCAGTGGATGAGGCAGGCATTAGCTAAGAGACATCAGGCTCCCTGATTGGCTGGCTGCTTGCCATGAATTATTGACGCCGGTAGTATTCGTGTAATTTTCGATTGAAGTCATATTTCACTCGGTAGCTCAAACACTTTACAATGCAGAGACGGATTGCTCAATTCATCATAGTTATTCGTGAAAATTTTGATTTCGACTGTAAGTTTAGAGAATGTCACACCATCTAGGCGGTGGTGACTAATCGACAGCTGCTTGCGACCAGCATAAACAGGCGCATCAAACCTATTGTGTTAACTTAAAGAATTTAAATCAGAAACGAGGAATGCAGTTCAAACAGACTAAGATCGGTAGCTCGCTCTTCAACTGTTACATCTTGAACCAGTAATAATTGTCAGACTGCTGTAGACGACACGAACAGTGCATCAGATTGGGACGCTCACACGCGTCCCGTTAAATTGGTCCATCCTGCAAGAGAGCCTAAAGCAATCTTGTGTCGGGATGACAATCTGGTGGTCGTCACGTCACGACTTAGAGCGGAGATTTCACCCGCTCTACTCTCACAAACAACCTGACTGGTAACTGGTCTCTCACACCAAGTAGCTTGCATGCGATGTGTGTTTTATCCCTGGCACTTGTGGTGTTTATTCAGATCAAAGAGCCAGTTTACCCTCCAGTGTCTCACACTGATGAAGGATGTACAACTAGTTTGAGACTTTATCTAAACACTTCACCATCTAGAGCTTAATCGACACAGGATACGCAGGTAGCCATTCCAGGCCACCGTATTCCTTTGCATAGAGTTTCATCTCGCAGAAACAAATCAATCTTACTGCAGACCACTTCATCTCTTAAAATTCATATTTAGCATATCCTGCTGAATTGGGATGATAGAGTAAGACTGATGGGAAGTGTGACGAAGCAGAGTTGGCCGCAGTTAGAGCGTGCATCCTGTCAGCCTGCACTGAGTCTAACCATTTGCTATCCAGGAGCAGGACTGGCGTTTGTAGCCTACCCCGAAGTCGTGGCCCAGCTGCCCCTGTCCCCTCTCTGGTCGGTTCTCTTCTTCACCATGCTAGTCACTCTCGGAATGGGAACCCAGGTATTCACTACTACAATCACTATCATTGCTGTGTTTCAAATGACGCTCTGACCTTCACCTTTGGAAGGTGAGACCAAGCGATGTATCGTGAACGCGGATGTGCTACGGAAAAATGTTCCATTCGAACCCCATTCTTGACCAACGCAAATACAACATTCGTATGATATTTATATGTAAGCTTTTTTGTCTGTGTAGTGTCAAACCTGTAACGTAACACTGAGATCCCGTACACTTTCAACTGCTGTAGTACTCTGAACTCGCAGTACTCCTCACATGTAACCATTAGGGGACACTGTAAGGAATAACGTATCCATCATGTCAGTGAGTTCTGTAAATAGTGGGGTGACTACATGGACTCTGTGGGTCTGGCAACCGCAACTCATCCCTCAATTTCACTGCTCCAAATCAGGGCGAAACCGGTCTGTCGGACAGATGGCTACAGTATTTATTATTCAAATGGCCTATAATTAGACTCTGCAGATATGTGCGTATGCATACCACCTTTACAACACTGAGATATTTTAAATTCTGTCCATTGATAGATGACCACAATAAACACCGTCTACACTACCATCCTCGACCTGTTCTCTGACCAGCTGCGTCGCGGACATCGGCCCAAATTCGTGCTGGCGGGAACCTGTGGAATATGCTTCATCCTTGGCCTGACGATGACGTGTAATGTGAGTTCCTGGTAATCATGGAGGATAAGAAGGGGGTAACTCCTCTCCCCTCCCATACCTCCATGGTATCAGGATGGTACTGTTGTAGGGAGGGATGTACATACTGCAGGTGATGGACAACTACTCGGGCACGTATTCCACACTGACCCTGGGCCTGGCAGAGTGTGTAACACTGAGCTGGATATACGGTAAGGCAACTTATCACCTCCCAGCGATCACGACGTCCCACAGCTGTACCCACACTGTACCGTTGTATCATTGACAGGCTGGGAGAGACTGAGTGCAGACATTCGCCTCATGCTAGGCAGGCCTCCAGTCCTCTGGTGGAGAATCATGTGGCAGGGATTGACCCCTATCATAGTAGTGGTCAGTATCAGTACACCATCTCTAGGGGGCCACACCCATCCAGCCAAGGACAGATAACCCTTCACACTGAGAGCTTCATCTCGACATCGTGTGGTAAATTCTGTTGATAATATTGCAGTTTATCTTGGTATTCACATTTGTGGAATTCAAGCGTACAACATACGGCGACACATTGCTGCCTGTGTGGGCCGACGTGCTTGGATGGGGCATCACCATCTGCTGTATCATTCCCATACCTATCCTGGCTCTTATGACGTGGTTCGACAACATGGCCGACAATGTGTCTCCGCTGCAGGTAAATTATTGCGCACACAACGTACCGAGAAATCTACTTACAGGGCATCCCTCACCAAACTACCCTCTCATTTCAGGCACTGAAGATTTCTGTGACGCCGACAGCAGAGTGGAAGCCAGCAGACGCCAAGGCGGCGGAGGGTTACAGCAGGTTTAACAGATACGTGTCGGAGGAGCCACACAAAGCGAGGGAGGCAGTCCCACTGAACACAGTCAACGACACGGACTGAGTGCCATCTCGCTGACATGCAGAGAGGCTGTGACAGCGTCTCGAGCAGTGAGGTGATACTGGCACTATAATGGCCGCGCCTACTACTACCTATTTCAGCGTGACGTCCGTCTGTCACCTTCCTATCGTCATATCCTCGTCAGTGTGCCATAAGAATGGTAGAGGGCGCACTGACTATCAGCTGGTACTTACCACACATGTACATACCACATTGAATAATAGTACATATCACTCTCACCCAATATCTATTGATTTCTGTATCTTACGCCATGTAATAAATAAAATAACTAATTAATGCACGACATCAACTAGATTTATCCCTTCGTCTGCAGAGAGTAAGTAGAGATTGACCAATCAGAGTGAGGAATTTAACGCTTGCGACGCCTTGGACCCGTTCTGGCGGCCGAGATGATGAGATATGTACTTCCCTGCCTGCACTAGCTTCGTGAGGTCCACGCCGCAGTCTATCCCCAGCCCGTCCAGCATGTACACCACGTCCTCCGTAGCCACGTTACCAGAGGCGCCAGCGGCGTAGGGGCAGCCTAGCGACAGACAAATCAGGCATTAGAGAAAGAAACTACGATCCGGCAGCTGTAACGAATGACCGCTAACCTCCGAGGCCGGCCACACTACAGTCCACAACGCTGACACCCGCCTGCAGGGCAGCGTAGATGTTGGCGAGCGCCTGGCCGTACGTGTCATGGCAGTGTACAGCGAGGCAACTGATGGGTACGTATTTGGACACCTCATTGATGACGTCGACCATCTGCTTTGGTGTGCCAGCGCCGATCGTGTCACCGAGAGAGATCTCATGGCAGCCCATGTCAAACATCTTCCTGTAGTAGTAAATCCATTAGATGAAGAGATGAGAAATGGATAAATAGTGCAAGTCTGTGTCAGCCAATTAACTCCCTCCCCTCCTGGGACCCATGCACTATCTTCATGGCTTGACCGAAATTACACTGGTACTTGTAACGAAAGATGCACGTTACATGGGCGTGTAAATTACTTGCCTCCAGTTCAAACACAGCTAGATTTTCCAGACAGGAAGGTCTGGTTTCTCAGATTGATGCGTCTAGATTCGTAGCACGCCTCACCGCTCCGCTACCCTAATCGCATCCGACATAAGCAGTGCTGCGGACTCCACGATTTTCAGAGTACAGAGACACTTATATTGTGATTTCTAGGATCTTTACATTTAAAGCACTCAGCTAATGGGAAGGTTGATTTTATGTGTAAAAAATAATAGTTCATCAGCTCCATGTAAGAAATTATTGTCATTGGTACCTGCAGCACTTATGAACAGTATTGAGGATGTTTGAATGGTAGATATACTAGTTTAGGTGTGTGTCATGGCATATTATGGTTTGTTAAAATGGCCTGTAATTGACTCTAAGAGCATCTGAGATGTCAAAATTTTTGTGGGAGAGACCTCCCCAGACGTTCCTGTCACCTAACAACAGTGATTGGATTGAGGTTAAAAGATCTCCACTATTTTGCCTCTGGGGGTTGGCAACACTGGACATTGGCAAACGATCAAAACGCATTGAATAAACTTTCTTCCCACGTGTTGAGCACATGAACACATCTACAGCTGGGTGGATCCAGTTTGGTATCTGTGACAAAACGTGTTGCCCGCACCATAGACTAGCCTCGTCCCGAACCATAGACTAACCTCACCTTCCTCCCCCCTCCCCCGCCGCACCATAGACTAACCTCGCCCCGCATCATAGACTAACCTCGCCACTGCAGCAACTTTTTGCGGTTTGATTTGTCCTTCATACGGACAGGCAATAACACATGAGACATAGCCTCGAACAGGTACGTCGTGCCGCTGGGCTGCCTCCGTCACAACGCTGAATCTCTTCAGGCTCTCATCGATCGTACAGTTGATGTTCTTCCGACTAAATGATTCACTGGCAGCACCAAATATGGCAACTTCGTCGGCGGAAGATATCACAGCAGCCTCAAAGCCTTGTAGGTTCGGTGTCAGTGCGCTATAACAAACTCCTTTTCTCCGGCTGATCGCTTGAAAGACAGCCGAGTTGTCGCCCATCTGCGGGACCCATTTGGGTGATACGAAACTGGTTACTTCGATGTGTCTTATCCCGCAGTCAGAGAGCATGTCCACCAGTGCAACCTTCACGTCTGTCGGCACATGTTGCTTTTCATTTTGAAGGCCATCACGGGGACCGACCTCAACTATTTTAACAGATTTGGGTAGTATGCATTGGGTGAGGCTCTCTGTGCTGAAGTTAAGCGAGTTGAGGTATCTGAGAAGAGTTTTTCTTGCTGTTCCTGCCCACATCATTACCTGTCATCAAAAACGTAATGGAGTTAAAGGCTGATAAATGCCGATATTTAACTCATAATTCCTATGAAATTCAAACTAACACGGGGGTAAACCATCTGATATCGTTATCAGACGCAGCTAGTGGTCACAACCACAAGAGAAGTAAGCGCTATCATATTGAGAGAGACGTGTTGTAGAGAGTTAGACATTAAGTCAACATAAACAGGATCACTATAGCTGACCACAGCACAAACAGCCTTATCATTGCTGAGGGTTACTTGAGTTTAGTAAAACAGAGAGTACTACCGATACTACCACCGCTACTACTGCTCCTACTGCTGTGAAGTATGCAGAAAAAGAGGGAGAGGGAAAAACTACAATGTGCATCATAATACATGTATATGGCCGTTGGAAGTCCGTGATTTCGTCTTCCAGGTCAAAGGTGTTCGTTAGGTCTAGTAGCAGGTGATTATTTACCTCTACTGTACCCGGTAGAACAAAGGTATCAGAAATTCTGTGTTCTGTAATAAAAATTCATTCCTACTTGCTTTTGTTGAAAATTTCACTCGCTGCAAGAGTCCTTGACCTTACTTGATAACCGGAGAGAGAACTCCATGACGTACTAAGTAATTTTGTTTACTCGCGAAGAAATGTCATTAATAACGTAAAGATTCGTAATAAAGTATAGAGTTCCCGACCTTATAAAGATTAAGTTGTTTGAATATAGTTAGGTTCTATTAAAAATAACGAGGTCATACACGTCCCCGACGGAGACATATTCTTCCAATGTCATGTTTTCTGGTTATTCGTTATTCACGTGCTGCCCTGTGTGATGGAAGATGTACATCTAAATTTCATACAACTATTACTTATGATCATCACCTCTGCTCTTAAGTAATAAAGGCAGTTAGGTATGTCCTGTCATTAGTACTGACGAAGGACGCTCTACTAACCTCGTCGGTTGAAATATTTCAGGTCTCTGATCACGAGTAATGCAATGTCTGTACACAAAGTTTGTTTTTGTGCTACACCCTGTATCTCACAAGACTCTTGGGATGACACTAAAGTCGTACAAAATCATACAGTATTTTATCTCGCTATAGGTATAGCTAATGATTATCGTATACGTGCAGGTTTCGTGGAATCCTGTCGCGAAAGTTTGGAAAGTAAGAAAATGATGTCAGCCAGCGGTAGTAAGAGGGACAAGAAAGGCGTTGGAAAGGTTTCAAAGACACGTATTAAAGAGCAAGTTATCGACTATTATCGTAACATCAACGCACAACTTGATGATGGATTTGAAGACGAATCAATGCAAGGTTAGTAGGCACAGATAGCACGTGCTTTACAAATAGACAACTATCAACAATGCTTGTTTTAACACTATCAAGGTGCCAAAGCACTGCCTTGTGTTGCATAAGATTAATACAGACTGCAATTAAAAGCCTTCTCCTAACTGGTCTACACTTTAAGTTTACTCCATCCCCTATGCCTCCCCCATACCTCCCCCATCTGCTCTCTGTACCTAGGCTGGACCTGAGGCCAGTTGTAGATCCACTTTATAATTCAAATCATCATCTACTAACCTTCACTCGTCCTTGTAGAGATATTCCTAAGCAATGTCTTTGAGCAGCTGGCAAAGGATGGAGCAGAGATATCCAAACACCAGAGCAGCAGCTATATGGTGGAGAAACTGATCAAGATGGCCGGCTCGGAACAACTCGGCCTGCTGCTGGACAACTTTATGAAGAACTTTGAGGTGCGTTGTAAGGCTTGTCCAGTTGTGACAAGAGCATCGTTATGTCTCGCCCACTCAGTCTGTGACTGTGATCATCTGGTATGCAGGACGTCATATCAGACAGATCTGCCAGCTACGTGCTACAGACACTGCTCTACAAGATCACAGAGTTCCTCAGTACAGATGAAGAGAGTCCATTCGTCAATCAGCTGTATCAGGTACTGCTGACAGTGCATGCGACATATATTGGAGGAGGGAGAGACTAATGATTTTTCTGTGTCCGTTCAGCTAGGGATGATGTTACTAGAGCGGTCAGAGCTGCTGAGTCAGAACCACGCCAGCCACGTGGTACGCAGCCTCGTCGAGGTCATGTCAGGCGTCGAGGTCGGCCAAAGGATCGTCAAGGGTCGACACGCCAGCAAGGGTAAGTCTAAATTAGCAACCCTCCCACTCTCTGCTACCCTCCTACTCTCTGTTACCCTCCCACTCTCTGCTACCCTCCCATTGTCAGCGACCTGTGCACTATCAGTGTCCCTACGGGTGAGGATAGCTGGTGACAACGTCAGTCAGTAGTCGATGACTAGTTGGCGCCTAGAGTTCAAGGCCATATAGAGAATTCTGACCAATTTTGAAGGGGAATTCCTGTGAAAAGCTCACGAGAGCCAAGTTATGCTTGACCAAAATTTTGTTTTAATTGTGTCAAAGTATTTAAAATGTTAGGAAATCAACGTGATCTGCACAGTCTTCGTTTCTGTCCCAGAGCTTCATTATAAATATGTCATCCAGAAAAGACGTGACGCAATTTGTTTTCATCTTTTTCCACTTTTGAACTGCGTCCCATTGGATAACTTCCTTTCCACAGCTCCTGTGTGTAGAGGGGGGGGGGAGGACTAGACTTCCCTACTTTCATATCAGCTGCTATGTTGCAGATGAAGGGAAGTCTTACATGGCAACCCATAGCCGATTCGAGGCGTTTGAAGATGTGCTGCTGGCACTGGCTCAGCTACTGCTGCCACCTAGCGATTCCTCGGCAGGTTCGTTATCATCGCCATCCATACGTTCACTTATGACTCTATAGAATCGAATCAGATATTGAATTAGTCTGCGGTGTGACCGGCGCTATCGTGAGTGGGAGTAATGTACCTTCCTCCATAACTCCTAAACACCACTTACCACGACTTACCGCTCCACGACTTACCACTCCATGACTTACCGCTCCACGACTACTGTAGCACACCATGACTTGCTGTGCTATGGCTCGTTGTACTCTGGCTTGCTGTACTTTTATTGCGTCTGCTCTAGTGATTGATAATAACACCAGCTTCAATTCTACCCAGTCGGCCGTCGCTCTTGTCAGCTACTATTGTTGTTTGTTGTAATTCTTTCATCGAGTTTTACACAAATAAAATTTTGTTCACATTTTATATCGGATGGTTGCCATAACTCTACTATCAACAAGAACTTTCTCACACATGTTGATTAACTGGCATCGATAACCTATCTACTTGAATATTTCACTGTAGTTGGGGTCACCGCATGAGTTCCTCCACTCACATTACCAGGCTGGGAACCTCAGCTAGGTCAGAGAGGAACTGGAAATTATGTAAAAAAACATCTGTGGAATATTGTTTGAAGGAGATAAAAGTATCAATTGGCTGCCCTGGTTACATACGGCTGCGCGCAGTGCCATAACTTATTAAATCATGACCAGATATCCTGTGTGTGGACAGGCGTACATCATAGTCTTATCATCAGCACCCATCTCGTCCTTCCACTTCCAAGATCTGAGCCACGTTCTTACAATTGACCTCCAATGAACTCTACTGCGAGTACTATACCGGCCAACTGTAACAGCCAGATTGGCTCCAGATGTCTATGAGTGCGAGCGGCCTGTGTGATCCATTGTTTACTAACAGCTTTAGCCACTTGGCTCCAGTTCTAGACCTGGTACTGAAGCCCCACACCTCGGCACTCATACAAACCTTCCTACTGATATTCAAAGAGAAGAAGCCTGAGTTCTGCCAGATGCACTGTCGAAGGATTGTGGGTGATCTGCTGACGCCCACAGATGAGTAAGCTGTGGAGACCTAGGATCACGGAAAAGAAACCTTTGTGATCCTCATGCTGTGGTTTTTTTTACCCAGCAATGGACTGCCACACCTGTTCACCAATCAGACTGGATCTTTCTTCTGCTCGCTGCTCATCAGCGTTCTAGAGAAGAAGGAATTCAAGAAGCTCCTCAAAAGCATCTCGCCCAAACTGAGGGAGCTGCTCGCCCACCCTATAGCCAATTTTGTTGTGCAGGATGTTGTTGAGCACCTGCTAAATTCAAAACAGGTGCTTCCCACTCATATCCTTGTCTTTTTGATGTGTTTACCTCAGCAGGTTTTGTGTTACCAGGTAACGGTATATTACGTTCCTTTCAGATGAAGAAAGTACTGGATTGTCTCAAAGATGACATGTTGACCTTGATGAAGGATGGCCGGGCCGGCGTTGTGCTGCGGCTGGTAAAGGCTGCCCTCCGCTTCACCGACATCCAGGATGACATCATCACTGTAAGATCGAAAGTCCTTCCCAGCCCCGATTCAATGGGCCTTGTACTTAGGTGTATTGTAACTCTAATCGTATCGTAACTCCTTATGTGCCGACACCTGACGGTTAGTAAGTGTGTGTCTAGATGATTACGCGATCACCTAGACGTCAGTGGTGTGACTGACTTGGCTGATGCAGCAGTTAATTGATTGTCAAAATTTGATCGGTCTGATGACCTGGAGATGTAAGCTTGCAATCTGCCTCTGAGTTATTCATATCAACACTAGTCGTGACAGTTGACTGGTAGAGTACGCCTACACCTCTGAGCTGGTGACCCATTCCTCATGAAACTTGTGTAGACTGTTACATTGAGTTTTATTGACTCGTTTGCTACATGACAGGATCCCTGCTCATCCTGATCCCCGTTATGAGAATCTCTCTCTGCACTTATGGGAATGGCGGCTGTTTCACATGTTCAGTGAATTGATTGTTGGATAATTATGTTGAATTTGCATCTCATATTTTAACTTTATAGCCTCCTCTGAAATATGGCCTACAGTACTTGACAAGGGTGGATGTCAAGTGCACTAGAGTGTCAGCTGTTATTAATGCGATAACCGTCTGTGGGTGGCTGGACGCATACCATCTATCTTTGTAACGATGTTGTGATTGGCTGTGTTCTAGATTCTAAAAGACCAGTTGGGATTTAAGGCTGGTGGTGATATAGGAAAACTCTTTCTATGTCTAGCTCTAGCTGTCCATCGAGAATCTGACCTTTTGATGGACTTGAAAAAGGTTCGTACGTCTTTAGAACATGCGCTGTGAAAGAGAGGATAACTCCAAATTAATTACTTTGATTTGTAGGTCAACGACGGACTGAGACTGATGACCTACCTGCAGTCTTCAATCATTCAGAAGCTGTTTGAGTTTGCGGATAGTTCAGATGTCTGTGTAGGATTGGAAAATCTCACAGCCAAGCAGGCTAGCTGCTTAGCATCATCCAAGTTTGGATCATTTCTTTACAATGCTTATACTCGTTCCCCAAACGTACCGGTGAAGAGGAAGAAGGAATTGGCTGAGAAGATGATTGTGAGCTGTTTGTGATTCAATGCAGATCGCAGTGATCCGTTTTAGAAGCACATTTATTTATTTATCTGAAATTTATTTTTTAGCCCATATTTTCGGTCATCATATTCACACCAGGTGGAAGTCAAGTATTTGATGCATTCTGGGATGTGATGTCAGTGCCATGCAAAGTATCAGTATTGGAGAACTTTGCAAAGCATGAATCGGAAATATTAGGTATGGAACTAAGTCTATGGAACTAAGTCTCAGGCAGTTGCTTGGACATTTTCATACCGTAGTGATCATATATCACTGGCTTTTATCTTACAGGTAACGGAAAATGCAGGTTTGTTGCATACAAAGTCCATTTGACAGACTTTGTACACAGAAGGCAAGTTTGGGACAAATGGATTATAGAGGAAAATAAAGCTAAAAAGCATGCCAGAGCATCAACTCTCCAGTCAGAAGATGAACCGGCTCGCGGTAAGTACTTGCATCCATAAACACATGTTTTACCACCAAGAGACAATTGATTATCAGTTATTAATTATTACACTTCCAGTTCCAAAGAAGAAGAGGAAGTTGTGAAATCACCTGTCAACCTGTATGATAGATTATCAAGATGGCAGATTGATTATAGCATTGGTTTATAAGATATAATAAAGAGGCACACTGTTTATTCAGCCAAATCGAAGTCATCACGGGTTTCATTGTATTCATGGACCTTGCGTTTGATGGCTGATGTATCTGCCCATGTTATGAAGTCCTCCATACTGCGAGTCACAATGACTGCTGGGTCCTTCACACACTCTGGCCCAACTCTTATGTGGCCATGCTCCACATACTTGATCGCATCAGTAAGATTATCAGCCATTTTAGCTTTTAGAACCATTACAGCTATCCTACGACGACAAAAGCTTGAGGCGGAAACCTCGAGACAGTTGCCAAGTCTTTGAGCAGTAGTTATGCCCATATCAAAGAGTTTCTGACATAATTGTCTTTTGGCAAGAACGCCATATGGTTTCTTCTCGACTCCTTGAAGTTTGTTCGCCAGTACACGAATCTCTCTTGACAATTTATTGTATGCAGTGTATTCACCTCGAGTGATGCTATATTTTCTCATTATTTTCACTTCTTTAAGGTTGTTCTCGTCTATCTCCCAATTGATGAAATCAACTTTCTTGAGAAGCTTTTTCTCGTGATACTTGAGTTTTCGGACCATGATGCCAAGGTACCAAACAACTTCAGCAGGGACACTGAAAGATGAAATGCAAATTCAACGGTTGCCTGTATTTCAATTCTACACACACACGACGGCCAACGAACAAAAAAAAGTAAGCCTAGAGTTATTGCCAGAGTTCGTAGATACATATAATAAGTTATGTGATGAAATGACAAACCTATTAGTCAGCAAATGCTCATGAGGAAGTGCGTCACAGACAGACCAAGGGAGCCTTATCTGAAGAACACCACACACGTACGAAAAATTTACCTATATGGACGTACCTCTTTGAGAACGAATGGGAACACGAGTGAGTAGTTTGTAACATTGCTGTATTTGATTCGCTATTATAAGCTACATAGACCGGAGACCTTACTCGCTCTACCCAGAGCGGTATATATACCGCTCTGGCTCTACCTAAATTCGGCTGATAGAGAGTACATTGCTAAGTGGCTGAAAGTGTAGAGCATGCAACTACCAAACTAATGCTCATGTCTAATAGTGAGAATTTCATCTAGTTTTCTTTATGAATTAATCGGTGAAAATTTCCAACTTAGGAGATCACGCGATCGTCTACTAAACCCCGCACTGTTGTGTAACTTTACGAGAAACACGGTTTCAGCTAATTCTCTGATGTGATTGGACGTACAATGACCTCGAGTTCTAATTAAGGTCGAGGCGTTCGGCCAACAGAGCTTGGGAGATTTCCCCCTCTCTTTTCGATTTCTATTATCACTCTGTGGCATTAGTAGACTCATCAGTATTAGCAGGCAGGTAGTCAATGACTGCTGATATCATTTCATGGGTGGGCAGTAGGTAAATTGCCGAAAATGAATGCCGAAAACATTCAGCGTCTTCTGAAGTTTGAACGAATGTATCCTGTGAAAGAGAATAAACATCATGGTAAGTGAGTGCACAGCGTGTATGTGTGTATATTTGAACTATTGAGTTGGGTGGCATGTGTTAGTGCTTCTGAAATTATTTTGATAGAATTTTGCAATCAAGTTTTCTAGATGTTTGAAAGGGAACTTCCTTGCACACAGAAATGAGTTTATTTATGTACAAGTGGTTGTTCTAGTAGTGTGTGTGATAGCGAGCTGAGTGATAGTGTAGAGCATGTATCGAGTAACAATTAATGGCTCCTCCCAATTCAAGGTCCAGATGCCAGAAGTGGACACAGAATAGTGGTCAATGATAGTGATATATACTGCTATGGGGGTTACAATCCGACTCCATCAAGTGGAGGAGATACTATCAGTCGCAACATGGATGAGTTTCCGATGTTTAGAGAACTGTGGAAATTCAACCTCGCTTCAAGGCAGTGGAAAATACTGCCTACAACTGGAACGCCGCCCATGGAAAGTGCTTCTTACGCGTGTAAGTACGGAAAAGGGTTGTAAAAACATAGTCATGTGCAAAAGCTTAGATTTGGAGATGTGATGTGATTGTTTGAGTCTGTTGTTTCAATAGCTGTCTGTATGGCTTCTGTATATCCATTCAAGCAGTACATCATCCTAAAGGTGGATTCACACTACGGCGATTCAGCCAGCCGATCAGTACTGGCCGATAGCCTAGATTTGTACAGGCGGACCAGGTCCTGTCACCTTGGCTGCGATTGATAGCTGGCAGACTGTTTCATTCAGCTGAGAGTTCCTTTCACACTAGGCTTTCAGTCGGCTGGTACTGATCGGCTGGGTGAATCGGTATAGTGGGAATCTAATTTCAGTTCTGGTTTTAGATCTAAAATCGTTATACTTACTCATTATACATCTGATTTTTTACATCTTTGATTGCTACATCCAGAATGGTATCAGAGATCATCAACCACGAGATGTGTCAATATGCCCATTTTGGGCAACACCATAATTACCCAGTTTAGGCTAGTTGTGGATTACCGGTGCTGTCGCAGCCTGGGCCAATGGTAACTTATAGGAAGTGATGGTGAACCAAAATGCTTTGAACCTAGTGTTCTATCCATTTCTAGAGGACAAAACCGAGTTCATTGGAAAGCTTATCATTTGTGGCATCCTGTGATATGTTTTTCAAGGTGGAAAACTCATCAC
>ERZ1740065.879-NODE-879-length-17180-cov-4.774307_pt1 | contig 17180 bp, 9 predicted proteins | sample MGYA00581738_ERZ1740065 | MGnify/ENA primary metagenome ERZ1740065 (study PRJEB43018, sample SAMN04849749) | marine metagenome | isolation source: floating plastic debris | place: Pacific Ocean | collected 2008-09-01 | study: EMG produced TPA metagenomics assembly...
GTAATTTTTCAATCATATGAGCAATTCTAGCTGAAAAGATTTATATTTGCGACGTTTTTTTTAAACAATTTCTAACATTCTTATTTATTAAATTTTCTAACACATGCAACAAGGAAAAGGTATCATCAAATTCTTTCTTGTGGCAGTTACCTTGGTCTGTTTGCTTCAGTACTTCTACATGCTACCCACTCGTGGGGTAGAGCAGGCTGCTGACGAATACGCCAAGGATCTCACTCAGGACATCACGGATGAAGATAAACGTGATGCGGAGGAGAATGCCGCAAGAACGGCCTACCTCGACTCGATGTCGAACGAGGTAGTCTTCGAAATCCCGCTCTTCAAAAAGTGGACTTATCAAGAACTCAAAAGCCTCCAGCTGGCCTACGGCCTGGATTTGAAAGGCGGAATGAGCCTAGTACTACAAGTCGACTTACGAGAATTTATACGAAGTTTAGCCAATGATTCCAAAGACCCAACTCTTGATGCTGCGTTAGAAAATGCCTCCAAGGCCCAAGCCCAATCCCAATCCGATTACGTCGCCCTCTTCGCCGACGCCTTTAAAGCTGCCGATCCCAATAAACAATTGGCCCCCATTTTTGTGGCCAACGAAAGCTTACGTGACGAAATCGACTACACCTCTTCGAATGCCGAAGTCATTCAGGTAATTCGCGCCAAAGCCAACGAGACGGTTGGCCTGACCTACGACCTGCTCAAAGAGCGGATCGACCAACTGGGAGTGGTACAACCCAATATCTCACTCGACGAAACGCGGGACCTGATCACCGTGGAACTTCCCGGTATCAGCAACCCCGAGCGCGCCCGCTCCTTTATGCAGAGCGCGGCCAAACTGGAATTCTGGAACGTATACCGCATCAATGATCCCGGCGTTCAAGCCGCCTTCTTCGCCGCCGATGAAAAACTCAAGCAGCAAGATGGTTTGGAAACAGCCAATGAAGAACCCGAGGAAACGATCAAAGAACGCTACGAATACAAATACGATGAAGATGGCAATCTAGAGGATTCTACCCTCGTATACGACACCCTGCAAACGACGCCCGATCCCCTGGCCAACCAGGGCCCGCTGCTGGCCAAGCTCCAGCTCAACGCCGCCGCCGGTGGTCAGACGGCCCTGCCTCCCGCCGTAATGGGTTTGGTGGCCGAAAACGAAAAGGACGAAGTGGAAGCCTTCCTGGCCCGCCCCGAGGTAGCCTCGCTCTTCCCCAAGGACCTGTCGTTCCGCTGGGCCAAGGACGCCGCTACGGGCTACAACTTTGAAGACGAAGCCGAACAAGACAAGCGGCTCTACGAGCTCTACGCCATCCGTTTGTCCAAAGGCAGTACGACCGCTCCGCTGGAAGGAGACCACATCACCCGGGCCACGGCCAACCCCAATCCGCAAAACGGCGAAGTCGAAGTATCGCTGATGATGGACAGTGAGGGCGCCCGGACCTGGGGCCGGATGACCACCGAGGCTGCCAACGACAGCAACCGCGAGATCGCCATCCTCCTGGACAGCCAGGTGGTGTCGGCTCCTCGGGTCATCAATCCCATCCTGACGGGAAGCTCGTCGATTACGGGTTCGTTTACCCTGCAGGAAGGGAAAGACTTGGCCAAAATCCTCCAAATTGGAAAGTTGCCGGCCCGTCCGCAGATCATCCAGGAAACCCTGGTTGGTCCGACCCTCGGTGCCGAAAATATCCGCCGGAGTATCACCTCCATGGTGGTTGGTTTTAGCTTGGTATTTATCTTTATGGTACTCTACTATTCAACCGGAGGTATCGTATCGGTACTGGCCCTGCTGCTCAACATCTTTTTCATCTTCGGAGCACTCGCCTCGCTGGGAACGGTACTGACCCTCCCCGGAATTGCGGGTATCCTGCTGACGATTGGTATGGCCGTAGATGCCAACGTGATCATCTACGAACGGATTCGGGAAGAATTGCGCGAGGGCAAGACCCTGCTCATGTCCATCAAGGATGGCTTCCAAAACTCCTATTCGGCCATCATCGATGCCAACGTAACGACCATTTTGGTGGCCTTCGTACTGTCCTATTTCGGACTGGGGCCCATCAAGGGTTTTGCGGTAGTCCTGATTATCGGGGTGATTTTCTCGCTCTTTACCGCCGTACTGGTGGGCCGACTGATGATCGACTACTGGACGATCGACCGCGGCAAAGAAATCGGCTTTTGGACCGGTTTTTCCCGCAACGCCTTCGCCAATATCGACTTCAACTGGTTGGGCAATCGCCGCCTGGCTTACATCATTTCGGGTAGCATCATCGTCCTTGGGTTTGGCTCTTTCTTCGTGCGGGGTTTCGATCTGGGCGTAGATTTCAAAGGGGGATACTCCTACAACGTCCAGTTTGAGCAGGGGCTCGATATCGACCCCGATGACCTGCGGACCGGATTGGCCGAAGTATTTGGTAGCACCCCCACCGTCAAGGAGGTAAGTACCAACAATACCTTTAATATCGTGACCGATTACCTCATCAATAGTACCGAAGAGGACGTCGCCACCCTAGTACAGGACAAACTCTTTGAAGGCGTCAACGCCATTGTAGGAGGCAACCTCAAGAAGAGCAGCTTCAAGAATACCAAGAGCAGCAGTACGCACATCACGAGTTCGACCAAGGTTGGGCCAACGATTGCGGACGACATCGCCTGGAGTTCTTTCTACGCCGCTACCTTCGCCCTCTTGCTGATCTTCTTTTACATCTTTGTTCGCTTTAGCAAATGGCAATACAGTATGGGAGCCGTCGCGGCACTCTTCCACGATGTACTGGTGGTACTCAGTATCTTCTCCATCTTCTGGGGGATCCTACCCTTCTCGCTGGAGATCGACCAGGCCTTTATCGCCGCCGTCCTGACGGTGATCGGTTATTCGATCAACGATACGGTAGTAGTATTTGACCGGATTCGGGAGTACATGAACCGCTATACCAGCAAGATGAGCAAGCAAGAAGTGATCAACAAAGCCATCAACAGTACCTTTAGCCGGACGGTCATCACCTCGCTGACGACCCTCTTCGTGGTGCTGGTCCTCTTCCTCTTCGGGGGAACGAGTATCAAAGGCTTTGCCTTCGCCCTCGTCGTGGGGGTCATCGTGGGTACCTACTCCTCCGTATTTATCGCCACGCCAGTCATGTCGGACCTGATTGGTGAATTGGAGGTCAAAGAGACCAAAAAGAAAAGCTTTAGCCGTGCGGCCAAGGCCAATCGCTAATAAACATTAATTTTTTTCTTCAGGTACCGGATGGTTTTTTCAACCATCCGGTATTTTTTTTGTTCATACACCACAACCAATCTTCTTATTGGCATAGAAATTGCCAATTGATAAGCGTAAGTTTTGGTTAAAAAATTGTAAGATTCGTTTCCTAAGCCCGTCTCTCAAACGGGCTTTATTTTTTTCCCTAACTCCTTCCCGACAAAAGCTCCTCCCCCCCCAGCGACACGCAACAAAGTATCCCAGCCGGCGTTTTCCTATTGAAGCCCTATCCGGTAGTCCATATATTCTCTATCTTGCCCCTTCGAAACGCTTCTGCTATGCCAAAAACACTCCTCACCACCCTACTCGGCCTGATCCTCTTCGCTAGTGCCTGTACCTTTGTGGAAAAAATCCGCGACGGAGATACCGCCTTCGATCGCAAACAGTACGCCGTGGCCATTACCATGCTCAAAAAAGAGCACGACAAGGCTAAAAGTCGGGTCGAAAAGGGAAAAAAAGCCTTTTTGCTGGGCGAAGCCTACCGCCTTACCGATCAGGCAGCTCAGTCGATCAGCTGGTACCAGCGGGCCTACGACAACTCCTACGGAGTGGATGCCCTCAAGCAGTACGCCTACGCCCTCAAGCAGACCGAACAGTACGCCGAGGCCAAGCAAGCCTTCAAAAACTTGGGCATCGAGATTGGAAGTCCCTACGAATACCGCCGGGAGATTCAGGCCTGCGAAAAAGCCATCGCCTGGAAAGAGGAAGAAAAAAATACGGCCTACCGGATCAAATCCCTCCCCATCAACAGCAGTAGCGCCGATTACTCCCCCACCTTCTACGCCGACCAGCAGCTCGTCTTCACCTCCGACCGCAGCAATAGCGTCGGCGAGGAAGCATACAACTGGACGGGCAATAAGTTCTCCGACCTCTTCGTGGCCGATCTCCAGTCCAATACCGTCGAGTCTTTCTCTCCCGTCATCAATAGCGAACAAAACGAAGGCTCAGTCGCCTTCAACGCCTCCCATACGATGATGATTTTTACCCGCTGTTTTAGCCTGGAAAAATACGGCGAGCAGTACTGCAAACTCATGTTGAGTGAAAAAGAGGGCGAATCCTGGACCAGCCCCATCACCCTCAATTTTATCGAAGATAAGGTCAATTACATGCACCCCTGCCTCTCCGAAGACGGCAGCCTGCTCTACTTCAGCGCCGAGCACCCCGACGGCTGGGGGGGCTACGACATTTTCGTGGCCGAGCGCAATCCCGACGGATGGGACCAGCCCCGGCTACTGAGTCGTAGTGTCAATACCATCGGCAATGAGCTCTTCCCCACCCTCGATCGCGATACGCTGTACTTCGCCTCGGACCACCACCCCGGAATGGGGGGGCTCGATATTTTTCGGGTACACCAACTGGGCTCCCAGCGGTGGAGTTTGGCCCAAAACCTCAAGGGCCCCATCAATTCGGGGGGGGACGATTTTGGGCTGATCATCGACCGGAGCTTCGAACCAACCGAAGACGTTCGCCAAAAGGGCTATTTCAGTTCGTCGCGGATGACGGGCTCGGGTAGCGATGATATTTTTGCCTTTGAAAAAGGAGTGCCGCCGCCCGTCGCAGATACCGTGACCGCGCCGGTGGAAGAGATCGTCTACGAAATGATTTTGGAGGGCTACGTCTTGGAAAAAATCTACCAAACCGCCAACGATCCCAACAGCACCGTACTGGGGCGCAAACCCCTGCCCGGAGCGGTGGTGGAGGTGGGCTTTAACGAAGGTACGGAGCGGATCGAAGTGGACGAAAACGGCTACTTCCGGCTGGTGCTCGCCGAAGAAATGGATTACGACTTCCTCGCCAAGCGCGAGGGCTACCTCAACAATACCGATCGCTTCTCCACGCGGGGCATCGGCCAGGACCCCGCCGAGCCCATCCGCCGTTTTGAGATCGAAATTGTACTGGACAAACTCTTTAAGAACCAGGAAATCGTATTGGAGAATATTTATTATGACTTCAACGAGTCATTTATTCGCAAAGATGCCCAACCCACCCTCAACGAATTGGCGGCGCTCCTAGCAAAGAACCCTGACATCAGCATCCAACTCAGCTCGCATACGGATTGTAGAGGGCAAGATCGGTACAACGAGCGACTCTCCCAAGATCGGGCTCAGGCTGCCGTGGATTACCTCATCACCAAGGGCATCCCGGCGGAGCGGCTTACGGCAAAAGGCTACGGGGAGAACGTCCCCTCCGTGGATTGCCTCTGTAGTCGTTGTAGCGAGGAGGAGCACCAAGCCAATCGACGCACGACCTTCAAAGTACTGGAGTAGCACCAATCATGGAACGAGCGGGTGACTTCTGGTAAATTTACGGCCCTTTAGCGTCCAAAAATGGAAGGCGGTTAGCTCACCACAATATTGATCATCCGCTTGGGCACCACGATGACCTTGCGGACCGTTTTTCCATCCGTCCACTTGGCCACCGTCTCGTTGGCCAGGGCCAGCTGCTTGAGCTCCTCGATATCGGCACTCGCCGGAAATTGGGCCTTGGTACGGGTCTTACCATTGATGCTGATGGGATACTCGTAGGCATCTTCCTCCAGGTATTTTAGATTCAGCTCGGGATAGGAAGCGCGGTGCACCGACTGCCCGGGCTCCTGCTTACCCAAGCGGAACCACAACTCCTCCGACAGGTGTGGCGCAAAGGGCGCCATCAATACGACCAAACCTTCCAACACCTCGCGTTTGTGACACTTGAGCTTTTTCAGGTCATTGGTCGCCACCATAAAACCACTCACACAGGTATTGAAAGAGAAGCGCTCCGTATCGTCGATCATTTTCTTGATGGCGGTGTGCAGAATTTTCAGCTCGGCCTTGCTGGCGGGCGCGTCATCGACCAAAAACTTGCCGTCCTGATCGTAGAACAAACTCCAAAACTTCCGCAAAAACTTCGATACCCCGTCAATACCGTTCGTATTCCAGGGCTTGGATTGCTCGATCGGCCCCAGAAACATCTCGTACATCCGAAAGCAATCGGCGCCGTAACGCTCCACCACATCGTCGGGATTGACCACATTGAAGTAACGCTTAGACATTTTCCCCACCTCCGAGTGGGTCATCAGCATGTTGTCGGTAGCCGCGCCCGCCGCCTCAAAATTACCTTGGTGGTATACGCCCCGACCGCATTCGAAATAGGCATCCTCGTACTCGGGACGCCAGTCGATAAACTTTTTGATGCTATCGATATTCAAATACGAACTGTCGGTCCCGTAGCCTTGGACAAAGTCGACGTGCACCGGAATCCGGGCGACGTTCTCAATGCCGCGTTGGCGGGCCAGGTTGGCGCAGATAAAGCGTTTTTCCCCCTCCTTGCTCTTGATGAGGTAGGCAAATTCGATCACGCCCTGGATCATGCCCTGGTTGATCAGTTTGCGAAAAGGTTCGGCGGTGGGTACCCAGCCCTTGTCGTACAAGAATTTGTGCCAGAAGCGGGAGTACATCAGGTGGCCCACCGCGTGTTCGGTACCGCCGACGTAAAGATCGACATCCCGCCAGTAGTTGATGGCCTCCGGGCTGGCGAAGGCTTGATCGTTGTGGGCATCCATATAGCGCAGGAAATACCAGGAGGAGCCGGCAAACCCGGGCATGGTGTCGGTTTCGCGCACCTGGCCATCGGGCAGCTGTACCCAATCGTCCACCTTGGCCAACGGCGATTTGCCATCGGCGGTGGGTTTGAAATCATCCAGTTCGGGCAATTCGAGGGGCAGCTCTTCCAGCGGTCGGGCGTGGGCCACTCCTTCGGCATCGTAGCTGATGGGAAAGGGTTCACCCCAGTAGCGCTGACGGCTATAGTTGGCATCCCGCAGGCGGTAATTGATGCGTCCCGTGCCGATGCCCTTTTCCTCGATCTTGTCGATCGTCAGCCGGATGGCAGCGGGCACCTCCATACCATTCAAAAACTGGGAGTTGATCATTTTACCGACCTTATCCGACTTGGTCGACCCGGGATAATCGGACTTGTCGATCACGTCGATGACCGGCAGCTCGAATTTGGTGGCGAAAGCAAAATCGCGATCGTCGTCGCTGGGTACAGCCATGATGGCCCCCGTTCCGTAATCCATCAGCACGTAATCGCCGATCCAGATGGGGACGCGCTGCTCGGTAAAGGGATTGATGGCGTAGGCACCGATAAAACAACCGGTCACCTCCTTGACCTCGGCCATGCGCTCGCGCTCGGAGCGGGAACTGGCGTAGCTGCGGTCGGCCGCTACGTCGGCCGCCTGTTCCGCACTGGTCAGCTGATCGACCAGGGGGTGTTCGGGCGCCAGTACCATAAAGGTGGCGCCAAAAATGGTATCGGGGCGGGTGGTAAAGATTTCGATTTGCTGATCCGAGCCGTCGATGGCAAAAAAGACCTGGGCCCCTTCGGAGCGACCGATCCAGCTTCGCTGCTGGGTTTTCAGGGCCGCCGACCACACTACCGTATCCAGGTCGCGGAGCTAACGCTCGGCGTAGGCCGTAATCCGCAGGGACCACTGCAACATCGGGCGGCGTTCGACGGGATAGCCCCCCCGCTCCGATACCCCGTCCTTGACCTCATCATTGGCCAGTACCGTACCTAGGGCCTCGCACCAGTTGACGTAGGCCACTTTGCGGTAGGCCAGGCGGTAATTCATCAGAATTTCGTCGCGTTTGGCCGCCGAATAGCCCTTCCACTCCTCCGCACTAAAGGTGGACTCTTCGTTGGTAGCCGCCCGGACTCCACCGTTACCTTCGGTTTCAAAACGTCGCAGCAGGTCGGCAATGGGTTCGGCCCGATCGCTTTCCCGATCGTAGTAATGATCAAATAGTTGGAGAAAAATCCACTGGGTCCAGCGGTAAAACTTCGGATCGGAGGTGGTCACCTGGCGTTCCCAGTCGAAGCTAAAGCCGAGGTTGTCCAATTGCTGGCGGTAGCGGGCGATATTGGCGGCGGTGGAATCGGCGGGGTGGACACCGGTTTCGATGGCGTACTGTTCGGCGGGTAGGCCGAAGGCATCGTAACCCATGGGGTGAAGGACATTGAAGCCCCGCAAACGCTTGTAACGCGCAAAGATGTCGGAGGCGATGTAGCCCAGCGGGTGCCCGACGTGTAAACCCGAGCCCGAGGGATAGGGAAACATATCGAGGACGTAATATTTGGGGCGATCGCTGTCGTTATTGGTCTGGTAAATTTTGTGCTCCGTCCAATAATCTTTCCATTTCTTTTCGATTTCGCGAGGATTGTAGTGCATGCTAAAGGGCTTTGAATTAGATGGATTATTGAGCCATACAACGGACGGTGATTCCCAAAGGTTTCCTCGGTGGCCGTTCGACCGACGCCTCCGCCCGTGCCTGGCTGCGGTGATCTGCGAAAATATGGAAAATGTTGGAATTTAGCGCAGAAAGCCAGAATAACGAATTGTTGTATCTTTACACCAAAATAGCTTACCATGATCAGAGGACTCATTCAGATATTTATCATCGCCGTCGTGGGTTTGGTTGCCTACAACTTCTTTCTCGGTACGGAGGAGGAAAAGGAGCAATCCCGCGAGATCATCAACAAGGTGAAGGAGGTGGGACAGTCCGGTGTCGACCTGATTAAGGCAGAGAAGGAAAAATTTGATGCGGGCAAGTACGACGACGCCTTGGATAAGATTGGGGGTTTGGTAGATAAGCTCAAGTCGAAAGCTCAGGACAGTGGAGAAACGCTCGACAAACTGCGCAATCTCGAAGGCAAGAAAAACGAGCTCAAGGATCGCCTCCGCGAGGACCAAGAACAGGACAAGCTCACCGAGGGCGAGCAGCGCGCCTTGCAGGAAGAGATGAAAGACCTGCTGTCCGAAATTGAGGGGTTGACGTCGGAAATGAGCCAGTAAGTGGCGCCACTTTAATTTTCTACCGTTTCTAACGCCGAGCTGTGGTCCAGCTCGCGGAAATCCACCGCGCTGACGCCCGATACTCCTTGCTCGGCCATAAATACCCCGTAGATCACATCCACCGCCGCCATCGTCGCCTTATTGTGCGTCACGATCACGAACTGCGAATCCACCGAAAACTTCCGAATGATCTTATTGAACTTCTCGATGTTGGCATCATCGAGGGGGGCATCCACCTCGTCAAAGACGCAGAAGGGGGCGGGTTTGAGCAGGTAAAGGGCAAAAAGCAAGGCCGTGGCGGTGAGCGTCTTCTCCCCTCCCGACAGCTGATTGATCGTCAGGGGGCGCTTGCCCTTGGGCTTGGCGATGATCTTGATCCGCGATTCCAAGGGGTCGTCGGCCGCTTCGAGCAGCAGATCGCACTGGTCGTCTTCGGTAAAGAGCGTCCGAAACACCTCGATAAAGTAGGTGCGTACCTTTTCAAAAGCCGCCAAAAATTGCTCGGTGGCCGTGGCCTCAATTTCCTTGATCGTATCCAATAAAGAAGCCTTGGCGGCCAAAATATCGTCGCGCTGGGAGGAAATGCCATCGTAGCGTTCCTTCATCTCGTCGTAGGCTTCCACCGCCATGGGGTTGATGTCGCCGTAATTGTCGAGTCGCTTCTTCAATTTGGCAACCTTTTGCTCCAACTCCTCCACATCGATGCCTTCTTTGGGTTCCTGATTGAGCACCTCGTTGATGTCGATCCCGAATTCGATGCGCAGACGCTCCGCCGTAGAGGTAAGCTCCAGCTTCATTTCGGTAAATTGGTCCTTGAGCGCCTGAATGGCATTTTGGGCCGCTTGCCGTTGGCGACTGGTCCGTCGCAGCTCCTCCTCCAATTCGTTGATGCCACCGCGGGCCTTAAAGTAGTGTTGCTCCGCCTCGTTGAGGGAAGCCTCCCGAAGCTGTCGCTCGGTGTAGGCCTCCAGCAAGGTGGCGTCCAGCTGTCCCATATCCGCTTTAATCACGTCGATTTCGCCATCCGATTGGGCCAAGCCGGTCTGATCGGCACTGAGCTTGTTTTTGGTTTCACTCAGGGTATTTTCCCGAAAGCTCAGTTCGCGTTGGAGGGTCGTCACCTTATTCTGCTGGCGAATAAACTCGATGTTCTTTTGGTTAAAGTCGTTGGAGGCCACACTGAGGGCATCGGCCACCTGGCGAAAACTGCCATCCGTATCCGAAATTTGGGCCTTGGCAGCTTCCACCTCCTCTCGCTTGGCAGCCAGCTCCCGATCGATCTCCTCATTGACCTGACCCAGGCGATTGATCGACACCTCAGATTGCATTTTCTTGCTGTCGGCATCGCGGATAAAGTTCTCAAAATTCTCCAAACGAGTCATCAAAGAAACCTTTTCCTGATCCATCCGATTGAGCACCGAGCGTTCGCGGTTGATCGTCTCGTTGGTAATTTGCGACTTGAGGGTCTCCAGTTGGGTTTTGACATTGTAGTATTGCGTCGAGAGTTTGTTCTCTTTTTTCTCCAGGTTGCGGATGGCCACGTCGAGTACTTCCAGGTTCTTTTTCCGACCGATCTTTTTGCCCTCAAACAAGCCCACCGATCCCCCGGAAAGGCTGAATTTTCCCTGGACAAAGCGTCCGCTCCTGGACAGGATGACCAAGCTTTTGTCGCCCAAGTCGGCAATCGGTTCATCGCTCTCCGTCACCACCACCTTTTCGAGTAAGTAGCTGACGAGGTTGAAGTAGGCCTTGTCGGTTTCCACCAGTTCGACGGCACTCTGCGTACCGGGATGCACCCCCACGGGCGCCAGGTAGTCGCGGAAGGCGTCGAGGATAAAAAAATTGGCCTTGCCCTTCTGGGTTTTGTTGAGCAGGCGGATGGCCGCGTAGGCCTCCTCCAAGTTGTCGACTACGTAGTAATTGAGGTAGCGTTCGAGGTAGTTTTCGATCGCCACGCGGTAGCCCTCTTTGACGTAGAGCAGATCCGACAGCAGGGGAACATCCTTTTTCCAGTCCTTGGTCTTGCTCAAAAACTTGATGGATTCGGGAAAGCCTTCCAGGTTTTCGACCATGCTCTTGGTCAGCTTGTACTCGTTGCGTTTGGCGTCGAGTTCGCGATTGACATCGGCGACGGACTTGCGCAGTTCTTCCAGCTTTCGTTCGGCGACCACTATTTCTTCCTGGCGACGGGTTTCTTCCCGCTCCAGCCGTTCCAATTCGTTGACTTTGTGCTGGCGGCGGCCTTCCAAGTCGCGCAGTTGGCCCTCCAGGGTATTCACCTCTTCGCGCCGCTGTAGGATTCCGGTCCGGGTCTGTTCGATCTCCTTACTCAGGTTTTCGATTTGATTGAGGTTGATGGCCTTGCTCTTTTCCAATTCGAAAACCTGGCGGTCGAGCTGTTGTTGGCGATCGAGGAAAGCTTCGAGCTCCGCCTTGAGCTGTCCGTGGCTCGATCGGATGGTCTTGAGTTTGTCTTCCGCCGCTACCAGCTGTTCTTCCAGATCCACTTCCAACCGCTTGTCTTCGTTGAGCTGTTCGCGGTAGTAGGCAATATCGTCCTCCAACTGGGTCATCCGCGCGTTGGCCGCTTTGATTTGCTCGCCGAGCTTTACCTTGTTTTGCTCGATAAAGTTGAGCTTCTGCCCCAGCATTCGTTTGTCGTTCTCCTGGGTACGGATGTTGCCCACCAGTTCGTTGACCAGCCGCTGGGCTTCGGAGAGGCGTTTTTCCTTGTCCAGATTGCCTTTCTTTTCCTGCTCCAACTTAGCCTCCAGCTGGGAATGGTGTACTTCCAGACGGCGCAGCTCGTCCTCTCCCTTTTCCAACTTCCCGGTCAGCGCGGCGTAGCGATCTTTGTAGCTACTGAGCTTGACGGTAGCCAGGTCGACGCTCAGTTCCTTGTACTTTTCCTTGAGCTCGTAGTAGCGCTTGGCCCGTTTGGCCGGTTTCTCCAGGGCCTTGAGGTTGCCTTCGATTTCGAAGAGCAGGTCCTCGATCCGGTCGAGGTCTTCGGTGGTATTCTTGAGTTTGTTGAGGGTCTCGCGTTTGCGTCGCTTGTATTTGGAGATACCGGCGGCCTGCTCGAACATCTTCCGGCGGGAATTGTCCTTGTCGGTCATTAGATCGTCGACTATACGGTGGGCGTTGATGGCGTTGGAATTGGAGCCAATGCCGGTGTCCTGGAAATGCGTGGTAATATCTTTGAGACGGCACACGACGTTGTTGAGGCGGTACTCGCTTTCGCCGGTGCGGTAGAGGATGCGACTAATGGTGACGGTATTGTACTCCGTCGGCAAGAGGTTTTTGGTGTTTTCAAAGGTCAGGGAAACCTGTGCCATTCCCCCCGGTTTCCGCTTCTTGGAGCCGTTGAAAATGACGTTCGACATCTTCTCCAACCGCAATTCCTTGCCCTTCTGCTCTCCCAATACCCAGCGGATGGCATCCACGATATTGGACTTTCCCGAACCGTTTGGCCCCACGATCCCGATCACGTCTTCGTTGAAGTTGATGACCGTCTCGTTGGCAAAACTTTTAAAACCTTTGATTGCAAGACTCTTTAATCGCATAGCCTGCAAAATTAACGAAATCCACCCGATTTTCGCAGTGCGCCAGAATTTTTTATCCACGATTTATCCCCCCAGGAGGCTGCTGAGCGGAAGAAAACTGGACCGAGAATGGGGTCAAAAGAGCTAGGAGGCCTAGGTCCCCCCTAGCTTACTTACCCATTATAATTACTAAATCTTCAATCGCCAGTAGGCCACTCCCGGCAACTCCTTTTTGGGGATATCCCGGGACTTCCTACGGACTTTAATACGTTCGCCCGCGGGGGAAAAGGTAATCGCTAAAGATGCACTTTTTTGCGGCTGGTGCTAAAAGAGGAAATGGAAAAAGAGCGCTAGCGATGACGTCACATCACTAAGGCCCTTTATTATTTTCTATTTAACCTTCAACATCTTACCCACTATCACTTCATTTTTCACTTTAATCACAAAAGTATACAAGCCCTGTCTTGGCAGCCAGGTATCTGGAATCCGCCAAGATTGGGAACCTGCCTCTCGATACGATTCTTCGTGACGCAGCAAGCTACCATCCATGGCGTAAAGCTCCAGGCGAATCGCGGCGGCTTCCGGTAGCTCAAAACGCAGTTGGGTCTCGGAATGGAAGGGATTGGGAAATACTTCTACGGTGGGCAGTACGGAAGCTACCCCGGTGGGTTCAAAACCAGCCGGAGCGCTGGCGGAATTTCGTTCTTGTCCGGTTTGGTAAGGCAGGTGAGTGTGGCTTTGATTTTCGGGGCAGGGTGGACAGTTGATCGTGATAAATTGGGTCTCCGCGAGCCAATTCTCGCACTCACTCTGTACCGCTAAAGTTACTCGGTAGGTCAGAGCGCCCGATCCGCACCACAATTCCCATTCGCTGGTGCCCGACCAATCGTTGTAGGCCTGCCCTAACTCCAGAGCGCCCAAGTCGTTGTTTTGCCATTGTGAAGTTACCCAACGGCCGTTACACCCCTGGTTGGGACCAGCAATACAAACCGTGATTAGGTAATTATCATAGTTCGTGCTTTGGTTCACAAAATGAATGGGATCCCCAAAACAGGCTTCGGTAGGAAGGTAGAAGCCAACCGTCGTTTCACAAGGGGGTTCTACGCAGCCCGCTCCTCCATCGTAACAAGCGGTAGCGGCTGGCGACATTAGCCCATCGGGGCAAATCGCGCGTACGGTATAGGAAAAGCATTTGGCGGCAAAACTTCCGGGAATCGTGTAGGAACTAGTGGGCGTATTATCCGAAAAGGAAAAGTTGCCAAAAGGACAACCACAAGCGGGATCTCCAATGTTGATCTCCACTTCGTATCCCAAGGCTCCGGGAACGGGTTTCCAGTGGAGGCTCCCCTCTCCCGTTGCCATATCGTACTGGCAATCGCGGAGCTTAGGTGCGCTAAATTCGCATCCTTCGATGACCTCAATTTCCACCAGATCGAGGTGTACGAAAGAGAAAAAGAAAACCGTACCAGCTGGTGTTGGCGTATTATTCGAAGACCGAAACCACAGTTGTTCGTAATCCTGAGTGAGGGTAATGGTTTGCTCGACCTCCACCCAATCGTTGATCAAAAAGGCGCCTGGGGGAGCACCACCATCGAGCACTAGGGCATCATTGGGTACGTCCGGTAGGAGATAACTCGTAGAGCAGGGGTCCGTACTGTTGATCGCGGGCAGGGCTTGTGGCAGTAGCATCCATTCCCAACGCTGCGCCTCTCCACGCATGGCATAGCTGATTCGGTAAGTCTTCCCCGCCTCAAAGTCAAAATTGAACGCGGCGGTTTCTCCGAGTAATGCTCCACTGGGGTTATCACAAAAATTTTGATCGCGATAAAAGGGAGCCATATTCAGATAACGCGAACCATCATAGGCAGGGATACTGGGGAAGATGTAGATATCCGGTGTCCCGGAGGGTGCGATCCAGCCGGGGAAGCAACTCCCGGCCAAGGCATCTGATTCATTGGGGCAAAAGCTCTCAAAGCTTTCGCTGAAGGTGACTAGAGCGTGGGTAAAATTACTGGCCATGATCCCACAGAGGAGTAGAAGGGTGCATAAGTATTTCATTTTCATAGTTTAATGGCTTGTATTAAAAAAAGAGAGCTAGTGTTTCTTGACGCCCACTAGCTCTTTCACTTCAATTAATTGGTTTTCAATAATTTACCATTGATGATGGCTTCATCCACTCTAAGAACAAAATGATACAAGCCCTCCGTTGGCAACCAATCCCCGGGGATGGTCCAAGTTTGGGCACCAGCCGCTCGCTGGGAGGTCTCGCGACGGAGTAATTTCCCATCAAGTCCGTACAGTTCCAGACTGAGGGTAGCCGCCTCGGAAAGCTCAAAACGCAACTGCGTCTCCGCTTGGAAAGGATTGGGAACGACTTCTACTTGAACCGTTTGGACAGAAAGACGGGATTGTTCCACATCCGCTGGATGGATGATGAGGTTTTCGGTCAATCCGGTTTGCTCCGGAGCGAGTCGTCCACCACGATTGTCTGGACAAGGCGGACAAGTGATGGTGATAAACTTGGTTTCGGTGACCCAATTTTCGCAATCGCTCTGGACGGCAAGCGTCACCCGATAAGTATTGCCACACCACATCAACCAGTCGCTAGCACCCGACCAATCGTTGTAGGCCTGGCCCAACTCCAGAGACCCCTGTGGCCCATTCTGCCACCCCGAGTTCACCGAATTGCCATTGCACTGGTTATTGGGGCCGGCAATACAAACGTAAATCCGGTAACGATCGTAGGCGGTACTTTGGTTGACAAAATGGATGGGATCGCCAAAGCAGGCCTCGGTCGGTAAATAAAAAGCAGCGGCGGTTTCACAGGCCGGTTCGCAATTCGCTCCCGCATCGTAGCATCCCGTAACCGGGTCGGACAATAAACCTTGGTAGCAAATGGTGCGCACGGTGTAGGAAAGACATTTGGCGAAGAAAGCCCCGGGGATGACATAAGAATTGGAAGAGACAATGTCGGTAAACTGAAAGCCACCAACTAACTGACAACCGCATTCGGGATCATCCACCGATATGGTAATTTCGTAGCCGGTAGCCCCGGGAACTTCGCTCCAATTCAAAGTAGCTTCTCCCGTGGCGGCGTTGTATTGACAACTCGCCAGCGTGGGCGTATCACAGGAATTCTCCACCGTGACGTTCGGAGTTGATTCCGCTCGGCCAGTAGTGAAAAGACTCAGACTGAACGCTAAGAGGTAAATAATTTTCAATTTCATGATTCAAAAGTTTTAGTTTATATTTAATATTTTACCAATCGTTTTATATTCGTTGATTGCAAGTCGGCGAAAACCATCTGGAGGAGGTAGGAGGGCGAGGAAAGGCTGGGCAGAGACTTCAGAAGTGACAAGACTACAGCGTGGACCAAAGACGCATTTCAATTTCATGGCTTCGCAATTTTTAACGAATCATTTAAAATACGTTCGTCGGATAACGGAAAGGTAACCGCATCGGTGGGGATAGCCTGGTATTTTTTAAAATAAGAAAATACCGGGGAAGGTAGCACTGGCTAGCTTACCATCAATTGCCTTGAGGTATTGGCGCGATGATGCCAACGCTAAAAACGCATTTGGAGGCCAGGGCTGGTTACCCTTCCCCCTCCTCTGCTTCGGTAGGATATTGATTTTTAAACCGATCCCCGTGTCGGCGCAAGTACTCTTGTAGCAGCGCAGCTTGCCGTTCGGCGGGCCATTGGGGATGCTTTGTGTACAGGTCGCGTTCCCGGCGCTGGCGAAAGGCTTCGTAGAGGGTCACCGCACAGGCCACCGAGATGTTGAGGCTTTCGGCCATGCCCATTTGGGGAATGATAAAATTGCCATCGGAATGGGCCAGGGCCGCCTCGCTGAGGCCATCGTGTTCGTTGCCAAAGAGTAGGGCCACGGGGGCCGCCAGATCGAGCTGGTGCAGGCCTACCGCGTCTTCGGAGAGGTGGGTACTGAGAATCCGTTGGTATTTGCTTTTGACGTGCTCAAAGCAGGCTTGGGGGTCGCGGTAGAGGTGCACGTCGAGCCACTTGCGGGTACCGGCGGAGGTGCGTTTGCCCAGCTTAAAGCGGCGTTCGTCGAGGTGGGTTTCGGTAAAGAGGACAAAGATTTCCTTGATCCCCACGGAGTCGCAGCTGCGCATGACCGCTCCGATGTTGTGGGGGTCGTGTACATTTTCCAAAATTACCGTTAGGTCCGGCTGTCGTTGCTGGACTACCCGCCGAAATTTAGCGAGCCGGCGGTCCGTCATTTTCTTCATCGTCGATTCTATTGGCTAAATCGGTACAATTGATCGCTGGTAAAGGTCCATTCCGGGGTGCGGAGCGTTTCCCCAAAGTCGAGCGGATACCAGGGCGAAAGCTCCCTAGCATTGGGATTTTTCAAGATATGGATATTTTGGGCGGGCATGTAACTTTGGGCCAACAAAAATAACCGGTGGCCCAACCCAATTTACAACACATAAACCACCAGAACCGCGAGTACGGGGAAACCAACCAAGATAAATAAATAACCCCACCGCAGCAACGACGGACGAAAGGGGCGCA
>ERZ1740065.880-NODE-880-length-17178-cov-9.808503_pt1 | contig 17178 bp, 14 predicted proteins | sample MGYA00581738_ERZ1740065 | MGnify/ENA primary metagenome ERZ1740065 (study PRJEB43018, sample SAMN04849749) | marine metagenome | isolation source: floating plastic debris | place: Pacific Ocean | collected 2008-09-01 | study: EMG produced TPA metagenomics assembly...
GCTGGGTTGATCAGCATCCTCACCACCATCGGCGTGACATCCGTGGTGGCGATCGCTCTCCTGCTGTTTCGCCAGCCGATTATCGGACTCTATATCGATATCAGCGACCCCGAGAATGCGGCACTGGTCAAGCTAGTGAGTCCGCTGATTGTCGTGCTTGCGGTGGGTCACATCTTTGACGGCGTCCAGAAGACGACCCTCGGAGCCCTGTACGGCATTCAAGATACGCGCGTCCCGGTACTGTTGAACATTCTGTCCTATCTTGGGGTGGGCCTCATTAGTGGCTATGCCCTGGGCTTTGGCGCGGGGCTCGGTGCCCGGGGACTGTGGATCGGCTACTACCTGGGTGCAACGATGGCAGCAATCGCCTATAGCTGGCGTTTTGTGAGCAAGCTGAGGCAATTTGATTCGTGCTAGCCTGTGCGGAGACCCAATTCCGGCAATATAGAGTTTCTCCCAGTGGAGCTCGCAGGTGGCATTAGAAATTGACTACACAAAGGACGACCAAATTCTGCAGGTGTATCCTCAGTTGCCCCTACTATCGAGTCGAGGTGAGACCTGGCGCGGGCTTCACCTGGGATACTATCGGCAACCCGCCCATGAGACGCCAGAGCACTTTGCCAAACAGTACATTATCGGCATCGACTTAGAGTCGCCGGTTCGGCAGAGTGATAAGCCCCATCAAGAGAGTACAAACTGCTGCGGCACGAGCTGCATTTACCCAGCCAACTATACCTTCCAAGAGCGGTGGGCAAAGGATACTGAGTTTATCGACCTCTATTTAGAACCGGCGTTTCTAAACTGCGTTGCCTCTGAAGTGATTGATCTCGATCGCGTGGAAATTCTCTATCACCGCACGGTTTATGATCCATTTTTGCAGCAAGTTGGGCTGCTGCTTAAGTCAGAGCTGGAGTTGGCGCTGCGCCATGATGTCACCTCGTCACCGCTCACCAGTCAGCTCTATGCGGAATCGATGGCAACGACCCTGGTGATGCACCTGCTGAAGCACTATTCCACTGCCAAGTCACACGTTCAAAGCTCTCAAGAGGGGCTGTCGCCCGCTAGTCTCAGGCGGGTGATGGCCTATATCCATGAGCATTTAGCGTCCGATTTGAGCCTGACTTCAGTGGCGGGTGTGGTGCCGTTGAGCCCTCACTACTTTGCCACCCTGTTTAAGCAAAGCACTGGGGAAACGCTGCTGCAATACATCACCCGCTGTCGCATCGAGCGGGCCAAGCACCTGCTGGCTCGAAGGTCGCTGGCGATCGCCGATATCTGCCAGCAGGTGGGCTTTAGCGATCAGAGCTATTTCACCAGAGTCTTTCGCCGTTACAGCCACATGACTCCGAAAGCCTACCGCAGTCGTCTGTAAGTCATTCATGCCATGAGAACGGCCAGGATGCAGCAGAGAATCAGCCTATGAGTAAGGTGCTGTAGGACTACAGCTTCTGGTGGGTGTATTTGTGCTGCCGTACGTTGTCCTCAGCCTTAACCACATTCTTGAAGTTCAGCACGCGCTTCTTTTCGGTGGAATAGTTGAAGTCGGTGCGAGTGGCGCCGACTGGCAAGTGTGCTTGAGAGTCGGGACGAGCCTGGTACGTACGGGCAGCGGCAATGACGCGATCGCCAAAATTTTCACAAAAGTGGATGGCTTCGCCATTAGGCAGCGTGGGAATGCCAACATTATTCAGCAAATCACCCACCGTTGTGGCCGTCACCAGCTCATAAGAGGTGGGAATATTTTGGAGCAGCGATTCCAGATAAGCAGACGGAATCGGCTCTAAAACTTTGACCGTTTCTAGCTCCCCTTCTTCGCGACGAAAGCAGGTCGCTACGCCAATCACTAAATAGTCTTGGGCCGTCAGTTCAGGAGCTTGGGTGAGCAGAGCATCTAAGGTCATAACTTCTATCTGTACGGGGTTTATGGACTGAAATTGCTGTGAATTTATGCAAACGCTAACGAGTTTTGGGGGCAAAAAGTCATCAGGTTTGCAAAACAAAAAAATAGCTTTGTAACGTGCCTCAGCCCATTACCAGATTCGGACCCGAACCGCCGCCTTATAAGTTAGGGGTGCCACCTTGGCAATACTGAAGATCCCCGAGACAAGGTGGCAGCTCATCGGTATCACCCGTGAGCTCGCTGGGGAAGTGGAAATGTTTATCCGAATCTGGCCTAACGGAAGCACCGGGCCGAATACAACAATTCAAAATGAAGTCGCTCAGTTGCTAGCGGCTTCACCCGTTTGGGTACTGATGCTCGTTAAGGCGACCTCGCTAATTCGACCAGCAAACGCCACAATCTGGCCTCCGTACTCGTCAGTAATCGGTAACATTTTGTCTCGTTCCTGTAACGAGCCTGAGATATTCCCGAGATTTTACGGAAAAAAGGACAGGAAAGTTGTGTAAAGGCAATAGAGCCGTTAGGTCTCTACGGGATTACGCGGTTGGTTTCCCCTAATGGGGGTGCAAATATGCCAGAGGAATGAGGCATTGGGCTCTGTATTTTGGCTCCTTAAGAGCTGGGATCAAGGCCAGAACAAAACTCCAGTCTCATCGTCTAATTCCTAAGTGTGCATCTTACGTCTCCCCTCAGCCCTCGGAGGAAGTGGCTATGCCTCGTCGTATCTACCCCAGTCGCAATAAAAGCAATCTTTCTGTCATCAGAGCACCGAGACCCTTGAAGCGTCGCGGCTCCGCAGAGCAGCTCAGAGATTCGGCCCAGCAGGTGCGTCAGCGCGTTCGTCAGGCCGTGAGTCAAGGCGATTTTACCCGAGCGATCGCCCACTCCAATCGTCTAATTCTGAACCATTCGGCCACGGCTGAAGACTTTAACAACCGAGGCCTTATTCACCTGTGGAACGGGCAGGCGCATCGAGCAATTTCAGACTTTGACCAGGCGATCGCCCTCAATCCTGAACTGCCAGCGGCTTACAACAATCGAGCCAATTACTATGCGTCGCAGGGAGATGCGATCCACGCCCTGCAAGACTATGAGCGCACCATTGACCTTGATCCCTTCCACGTCAAAGCGCGGATCAATCGAGCTATTACGCTCCGCGGGTTGGGCTGCTATGACCTGGCCTTAGCAGAGCTGGATGAAGCCCTGTTATTCCACAAAATGTCGGGTGAAATCTACGCCGAACGGGGACGCACTTATCACCTGTGTGGTGACTGGAACGGCGCGATCGCAGACTATCAACGTGCGCTGCAGGCCTTTTCACTGCCTACAAGCGCTGTCAGCCTAGCCAAAAACTCGTACCGCCGTGACGTGCTGATCTGGTTAGACGAGCTCCTACCGGCGGCCTAAGAATAGTCACGGTCAATTAATCGATGGAGATTTTCTGAGGACTGTTGCCAGCACCGCCATTGCTGAAGTCATCATCGTTGGAAACTTCAACGTTTTGCTTGCCGAGCCAAGATTTTACTGGGTCATCGTCGAGGTTTAGGCGTAAAGCACCAGAGACAAACCCACCCAAAAAAGCCACCGGCTGCCGGGCCAATTCTTGCAAAAATGGCGTTAGTTCGTCCAAAAACATCCCTTAGACCTCTTTAGTTGCTCCTACACGGTTCTATCCTACATCGCTTCACTGGGTAGCGTGATCGCCGTGGCGGCAAAGTCAGTAGTTTCTCAAGTTATGGATATCAATAGGATTTGACCGTTAACAGCCATTTGTCCGTTTGTTAGAGAGTTAGGACTGCTGATGGAATCTGGATAACTGAGAAACCAATGCCAAATCTCTAAAACAAGATCATACTCTCGCCCCCCTGCCCTGCCCCCCTGCATTTCCGGGGAGTCCAAAGATTGGGAATTGGTATCGGGACGAGGAGCCCAACTTGTCACACGGTTGTAGCAATTTGGGGAATCGGCTCAGGCGTACCGTGATCGCGCCGCATTATAGATTTGTTCGTTCACCGCAACCGACTTTTGCAAATCTACGATGGGATGGGGGTAATCAACCCCGAGCCTTAGGTTGAAGCGCTTTTGCTCAGCGGACTGTAGCAACCAAGGGGAGTGGACTTTCTTTGCTGGTAGCGCCTGTAGCTCTGGCAGCCAATGCCTTACGTAGGTGCCCTCAGGGTCGTAATCCTTAGACTGCTTCGGGATATTGAAGTAACGGAAGCCCCGCGCATCATTACCGACGCCAGCGGTGTAGTTCCAATTGCCCCAGTTGCTGCACACGTCATAGTCAATCAGCAGCGATTCAAACCACTCGGCCCCCATCCGCCAGTCAATCCCCAAGTTTTTGATCAAAAAGCTGGCCACGTTTTGCCGACCTCGGTTCGACATGAAGCCCGTTGCGGCTAATTCGCGCATGTTGGCATCCACCAGCGGATAGCCCGTTTGCCCCTGACACCAAGCGTCAAATCGGGGCCAATCTTGCTTCCAGGCAATCTCTAAACCTCTGAGCCCCGAGGGGTAAAACACGCGATCGCCGTGCTTTTGACAGACCCAGCGAAAAAAATCGCGCCAGAGCAGTTCAAAAATGAGCCAGTAGGTGGAGTCGTTACGCATTCGCTCCGTCTCATACTGCTGCACAGACTGATAGATCTGGCGGGGTGAGAGACATCCCAATGCCAACCAGGGCGAAAACTTAGACGAATAGTTGGCTCCCAACATGCCGTTACGCGTCTGTTTATAGACCTTGAGGCAGTCGGCTTCCCAAATATAGTTTTGCAGGCGAGCCAGCGCCGCCGTTTCCCCCCCGATAAAGGCTAAGACAGCGCGCTGATCAGGCTCCGGCGACTCAATCTCCCAACTCTCTAGCGTCGGCAAGGCACCGGGATCTAGAGTGCTGGGCACGGACGGTAGCTGAGCCGGGGATGGTAGAGCCTCACGCACGGTACTGAACTGCTCCACCTGTTTGCGAAACTGGGTAAATACTTTAGGCAGTTTTGCTATCGCAAAGGGCAAATCGTCAGGATGGTAGAGGGTGGCCCCCCAATAGGTCTGCACTTGCTTGCCAGCAGCTTTGAGCTGAGTGGCGATCGCTGCCTCGACAGCCGTTTCCTCGGTAGTGACTTCGGCGTGCCAGTAGATCGCGTCAGTCTGTGCTTCAGTAGCCAATGCAGGCAAGACTTCTTCCGGTAAGCCCGTGCGGATAATTAAGGTACTGCCGCGCTGCTGCAGCGATCGCTGCAAATCGGCCACGCTTTCGATTAAAAATTGCGCCCGGAATTTCCCCGTTTTAGGGAAGCCAAAGGCAGTTTTGCCAAACTGACGCGGGTCGAAGCAATAGACCGGAATGACCTCAGCTCCGGCTTTTAGGGCCGTATGCAAGGGGACATGATCGTGCAGGCGCAGATCATTGCGGAACCAAACCAGAACTCTCATTTAGACGCTGACAATACTCGTGCAAATTATGCTCATGCATCGTTTGACCTTAACGATTCTGATGAATGGCTGCCAAGGCATTGATGATTTTCTGAAGTGCCTTGCTCAGTGACGGAACTTTTGGTGTTATCGAGAAACGCCGGAAAACTGAGAGGCGAGAGAGCTGAGATCCAAGGAGAGGGATGGGGCGCGATCGCCATTCCCAACAATGGCGATTCAAATGACTGCGATCACCGCCGCTGACCGTGTTTGCTGCCCCTCAGAAAAACGAGGTCAAGAGTGATGCTGAGTGCTATGAGCATTGCAAAACTTGTTTTAAGAAAGCCAGTAACCAGTAGAGTTATGATTGCGTCGAAAAACTCCACGAACAATTCTCCACACCTGGTGGCGAAGCCCTACGTTTAGGCCAACATCGAATGAAAAGACTCCGTCGATTTTTGCAAACTGGTCTCTCAACTGCTGTCTTGGTCGCGATTGGCCTGGCTACCGAGGCCGTCTTACCCCGACCGGTTCAAAGTGCAGAGACGATTAGAGTCCTGGCTGGGGGACCGTTTTTGTTTGACTTGTCGGTCGACTCGCTGGAGACCTTTGCTGAAACGGGTGAAATCGAGGGCGATTTTGCCCTCTATGCGCGGTTTATGAATGAGGAGACCCTGTCTTTGTTACGGCAGGGGTTGAATCGCAAACTACCGTTGGATGTGGTCACGGTCGATAATCTAGCTTATTCGCCTTTGGGTCGAGATGCCTTGTTTAACCTGGGCAAAGTCTTTCAGGTATATCGCGGTGTTAATGGGCAAAAAGCCCTACGAGCGGCGGTGATCGGGGCAGCGGCCAAGGCGGATGAATCGGGGTGGACAATCATTGATGTCTTACGTGAGTTTCCGACCCCGGCCTTGGAGATTGAACTTGGTGATTTGCTAGCGTTACGCCGTGAGCTTTCGGTTTACCTCAGCTATAACAATGCCGTGGTGGCAGCGATACAGGCGCAGGCAGCGGCAGAGGCAGCGGCACCCAATGGTCTCAACACGGCTGGTTTAGCCGATCTGCGCCAAACTGGTCCCTTTCAATTTACGCGGCAGACGATCACCGTCACTAATCCGGCAATACGCCAAACTCAAACTGGGCTATCAGTCAACTATGACTTTGACTCAGACGTTTACCTGCCCAGCGGTCTCACTGGACCGACCCCGATCGTGATTATTTCCCACGGGTTTGGCGACGTCAAAGAGAGCTTCACCTTTCTGGCTGAGCATTTAGCGTCCTACGGTTTTATCGTGGTGGTGCCCGACCATGTCGGCAGTGACCTGCAATATCGCGAGGTGTATCTGCAGGGGCGGCTCAATACCCTACTCAGCCCCATGGAGTTTATTAACCGCCCCCAAGAGATCTCGTTTTTAATCGACAAGTTAGAATCGCTGGCGGCAGAATCTCCCGAATGGGCAGCGGTGCTGGATCTCAACAATATTGGTGTGGCGGGTGACTCGCTCGGCAGCTCGACCACCTTGGCGCTGGCGGGAGCAGAGATTAACTATGCCCGGCTGGTGGAAGCCTGCGATCGCGAAAATATTTTGCTCAACGTTGCCCTCTATTTAGAATGTCGGGCGCAATATCTGCCACCCCAAAACTATGATCTCAAAGATCATCGGGTCACGGCAGTCGTGGCGGGGCATCCCCTCGGGGCGGCGCTGTATGGGCCAGAAGGGATTGGCCAAATCGATGTGCCCCTGCTCATGGTATCGGGCTCTAAGGACGTTGTTTCGCCCGTCGTGACCGAGCAGTTTCATCCGTTTATCTGGCTGCAGACGGAGCCTAAATATCTGGCCATGCTCGATGTGGGCACACATTTTTCGTCTAAGCCGGGGCGTGACGCCGCCGGTTTCTTTAAGCTCATCGCGGGCGAACACCGAGAGGTGGGGGCCTCGTACTATCAGGCACTCAGCGTAGCCTTCTGGAATGTGTATCTCCGGGGTGATGAAGCGTATTTGCCCTATCTCACGGCCCAATACGGTGAACAGCTCAGTACCGATCAACCAATGACAGTGGACATTATTACGTCACTGACGCCAGAGCAGATTGAGACGGCCTATGGGCGGTCGGCCCCAATACCGATTATTCCATCCCCAATTGCTGCGACAGTGCCGCCTCGACCAGAGAGTGTCTTAACTGAAATTGAAGAAACTGGCGTGCTACGCATTGCCCTTCGCAAAGATGCTGCACCGTTTGGCTTCATTAATCGTCAAAATGCCTGGGATGGCTATTGCGGTGACTTTGCGGTTGGCCTGAGTCGCTATCTGACTCAAACCCTCAATCGACTAGTTGATGTCGAAATTGCTGAACTCACGTCAACGTTAGACAATCGCTTTGAGTTGGTGCGCAATAACGACGTGCATCTCGAATGTGGCCCTAACACCATTCGCAATGATGTGGATGGGGTGATCTTTTCCAATCCTTTCTTTGTAGCGAGCACACAGTTTTTAGTGCCGGTGGGCAACGAGGCCAGCGTCAACCCCAACACGCCACTGGCTGATGTGCGGCTGGGCGTGTTGAGCAATTCCACTACGCAAACGTTTGTCGAAGAGACGTATCCGGATGCTGATATTGTACTGTTTCCCGGGGTAGAAGGTCGCCAAAACGGCATTGCCGCAGTGACCACAGGCGAAATCGATGCGTTTGTCGGGGACGGTATTTTGTCCTACGCCCAGGTGTTGCTCGATCAGCGCTCGGTACAGGGCTTCTCACTGATTCCCGAGCTGCCGCTGACATGCGAATTTTATGGTCTCATCTTGCCAAACGACGACTCGGAATGGCGTACGACTATCAACCAGTTCCTGGTGAGCGATACTGAGAACGCCATCTCTGCGGATTGGTTTGAGGAGGCTTATTCGATCACGCTCAATAAGACTGAGTTTTGCCTCAATCAGTAACGCCGGACGGATCGGGTAAAGCACTTATAGGAACCCCGCGATCGCGCTGGCACGTTGGGCCTCCAGAGTCGACAGTCGGCTGCCGGACACGGTTGTCGCGATCGCGGGGATATGGGTGTGAATCAGTCAACGGGTGAATACTCCCCTTTTCGGGGGTTCAGACTCCTCAAAATGCCATTGTGGCAAGCTGAGGGAGTCTAGCGTTCAGGGCGCAAATCACAGTTGACTTAAACAACATGTGCCCGATTACGGCAATGTTCCGGTACGTGTGTTGCGGGATAAAATCAACCGCAGATTCTTGCCCCTAGCCTTCAACTAACGCCACGGCCTACTCAGGCAGTTCTTCAAGCGGCGTGGCAGGTGCTTCGACCGGGTCGGTCGGTTGATCCATCGGAGACATCGGATCAGTACTGGGGTCTAATGGTTCATCGGTGGGTGACAGGGGCGCTTCATCAGGACTGATGGGGGCACCGGCTGGCGATTCCGGCTCATCCATCGGGCCCATCGGATCTTCGGAGGGAATCCCTTCCAGAGTGCCGTCTTCAGAAGCGCTAATCGGGGGTTCACTCACCATCGAGCGGGCGATCGCGATGAACTCTTCCTGTGAAGACGAATCAGCCAGGGTGGCGATCGCATAGGTCAGCCCATCTTGCTGCCACATCACCAGTTGATTCATGGCCTCCCCTTCTCCACGCAGCAGGTAATAGCCCTCAATGCCGGGGCCTAAATCAACTGGGGTGACGTTTTCACCGGTGGGTGGCCAGTTATCGTCAGTCGGTTCGACATCGGTCACGCCGATCAGGCCAACGGCACAGCTCGGGTCAGCACAGTCAGGGGTGAGCCCTAGACTCACCACCACCTCCGTATCAGATGCCTGACTAATGAATGGGTACAGTTCACTATCGGATGGCAGGGTTGCCGGTAAGCGGAACTGCCAGCCGTCGGGGAGTTCCTGCTGTAGATCATCCAATATTGGTTCAAAAAGCGGATCAGGTGCCGCGTGAGCGGCGAACAAAGCACCCGAATATCCGAGCAAAAGTGCTGCTAAACCGACTCGATGGGTAAATTTTCTAATCATGTTTAGGTTTCCTAATCGGGATTTCAAGCGCAGCTTCAAACACCCCTCGCAAGTTGCTGGGGCTGAGCGACTGCGCCCCTAAACGATGGCGTTGCCGGTAAATTTGCCACATCACCTAGTCGGTTTCTGTAGAGCGACCAATGGGTCAGGGTGAACTGGCCAATCAGCTGGCTCGTAAGGAAGTTAGCGCAGCAACGATCGGGCCCCTTCGCTTGCCGTTATCAGTCATCACATCTACAAAAAAGTGTTTAGCTTCAAGCCGTGCAGCATCTTGGCCCAGTGGGTTGATGTGCAGTTCGTTTTGACGCCTGAAAGATGTCCTTTCCACAGCGGCAGCACCGGTATTTTGGTCGGAGTCCTCAGCGATCGCGACACCAGTCAAAAACTTGCTGGAAAATAGGCTGCTAGTGGCTCGAGTTTTCTCTTCGCGGCGGCGCAGGGCCTTGCCTGTCGCTCTCCCTTTTTGCGACACGTTTTGAGAAATCGTCTTCTTGAGAAGTCGTCTTCTTGAGCAAACGGCGATCACCCTGCCGAAAGCTTGGATTCCCTCGCGATCTCTTCGTATTGCGTAGGGCGATGTCGGGAATACCTTTTAGCTTGCGGGCATTCTGTAAACGCCAGGTAATTTAGAAGCCAGACTCCTCTAAAAAGGCCTCAATCTTCTCCAAATTACAGGGGTATTTGCCCATCCGATCAGGGATGTCAGGAATATGCTGAATCGTCACACTCAAATCGACCAGTCAGCCTTAGAGGTGGCTAATCGGAAGCTAAAACAGAAACTCGCGCAAGCTGAGCAAACCTGCTTAGCCCTAGACACCATTGAGCCCGAAAAGCAGGCGCTGCTATATCAACTTTTACAAGAGGCAAGCGTCGCCCAATCCACGTTAGAGCAACACGTTGCTGAACTTGTTCAGGGCAGTTTGCCCTTGACCGACAGTCCGTTTGACCAGGCTGCGGAGCACCGCGATCGCTCCACCTCGGCTGCCTCGATCCTCCCCCTAGATCAGCCTTGTTGGGCACCATCTGAAGCGACGAGCCCTGAGCTTGATCCAGAGGTCGAGTTACGAGAGCAAGCGCAGATATTACGCAGCACCTATGAGGGCGTTGGACACTGCATCTGCATAATCAATGTGTCGGCAGAGGGCGAGTTTTCCTATTTGGGTTGGAATCCGGCCACGGAGAAAGCAACGGGCATTTCAAGTCGGGCGGCAATTGGTAAAACGCCGGAAGAAATTCATGGAGAGGTTCAAGGGGCGATCGTTCGCAAAAGCTATCAGCGTTGCCTAGAGGTGGGGTACGCCATCAGCTATGAAGAGTGCTTGCAATTTCAGGGGCGTGATCTCACTTGGTTGACCACTTTAAATCCGCTCACAGATTCCCTCGGCAAAATTTATCGAATTGTGCTGACCACCTTTGACATTACTGAACGCAAAGCTGCTGAAGCCGCGTTAGAGCAGAAAGAAAGTCAATATCGCAGTATCTTTGAAGCGATTAACGATGGCATTTTTATCACTGACTTAGAAACCGGCAAACTCGTAACGGTTAATCCTGCTGCCTGTCAGATGCATGGCTATACCGAAGCAGAGCTGCTCCATCTCACCCCGTTGGACTACATTCATCCCGAGTCTCTGCCCATATTTTCAAGTTTTATAGAAATCGCCAAGGCAGGACAGCGCTTTGCGGGTGAAGCTGTTGATATTCATAAAGATGGGAGCCCCATCAATATTGAGGTGACTGGGGTGCCCTTTTGTTATGGCGATCACCCCCACGTCATGGCAGTTATACGAGACATTAGCGAGCAAAAACAGCTTGAAACGGAACGCATGGCCACTGAGTGGGCTCTGCAAAAGACCAACACCCTGCTGAACTCTTTACTGGAGACCATACCCGGCTTTTTCTTCGCGAAAGATATCGAAGGTCGGCACATGGCCTTGAATTCTAACTTGGCAGAGTTTTTTGGCAAACCCATTGCTGAGATCGTCGGCAAAACGGATGCCGAGCTGTTTGCCCCAGACATGGCGGCCACGATCATGGCCAAAGATCAGGAGGTCATGATGCAGGGCGTTGGCCAGCGCTTTGAAGAAGTTGTCTCAATTTATGGCGTTGATTGCACCTATCTCACCATCAAAACTCCCCTCTATGATGAGGAGGAAACGATTGTCGGCTTGATTGGGTTATCCCAAGACATTAGTGATCTGAAATCGATGGAAGCCTCACTACGTCAAAGTGAGCAGCGGTTTCGAGATGTGACGGAAGCCGCCGGAGAATATATTTGGGAAATTGATGCCGACGGCATCTATACCTTTGTGACCGATCGCGCTATAGACGTTAAAGGTTACGCTCCTGCCAACCTGATCGGGTATACGCCTTTCGAGTTTATGCACTTAGCAGATATTCCTCAGGTAGAGGCCATCGTGCAAGCTGCCACAACGAACAAATCGGCATTTACTCTCGAACATCGGAATATTTTGCCTTCAGGCGAAATGGCTTGGGAAGCCGTGAATGGTCTCCCCATACTGAATGAACAGGGAGAGATTACCGGTTTTCGAGGAACTGGGTTGAGCATTACCGATCGTAAACTTGCTGAAGCTGCGATCGCAGAGAGTGAGGCGAAGTTTCGCCGATTGGTAGAAGGGGCCAATGACCTGATCTACGCCACTGCAACGGATGGCACCTTTACGTATCTCTCACCCCAACTCACCTCTCTCTGGGGGTATGAGGTGGCCGATCTGATACATCAATCCTTTGGATCTTTGATTCATCCTGATGATTTACCCCGAGTAATCGCCTCTAATCAGCAGCTGTTTAAAACCGGCAGAAAACAAACGGGACTAGAGTTCCGTTTGCAGCACCAAGAGGGTTATTGGACATGGGTCACCTGTAGCAATTCCCCCATTCAAGACGCGACTGGTCAGATCATCGGCTTTCAAGGGATTGCCCGCGATGTGAGTTATCGCAAGATGGCAGAAGCAAAGCTGCAGCAAAAAGCTGAGGAACTGGAAGCAGCTCTGCAAGAGCTACAACAAACCCAACTGCAGATGATTCAGAGTGAAAAAATGTCTTCTCTGGGTCAACTGGTGGCGGGTGTCGCCCATGAAATTAACAACCCGGTCAATTTCATCTATGGCAACATTAATCCCACCCATCAGTACGCTCAAGATTTACTCAATCTGATTGAACTCTACGAAACCCATTACCCCGAGCCATTAGTGGCGATTCAAGAGGAAGTTGAAGCCATTGATCTTGACTTTTTGAAAGAGGATCTGCCGAAGACGCTGTCATCAATGAAAATAGGGGTCGATCGCATCCGCCAGATCGTCAATTCGCTCCGCAACTTCTCCCGATTAGATGAAGCCGATTACAAAGCGGTTGATATTCACGCCGGTCTGGATAGCACGCTGGTAATTCTGGAACATCGGGTGAAAGCCACCGCTGATCGCCCCGCCATTCAAGTGATCAAACAGTATGGCGAGCTGCCACTGGTGGAATGCTATGCGGGGCAGCTCAATCAAGTTTTTATGAACATCTTGGCGAATGCTTTAGACGCCCTAGAAGAGCGCGATCGCGGTCGCTCGACCGAAGCGATGAAGCAGTGCCCTAGCACGATTACGATTCAGACTAGACCGACTGACGGCGATCGGATTGCCGTACATATCTGGGATAACGGCCCCGGCATCCCAGAGGCAGTTCAACGCCGAGTGTTCGATCCGTTCTTCACCACCAAACCCTCTGGCAAGGGCACCGGTATGGGCATGTCAATCAGCTATCAAATTATTACTGAAAAGCATGGCGGCACCCTGGAGTGCGTTTCATCCTCAGAGCAAGGTACCGAGTTTGTGATTCAGATTCCGCGTCGGCAGCATAAAAGAAATCCCCTGTCTTAGATCTGCTTTTGAGATCTCTGACTGCACTCAAGTTTGCCGCGATCACGCCATCTGTTTCGCCATCCGCCTGATTAATGTTTTTGAGCAATGCCGTGAAAGTCTCACAGAGATTTTTGTAGAAATCCCACTGGGGCAAGATTTTCGCGCTGAGTTGCCTCATTTGATGGGTACATTGTGTGAGGCGATCTCCCAGAGTGTATCGCCTGCTCGAATCCCTCTCTTATCATGAGTATTGTTGAAGCTTGCCGCCCTATGAAACGCCTAAGAACTTTTGGTATCGCCGTTTTGCTCAGCACCAGTGCCCTCTTGGGGTGTGGTCAAAAAGATACTGCGGTAGAAACCCCCGCCTCTGAGTCGGGAACGTCTGCTGCAGGAACGACAGAGGCAGATACCGATGCCGCCGAGACGGTTGCCGATGAGGCAGTGACTGAAGCGCCGGACTCACCTGCGGTGGTTGAAACTGCCATCAATCCGCCTCAATCGGCCACCTTGAAGGCGGCGCAGGCAGACGCCCAAATCAATCTGCGCGAGCAACCAACCACCCAGGCCACCTCTAAGGGATATGGCTTGGTGGGCGATCCTGTTCAGCTGCAGAAGGCGGCAGAAGGTGAGCAAGGGCTGACCTGGTACTACGTCAAATTTGACGGCTCTGGTGCTGAAGGGTGGATTCGCGGTGATTTTATTGATACGTCGGGTCAATCTGCCGGTGGCGGCTCGGTTGCAACCGTCAGTGTGGATGGTTTTACAACTGATGAATTATTTGCCGCCGGGAGTGGCGGCTGCGGTATGACGCTGTGGACCACTAATGCCGGGATGGATGACTATATCTTCTTTAACGGACTGCCAGACGAAGACATGTGGATGAAGCTAGATGGCACCATGACTAGGTTTCAACGAACGGCAGCCTCAGGTGATGAGTTTTATGGGCAGGCTAACTTCCAGAGTTTTGTGAGTTTCGACGGCACTACGGAGGTCGAGGTCACGGTGACCGTCGGCACCGAGAAAGGATACGAGGCAGTCAATATTGAGCAGGGCACGCTGAGACTGAATGATGCCAATGGAGTCGTTGAGAAGGTGGTGGTCGGTGATGCCGGATGCTAAGACTGTAACTGTTAACAGCGAAACCCAGGCCACGATGAAAATCTCATTTTTGTCCTGGAAATAACCTGGATTTGGTCCATCTGCCCCGATTCACCTTCCCACACCGAGCATGGCATCACGGCCCAGGAAGAATTCATCGCGGCAGTTTGAATCTATGATGTTCACACTTGGAGCAGGTCTTGAGTATGAACCGGAAAGCGAAAATACTGCGTCACATTGATCGTAATGGACGCGGCATCGAAATTGGCCCTAGCCACAATCCGGTTGCTCCTAAAAAAGACGGCTATCAGGTGCATATTATCGATCATATGAGCCGTGAGCAGCTGATTGAAAAGTATCAAGCGCACGGCTTAGACCTCAGTCAAATTGAGGAGGTCGATTTTGTTTGGCAAGGCGAGTCCTATGCAGAGCTGACGGGCAAAACTGATTACTATGACTGGATTATTGCCTCCCATGTGATTGAGCATGCCCCTGATTTGATCAGCTTTATCAACAGTTGTGATGAGGTTCTCAAAGCGGATGGTGTTCTTTCCCTCGTGATTCCTGATAAACGCTACTGCTTTGATCATTACCGCCCCATCACAGGCTTAGCCAAAATTATTGATAACCATTTGCAGAAGTCGATCAACCACACGCCTGGAACGATCGCAGAATACTTTTTGAATGTGGTCTCTCAATCGGGTCAGATTGCCTGGAATGCGGAAACAGCTGGAAACTACCAGTTTGTTCATTCCATCGACAATGCATTGGAGGGAATGAACTCCGTCATTCAAGAAGACGCTTACATTGATGTTCATGCTTGGTGTTTTGTACCGCACTCTTTTCGGCTGATGATGCACGATTTGTCTGGCCTCGGCTTGATTTCTCTGAAGGAAATTGACTTTTATCAGACTGATGGCTTTGAGTTTTACATGACCCTGGGTCGACAAGGAGCAGGCATTCAACAGTCCAGGATGGATTTGCTGAAGCAGGTGGATGCTGAAATTGCGATAGGTATGCAGACTCCGCCGCGGTGGCGTCAGTTATCGCTTAAGAAATCAGTGAAGCGAATGGCTAGGGGCTTGAAGGCACGGTTGCGATCGGCATGATAGGAGTGGTGAAGAGTAAAGAGTGGAGGGTCGAGAGTCGGGAGTCGGGAGTGGCTAGGGTTGATGCGGGGTGAGGGATTTAGGAGATCGTATTCTTGCAGTTCAGCATTAATATTCCGATGACTCTGGTTGGGAAAAAGAGGTGATGATCGCGCTACGCTTGAAAAACAAGATAGGCGGTGAGTGTGGCCGTCATGACGGGAATAGCGTTTTGTACAGGAACACTGGCGACTCACAAGACCATGAGCCCCAGCATGATCAAGAAGGGGGCGATACATTAGGTTCGGTCGGTGGAGATTACGTGTTCATTCGTTCATAAATGGCGGAAGTCGACGGTGAGTAGCGTGTCAAGTAGTTGAAGATCCAAAATTTGATACAGGAATCAATAAAGACGGGCACGGTGGCAATGAACCCATTAATGAAAACCTTGCTTTCAGGAAGGCCAAAATGTCCGAGGATGCTCTCTAAAATTACTTCCCAGCCTTCAGCGGAGTGGAAACCGACAAAGATGTCGGTGATCAGAATAAACAGAAAAACCTTCATTGGATCCCGCAGGTTGAGAAAGGTGCGATTAGAGACGGTCCTGATCAGATTGACCTGTCGTCTGCCGACCAGCACCAGTCCCACAAATACAACGAAGGCAATCAGATCAGCCAGCAGATTTTTCAAGCCGTTGAGTTCGCTTTCTCTCGCTTCGCGCCAGATATCGAAGGCTGATTCCTGCAAATACTCCTGCCGAATTTCGTCATTCATTTCGTCGTAGTAGCCCAGCAGGGTGGCAACTTCGAGCTTTTCTTTGGCAAAGAGATATTCCCGCGCAAATTCTTCTTGAATTTCCTCACTCAAACTAATTTCAGCTGGATTGACCTCACTATAGCTACCCATCAGGGGCTCAAATATCAGGTTCCTGGTCAAAATTTGAATCGAGAGGGGAATGATCAGCAGTACCGCTAGCCAGCGCAGGGCGACGCGGTTTTGCTGGCGCTGCAGTCGTAGCTGACCAATGAGTTGCTGCTCGTAGTCGCTCTCTGTTTCTTTGTTGGGCGATCGCAGGCGAGGTAAAAAAGACTCACGTGGGCGATCTCTATCGGCAGCCAACATGGGCATGTCAAGGGTGACATCTTTGGCCGGAATCGTTTCTACATCGGGCAGTGGGGTGTCTAAGGCCGCATCGCCGGTCAAAAAAGTGAGCGCATTCCCCTTGGCCCGGTACTTGCCCACCACCGACTCAATAAACTCTAGCTTGGCGAGCACTTGGGCGCGCTCGCGCTGAGTTTCGTCTTCGGTTGAGCCGGGCTCAGCCTCAACTGGCGGTGCAGCGGCGGTAGTGTCGAACAAAAAGCTATTGGCTTTGAACTGAGTTAAGTTAAAACGAATTTTGAGGAGCTGGCGATCGCGCAAGCTGGCGGCATAGTCGGCGACGGTTTTGCTTTTGTCCGTTGCATCCGTGATTTTCTGGCCTTCAAATAGTTCGACTTCTAACTTTTGAATCGTCAACGCCCCTTCGTAGGCAGCTTCTAAAGCTTTTTGGCGTCTTTGGGTAAACCAGGCAAAAACCTGGTGAGAAGCATTGCGAAATTCCATATCCTTCCTGCGAAAAAGCCGACCCAGGCAACTTCCCTCAAATATAAGGGTTAGGGCTGAGTTCTGAACGCCGTTCAAACCCGGTGATCACAAGAACATGATTTTTTTGGTAGTCCTAAAGCTGTAAGGATGCATTGGGTAGTCCTAAAGCTGTAAGGATGCATTGTAGTGGTGGATGAAATACCAG
>ERZ1740065.881-NODE-881-length-17176-cov-12.012324_pt1 | contig 17176 bp, 12 predicted proteins | sample MGYA00581738_ERZ1740065 | MGnify/ENA primary metagenome ERZ1740065 (study PRJEB43018, sample SAMN04849749) | marine metagenome | isolation source: floating plastic debris | place: Pacific Ocean | collected 2008-09-01 | study: EMG produced TPA metagenomics...
ATATAATATAAATAACATAGTATAATATAAATAATATAGTATAATAATATAATATAAATAATAATAAATAACAAATAGTGATAAATAAGCAAGCGCTGAATGTAAAAATATACAAACGATGAATCAATAAGTAGAGGGACAGATACTCCTCTTGAGGGTAAATATTAAGAATGGGCAGATATTGCGGTTTTCCATCGGTTTTTATAATGAATCATATTGAATATGAAGTCTGCAAAGAAATTTGCTTTTGTGAACATTGCGTTTATTTCCATCGCTACAGCATGTTATGAATTGTGGTAATGAATTTTGCTTAATTGACTAAAAACTAGATTTTCCGCACAGTTCTGGAGGCAGTAACCACCCGTTCTCTATTGTTCAGATTTGCCCATGCTGACAAAGTGATTGAGGACACAACTCCCCGACTCAGGGAATTAAGGCGTCTCTCTGAAGAGGCTCGCTCTGCTTCAGCGTTACTAGAGGACACTCGACTAGCTGGGTAAGTTCCTTACTTACACCCGTTGGAGACAGTTACTAAACAGGAAACTATGCTACCGACTCCAGGAAACGCTAAGTGCTGTAGAACAAAATTATTTTGCGAATTGATAATTTTTGTGATCGAGCCGTTCATAAATATTGTCAATGTGAATTTATTTTCGATGTCATTATTTATAACTAAGGCTGAACCAAGAACGCAAAAATTGTAAGATTGCAAATGAAAAAAGGCAAATATTGTCCACGAATAAAAATTCTGTTCTACAGTATCAGCTCAACTTTTAACAAGCTGGCATACCTGTACATATCTGTACATACCTGTACATACCTGAACATGTTTGTATATAGCTGTACATACCTGTGCATACCTGTGCATGTCTGTACATACCTGTGCATGTCTGTACATATCTGTGCATGTCTGTACATACCTGTACATACCTCTACGTACCTGTACATACCTGTATGTACCTGTACATGTCTGTATGTACCTGTATATAGCTGTACATACCTGTGCATGTCTGTACATACCTGTACATACCTGTACGTACCTGTACATGCCTGTACGTACCTGTACATGTGTACATGCGCTCCATTTGTCAAGCTCAGCTAATAATAACAGTAATCATCTATTTCCCGCCACGGAAGCTCTTGAAGAATTGTTCAATAACTCTAGAAGAATACTTAAGAAGTCTTCGACAATACTTCTCGTTTTGGAGGAAATTTTGGGAAATAGACATAACTTACATTATCGCCACAAGTATGATTGAAAGGACTCGCCTAATCAAGGGACCTGGTCTCTTCCCTTCCGTTTACTGTTCAGTGAATGGCAGATGGAGTTGAAACATCCCTTTGTTCTCTGTACCAAGACATATGAAGTCTAATTATCGGTCGCGACTTCGTTCATTGATGTTTGTATTCGTTACAGTCTGGACTCGGATTCTGATACATCTACCTCTGATGATGAGGTTTCAGAGAGAGGGAGCTCACTGTCATCTCCCGACCTGTCAGGCGTTGACCCCCGAATTGCCCGACTAGCATTCAGCTCAGCTGACTCGCCGTTGAAGGCCACACCCGTAATCGGCAGCGCAGAAACTCAAACAGTTTCCTCGGCAGCAAAAGTCGAAGTGCCGAGTCCTCCCAAACCCCCCAGAGTCGGTGATCGTAGAGTGGAAAAATTATCCAGCGATTGCAAAACTAGGCCAAGCTCTCCACCTGTGGAACCTGTTCTAGCAGCTGCGCCTCACGCTGACGCCGATCCCTATTCGATTGTTGACACTAGCGCGTTCAGTAAAACCAAACAGGTTTCCTCCGGTGCTACCGCAGATCCCTTGGCAATCAGCATCAGATCTTCAGAAGGCAGCAGTAAACCACCGCTACCAAAGTCGTCCCCTCCTGGAACTTCAAACAAAAAAGGTAATGAATGCTATGACGAGGCACTAGATCATATACTGCTAGTGCAGTACATTGAAGAAGAATACATATAGACAACATATAAGCATACGTATTTATTTTAGGTGTATTACAGTTGGCTAGCTCATTAAATTAATGGGAAAAATACTGTTTCCCGATGAATCACCGATGAAACAAAATCAATATCGAAATATACGTGTAGGTGAAAGCAGATATGTGGGAAAACAGCGGGAAAACTATCAGGTGGCCATTTACTCGTAAATTCATGCATACGATTGCGCAAACTCCGCTGCAGCAGATCCTATGACCTATGACCTGCTCAGCAGTGAAAGCATCTGACAAGTGTTATGATGACTGCATTGTTGTTAGATGCAGTTGCTCTCAGCGCTGTCAGTTCTGTTAGCACTCAGGAGTATAATGAAAGTGGTCAGTGATTGCGTAATACTGGCAGTGTCAGTGTCAGCAGTAGGTCAGTAGTCAGTAGTCAGCAGTAAGTGTGGCGTAGATATGGCTTCACTGAAACTATTTACAGGTGTCTGCAAATGATTTGTTATAGTAGATCAGCGTATCTAAGCACTCACTCCATATCATACCTGTCAACCCTTCAGATTACCAGACCTGTCAACCTTTGAGGCTGAAAATACTGGATATTCAGTTTTCCTGAAATTTGAGAAGTTGTAGCTCGGTACCCGCTACCACTTACAGCTAGGATTCTGGCATATTTGAGCTCATCTCAGTAGGATCTATCTAATAAACCACAGAAGGACATAAGAGAGCCAATGTTGACCCTACATTCTGACAGCTAAAATATGGGAGTCTCTAGAGAAATCCGGGAGAGTTGACATGCTGATCTGATCCTTATTATTCCTTCAGCATTCCCTCCCCCCAGTATTCGCCCAGTATTCCCTCAGTATCTCCCCAGTATTTCCTTAGTTTCCCCCAGTATTCCCTCAGTATTCCCTTAGTTTTCCCCTAGTATTCCCTTAGTTTTCCCTCAGTTTTCCCTTAGTTATGACACCTGTACTCAAATTCTTAAGGAGTACAGCATGCGTTATTTTTCAGTCTGACTTTAGACCTACTGTCGATTCCATCGATATTACATCGATATAGAGTATTTATGCACGGTCACAGTATCTTAGTACATTCTCTCTGATTGGTGAGACATGTTCCATTTTGGACTTGCCTTGCGTCACCTACTTAGAGATACGTTTTAATGCTGAGGCAATACTGTGTATCCCATTCATCGCTCATCAAAGGTCAAAGGTCACAGACTGCCTTGACACTTTGAGCCAGTGTCCGTTTGATCATTGCCTTTAATCCCTGAATACCGTTGCTCTGACACTGGCTGTGTATGTATGGTGAGAGAGAGGTCTATCAGCAATTAATTGATTTTCAGTTGCCAATGGTGAGATCATGAGCCAAGGAGTAGCGAGTCGCCCTCCGACCGGAGCCAAGGTGAAATCTCCGGCTAAACGGTCTGCCACCAACGGGGCTGGAAACACGACGCGAACGAAGACGGTGTCTAGTGGGATGACAGATACACCCCGCAGTGATGTATCAGGATCTTCCTCGAGTAAGTTAGTCAACGATAGCTTAGCTCAGCCTCCGGTGTCGCTGTGGTTAGCATTGAAACATCAACCACTTGACTCATTCCTATTTGTATTGATCTGATCTGGAGTGGAGTTTGTGATATTGCAGTTGTAGCTCTAAATATTGTTACTAGTAGAAGTATTAGTGGTTACCATAACAACCACCATAACTATCATACTTTGCCCTTTGTCTGCTATATTCACATCGGAAATATCTGAGAATTAATGACTGACAGCTCGGTAGGCAAAATTTTGTCTGTGCAAAACACAATTCGTGTTACAGTAAGCACACTCACCGTAACTCGCAGTAACTCACAGCTTGAATTCCACAGGCAGAGATCATAAATCACGATGGTTTACTTTACCTGAATTAGTGTGTTTCCGAGGGACGCTAGCTATTAGTGTTGTCAGGAACTCAGGCTATCATTGTTCTGTTCAGATGATGTGGATAAACCCCCTGTCAATAGTGGCAAGTCATCGGCTGGAGGTTCTACTCAGGAGACAGGCCGGGTCTCAAGGTCATTACAAGGTCGCGCTGCTAGCTGTGACAACCTGTGGGGTAGCAACGCATCGTTGAAGTAACTATAACTGGTCCTCAGTATTTGATCAGTCAGACTAAAGTATGACCTTGACCGGTGTAATGATAACGTCACTTATTCTCTCCTATTCCTCTTCTTCAGCTCAGAGCCGTCAGCCTTCGGCTCTCAGAGCAGTCTATCAAGTTCAAGGCCGACTCTTTTTGAACGCGCCGGCAGTTTCAAACAAGCTGCGAAGAAGAAGATAAAGTCTATAAAACGTTCTCTCAGTCTGGACAGACTAAAGTATGACCTTGACCTGTCAAGGTAGATCACCTGAATAGGATCTTAGGCTAATTCTTACTCCCCTCCTTCCCTGCAGCACCAAAGAAAGCAAACCGAAGGATAAGACAGAAAGTGAGCAAAATCAGTCTGCTGTCAGGGGAAGCCCCGCCGAGACAGGTAAAACTCCACCAACGATCAAGCCTTCTCTCTCATGGAAAAACCTAAATCAGCTGAAGATAAAAAAGAAGTCAACGTCTGCAAGCAAGTACGTGGAGTATATTCGCGTGTCCTACGAACTATTCTATTATTCTCATTGTGTGCTGTATAAATAGGACTAGGAAAACCTCAAGTAAAGGAGAGAACAACTCCACCAATTCAACTCCTGTGGGAAACCCTGACTTTTTCCGTCCCATCGGCAAGGCGATAGAGGTTTATGATGACGGGAGTCGGTTAGTGAATCTGAGTCGACCACCTCATGGACCGTATGGTTTCTACGTCGGGACTAATGACGCCAAGCCAGGTAATACAACACTGCACACTGTGATTGTAATAATAGATGCAGATGACGAGTCTTCCATATTTCCCCGGGAGATTCCTGTATTTTTGCTGCCAAAATCCGGGGCTAAAACTCATTATTCGTTTTCTAACCTTCTGCTGTGGCTTATTGGTCAGGCTGAGATCTTGCTGAGCTCAAATACTTCAAAATCGTAGCTGTAGGCAAGGGCGGATTCAGGCTAACACGACTGACGCTGGAGTGTCAGTCAATAAAATCTGCCTCAACTAATTTTGGTCAGCTGGTAGTAAATAGATGAAGAAACCACCTCTCATCTCACAGCCGCACAAACCCCAGTCAGCATCACTAAACAAACGGTTATGCAGTCAACAGATGCAAGTTGCCCTTCGGACAGCTACTAGTTGCTGACCTGAGTGGCAGTCAAAAAAAATTCCTGGATCCGCCCCTGGTAGGGGGTAGGGGTACTGAGCTGCGGCTTCTCAACGTTCAGAAAAACTGAATTTCCAGTGATTTTGGTTCTACAAGTAACTAACTAACCGGTAGAAGACTGTCTTGCAGTGGGTTCCTCAAATACTTGACAACTGTTCGCTCTATTTCCTATGATTTCAGCTGCCATTGGTGAGTTCAGAGTATAAGGCAATGACCTGTGATTTTACTGTGTTGCAGGCCTCTTCATCACTCGACTCAGCGACAGCTATCCCGAGAAACTATTCAGTGGACTGCTGGCTGTAGGCGATGAGATAAAAGTTATAAATGGATGCACTGCGTCTAAGCTTACCATGGAACAGGCTTGCGATGTCATCAGTGCTAGTAGAGAATTAAAACTTGTAGTCGTATCTTGAAACCGGTGTGACATGGTATCTTTGATCGACCAATCAGAATCTTCCTCGACTCATTGAGTCACTGACATACTGTACCACCCAAAAAATATTTTTCACTTGCCGTCCAACTATTTTTTCCGTTATTTCTATTTCACGCCACTCGATACCAAAATTATTTATCGTTTCAACTTTTCATGTTTTGTCATGAAAGCACAATCGAATTCAATCTCAAATACAGCAGTTATCAATCAATCAATCAACCAATCAATCAATCAACCAATCAATATACTGTTGGATATAGATACTAGTATGAGTATAGCATCTGTCTCTGTGGCTACTAAACAGCATCACGATTATTATCACTCTTCAACTCAGTCAATGTGTCTCAGTGCTGGTCCATACTCCACTGTCGTGACCAGTGACCTAACGCTGTTATTGTGCTGGTTGCCTCCCCGGAGTAGGCAGCATACCATTGTTGGTGGGGGAGTCATCTTGCAAACATACTGGCTGTATGACCACAGGGGCTAGTAACATAGAACAGGAGCTATTGTGGTTGGATACTCTTCCTGACACCACTGTGAGTGAGAGATGAGGCTTTATACAGAGGCCCAAGTGGCTGCTGCTCTCTTCCCATTGAGGTCCATAGTTCACATCCCAGTGGCTTTATAAAAGCTATCAGCCAGATGTAGAACAGTGGGCTTTTTGGTGCAGCTGGCAAGCCAACCGATCAGCAAGCCAACCAGCCAACAAGCCAACCAGCCAACAAGCCAACCGACCAGCAAGCCAACCAGCCAGCAAGCCAGTAAGCTAACAGGATGTGTCGATGATGCTTGCTCGAAGAACGCTATCTCGCTATCGCTATCGTTCAGTGAGTCTACTAATAACAAAGACCAAGAGGAAGATCTTTGCTAATAAAATTCCAGTGTTCCTTTGATCGCAGACCCACGTTGCGAATCCATCTGTGGTGTAATTACTAGGTCAACGCCTGCCATACGTTTCACGAACTCATTAAAGTGGGAGTTGTCTCCGCTTGCCTGAGAAAAATTCAGTTGAAACATATTTAAAAGAAACTTTTCAGATTAACATAAATATAAATTACCAATAAATGCTTATAGTTTGACATATAAAATGTATATAATTTGTGTAAACAAGAAATTACGAGATATGAAACATTCTACACTGGCGTTATTGTTAGTTATCGAATATTATAAACGAAGACGTGGCTCTACAATTGTAAGATCATACTCTTAGGGATCATTTCTATAGTATGAATCGCGTGGACCTCAGCATCATGTTGAGCTCCGACCCAAACCACGATGACGAGGGATAATGCCATCCTCTGAGCAGGAAGCGGGCTACTGATGAGTCTTTTTCAGACTCTGTCTATAGCTATTGAAGACTGTTCCGACTCTACGTTCTGCTGAGGAGGAGGGGGATGGCATATTCTGAGTGGTTCACTTTATAATAAACCGAAGTAACGAACACATATCGCAGGCATACCTCGATTGTGTCTGTCTAGCTCTGTTGAGTATCTAAAATCGAGAGACCGACATACTTAAGCCGATGGATCGGTGGGGAGATTTTCTTTAGTTCTGCCTTATCTAGTGCGAGCTCACTATGGGATCCCCATTCAGATTATTCACATGCAATCAGACCAGTCGATTGCAGCCACTACATTCTCACTCTTCTGCATTTCTGAACCACCAGTTGACCTGTTATGAAATCCATGTATAAAAAGCCAGCCACAGGAGTATTAGGTCTAGTTAATTTGTATTAGATTCCTTAGAGTTTCAGAAGTCCAGAGACAGTCAGGCTGCCCCACTTCAGACAAGATCATAGCTCATAACCCCAACATGTATTGTAATATGGTGAGGGAATGTTTTCCCTCTCAGTACAGTGCCCACCAAACATACGTGTTACTAATGCTCTCAACGTGGGTACAACAGCTCTGAGCTCTCTAGGCATTACACGGAAAAATGCATCCCTAATGAGACAGTCAGATGCAAATGAAAAACGATAAAATCTGGAAGTAACATTGAAAACATTAGAGAAAAGAGAATCAAAGATAGAAACAAAAATATTATCCGGAAGAAACTATGATAGCCAAGCAACTTGACTAAGTAGCAGCTTTGGAGATGGAAGCCATCAGGTTCAGTAGACGATTTCATCGATGTTGGATTTTCTCAGCTCTGAGCGACCGCTATAACAGCATCAACCTCAGCATAACAATACAACTGAAATGCTGATGGTCCATATTGACTCAATGAGAAAGAGGGAGGGAAGAGGGAGAGGAAGGGACGAGAGAAAGGAGAGGGAGGGGAGAGGGCGGGGAGGGAAGAGGGAGGGGAGAGAAAGGAGAGGGATGGAAGGCAGAAGACCAGGTACGGACCTGATATTCTTGCCGATTTTGTAGTAGTGTTGTACACCAATCTTACGGCCAAGAATCTCTACAAATGTCGTGTCGTGAGTGATGATAACGAGCTGGAAGTTCCTCTGGGATTCCCGAGACTTTATAATACTGTAAGAGATGAGACAAAAATATTTACGCCAGATTGCAAATTGCCGACAGCACAAAACATTGCCAATGCCAATGCCAACGATGATATAAAAATGCTTGATGCTGTGATAAAATAGAAGATAAAAATTATATTACAACATTTTCAAGACATAATTTTTATAAAGTAAAGAAAACAAAGCCAGCGGTGATAGGAAATGCCAATGGCGAGTGCCAGTAACAGATGCCAATAGCTTGTCATTCACAATAGTTCTCAGACTTACTCAGCTAGTGCGTGAGCCAGACTCTCAATGTTCTCTACATCCAGGTTAGTGGTCGGTTCGTCGAGGGCCAGTATTCCACATGTAATACAGAACGTCTCAGCCAGCGCGAGCCTGATGATGAGAGAAGCGAGAACCTTCTGTCCGGCACTGCAGCGACCCCTCATGTCCATGGCTGTACCCTGTCTGTACATGACCACTCGGTAGTTGTAGGTCTTCCTCTTAGATATGTCCACAGCCTCCACACCGTCTTCTGTGGCTCCGATGTCGTCCGAACAGATCTCAATATAATCGATATCTGTAATCGGGTCAACCAGAAACTAGGTCAAGGCAAAGAGTGAGGGGAGCAGTATCTAATATTATTATGCACTATGATGCTGCAGAGTACAGTATTCACTACATCTAACTTTGCTACCTGAACTTCCCTCAAAGATGGCCTTTCTATAAATGAGGAAATCAAGAGAGCGCTGGCTGTCATCATAATCTGATGTGTTGACAAAAAGGGAACAAGAAAGAAAAGCCAAGAGAGGCTCAACTGAGATTTGGGGTTGCGGCGTTTAGGTTTTTCAACAGGCAAAAATAACAAACACAGTACAGTCTAGTTTCTCAAGACAGAGGCGGCTACACCAATGCAGTCAATTTACAGTACGTAGAACACTTACTAAACATACTCTACTCACCATTGCCACGGTATGTCTCTTTCCAGAGATTACGTATGATTCTGTTCAGGTCGGCCATCTTGCTCTGATGGTATTCCATGATGGCGCGGTCTAACGCCTTGTGATACTTGTCTAAGTCTTTGACTATCGTCTGATCGACCTGCATGTCGGAGATACTGCATCGTATCGATGGTATAACACACAGTCACACACACAGAGAGTCAGTGGAAATGATGGACCAAAGGTCTGCGTTCAGTCAGAGTTGACTAAGTATGGATTCGAAGATGTGCCGGCAGCGGTGCCTTGAGAGATACTGACTGCTGTTAAACCAGGTAACTATAAGAGTCGGTCTGATCCTGCTGTAGCTAAGAAACCGAGTAAAACTCGCCGATTTGGCGTTTTAACAAAGGGGATACAGCATACATGACAAGTCTCCCTTGTTGTTGCAGTCATATTTTGGAGATCAAGGTGTTGTTTTTGGTCTCTTAATGTTCTTCTGTGGCTTATTGGTTAGATATTGCTGGCTGAGCTCTAATACGGCAGAATGTTAGCTGTAGGGAGTAGCGATTCTGAGCTATGACGTATTAAAGTTTAGAAAAACTGAATCTGCAGTATTTCTGGTCCTACAACTTGTCATGTATGGGATACAGGATAGGGATCTGTGGGTAGATACGGCTGGTAAACTTATATTGTCGGTGGGGCATTCACTGCTGCTCAGTTAACTAACCAGTCAATGTAGTGTTCTGAACACAGACAATGGTAACAGCATTGTCAGTACTGACAGCACTGGAAGCAGTGGGGAAGTACCATTACAAATTCTATGAACTGTCAGCTTGACGCAGATGGAAGGATGCTTTTGACTATTTTTGATGCGCATCACATGATATCAATATGGGAGTTACCATAGCAACAAAGACCTCCCACCTGTTTGATGGCAATGATTACCTGTAGAGCGATGCTGTTCTTCATGAATTCCTGGTAGGCATCTTTGTATTTCTCGTCTAGCTCCCTCTGGTGACGCACCATCTGGTCGTTGAAATTCCTCTTCCTCTCTTCTGCTTTATGTTTCTATGGGATAGACCATGAGATAACAGTGAAACACTCAAACCTCCAGAACTAGTGATGGCGAGAGACCGTGTCGGATTGCTACGCCAGAGAGAGATAGAGATCTCTATATAATTAATAGTAATGAGAGTAATGTGTAGGGGGCGCTGCGATACAGACCTGCTCCATGAGTTCGGAGTTACGATTGGACAGCTCGTATCTCTGCGTCTCTAGCTTGGTTGGGTCAAGGCCACCCAGCTTCCTGTTAATCTCATCCACTTCCTTCGCGCACTCGTCGACCTCCTTCTGCTTGCTCCTCAGTTTCAGATTGTCATTTAACTCTCGCTCTCGTGTCTAAGAGATGCAGAAGTATCAACAAGAGAAAGTGACAACCCCTGAGAGATGAATGGCTGCCGGTTTGCTGTATGTAGCAGAAGGAGGTATAAACTATTGAGCGATCAGTGAAGTTTGCACCACCGTAGAACAGGATTTGATAGCGACAGTCTAATGGCCATGAAAATAGCGACAAAAATGATCGTCGGAATTCGCTATAGAAATTATATCCATTATGCCTTTCATAGGAGTTGTCTTCCCATTTAAGGGATCGCTATCATTAGATCGCTATAATTTTTATTTCTTGATGATTTTGAAGGAAATGCTAACATTTCTGTTGCTATCAAATCTGGTTCTACAGTAAGACGAGTTAATGACAGGAGGGAACAACTCCTAGCCTACCAACTTCAACCTCCCCATGCATAAGATAAAGATTTGAGGAAATCTAGTAAATTGATACAAGTGTTCAGAAGTATTGCATTTTTCACCCTACAGCCGTTGCTACTGTTTCATGCTGGTTTCCATTTGACAGATACTACCAGACCATGTTACTGTAAAATGAAATTCTAACCAGTGGGAGTTGTCCTCTCTTTCACATACCGCAAACTGGAATTTTTATGCGTGGAAAATATTTGCAAATTAGCACGTAAAATATTAGCGATCTTACAATATTTGCGATTTTGGTTCAGCCTTAGTTACATCTAATGACATAAAAATAAAATATGTCTTGACAATATTTGTGAATTAGAGACTGACAGCTTGCTTCGCAAAATAATTCTGTTTTACAGTAACTACCCGTGGTGACCTTCACCTTTTGTTCAGTAATCATCCGATTGATCTTTGTAATGGAAGTCCTCAGCTGATTAGTCTCCTCCTCCAGTTTCTCCAGTTTCTCCCTCAGTTTCTGCATGCTCTCCTCACACATCTGCAGCTCATTGGTCGTCCCTTGCGTTGCGTACCTGTCAAGAACAGAGAGAACTATGACAGCTGCAGGAGCAAGGAACTCAGGCTGATGCATTCTATCTGCAAGGAGAGCTCACCCGCGAATCTGGTCCTGAAGTCGGGTGAACTCTTTAACACGGGAGGTAAAGGTAGTGCGCCGCTGAGCGAGCTTCTCCAGCCTCTCCTCGGCTCGCTCCCTTGTCATTTTCTTCTCTGACTCGAGGTCCGCGAGCTGACGGCCAAGCGGCTGCAGACTGTCAGATGCATCCTGCAGTCAGTCGATCGGTGATAGACTGAGATCTTACAGTCGATCGACTGTTAGACTGAGATCTAACAGTCAATCGGTGATAGACTGAGATCTTACAGTCGATTGGTGTTAGATTGAGATCTTACAGTTGATTGGTGTTAGACTGAGGTCTAACAGTCAATCAGTGGTAGACTGAGATCTTAGAGTGAGATTAGACTGAGATCTTGCAAGTAGTAGATGATTATAAACAGGCAGGAAGTTAAATAAACAGGCATCAGTAAGAACTAGGGGCAGCATGAGAAGCGATCTCAACGAACCGTTTACAGAAGAACAAACTGAGTGACTGATAGAAGATGGGATCCAGGACAGGCGGCGACCAACCTCTATCTCTCGCTGCAGTTCCACATTCTGTTTAGTTAACGAATCCTTCTGATCCTCTAGCTTACACCTCTCCTGGATTCCCTGCTGTATCTTCAGCCTATCAGCATTCAGATCATTAACCCTTGACCTCAGCCTCTGCTCTGTGTCCTTGTGAATGGCTATCTTCTTCTGAAGCCTCTCCAAATCCCTAGTGACATCATCACTACAGCGACAGAGAGACATCAGTGGCAACCGGTGATCAGAGAGAGAGGGAGGGAGGGCGAGGGAGAGAGAGAGAGAGAGAGGGAAAGGGAGGGTGAGGGCGAGAGAGGGGAGAGGAAGCAGCATACGGAGGGGAGGGAGCGAGGGGGAAGGAGGGAGGGGGGGGGAGAGAGGGGGAGGGAGAGAGCGGGGGGGGGGGGGGGGGGAGCGGGAGAGGAGGGAGCGGTGAGCATGTATAATTTACTGTTTCTTCTGCAGGTCCTCGTGCTCGTTGGCTATGGCCGTAGCACTGCGACCGCTGCCTGTAAGACAAGTAAATGACATACTGAGGACTCTGTGCACTGAAAGGTGTCTATATGACAGAGTACCAATAGACTGACCGATATCACCGAGACGGGTGGACTGAGCGGAGATGTTCACATCCAGGCCTTTGATGTCAGCGGAGAGTTGGTCATAGTGCAGTACGTTTGGTACGATTTCCTTGAGAGAATCCACATCATCTGATTTCATAAAGGAATCTGATTCGAGCTGCAATATAAAGTGATCATAGATATCTTGACGATCGCTGTGACGGTCGCTGTGACAGCCAATCATACGCCAGCTGTGGCACAGAATAAACAGTAACAACATGACTGACAGAGAAACTGAAACTATCGACCAGTAGAGGCCTTCAAGGGAGTTATGAAATGAGAGCTGATTAGCGTTAGTCATTATAAGAAAGGCAGTGATTGGAATCGACTATTGTAAAACAGGAACTTTTTGCAAGCGTAATCCTTGTAATTTTGCGTAATTGTATTTTTGCGTTTCTTGCTGCTAGTGTATAGATAATCAACCAAGTGGAGAAATATTCACGTGCTCAATTTTTGCGACTGACAGCAAATTCTCGAAAACGCAAAAATTTCCTGTTCTACGGTACATTTGTTGCTTCTCCTATGATCTCAGATCTGTGGTTATCATTGGACCTGAGGCTATTTACGGATCGGGTCTCTGGCAGTTCACTTCTATGAAACGACAAAGTAACTCTAGCGCTAGAGTAAGAAGCTAGGGAGAGTTCTAGAACAATTCCTGCTATGAAGAAATTGTGTGACTTATTAGTAACTATTCAACTTTGAATCATTACATTTAGTCATCGTTCCAGAGCGCACCTTTATATGGTTGGTGAGGCTCGATATTTCATGATACAATGAAGTCAGCATGTAGAACGGGAGTCAATCATACAATTTGAACAGAATGTAAGCAGTGAGTAAACATGCTAGTTGCCATTTGACTATGTCAGTTGCCAGTTAGCCATGCCAGTTGCCAGTTAGCCATGCCAGTTGCCAGTTAGCCATGCCAGTTGCCATTTAACTATGTCAGTCGTCATTTAACTATGCCAGTTGCCATTTAACAACGCAAATTGCCATTTTCCACTGCTAGTCGCTAGTTTTCCATGCTATCTTGCCTAGTGGCAAACATAAGATCATATATATTAATCTAAACAATACAGTAATCTTCGTCTAGACCACATCCAGGTGACTATGGAACTGTATTCTGAGCAGATTTAGGTTGAGTAGAAATCATAACAAGGTCATACAGGGGTCGTCGGCACACCAGTTACCTTGGAGACTGCAGCCTTCTTCTCACTGATCTGTTTGTCGAGAGAATCGATTCTGCTGTTCAGCTCCGGTAGTTTAGCCTCGCTCTCTCTCAGCTGCAACATGACAACGTCATCATCCCTAATACAGGGCATCAAACTCTTCGTCCCAGTATGACTGATGAGTAAAACTGTATGCATAGAAATTTTAGCATTCTAAAACTATAGCGTCTTTTCCAAAATAGCAGTAATTTGAATCATAGCGTTTCGAATTTTAGAATTTTCTCCTTGATGAAAACTAAAAATAGAAGCCTTGAATATATAGCGTTCAACAGTAATAGCGTCTTCAGCTTAATTGCTATTATAACTATTATTGTGAGGTCGCTAAAATTTCTATGTATACAGTAAAGCAACTGCATATGATGTCAGTATAGCAGTTGAATACTGAAGTCATCAACATCTACCATTGCTGTCATATGTAGGAAAGACTGTGGCTTTCCTAATGCTTCAACGGTAAAACTGGATAGCAAGTGAAATGTTGGTATTTTTTTTCAAACTCATCAAGAAATCAAAATAATAGTGATAGCAATCCAAACCAATGGGAAGACAACTCCTATATAAGGTATAATTGACATGATTTATGTAAGGTAGCCTAACGATAGCGATGATTAATTCATTGCTATTTTCACTGTGATTAGACCAGCACTATCAAATCTGGTGAGCACAGTACTGTAGAACCGGATTTGATAGCGACAGAAATGTTAGAGTTTCCTTTAAAATCATCAAGAAAAAATGATAGGATTCTAACCATAGGGAAATGGGAAGACAACTCCTATACAAGATATAATGGCTATAATAATTTCTATAGCGAATTCCAACGATAGCGATCATTTTTGTCGCTATTTTCTCAGCCGTTAGACCGTCGCTATCAAATTGGGTTCTACTGTATACGGAAACTTTTTTTTAACAGAAAACGGTTGATTTGACTTTGAGACGACCTTGAACGGTCACATACTGGTTCCACATTCCCAGTAGTTATTGCGTAAGCAGCTGCCATTGCGTAGACACAATCTTTAATTAGAACTCATACGATAATCTATAGGCGTAGGATATGGCCAGACGTTGGTCTCAGTTTAGCACTCACTTGTTCTATCTGTGGAACCAGATGTTGTAGTTTCTCTTGTTTGGCCTGCAGCTCGTCGATTTTCCTCTCGCTCTCCTCCATCCGGGTAGGCAGGGCCTGAACATGCTTGTCCAGCTACTCAAACAGAAGCACACCGCGTGAGTTAGCGCTAGACACAGAGATAAGACAACTCCAAACACACCTCCTGAGCCAGTATGTCCACTTCCTCCTCCTCGGAGAAGTGGCGCTTACACAGCGGACATTTCTGGTCAGCCTTCTGTACGGCAGGGTTAGTGAGGATGCGGTGATAGCGAGCGAACATCTCCTTCACGCCGTGCAGCAGTCCGCGGTCACTGTGGGATACAGAACATACCAGTGAGATTGAAATACAGCAAAAACTGATTGCACGCCGCTATGGAAGTGTAACGGAAATTAAACAGACGGAATAGACGGTGAGGCAGAGGGGAGAGATGAAAGGAAGCAGAGGAAGGAATGGAGAGGGCGAACTGCAGAAGGAAGACGAGAAAGGAAATGAAGAGGGAAAGGATAGAACGAAGCAGAGAAAGCAAGGGAGAGAGCGGACAGCAAAAGGAAGAGGAGAAAGGAAGGAGGAAAGGGAAAAGATAGAAGGAAGCAGATGAGGGGAGAGAAGAAATTATAGAAAAGAGGATAGAAGGAAGGAAAGCGGGAACAAAGGGTGAGAGAGGACCCACAAAAGAGAGACGGAAAGGTATAGATGTTGAGAGAGGTAGGCAAGTAGAGAGATGAATATGGTACTATTGTACCCGACGATCAATAACAGGCTGTTAGATATGAGCTGCGAGGATATCGACAAGAGGGGACAACTCACTCTTGAGCTGATGCTATGTCATCATTAGTATCGGCCAGCGTCTGCTCGAACTGATCGATTTCACACACTTCCTCTACCTTCCGTCTGACAGACGCCATGTCAGTCTCCAACTGCTGCACCTTCTCTCTGTAACACAGCGGTAGCGTTAGCGGCGGTGTACAAGACAGCATCCATAGCTGACTGGTAGCGCTGCCGGGGTGAATGACCTCTCAGAGTCCTTGGTCGCTTCCAGAGAGCTCAGCTCTCTCTTCATACTGTTTATCGCCTCCGTCATCCGCTGAGCCTCAGTATTCATAGACCTAGAGCACGGATAGACCAATGGGAGATTAGGGATGCTCATAAGTGATACATCGTGAAAGACATAATTAATCTGTGGGAAAACCAGATTGAAAGCGCAGTGCCTTCATAGCTAACTGCCTTCATGATATGAAATTGAAAAATTGATCAAATATGAAACATTTTACACACTTCATTGTAAGACAATCAGCTGAGATATGAGATGAGGTAACCAAGCACCAGCCACCTAGATCGATACAAGCACCTGCTACCTCAATAGTGACTTACTCGAGTTTAGACTCAATGCGTCGTTTCAGGTCAGCGTCAGGGAACTGGTCGAGATGCTCGATGACAACCTCCTCTATCTTACTCTTCCTGTATGGCAGATAACGAGACATACACGGTCAGGGAGTGGGATATGTATGCGAGAAGGCAATTCTCCGATTCAATCAGTTTAATTCAATATACCATTGAATCAGACCCGACTGAACCTAGGATGAGTGACAATAGTGTAATATAGCGTAGCTGTACTTACACATTGTACTTACACACTGTATGTACACATTGTGCTTACATTATTCCGCTAGCAGGTTTGGCATATAAGACAAGTATAATGAACGGTGCCCTGCCATTAGTCCAGGCAATGGGCAGCATAAGTATCGGCGATTTGGGAGTTATCTACTCACAGCTGATGGATCTGCGCGAGTTTCTCCGTCTTGTTCTTCTCCATCATATCAAGTTCGGTACGTTCTTTGGTCTGCGCGTGGGCGGTCTGCAGCTCGGATCTATTGTCAGATAAAGCAACTTTGTTAGCACCATTTGAGGCTGACGGAAATTTTTTATCTAAAAAATTAAACGTCACTCACTGGAGTTGTCTTAACTTGACATCCATCTGAGTCTTGTCAGATTGCAGCTTCTGCACGTCTGCGTCCGCAGCAGACGAATCTAATGAAGTCTGCATCTCCTTCAGGTCTTTCTCCTATGGAAACATGGCGAGCTAAAACCCAACAGCAGACAGAGGCAGCAGACGGAGAGCGAGACAGCAGACTGAAAGTGAGACAGGAGAAAGGAGCAAGGAGAAAGAGAAAGAGCAAAGAGAAAGAAGAAAAGGAGGATCTACGAAGAACAGAGAGAAAAGAAGAGAGG
>ERZ1740065.882-NODE-882-length-17152-cov-11.838276_pt1 | contig 17152 bp, 12 predicted proteins | sample MGYA00581738_ERZ1740065 | MGnify/ENA primary metagenome ERZ1740065 (study PRJEB43018, sample SAMN04849749) | marine metagenome | isolation source: floating plastic debris | place: Pacific Ocean | collected 2008-09-01 | study: EMG produced TPA metagenomics...
CCCCCCCCCCCCCCCCCCCCTCCCCCCCCCCTCCTTTTTTTTCTTCTTCTCTTCTCCTCTCCCTCTCTCTCCCTCCCTCCCTCCCTCTCTGTCTCTCTCTCTCCCTATCTCCCTCCCTCCCTCTCTCCCTCCTACATGTACACGATATTTCAAGCAGATAATGTTACAACTTATTTATTTTAATGCCTGCAGTGACATCACACACTGATGGATGTTTTCATTACAGCTACCGTATTGGTAGTATTTTAAATCAAGGTCTACTGTGGATAGTTTAAATGCAGCGATAGCTTGAGTGTGTGCCAGTTGGATGTATGATGATGCCGTGACAGTCGGCGATTGGCAATGTATCGGCCTATCAAGCAGAATGAGGAATTTATGTAGGCTATCACCGTATTCTCCTCCAATAAATTAGCATTAATTGTATGCCTGCCCTACGAAACTGGTGGTAGTAAATCGTATGGAGCTGTAAGGAAGTCAATCTACACAACTACACTACTACCTCACTCTCACTCGGCTGCTCAAACGGTTCGCCAGACTCCACACCAACAATCATCGATGGCTTGATTGATAAATCTCCTGTCAACGCTACGGCAGGTCCAATCATCATAGTTACAAAACTGTGTCATAGACATAGACATAGACATAGACCTAATACATAGACATAGACCTAAGACATAGACATAGACCTAAGACATAGACCTAAGACATAGAATTACGATGCAACTGGACTCCCATGAGGCAAGCACTGCACACATAGGGTCAAGGAGAGTTGGGTTTAGGGCTTGTACTGCACACATAGAGCCTATGGATGTTGGTGCTAAGCCTGGTGCTACCAGCTTCATCGGTTGGTGCATGGAAATGAATGTGGAAGGTAGCCTGACATGTTCTCATGGCCTGTGTACAAGGGACTAATATGAAATTACCTCCGCGATTCTTTGATCCCGAAAACCTGTCCTAATCTCACGGGGCTAATCTATAAGGTTTCAAACATCCGGAAAGTTTCCGAATTCTTGTACAAGCTTGTAGACGCTGTACAAACGGTGTTATTCGTGTTTAAAGAATCTAGTTTCTTTGGCAATGAACTCAGTTTGTACCCGTTAGAGTGAATGTGAACGTCAATTGTGTTCACCCACTGGGAATCAAATCAATTTCTGTGGGAATCTCCAACTACATCATAGCGTGATAGATAGTCATGGTTGTCAGTAAGACAACCTGGTCCGCTGGGCTTTAGCTTCGACCTGACGAAATGTCAGCTGATGCTGTGACTGACGTATGGTGTATTTCTCTCTGCTATTCTGGTGGTTTTTCACTTGAAGTGAACATTTAGATTAACCGAGTATGAAGAATGCAATTCTGAAATGATGTCAATGGTCATGAATAGAATTAAGTGTGATTTCATAGAAGTTTGTGTATCATGAACGCGGCGTGTGTTCGGCATCAGCTTTGGTACAGCGAAATATGATTGATATTTAGTTTTACAAAGGCCAGCCAGCCTATTTTTGACGAGCGTTTTGGATGAGGTTCTCTATCGGAAGTGGTAAAGTCAACAACACGAGATGATGAGTAAGAATTGTACAAGTTGAATACTTTGACCTCTCGTAAGCATCAGACAACTGGCTCTGACTGTGAGCAACCACTACTCCATTGAAATCATAGTTTGGCACTGTTCGGACATCACCATGGCAACGTAACTGACAGCTGTTGCTTACATTCCCGATATTCTGTTACAGTTTGGACAACATATCCTACGACCATCCAAAAGGCTAGGCGGAAGCCCTCTGGTAACCATCAATCAATAGGTGAAAGACATGCTCTTCTACAGCATCCGTGAAATCTCCTGAAAATGAAAGCCCTGTCTATCAGGATGAGAAATATAGCCTTCAGGATTGTGGTTATGAGTCGAATGGACTCTGCCTCTTCGCTCATTCATCACAAACAGCATCAATCAATGCTCTGAACTACGTCTACATCAAGTGGAATTGCAATCTTAACTTACAATAAAATATTATTCACAATCGATCACATTTTGATTTTCTGCTCCATCAGTTATGGCAAGTAGTACGGAAAGGACAGCGGTGTCAAAATTGAATCGTAGTCAGCGTCGTAGCAGACCTATATACTTTGTACCGAGTCCTCACAGTCGAAGATCACTCGGCATATTCAAACGTTGGTGCTTATGGAAAGGTCTCGAGTGTTGTTAACATACACCTAGAGTACTTCTCAAGGTGTTCACATGGTGGTCATTAGTAGATGATGACGTACTTGCACTTTAATCCCAAACATCGGATGATAAGCTATATGACCTGTTTGATAATAACTGTACGTTAACTAAGGTTAGTACAGCGATTCCCAGGACCGGCAGTGTGGGAACCCATCAGCTGGCACAGCTGGCTAGCCTCCTCAATCGCTGCTACTAGCAGTGATACTGGTTACGCGATATCAAGAAGTAATAGCAGATACTAGAAAGAATAAGCTTTATTGAATCCTCAAACTACTTGTGGATTTTAGTCAGAATAAGTTAGAAAATAGCATAAAACAGCCTGTAATATCAAAACAGGGATCAAACAGGGATCAAATGATTTGTCTCTATGTGAGGAGGAAAGTTACTGCTAAAATGGAATGACACAAAGTAGGACATCGATTCAAGTTATTTCGCTCTATCCATCAAAAGAAGAGGTTCGGACATTCTAGCGTCTTGAAAAGGTAAATTGGAGTTATGTGAAAACATAGTTTTCAAAGTATCAGGAAAAGAGTTGGATAGAATACTGTCGGTTCCGTCGTTATTGTTTGAGTCTTGCAGCTGTATTAGCTGATCAACGATTTTGTCCAACAGTTGAGCATCCTTCGCTGCTTTTTTTGTTGCATGTGTCTGTAGTTTGTGTCCATTTGGGAAGCTGCGTCTCCTTACTAGGGACTGGGTCTTTTTCAGTAGGTTCAACACAGGCACACTGTGACGTCTGTCTAGCATTTCATCTAGCTCTAGGGAGCACTGGCAGACATCTGCTCCTATTGATGCGTCCTGATCCTCGCCGATGCTGGGTGTGGGGGACGGAATGTCAGCGGACTCTTCGCTAGCAGTGCCGATGGGCAGCTCCAAACTTCTCGGCCTGGCCGCCAATTTCTTCAGCTGCTGATCGTTCTCTTTCCACAGGAGCAGGTTTTGTTGGAGGTAGATTAGTTGCTCAGACAGTGTACTGCACGGGAACAGGTATTTCTCGAATTCTGTGAAAAGCGGCTCGACCACAAAGCCTATGAATCCTGCAACAAGGAGAGTATGAGGTGAATAACAATTGCGGATCTTGATACAGTTTGATCAATGGAAATCACCGACGCTATTGAGCTGTCAGTTAGTGGAGGAGTGATCTATATTGCTTAACAGCAGAGACGGAAGTGCCAGAATGGTAGTGCGTTACTAATGCGTACCTGTTTGAATCTTAGGAATCGTATCCTTGAATCGATCGCAGAGCGACGACACTGGCAGGCTGAGCTCTCGCTCCGAGTCTCCTTGTTTGAAGAACTCGTCACACACTCTCTGGCTCCATTTCTTGCAGACGGACCATGGGCGACAGGGGTTGGAGATGTCAGCACACTTCAAGGCGATCTGTAATGAAACGCACGCGTTGATTAACACGTTTGCACCAGAGGCACCGACCGCCTTGATCGGCAGATTTACACTGATTTCGATCTCTGGCATTCCAGTCAGCTTACCTGCAGGATGAAATGCCTGTCGGCATAAGTGGACATGTCAAGGGATTGGCTGGCAATTCTTTCTCGCAACGTGGAGAAGAATTCCTGCTGTCTAGTCATGTCCGTCGCGAGTATGAGCGATCGCATCTCGTTCTCTATCTTACATCTCAGCGCCTCCGGTAGATGTTCAAGGAGGCGAGTCTGGTGCAATGCCGCTACGCCCGCTCTCCAGTGGTGCTTCTCGAGCACTGCCTCATTCTGGAATGGTACCAGACAGTTGAAGTACGTGTGCTCGACTCTCGAGCGACGGAATGTCGACTCGAGCGCGTCAGCGGCAGAACTCATCACAGTGTACTCACGTCGTAAAGAGCTGCGAGGTGGTTGCCAGTCGCGATGAGGTAGTTTTGATTCACACCAGGATGATCGAGATCGTGTGTGATTGCGGACAGAAGGCTGATTAAGATCTCAACAGGAGTCATATGCTCTGCAATCTGCAAAAAACTGGAGGTATAAACATACAATAGAAGGATAGTCACTTGCCCATAAAGTAAAGCAAGGATATCAGTGCCTTACCTTTGTCTGGCTGATGTAGCAGTGCATGGCTTGAGTGACATCAGCTGCGTGAATGGCGTTATGGTAGGGGTTGTTGTGATAACCATCCTCTACCAGGCCTGCGTAAGGAGAGAAGAGAAACTTAGCCACTGTATAACAGCTATGCGGCAATGGAAGTGCGTCATCAAATTTTGTTATCAATTTAGGAATCAGAGGCACATAAGCTTTCAATCAGAGAACACGCCAATGCGACTCAGCGCTGGCGTGCGTGTTTAACACAAGTCAGCAGATAATCCAGGATTAACACGAGTCAACAGCGATCTACATCTTGATTGCTTCACACTCACTTGCAAATTTCATGAGCTTCATTGTATCCAGCTGGAACTGCTTGATAAGATTGTGATGCTGGAAGAGGCGGAGTATGACATGGTATAGTGCGCGGCCATTGGTCGCTGTATCCAACGCGAAAACATCAAACGTCCAGTCGGACACTTTGGATAGTATACACTGTAATGGAGGGAATCCCCATGTTAACAACAAGAACTGTTGATGTCTGGTCTGTTGAAACGTCTCGAGACCAAATCAGTTACCTTGACATGTGAACTGCTGCAGACGTCGTCGAGGAGATCTGCAGTCGCTACTGACTTCCTACTCTTTTTTATGCTCGTCATCTTGCCTCTGTGTCTGATGTTCAATTTACCACACGCTGAGCCTGTGGGAGAAAAAAACCAGACGCTAGAGATTAGGGAGGAGGAAAACCAATTCGTGACCGAATTTGTTTAGATTGCAAACAAACCACTCCCATCCAGTATTGACAGAGAGCAGTAAACGCATGGCCTGCGGAGAGAATTTTGATACAGCTGGCTCGCAGCGAGGTGAACTCGAATATGATGATGCCAGATTCATGGGAACACATGACTGAGGTTAATAACTAGCAGACAATGAGGTAATTATACATTGACGTAATACGCACTACCAGACTCGCTCATCAAAATTCTCCCTCTCCATTCGGTCATTCAACACTGGCTCACTGACTGAACATAAGTGAAATGTTTTAATTCGAGTGAGCAGTCGAGTGAAAGGGTCATTGGTAGAGTGGTTTCTAGTTACAAGTGTTATCGCTCTTACCGAGCACTCCAGGGCAGTTGATTTGAATCGCTGGCATGTACACTTGTTCAATGATGAACTGCGATTAATCTGAGAGGGGAAAGACATAGTATAGAGTGTATGCTCTTACCCATATCTGCAGTTCTGGCAGCTCTTCTCTCGCTAGCTAGCATATCCCGAGTGAGACGTCTTTGATCTGAAACAAGTCACCAATAGTTCATTAAAGATCATCTTTATAAAACTCTCTGACTCAAGTACTCTAAAACCACCTTGCGATAGAACTAAGGAAATAAGAAGCACTTCACCTACTTGTGAACACCTGCCAGCAGCGGTCAAACACCGCTGCTCTGAATGCTCACCACAGCATCTAATTTCCTTAATGTACCAGATGTTAAAAACCTGGCGAAAAATTTTCAATCACTCAAGTTCGTTCACCCTGATTATCTGATGCCGTCTGGCGCACAGTGTGTATTAAACAGCACTTCAACTTCAGTGCTGACGTAAACGGCTATTGTCTCATTTGAATCAGCAGCGAACCAATAGTTGATGTTCTGTGTGAAATATATTTCTCAGCTCTCTCGCTCTCTCGCTCACCTTCGTCGATCGGTCTATAGTAAAGGTTGGTCAGCACAGACTCTGTGCCTCGTCTTGCTGTTGGAGTGTACATTTTGTCAATAGCCACCATTCCAAGTTTGAAGTAACGATAGAAGGCGTGTGCGATATTGTACCACAGTCCAACGGTACAACGCCGTATTACAGCCAAGGTAGTAATGTTTTAGCCTGTATTCTCCGACTGCGTCGTCTATCCAGCTCGCTTCTCCACTTGTTCTGAAGAGTGGACAGATGGGCTGGCGAATTTATAACACCAGTATCAGTTCCTTAGCCTGTGATTATACCGCATGTAAAAAACATCACATCTGCGGCGCGGGTAGCAAAAAGCTGTTGTTGTTGCGCACACAAAAAACCAGAGGCTTCGTCCAGACCTGCCAATATATCGCAAGAGTGATGAAAGCATGAGGGCAAGTCCGTATGTAATAGCTGATATGAAGATCACCACTAACTGGCAGCAAGGCGCACTCCGCTTTAATTCAATACAGGATATTAACGACATAAAGAAATCTGACGTCAGCTGTTCGAACATATGCTGGTGCTCCCATCATCCTTGCTCGTAGGACAGGCCTGTTGTTCAGTACAGGTAGACACAAGCCTTATCTACATCTACCTGCACATTCATTCGCTGCTTTGTACACAAAATGGGAACCAACTATTAGTGTCATAAAAATTTCAAGTGTTGTCATCAACAGGTAGATGAATGTCTTGATAGAAGATAACATGTGCACGAGTACTTCTTACACAAAAACGACAACAGCCTGCAGGATCAAAAGCGAAAGCCGCTGAACGTTCCCGACCTGTCTGTATTACGGTACGAGAAACACGGCAGCGCAAACAGCATTCAACCGGCTCAAATGACCCTGAGCACCCGGAGGGATATCAACAACAAATTGGTCAACCTTTGGATCAGCGGCGCTCGAGCGTCACTAGGAGCGCCCGAGCGCATTGGCTGAATCATGGATGGAGCGGGATATTGACATTTCCAGCTGTTTATCGCTGCAGTGAATTAGGTACTCTTATTGATAACAGGTCGCTATCGTCGTAAACAGCTAGCGATCAATTACCCTTGTTAGAGCGTCAGCACTGCCCTGCGCCAGCACCAGCAGCCCGTCGATGACATCACGAGAAAGCATGGCGGGCATTGATGCGGTATTATGAGCTAACTAGTCGGTAATAGTGAGATATTTATATCTGTGTGTATTCATCTACTGTCTTGTTAGCGTACTGTCAAGCATCACGAGCGTATCACATTCCCCACTGATCTCCCAGTTGCAGCCACTCGCAGTCGTACATTTACATGTTGATGTTGACGTACGCGTACGTATACTCGCCTACTACTACCAGTCATCCATGTGACAAGCGTATGAGGGTTGAAGTTTGACTGTGTGCGCTGACAGTCAGCTGGCTGAGAACGTGATGCGAATATTGATGTAAAGAGTATGATTTATTTAATCAGGTCCGTTTTCTCATGTTTAAGTCGAGGTCAGATACTAATTAAAGCCGCAAATCCGTTATTGCAGGTGACTCAAGGTACTTCGATCTGGCCTGAGAAAAACTTAATATATGTGACTAAGCCATTTTACTCATCACGTTTGATATCTGGTGAACACGCAGTCCATTATTGACTAGAATAATTGCACTCTGAGATGAGAGTAACTTCTGTTGGAGCTGAATGCTAAACAACACTTGGACTTAGTGAATAATTCCGAGAAAGCCAAGATTCGGAACAAACAAACTTCCAGAGAGAAAACAAATGCTCAACTTTCTTCAAAATAATATGTCAGCCATTGCTGCTGCTGCTCCATTCCATCCATCTAGGGATGCCAACTCAGGTATATATGGACAAGTGTGTAAGTGTGTAAGTGTGTATGTGTGTAAGTGTGTAAGTAAACCAACTGGAGTAGAATTGAAGAAGGCAAACGAGAGCCTGATGTACAGATCTGCATTTGGACAATTCAAAGCTCGTGGCTTTTGTTAAGTTGCTTATTTACGCCTGCCGGTACCGTTGCGTAACAGATGACACATGGGCAGTAGCCAGTAATCTTCCTCCGCCAGTTGGAGGATAAGTTGAGCTTTTGGAACAGGCAGTTCCAGGAGTGTTAAACCTTACATCGTGAAAACCGACAAACACACAACGGTACGTTTGCTTCAGCTCACTCTATCCCCACACATGAAGAAACCCGGGAGTACGGAGGCGGATCAGTCATGGCTACAGATTATTGGATTAACCAGAGTTTTAAAGCAGCTTAGCATCCAGTCTTTGGTCAGTGTCAGTGTCAGTATCATCTGCTTGGGTGTCGCACACCGTGTGATCGGTGTGAACAGGATCCCTGACTACGACATCGCAGCGGCGTACCGCAGCGGACTGGGTATTAGGTCTGGCGTCAACACTCGTTGAAATGCCGATGACAAAAGCTAGATGGACATTCCAACCTAAGATTATCAGATTTCTCAAACTCTCCAACGAATGAAATCAGCTGCTTTAGATGAATAATCACCCAGACTCAGATCTTATCAGGGAGAGGAGAAACTTGTCCCAGAAATCTGACACTTAGACCTGCTTATGTCAGTAAAACGTATGCTCCTCCACGTGATTCTATGCGCCTCTGCGTGACTCTATCTCAAAATTTCACACAGGCTAATGGTAAAATACATATCCGTCTCCAAAATAGTTTTTGTATCAATTTGGGAAGTATTGCCCACTGTCCTGCAATCTGAGACCTGCGCGTGTCGATAACTAGCATGACTGGAGACGATGTGGCATAACAAGTTACGTACCAATAATATGGCTGTCAATATCTACTGCTGTGCCAAACCAGGAGAGGAGCGGGTAAATCAATTCCTGTAGAAAGTGATTTATTGCCTGTGAGAATGGACTAATAATAGCGGCGCTCCTGCCGGCCGTGGCATGGTCTGTGCAGAGATTGGTGGAGTGGTGTTTCCTGGGTGAAACACTACAACAGTAGCTCCGGTACGTGACACAACCTCAACATGACAGAGGTGGAAAAGGGTGATAATCCAGGAGGTTAGAACATTATTTTTTTGAATATCTATGATGGAAGACATTTTAGATACGTCTCCAAGACATAGAATCTAATTTTGCCTTTTTCTGGACTCAGACAGCTGGGTGTGGTGACCGCAGTCAGACGATTTGTGGCGGTAGGCAGGTTTAGGCTCTATGTATCGACCACTCAATTAGACAAGTTTAAGTTTCTGTGTATTGAGGAAGAAAGAAGCAACGCGCTATGTCATCATCCTCCAATCAATATCAGCTCAGTATTTTCCCGCAGGTATTTTCGCTGTAGAATAAAGCTTTTGTCTAAACCATCGCGGTTACTCCTCTTTCTCAAATCCAGGCATCTCCGCTACGTCAGTGCAGGTGAACGTGCACACCAGTTGGTCGGTTGGTACGATAATGCCGCCAGGATTTCTGTAGCAAACCCTACGCTTTTCACAGAATTGGCCAGAATTGACAAGGGTTAGCGGGGCGGTGGGACATTCCGGTGGGATTTGGCTGATACGTTATACTCTGTGAGAGGCCTGAGTTTTTGCAGAGGGGCAATTATTGAGGTATCGGCTTAGCAGTAAACACCTTGGCAAAATAGCAACATCCGCAAAAAAACTGGTAAAGGCATAGACACCGCAGACGAAGCAGCGAATGATTCCGTATCCCTTGCATACAGAGTGTCGAAATACTACGCTCTTCCCTGACAACTTTGAAGCTGATTATTCGTAGCTTTTCAGGAAAAAGCAGTCGATCAGGCGTGATACACAGGAGACATGGCTGCTACGGACATACAATGGGACACTTCATCAGCTATGCCTATCAAGCATCAGCTGACGAGAAGCAAAAAGCAACAGCAATGCCAGGTGATGGAAACTTAGAACAAGGATGTAAACAGTGAGCAGACTAGTAATGTGGGAAAATTTTAGTAGTTTTTGAGGTCTGCATATTTGACGCAAAGAATTCAAATACTGACTGATGACTGGGCGAGATAATGAGGGAGATAATTGGTCAAGATAAGAGGAGATGTGAAGGTCAACAACCTGTTTAGCCGTTTGTCTTGTATAATGTATTCTTTGATGATGATACTTGCCAAGTGAGTTACCTGTTAGCCGAAGATAGATCTGATGTCATAAATAATGCCTACTCTCCGCAGTGAGCTTGTTTTCAACGGAGGCAGAGAGAGAACTTGGCAGCCGGACACTTCCACCTGATTTTATAAGAATATTGTTTTCGTTATTCCGAGATGCATTTGTCATGACATTGAGCCAAAAATAGAACACATGTGTTATTTTATCCAAGAGAGCATGTCTGTTGTAAGGTGGCCCTTCTAGCCAGCAATGCCCCTTTTGTCGGTGATGCAGCCTTATACTGGCCTCTTCAGTCTATGACACAGTCTGAGATCCAGGATCAGGAGAGAGGAGATAAAAGGGATGTGTTTGTATGCAGTGACAATGTGATTTGAATATTTGGACAGTAAACAAGCACCCAGAAGTATCCTGTTAGCCATGTTAATATCTGCACCTAGAGCCAGAGATATGCAGCCAAAAAATTGTCCTAGACTTGTCCACATGAAAATAAATGCGCATCAATTTGACGAAACAAACGATTTTGTCACATGATAGAGTTGAAATAAATTTGAATCTGTTGGGTGGATGGCAATGTTGATTGCTTTCACATCTAACTGGGCCACCATTCTTTGTGCTTTCACAACATGTGCCCTGCTCTGGAGAGCAAGTGTGGCTTTCATGACTCCTGACAGGTAAACTGCACCACTGTCTTGGACTGGCCTCCAGTTGCCTGAGGTTTAATACACAGAGGGACGGGGTAGGGAGGGGGCTGTATGGGAGTCGGTCCATGCTTCATGAACCTGTGTATAGGTACCAGATGTTGTGGGTACATTGCTGCTTGTCCTGACTGGGAATGAAGCTGGGAGTGTTCCTTCCTAGAGCTCCCAGGTTTTAATACTGGATACCTTCCAACTACCCAAGCAGCATTGCCTACAATTAAACAATCTGGCACATGCTGCTCTTTGCTTGTGCTGGATGGAGGGATTGAAACCGATGATTGAAAGCGCAGCATAAAATTATAAAATGTATCCAAAGTTCTTAACGACTGTCAGAGATGGGGAGTGGTGAGACTTTAGCCGCTGCAAGATATTGCCTTTAAAACTCAGGCTAAACTATCTTAAGATTCCAGAAAAAGCCAAAGATATAACTGCTTTTCAAAGTACTGAAGGGTGGCTTGTAATGGATACATGGCCCATTGTTGAGCAAGACTCTATATGTTTCAATAGGCTACTGTACAGAAGGGGAGGCTTATAGCTGGAGTGTTTGTATTAGGATCTGGCTACTGCTGGGAGTTTTACAGTAGACGAAGTGACTGACTCACTCCCAGCCTGTCATCATGACAAGTATAAACCAGGAGACCAGTTTCAACACCTTCTGTCTAGCCAGACTCCTTGAGGCAAACTCCTTCCTGATTTCAAAACTCTACCACCAAGTCCAGTCATCGCCAGAGAGGGCACCTTGTCTCTAGTAGCTAGGTATCCGTTACTTGGGTAACGCATACCTGTTTGTGCAGGTGCTTGCAAGTGTTGTTACAGTGATGTAATCAGTTCAGTAGATGTCAGCCAGTGGGACGAAAGACTGGCTAGCAGAGCTGCACGATATCGAGCCGCAGCGCAGGCGTCCAATGGTGTGGCTGTATATAAATATAATAAAATACTTTTTTTGGTCTATTTTAGTCAAATTGATTTGGAACCGTGTTGCCTATGACCAGTTTAGCCAAAATGATTTCCCACCAGCCCTTCGGCTAATATGAGTTCTATTGGATAGCGCATTCATGTTGCTCTATGCGTTGGTTTGATGGCCTGAGGTGTCTTACTAGATTTGGGGTACTGGTGAAGGACCGAAGCTAGACCAGGCTATTTGATGAGCCTCATCCAGTGGCTATCAGCGATGAGGGGTGGAGGATTCAGCTAAACCAGAGAAGAAATAAGATGATTTCGTCCTAATTGTTGGTGCGATACTTAGTACACGGATATTGGTGATGGTAAACACAACTCTGCACAACCATGTGAATGTGTCAGAATTACGGTGGAGACCAAAAGCTGATAAATCATTGCAAAAAATAGCCATGCAGCATGTAGCATATGGGAGGTGCAGAAGATTCTTACTGAATTAAAGATACCTAATAGCAGGTAAAACCAGCTGATTGAGCAGAACTAAGGCTGTTTAGTCTTGAGAATCAGGCTATAAATAGTCAGCTACCAATAACGGTAATTTGATCTATTAGTCTACGCCGATACAACTGAATTAAGAGGGCTTGGTCTCATCCGTTTCGGAGAAAAGGTCAGGAAAAACAAGTCTTCAGTTGTGTCTGCCCCGGTGAGCTGTGAAACTACATGTAGTTGCTAGACGAGCTCCTTCACAGGCTATAAATAGATTCTAGCGTTGAGCAAGACTAAATAACACTCCAGAGCCTCAAAATTTTGGCTCCAGTGAGAACTCCTGTCTCCACTACCCTTCATATTCTCAAAAGGCTGCTATGGGAAAGTTGGAACAGCGTGCAGTTTTGACGCCTCACTCAAACGCTGCTTATAATTGGGTCTATGGTTCTAGAAGTGCCCATGCCAGACTCCATAGACCCAGAAACAGGTGCTTTAGTAGGTAGTCTATTGCCTGATATTAGCTGGGTGTCTATGGGACGAGTGAGCTGCAGATTGATAGGGTGCCCAGTTGGTGAAGGGTGGCACTTCATGTAACAAAAGGAGATTTAGATAAAGCTGCTAGTGGAGAAATAAGTGGAAGAGGAGTATCAGGCACAGCTGGATGAGTTGGCAGATGGGTGGCTAGTTTGGCACCGTGTAAGTATCGCGTGTGTCGAAATCGATGGCACATCATTGATGACAGAATTGGAGAGCAATGATTACTGGAGGCAATGTTAGCAATAGGGCATTGGAGTGTTATACAAGGGTTTCATCAAGATTCACATCCTGCAGGTACTAAACTTTGCTCATGAGAGACTGGAATAGGGAACTGCTCAATGACTGAGCTGTGAACGTCTGCCAAAACTGTACAGCTGAAGAAAACAAACACGCATTTAGTAGAAAATAGATTGACTGAATGTAGTATTCGGTGCGCCATCTGGTGGCCAGTGTGTTGAGGAGTCAGTATCTATGATAGCCGTAGGTCGGCTGACTCAAGCGGTGATTCGATTGTGCATTGAGAAACAGCGTCTAGTTATCATAATATATTCCAGTGTTGCTTCTGACGCAGTCTTCTGTATTTATACAACTGTACATAATGATGATGCTAATGTGTACGTAGTGCAAGTGAAACATCCTGTGATTGGCCAGAGAAACTACTTAGAGGAGCACCATATCGTTATTTCCGGAGGTAGTAGTAGAGTTTGCAGGTGTGTTTCATTGATAGATCTCGTTGACTTGCGGGTGGTGTTTTTATGGACAGTTACAATACCCAGTTTAGTTGCTGATGTGTGTAGAACAGCTGTGGTGAAATGATATGAGAGAAAACTACTTTAAATTGCTGAATGAAAGCGTAACTCGGCACTGAGAGAGCGGTAGCGCAGAAGCTGCTGACATTGGCCGGTAATACTGTGCCTCTATGGAGCTGGAATGTGGAAATGAAACTAATGAATAGTCATAAGCATTCGAGGATGCTTGTTTTCATACCATGTTGAAATGTTGCGATCAACTATCACGTGTCCCAATGTACACATTGCACATCGGCTCTCTGGGTGAAACTTACAGAAGAACACCAATCTTACTTCTGATTGGTGGCTGTGCGGCAAAAAACTCGGATCATTTACTTTGTCGTGACCGCATGGTTGGTGTGAGAGCAATATTGTTTCGGCAGATTGATGCCAGTAGCAGGTCAGCAAATCAGATTGGCTAAATATTGACGGCAAAAAACTGGATATCATGCAGAGACAGAACCTGAGGGAAAAAGTGATACAGGTAGTAGAAGTCAACATGTACATGTAGAATGTAAGCTAAGGCTACGCTGGGACAGGTGTACTCAGAGTAAGTGTAAGCGAGCATGAGGAGAGGATAGAAGTCAGCGGATGTGACAGATCGCAGCTGGAGGTTTACCTCGTCAACAGGAATGTGTCTTATTCCTGGGAGTTATTCGTAAATCTCATTTCGAGAGCAAATAATCACACGACACCACGTGTCGTAGGTAAGGCGTAGGTAAGATAGTGATCAGTGCGGTTAAGTAGCAGAGACGTAATTGGCACAAATCTCAAGGTAGAAAATGCGTCAGGAATGAAGGATGTCCCCAATGTATATGTAGCCCACGTGTGGAACAATTCATCTGGGTGAGGGACACGTGCTGAGTGGTGGTGAGTAGGCGAGACAACGACATCCAATAGAGCCGCCACTTGTGTGGTCAATAAACGAATCACGGCATTAATTTATTCAGAATATCAAAATACGTATACTGAATTGATCATTGACTGAGAAACAATTTATCTCACATGGTTAGCGTAATATAGAAGAAACAACAGATAATACTCATCAGAGAAAGCACTTGTTTTATGTGTCATGGCATGCAGTCAGTGTAATGTCACAGAATTCCTTGACATGGTGACGGCAGGTGATTAGCGAGTCCAGGTGTTTGTTCCAGCTACAAATGATAAGAAGTAGAGATACAGAAGCCGTATATCAAACATAAAGAAGCAAATACATCTTCGCTTGGAATATAATTATATTATTATATTACATTATATTATTATCAATTTTTTCTCCAAAGGGATGGCAAGTGTACTGTTAGCAGTAGAGCGATCTGCCAATAGGCAGAAATGTCAAATACAAAATTGCAGCAGCACCTATAATTGATTTATGGGGTGTACACTTCAATCGTGGCAACCAGAGTGAAGCTGGGAAAAGCTACAAACTTATGTTTTTTTGCGTATAACAAGCACATCCCTTCCAAAAAACACCCACCACTGCTCGGCCTGGCTATAATAGGATATGGTGGAATGAGTAGAGGGGGGGGGATGAAACCGACCACTAGAAACTAACAGAAACTGCTCAGATTCAAGTGGGCAGGGCGACAGTATGGGCTGATAAGGATGAGAGGCATTCATATGGCGTTTCACTCACCGAAATATCAAAGCAGTTTAATGGAATAGCTGAGCACGCACAGATGGATGACAACTCCGACAACGAACAGTAGATTGATGAGAGCAGACATGCCGTGCAGACGGACGAACCTGCAATCGTAAATGCATATCACTGACAATCATGTGACGCACTATAAGACATGCAGAGGTAGAAGGGTTGGCCAACGGCATTATCGAGGGAGGGAGGATGGAGTGACAACATTATCCCACCAGATGAGCTATGGATCCCCCCTTGTTTAATCAAGAACTTTCTCATGAACTGTCCGCCATTTTATATAGCTCTCTCTCTCTTTTGTCATATACAATCTCAGAATGCCCATAGTGCCTCATGAGTTCCATCATAATTTAGGGGCGAACTAATTGCTCTATTCTCCTTCCTCCCCCCCCCCCCCCCCCACAAAAAGGGGGGGGGGGGGGAAAAAAAAAAGACAAATGGTTAAAAATAACAAAAAATATTAAGATATAAATAACAAACTCTCTAACTCAAAAAATATCAAAAAAATATTTTGTCTAAAACATTTCCTACTCTCCCCTCCCCCCCCCCCCCCCCCCATGAAGCTCTCAGGTTGGGGAGGGAAAACATACTGGACTATGGATGTAAATGCACAGAATATGTACAGATGGAAGGAAGGAAGGATGGAGGGATAGAGGGACGGGGTGGGAGAAATACAACAGTGGTAAACTGAGAGCATTCTACCTCGAATACACTTTGTCGTAGGCCTCGTTAGTCTGGCGTAACTTTTTACAATCTTGATTATTGTTTCCAATACCGAGGCCGACTTTCTCCTTCACCTCAATGGCATTTCTCTCGTCGATAACAGCGTTCAGTTGGAATGCGAGGAGGAAGTTGACAGAGGCGCAGACAAGCGAGACTAGTAGGCCACACATCTACAGAATCCATGGTTCACGATAAATTATTGTAATCTCTCGATGAAATGGGTTTTCTACGAAGGACTGTACCCTGGGACGTTGGCTAAATATCAGCATAACAAGCAGCTGGCAGTAAACACGAGAGTGTTTATCTCTGGGGTGTACTGATATCAGATCGCAGATAACCTCACGCGCACTCAGGTACAAAGAGACAGCTCGGAACTACCGAAAACCTACGTCTTAAAAACTGATGGACAGCGATTGCAGGCTCGATTATCATAATTTCAGCGTATTAAAAAGTGAACTGCGTATACAATACATAATCACATTGATTAGAGACCTGATCCAGTATTAGCGGCCTACTGTCGGTTGCCCGCGGTGACCGAGAAGATATCTGGAGCCCTAAATGAAAGGTATGAAGGTCGATCATCCGTATTTCTGTCAGTGTTCCCGTCGATTCAGCGGTAAAACGTGTTCAAGCCGAATAAATCGGAATGTATGATCTTGTAGCGTAAAGAGGATTGAGGTAATTTTCGATTCCCGCAAATATGTGGTTGACGGCAATGAGCTGCTGTGGGCAGTGTAAATGCGTGTTGACAGCTCATACCTGAGCAGGTACACGAGAGATGAGCTGTCAACAGTCAACTGACAGGTGGATGCAAACGCCCACCGGTGCACACCAATGCCCACCAATGCCCACCAGTGCGCTCAACTTCATCGTGTAAACTTAGACACTTTTGGTGTGAAAAACAAGTTTCTCAACATTGACACACTTCAATATACAGGTAACCGGCCAGGTAACGATGGCCGTCAGCTGATACCAGGTATGTTGATCGCGGAATGACATGCAGGATTGCTAAATCTGAGAGTGGCACCAGGAGATGAAGGGAGATGGAGTCAGGCGAGGGGGAAGAATAGAGGATGATGGAAGTGTGTATCGGTGGAAACGGAGAGAGAGATTCAAAGAGAGGGAGAGATTCAAAGAGAGGGAGAGAGTCAGAAAGGGAGGAGAGGAGGAAGAGGAGAGAGAGAGAGAGAGAGAGAGAGAGAGAGAGAGGGAGGGAGAGGGGGAGGGGGGGAGAGGGAGGGTGGGGGAGGGGGGGGGGGTGGGAGGGGGAGGGGAGGGAGGGAAGGGGGGAGGGAGGAAGGGAGAGGAGAGAAAAGGAGAGA
>ERZ1740065.883-NODE-883-length-17114-cov-17.324931_pt1 | contig 17114 bp, 16 predicted proteins | sample MGYA00581738_ERZ1740065 | MGnify/ENA primary metagenome ERZ1740065 (study PRJEB43018, sample SAMN04849749) | marine metagenome | isolation source: floating plastic debris | place: Pacific Ocean | collected 2008-09-01 | study: EMG produced TPA metagenomics...
GTTCCGCGTAGGGGCGTTCCATGGAACGCCCCTACGCGGGCGGGCATCCTTAAAACAATTTCAGCTGCCCTACGCCATCTATGGCGGATGTTCCGACCGAGGGCATCGGTCCTCGATTTGACGCCAATCGATCCGCCAGTCGAGTTGTCTCTGGCAAACGGTACTTTGGCGTACATTGCAGCACATAGTCAACGGCAGTGTTTAAACTAATTCGATATCCAGGGGACACATAGAGGGGTTTGGTACCTGTACGACTTCTTAGCACTGCACCAATGGTTTCTCCTTGATCCATCAGCGGCACCCAGGCTCCCTTCTCTGGCGGCAGTTCATTGTGGGTGCCTAACAACCGGGACTTGGCCACACCGATGGTCGGTTTATTGATTAGTACCCCTAGATGACTGGCAATCCCCAACCGTCTGGGATGGGCAATGCCGGCTCCATCGCACACAATTAAATCAGGCTCCAGGGTTAGCTGGGTTAGGGCATCTAGCACCGTTGGCATTTCGCGAAATGACAGCAAACTGGGCACATAGGGAAAGGTGGTGGGGCGATAGGCGATGGCCTGTTCTAGCAGCGTCAGCTCAGGCAGTTTTAGAACGACAACGGCTGCTCGGGTAATGGTGCCTTCCTGCTCAAATCCAGCATCAATCCCTGCCACGGTAGTAATGGTCTCAAACTGGTCGGTGGTAATTACCCGATCCCGCAGACGATTTTGGATTGAGATCGCACCCGCCGCATCCCCAGGCCAGGTTTTAGGGATATCAATTTTCATTATTCTCTGAGGCAAACGGGGTATGCTTCGATAGCATCAAAAGGATCTGATATATCAGGAGACTATAAGTGCGTCGTTCAGCCAGCATGCTTGCCATTAGCCTAAAGTTATCGCTTATCAGTAGTTTACTGCTGACAGGAATAGCTCAGGCAGCTCAGGAGCCCAGATTAGAAGCAAGTATCGCCATCAATCAGTTTGAAGACGACCTTTTACCTAACCTTGAAAATGAGGTCCAAACCCTGGTGACGGGGTCAAATAATAATAATGACGCTGCTATCGATGTTGAGGCACTGCAGCGAAAGCGATTTTTACTCATCCAGGCCGCATTTGCAGCAGCGGTTGGAGTCAGTGCCATTGCGCTAGCCTATGGCGTCCGTAGCTATAGCAAATATCATCAGTGGCAGCGCATTGATTTTCTCCGTCGGGCCACACGAGAGTTTGAAAATGACCCCGGTGTTGCCCATGCACTCAGCATTTTAGATTTTGAAGAGTATCGAGACTATCCGCTGAATACCCCCCAAACACCAGAAGCAACACCCTCTACATTTAAGGTCACCAGTGAACTTGTAAGCCAAGCTTTAAGTAGTTCTAAGGCTCGAAAAAATCGTAAACAAATAATTGAGTCGACATCTAACGAAGAAAGCCAGACATCTGAGATGCAGACTTACTACGCAGAAACATCCGTACGCGATTGGTTTAACCAAATGCTAAATGGCCTAGAGCATTTTGGTTATATGGTTAATTCTGGTGTGTTTCGGGTCAAAGAGGTAGAACCCTGGTTAAATTACTGGGTCAGACTAATTGCGGATGAGACCTACCGTCGTAACTGTGATTCGAGAGTTTACGATCAGCTTTATAACTATATCTACGACCATGGTTTTGACGGTGTCAGGCAGCTGTTTGAAAAGTTTGGTTATCGCATTCTGCGCTCTCCTTATAAAAAGTCTGATTTTGAAAAACTAGAGCATGTTGACCGTTACCGCACTCAGCTTGCCCTCAGCTTGGCAAAAGCATCTCGGCTGGTATACCAAGATGTGCGTTACGTGACTGAAATCGCCACCCTATGGAAAATCGATATTCGTCACAACTTTCGTTTTTTCAATGCCCATAAGCGAGATACCCAAGCCTTTATTTTTCGCACTGATGAATGTATGGTGCTCGCCTTTCGCGGCACTCAAGAGATCCGTGATTGGACCACCAACCTGGATATGAAACTGCGTAACTTTACAATTCGGCGAGCGGGCAAAACTACCCTATCGTCCTACAAAGGTAAAGTTCATACGGGTTTCTTTCTAGGCTGGGCAGATATTGAGCGCGATGTTTTGGCACAACTTATGCGCTGGCAAAATGAGTCCCAAGAAACGGGTAAGCCCCTGAAGCCGCTACCGCCGCTGCTAATTACTGGCCACAGCTTAGGGGGAGCGTTGGCAACAATGGCAGCGGCATCACTCCATGAAAATGGCATCAATGTTGCTGGTTTGTACACATTTGGACAACCCCGGGTGGGTGATCTCACCTTTAGCCGACAACTTGATAAAAATCTTGCCGGTAAGGTTTTTCGGTTTGTAAATAACAATGATGTTGTTCCCCACGTGCCGCCGCCGTTCTCTTTTCAAAATCCAATGCGGTTTTATGGTCACCTGGGTACGCTTAAGTACTTCAATTCCAAGGGGCGGCTAATGTCGAACTATCAAGCATTTAGCCGTGCTGTAGATGGGTTCGTCGGGTTGATAAAGAGTTTGTTTGAAGCAGGGTTTGATCTAATCTCTGATCACAATATGTCTTACTACATTAGCCACCTAGACGAGGCTATGGAAGCGGAATATAAGGATAAAAAAGCCACCCACCTGGAAGAAGATATAATGAATCGAGTTGGCGTGGTGACTAAAGCACAACGAGTACAGAAGAAATAGCAACTGTCCTAATAACATCTACCAAAACTGACGAAAGTCTTCGTCGGTGGTGCTGAGCTGGGTCCAGGTGACGCCCTGCTGTTGGAACTTTTTGACTAATTTTGCACAGGCGGGGCGTTCGGTGGCGTAGTGGCCGGCGTCGATGAGGATGAGGTTGCGATCGCGACTTTCCTGAAACTGATGAAACTTACAATCAGAGGTCAGGTAGGCCTGGGCTCCCGTCTTCGCCACCGCTGCCATAAAACTAGCCCCTGATCCTCCCAAGACCGCCACCCGGTCAATGATCGTTTGTAAATCTGCCGTCGGCGAATGAATCAAATTTGGTGGATTTAGCTGGGTCTGAACAAGCGCCAACAGGTCATCCAGCGATTGAGGGCTGGGTAAATTCCCCACCCGACCGTAGCCTAAGCCATCTTGAGTTGGTACCACCGGCACCGAGTCTTTTAACCCCAAAAGCTGAGCCAACACATCAGCGGTGCCATCGGCCACCTGGTCAAAATTAGTATGGGCACTGTATACCCCAATGCCGTGGGTGATACCCAAACGCACCATCTCCCCGACGGGATCACCAGCTGCCACAGACTTGAGTGGACTAAAAATTAAAGGATGATGCGCAAAAATCAGGTTCACCGGGGCACCCTCCTCTTTAAGCCGGATCGCCTCGGTCATGACCGCCAGTGTTGGTGTCAAACACACCAATACCCCCGCCGGTTGCGACAGGATGCCAGGTTCAATCTGCCAGCCGCAGTTATCCCAGGACTCCTGCCATGTAGGCGGAGCCCACGCCTCAACCCAGTTAATTAGTGCATCAACGTTCATGGTGACTCCCTCCTCCCAAAGCGACTCAAAACCCGTTGTCGACGCTGAGAAAACAGCCCTTGAAGCTGCCAGCCAGCCGACGGAAGATGTGCAGGAACCCACAAGCTCCCCAGCAGAGTCTCAGACATTTAGTTTAGGGCAATCCTGGCTTTATTCAGCCGGTGCTTTACTTGCCATCTATGGCCTATTTGCCTCCATAGATCTGCTCAACATTGGGTTTCAGTCCATTCTCGGTCCCCAGGCAGAAGGGCTACTGACCCTAGCTTCTAATCCCTGGCTGGGTCTGCTGTTGGGCATTTTAGCCACGGCGCTGGTGCAGTCATCTAGCATTGTTACGGCCCTGCTCGTTGCCCTGGTGGCGGCTGGACTTCCCATTGCCACTGCCATTCCCATGGTGATGGGCGCTAATTTGGGGACTACCATTACCAATACCCTGGTTAGCCTAGGTTACATGGGCAATGACGATGACTTTGAACGGGGATTTGCCGCCGCCACTATCCATGACTGTTTTAACCTGATAGCCCTATTCCTATTTTTTCCCCTAGAGCTGCTGCTGCACCCGCTACAGAAATTGAGCCAGTGGCTTGTGGCCCAAAGCGCTGCCATTTCCTTCGCTCCAGTTAACGCTCTAGTTAATTTTGTATCCCCCGTCGATTGGCTGACTCAGCCCACGCGCAGGCTCATTATCTATGGCGTAAACAGTTTGACTGGCCCCTGGGATTCGTTATTGTTGTTTGGCACCAGTGTGGGCGGGTTAATGATTTCTGTTACTGCCCTAGGCTGGCTGCTCAAGCGCTGGTTAGACACCCCAGCAAAAGAGGCTATTTACTGGGTAACTGGCCACGGCTCAAGCCTAGGAGGTCTGGCCACCGGTGCTGGGGTCACCGCCCTTTTACAATCCTCCTCCATGACCACTAGCCTGATGGTCCCCTTAGCCGGGGCTGGCCTGGTCACACTGACAGATATCTATCCCTTTGTACTGGGGGCTAATGTTGGAACCTGCATTACGGCCCTGATCGCTACCCTAGCTGTCAAGAGTCCGGTCGCGCTCCAGCTGGCGCTGGTGCACTTAAGCTATAACCTGCTGGCCGTAACAATCATCTACGGAATTCCGCCATTACGGGCGGTGCCCCTGACCATGGCACAACGCATAGCAGCAACCGCCCGACGGTATCGCATCGTAGCGGTTGCCTATGTGATTGGGCTATTCTTCATGGTGCCATTTCTGGCACTGTGGCTGTCCTTTAGGCTATTTGCCTAAGGCTGTCTGCTTAGGGCAGGTGCCGTTGCGATCGCACTCTACAGTTCCTCTTCCCAACTTTCTACGGCCAATAGGGCGCTAATCGGGTCTTGCATCGAAAATTCAAACTCTTCAAGTTCGTGCTTCCAGTGCTCCCAGTTGTCTCTAAAGAGAAACGCTATTTTCCAGAGCTTATCGGTGGGTTTAATGACGTCAGATTCTACTAGGGATTGCACTTGGCGCTGAAACTTAGCCATTGGATGTAACACCAATGGAACAGCTGTCGTGGATTTAGCCATAAATGAAAGGATTTAGTTTTGTGAAAAAACTTTGTTGAACATCAAAAATTCAGGGCCCTCAGATCTTCAAATCAGAGGCGCAAACGCTAACTTTCCCAGCGTTGAATTTCACAAGGATAAAACATACCACATGAATATACTTTCAACATAACTCTTTAGATTTTAAAGAGAGTGGGTGCTGGTGCCCCGTGCTTTAACATGTGATGTCCCGATAACTCTACAGGTTCATGGGGCGTTTTTACCGAAGGAGCGTTTTTACCGAAGGAGCATCTTTACCGAAGTTGACTCACCTATTGCCAACGCCATAGTGGCTGTCTAAGCTAATATGCGGCATGTAAACCCGAACAGTTCCCATGGCTGAGTCTGAAAACATATACCTTCCCAAAACGGACGAGTCTGACGACCTTAAGCGCATTCGCCATACGTTTTCCCACGTCATGGCAATGGCCGTACAGCGTCTATTTCCCAAGGCTCAGGTCACCATTGGCCCTTGGACCGAGTATGGGTTTTACTACGACTTTGACAACCCCGATCCCTTCTCCGACAAAGATCTAAAAACGATCAAAAAGGAGATGATCAAAATCATTAAAAAGGACTATCCTATCGAGCGAGAAGAAGTATCCCGTGCTGATGCCAAGCAACGGATTGAGGCCCTAGAGGAACCCTACAAGCTCGAAATTTTAGACGGTATTGAAGAGCCCATTACCCTCTATCACATCGGTGATCAGTGGTGGGATCTGTGTGCCGGTCCCCATGTTGAAAGCACTCGCAAACTCCATCCCAAAGCCTTTGATCTAGAAAGCGTTGCTGGAGCCTACTGGCGCGGTGACGAAACTAAAGCTCAGCTCCAGCGCATTTACGGCACCGCCTGGGAAACCCCTGAGCAGCTGCAAGAATACAAACGCCGTCGCGAAGAAGCCAAAAAGCGGGATCATCGTAAGCTGGGCAAAGAGCTGGGCCTGTTTCTATTTTCCGAGGATGTCGGGCCAGGACTACCGTTATGGACGCCTAAAGGCACGCTGCTACGGTCTACTTTGGAAGATTTTCTTAAGCAGGAGCAGGTTAAGCGGGGGTACTTACCGGTTGTTACCCCCCACATTGCCAAGGTAGACCTATTCAAAACGTCGGGCCACTGGCAAAAGTATAGCGAAGACATGTTTCCGATGATGGCGGAAACAGAAGCGGATAAAACGAATGAAATGGGTTTTGTCATGAAGCCTATGAATTGCCCCTTCCACATTCAGATTTATAAAGACGAACTGCGCTCCTACAAAGAGCTACCCATGCGTCTAGCTGAATTTGGTACGGTCTATCGCTACGAGCAGTCCGGTGAGCTAGGTGGTTTGACCCGCGTACGTGGCTTTACTGTCGACGATGCCCATCTGTTTGTCACCCCCGACCAGCTTGATGACGAATTCCTAAAGGTCGTTGACCTGATTTTGGCTGTCTTTAAGAGCCTGCAGCTCGATAACTTTAAAGCGCGTCTCAGCTTCCGTGATCCGGATTCTGACAAATATATTGGCTCCGATGACGTCTGGGAAAAATCCCAAAATGCCATCCGTCGTGCGGTGGAAACATTGGGGATGGAGCACTTTGAAGGCATTGGTGAAGCCGCCTTCTATGGCCCTAAACTCGACTTTATTTTTACCGATGCCTTAGGTCGTGAGTGGCAGCTGGGTACCACACAGGTCGACTACAACCTACCCGAGCGATTCAATCTGGAATATGTCGCCGCCGATGGCACCCGCCAGCGTCCGGTGATGATCCACCGTGCTCCCTTTGGTTCACTAGAGCGTCTAATCGGCATTCTGATCGAAGAATATGCGGGTCTCTTCCCCCTGTGGCTAGCCCCCGAGCAGGTACGATTAATGCCCGTGACTGCCGAGCAGTTACCCTTTGCAGCACAAGTCGCTGAGCAAATGCAGCAGCTGGGTGTACGTGTCGTGGTTGACCGCAGCGGTGAGCGTTTAGGCAAGATGGTACGCAATTCTGAGAAGGCAAAAATCCCGGTAATGGCCGTGATTGGTGCTAAGGAAGTTGACGATAACAGCCTGAGCATTCGCACCCGGCAGGAAGGGGACTTGGGTGCGATCGCAGTTCCTGACGTTATCACTCGAGTCAAAGCGGCCCTAGATAGCCACGGGTACTTCTAATCTGAAATACTAATTGGTTGAACCCCAATTTTTACAACACCTCAAGGGGCACCCTCCTGGGAGAGCCTCCACGAGTGTTGTAACTTTCCCATGGCTTTTGAAGCCCTGACACCTGACCTTGCCGTATCCAACTTTATTGCGATTACTCAGGATAAGTGTCTGTTAGGAGCGGAAGCTTAGGCGTTAGAAATCGCAACCCCTCGGCTCAAGACACGTCCCCTTCTAACAAATCACGCTTAATACTTTAGACACGCTAGACAACCTCAAAATGCCCAACACTGCCCAAGTCACAGTCCCCGCAACCACCGCCAATATCGGCCCCGGCTTTGACTGCCTTGGTGCAGCCTTCACCCTCTATAACCACTTCAAATTCACCCCCACCGACCAGCCACTGACCATCACCATCAGCGGCAGCGAGGCCAACCGCCTCAGCACTGGTCCAGACAATCTTGTCTACACAGCCTTTGTCGCCCTATACCAGCATCTCAATAAGCCCATCCCCAATATCCACATTGATATTGACCTCCACGTTCCCCTATCTCGCGGTCTTGGCAGCTCATCCACTGCCATTGTCGGTGGCTTGGTCGGTGCCAACCTCCTGGCTGGCAGTCCCCTGAGCCAAACCCAACTCGCCACCCTCGCCACCGACCTAGAAGGTCACCCAGATAATGTCGTTCCCGCCCTTCTCGGTGGCTGTCAGCTTTCCGTCTATCAAAAAGGCGATGCCCTCACCCTCTGTGAAATTCCCTGGCACGATGCCATCATCCCCATTGTTGCCATCCCAGATTTTGAACTGGCCACCAGCGAAGCCCGCCGCGTTTTGCCCAACAGCTACAGCCGCAGCGACGCCATTTTTAACACAGCCCATCTGGGCTTACTCACCCAAGCCCTGGCAACGGGCAATGGAGACTGGCTGCAACGGGCGCTTTGCGATCGCATCCACCAGCCCTATCGCAAAACCCTCATCTCCAACTATGACGACATTCACACCGAAGCACTTGCCGCTGGAGCTTGGGGCCTAGTCATCAGCGGTGCCGGTCCCACCCTCCTGGCTCTGGCCAGTCCAGAAACGGCCCCCACCGTGTGTCAAACCCTCGGTAAACCCTGGCGATTGGCCGACATACCTTACACCGTCCATCAATTAGCCATTGATTTTAAGGGCACCCAAGCCCAACTCATCAGCTAAGGCCGTTGCCCCAGAAGCGTTTACACAGAAATACCTGACCAATTTTTATTCTTTAGAATTTTTATAAACATAGGTTTACATAAGTGTGATTGGGGACATTCATAGCAATCGTTTATGTGTAATAAATTCTTAGCTTGCCGAAAGCTTTACACATCAAGGAAGTTAAGAAAAGCAAATGGTTTTCATGGAAAATGACCTTATCAAAAGTTAACTAAATTACATATACTGTGACTGGGCGTAATTCAATAGGTATTTTTCCTCATTGCCGTCCGGTTAGTTAGCCTAGTGTTTTTTTAGCGCAATGCGTTCCTGAATTCCTCCGACCTCTTCGACTAAGGCCGCCGCGAAAACAGTAGTCCTCTTGTAGGGTCCCTTACAGGGTGTGTTGCAGAGAGTAAGCCTTTCCGCTTCAAACTAGACCAACTGCCCCTCGGCAAAACGCGCCTCTGATAATGAGTTGTACGCATGAGTTGGCATGATTGTTGAACACTTTCCGTGGTTGACAGCGCTAGTTATATTTCCCCTTCTAGCGGCTATCCCCATTCCTTTAATGCCAGACATTGAAGGCAAGACTATTCGCTGGTATACCCTTGGCGCTTGCTTAGCCGAACTTGGTCTCATTCTTTATACATTTGCTACCTATTACGATCTCAATCAAGCCGGTCTGCAGCTAGTTGATAACTATGCTTGGGTCCCCCAAATTGGTCTCAACTGGTCCCTTGCGGCTGATGGCCTGTCCATGCCCCTGGTGATTTTGAGCGGTCTGGTAACCACACTGGCTGTGGTCGCTTCCTGGAATATCACCATGAAGCCCCGGCTCTATTTTTCGCTGATCCTGCTGATGTTCAGCGCCCAGGTCGGTGTCTTCCTGGCCCAAGACATGTTGATGTTCTTCATCATGTGGGAGCTGGAACTAGTACCGGTTTATCTGCTGATTTCCATCTGGGGTGGTCAGAAGCGACTCTACGCAGCAACTAAATTTATTCTTTACACGGCAATTGGTTCCATCTTCATTCTGGTGGCAGCCCTGGCCATGGCGTTCTACGGCGATAACGTCACCTTTAACTTCAGTGAGCTGGCGGCTAAGGAGTATTCCTTACCTATGCAACTGTTGGCCTACACCGGTTTCTTGATTGCCTTTGGTGTCAAATTGCCGGTATTTCCATTTCATACTTGGTTGCCCGATGCCCACAGTGAGGCTCCAGCGCCAGTGTCCATGATTTTGGCCGGTGTCCTACTGAAGATGGCGGGCTATGGCCTCATCCGAATGAACATTGAGATGCTGCCCGATGCCCATGTTTACTTCGCACCTATTCTGGCGATTTTGGGTGTTATCAACATTGTGTATGCGTCCCTTGCGGCCTTTGGTCAAGACAACCTCAAGCGCCGCATGGCCTACTCATCTGTTGCCCACATGGGATTTGTACTGCTAGGTTTAGCCGCCTTCACTACCCTGGGTCTGAGCGGTGCTCTATTGCAGATGATTTCCCACGGTCTGATTGCAGCAGTGTTGTTCTTCTTGTCGGGTGTTGCCTATGAGCGCACCCACACCCTAGCCATGAACAAAATGGGTGGCATGGGTAAAGCGATGCCCGTAGCCTTTGGGTTGTTTACCGCTGGTTCCATGGCGTCCCTGGCACTCCCCGGCATGAGTGGCTTTGTTGCTGAACTGGCTGTGTTCCTTGGCTTTGCTACCAGTGATGCCTACAGCACCTTCTTTAAGGCAAGCATTGTGATTTTGGCAGCCATCGGTGTGATTTTGTCTCCGATTTATCTGCTGTCGATGCTACGTCGCATCTTCTTCGGTAATGCTGGTGAACTCGAGATTCCCGACAACACGTCCTGGGATATTAAGCCCCGCGAAGCGTTTGTGGCGATTGCTCTGCTAGTGCCCATCATCGGTATTGGTCTCTATCCTAAGCTGGCGACCCAAACCTACGATGTGAAAAGTACTGAGTTGGCTAACCGGGTTCAGAATATTCGCCTAGCCCAAGATGCCGACCACGGTCCTTTCTATGCCCAGGTATTAACGGCTCCTGAACTGCTGGCCAGTCGACTATCTACCGATAGCATTCGCTAGGTCCTGATGCTCGGCTGCATACGCTCAGCCGAGCGCGCCCCACATAGCTGTTGTTATTTAAGGTTTTTAGATAATGATGTTGTTAACCATGGGCGCAAAACTGTATTAACTTCTTTATCCCTTGGCCAGGGTTAATGGAGTCTTCCAATTCCCGTTAAAGTCGCTGATGTCCTCCTTTGGGCACCAGCGACTTTTTAGTTTTGGGGAATAGCCAACGATATGTCCCCCCCTGGGGCATTGAATCAACTAGAGGGAAGGCGATTTACTTATTGAGGAAAATTCTAACGTTTAGCTATGGTCGCCCTGTTTGGGGAGTCTCCAGTCAGATCATTAGTCTGGTGTAACGATGTCAGACCTAAGGGTTTTAGGGGCCGAGACTGTTTTGTCGTTCTACTTAATGGTCTGGGGCTCATGCTGTTATGCAGCCAGCCTGGGTGGAGCCATGGTGCGATCGCAACCGTTACCCAAAACTTCTCCGTTGAAGCCAACTATTCATCGGGGGAGCCCATGGCCCTGGCCCAGGTCGCTGTCTACAGCCCTGAGAATCCAGATCAGCCTTGGGCCACCGGACAAACCAATCAGGAGGGAGAGTTTGAGTTTAGTCCTGATAGTGCTGGGAATTGGGATGTGGTGATTCGACAGGCGGGACACGGTACTTCCGTAAGCGTGCCCGTGGGTATGGCCCAGGCCCAGGCTGGGACAGCGTCGGAATCGAGCAGCCCCCTACAACGTTGGGCCAGTGCTGGAGCCGCCCTTTGGGGATTGGTGGGTACAGCCTTATTTTTTTCGCGAGGTAAACAGTCTTAGTGCATATTCCAGATGGTTTTGTCTCCCCTCAACTCTGCATTGTTGGGTATGGTCTCAGCGGGTTAGTGACCTGGCATTGTTTACGACAAGTAAAGCGACAGCCCGATCCAACGGCTCAGATGCCCAAGGCGGCTCTGTTGGCCGCGGCCTTTTTTGTGGCTTCATCTATCCAGATTCCCCTACCACCCATGAGTTTGCATCTGGTGCTCAATGGTCTTTTAGGGGCGGTGTTGGGCTATTACGCCTTTCTGGCAATTTTGATTGGTCTGTTTTTCCAGGCCCTATTTTTAGGGCACGGTGGTCTTTCCACCCTTGGGGTTAATGCCATCATTATTGGTGTACCGGCCCTGGTGGGGTACGGTGTCTTCCAACTACGACGCTGGTTACCTCGCTCCCTGACCCCGGCGATGCGCTATGGGATCAGTGGTTTCTTAGCCGGGGCCACCGGTATGACCTTAGCCGTTACTATCTTTATCAGTCTGTTAATCTTTGCCGTCCCCGTCGGTTTTGATGCGGCCACTGAGCGAACGGCATTGCTCACCCTGGGCATTGCCCACGGGCCACTGATAATTATCGAAGGTCTATTTACGGCGCTGCTGGTGACGTTTTTGCAACGGACCAAGCCAGACCTGTTAACGGGACTCGCCCCTGTCCCGGCTCAGCCTAGCCAACAACGCCACGGTCAACCGGTGAACTCGTCGGGAGAACAGCTATGCGACTGACCCTAGATACCTATGCCGGTCTGCAGTCTCCGCTGCATCGCTGGATGCCGCGGGCCAAACTGGTGGGCCTGGGGCTGCTCATCCTGGGATTTGCCAGTGTGCAAACCTTACAGCTGGTGCCGCTGTGTTTGCTCGTTACCCTCGTTCTCTATGGTTTGTCGGGGCTACCTTGGGCATTTTTGAGATCGCGTCTTCGCTATCCTGGCTTATTTCTTTTGGGTATGGTCATTGCCCTGCCGTTGCTGTCTGGCAGCACCCTACTGTGGCAATGGGGGCCTATTGCCATTCGCCAGGAAGGTCTGTTGGCCATGGGGCTAATTGCCGGTCGGTTTCTCTCCATCGTTACCCTGGGCATGTTGTTACTGGGGACCACGCCGCTGCTGACGCTGATCGATGCCCTGGTTTCCTTGGGACTACCGCCGCTGTTAGCGGAAATGGCCCTGCTGTCCTATCGCTACCTATTTGATATGGCCGACCAGTTGGATCTTTTACGCCAGGCCATGCGTTTACGGGGGTTTCAACCCAAGGGCAACCGCCAAAGCTGGCAACAGCTAGCGGCCGTCATGGGTACCCTCTTGGTGCGCAGTTATGAACAGTCAGAACGGGTCTATAAGGCGATGCGAATGCGGGGGTATGGCAACAGTCGCCGACCGTCGTCCAAGATTAGGGGATGGGGACAACCGGCGGATCTCGCAGCGACTGGATTATGCGCTAGTATTTCCCTGCTCCTGATCGGTATACAGCTATGGTTTGCGGTACCTGGATCTTAACTTTGGTTAAATGTTGAATTTAAACTTATTTTTTGCCGTTGCTACTTGAGAGGATGAACCAATCGGTTAGATGTGCCCTATGGCAACACCTTGCAGATAAAATTATCCCAAGGATCAGCAACGCCAATTTTTTATCTCGCCGTTAATCCCAAAACTCCAGATTTCAAAGTTCATATCCTATTTCTGAAAACTTACTTAAATCTTTTCTACACACGGTTCTCTATTGCTCTTTTGAGTAGTGTCTATGACATCTCTACTGCCCAAGAAAACAATGGCTGCCGCCCCCTGCGTTACTGTCGCAGCCATTGCCATCGATCATCTCTGTTTTTCCTATCCCGATCGGCTACAGGTGCTTGATAATGTCTCTTTACACATTGCACCTGGTGAGCGCGTGGGTATTATTGGCCACAATGGCTGTGGCAAAACAACATTGTTTATGACCCTTTGTGGAGCCCTTTCCCCCACCGCGGGCACCGTTCGCCTGATGGATAAGCCGGTGGTAGCCGGTGGGTTTAATCCCCAAATTGGCCTGTTATTTCAAAATCCTAATAACCAACTCTTTTCTGCGTCGGTGAGAGAGGATATTCGCTTTGGCCCTGCCAATATGGACCTGTTACCCCATCAGGTGGATGAGCGGGTTGAAATGGCCATTAATACTACAGGGTTGCAGACCCTGGCGGAGCGTCCGCCCCATCACCTATCTGGTGGTGAAAAGCAAATGGTGGCTATTGCTGGGCTACTGGCCATGACGCCCCAGATCGTACTTTATGATGAACCCACCGCCAGCCTTGATATCCGCAGCCGACGGCGGCTGATCACCTTTATGCAAGGGTTGGAGCAAACCATGGTGATTGCCTCCCATGATTTGGAATTTTTGTTAGAGGTTTGCGATCGCACCCTAGTCATGTATCAAGGCAAGATTGTTGCCGATGGCCATCCCCGAGAGATTATGAGCAATGACACCCTGATGGAGACCTATGATCTAGAAAAACCCCACTCCCTAATTCCCCACACCATCAACCATCACAAATAACAGAAGTATGAGCTTTGGATTAATCGCTGTTTGATTAACTCAATCATCCAATCAAGGCAATGGGTCCCCAACGTGCCGCTGCTGATGGCAGGGATGCACCGGGCGATTAAAAAGGCCATTAATCTGAATGCTTTGCTTGCCCATCATGTTCATTTTCGGCGGCAAACGATTCTTCAAAAAATGCAGCTGTTTTCTCTAATTCTGTGCCACCCTTAAGGCGATAGAACGCCAATGCACGAACCAGTGCTTCATCACGTTGGATGACCCGGATAGCCCGTGATGCTCCTTTCTCCCCTTTGTACGGATTATCAATCCAAAGAGCATCACTCAGCCCTAACGCAGCCACCAACGGTGTGGCAGCCTCTGTTTTCAATCGATGCACCACCGCAGCTGGCAGATCTGCCAATGCCTCTGTCTCTGTTAGCTGCTGAGCACGGGTGAGTAATGTTTGAAGTCTTGCTGTATCTACGCCCATCAACCCAAGTCCTTTTCTTCAAAACTTTACACGTTGCCTGAAACCATCTTATGACTCCGTAACGTCACGTAATTAGTACGTATGAGTTCTATCGCTTCACAACGTTCGCCATGGTATTTTCAAAAACTTACTCAGAGCAACACTATACGTCGGCAGTGACCGCGGCTGTTGCGGAGCTTTTACAAAGTTACCGTGGCTATCAGATAGATGTGATGCGTATGCTGCCCACCCATGAACGTAATACTCGTGGGTATGAGCTATGGATTACGGCCTGGGATCAAAACGAAGATAGATATGAGTTTATCTACGAGTTGCACATTGGTGTGGTCAAGGGTGAGCTGATCGTGCTGTCCTGGATGCCGCTGTAAAGACAAAATAAAACCCCTGGGGCTGACGGACCTCAGGGGTTAATGGAAATTACTAAACTAGCGCGGTAAGAGCAATTGCCGATTTGGAGGAATATATCGATCTGGCTGAACAACGCTTGATCCAAAACATCAAGGATGAGCCCAATCGAGAATCAACAATGCCCAATCAAAATACAGCCGGATATACCCGACGTATATAAGTAGAGCGACAGTAGGTCTACGCTTTACGGGAGTAGTACTCAACAACCAGCAGCTCGTTGATGTTGAGGGCTATCCATTCACGTTCGATGACGCTGTTCACCTTGGCTTCGAGCTTGGCTTTGTCAAACTCTAGGTGGGTGGGGATATTGGCCAAACCAGGAAATTCCAAGTTGGCTTCTACCAGCTTCTTCGAGACGTCTTTGGGACGAACGCCGATGACATCACCGGGGCGGCACTGGTAGCTAGGAATGCTAACAACGCGACCGTTGACGGTAATGTGACCGTGGTTAACGACCTGGCGAGCAGCGGGGATCGTTGGCCCCATGCCCAGTCGAAAAATGGTGTTATCCAAGCGCATTTCTAGCTGCTGCAGGATTACCTGCCCAGTAGAACCACTGGCACGACGTGCTTTTTTCACATAGCGCAGTAGCTGACGCTCGGTGACGCCATAATTGTAGCGAAGCTTTTGCTTCTCTTCTAGACGAATGCAATATTCAGATTTTTTCTTCCGCGCCTGGCCATGCTGACCAGGTGGGTAAGCCTTACGGGCAACTTTCCGGGTTAAGCCGGGCAGTTCACCCAAGCGGCGAGTGATGCGAAGGCGAGGACCTCTATATCGCGCCATGTAGCGTTTAGCTCCTTTATAGGAATATTCCAGTCCCCAATTATAGAGGATGGGGTGACCAAGTGCCACAGGATAAAAACTCAAGCATCCTTATGGATGTATCAGAAATGCGTCAGAAATACGTCTGCCCTTGCAAGGGTTCTCAGGCTACAGATTATTACGTTCTAGTAGCCAATCCGGAGAATACATCGATGCTGTTGGAGATCACGTACGTAGAATCAGCGTGAGCATTCAGGAGAACACTCGATGTATGTAGTTACAAATCGAATCTTACAGCCATCAGCTGTGCCAGAGGAACGCTTTGGGTCCACATTTAATCGCATGGGTCCCAATGAGCTGCGGTTGGCAGAGGCACAAAAAATTGATGGTCGCTGGCACGTCGAAATTTTAGACGATCGCACTACATACAACGGAGAACAAATGTGGGCCAGTGAGGCTGCATTTCTCAAAGCCCAGCGGCGGATGTGTAAAAATCAGACCAATTCGCTGTTTTTTGTCCATGGATTTAATACAGACTTTGGCGATGCACTAGAGAGTGCCTATCGTATCGAACAGCTTTACAACCTTGAGGTTACTCTGTTTACTTGGCCATCCAATGGGGGTGGGGCGATTGAAGGTCTGTCCAGCTACCAGGATGATAAGCGCGATGCGGTCTTATCCATTGGGGCTCTGGACCGCTGCTTTGAGAAATTAGCAAGCTACTTTATAAAATATGCAGATGTAGCGTGTAAGCGAAAATTTAACCTCGCTATGCACAGTATGGGTAATTATCTTTTTAAGAACTTACTAAAGTCCTCGATTTACCAAGGAGAGACCCTATTATTTGACAATATTGTCATGCTGGCTGCTGACGTCAACAATCAAGGCCATGCAGAGTGGGTAGACCGGGTCCGGTTTCGTAATCGGTTGTTCATTACCATCAATGAAGATGACGGAGCCCTATTGGCGTCTAAAACCCTAGCAGGTGAAGAACAGAAAGCCCGTTTGGGCCATTGGTCAAAGAATTTGACAGCGCGTAATGCCACCTACCTGGACTTTACCGATGCAGCACATGTTGTTGCCCATCACAACTATTTCTCGGACAATAGTGCTTTGCAAAATGAAAGAATTAAAGAGATTTTTCAACGTGCATTTAGTGGAGAGAAAGCGGAACGAGGATTATCGTTTGATGCCGGGACGGGAGCCTATCGGATACTGTAGCTGTGGCTGACTTACCCAAGTTCTGGGCGGTAAGCTATTACTGCGCGGTCATGCCACCATCGGCAGCAATGACAGAACCGGTTAGAAACGAGGCCTCGTCGGACGCCAGGAATAGAGCTAAATGGGCGATTTCTCGGGGCTCGCCAGGGCGACCGATGGGCTGGAACGAATCGATGGACCCATAGAGTTTATCGATTCCGCCCAGCAGGTCGGCATGGGCGTAGTTGATGGGGGTATCGACCCAGCCGGGACAAATGCAGTTGCAGCGAATGCCTTGTTTGGCATAGTCGAGGGCGATGCCACGGGTGAGCATGACAATCGCTCCTTTTGAGGCGGAGTAAACCGTCAGATAGGGTTCGGAGACCAGACCATTAACGCTGGAAATGTTGACAATTGCGCCTTTGCCCTGGCGGAGCATGTGGGGAATGGCGGCCCGGCTGGCGTACATGGT
>ERZ1740065.884-NODE-884-length-17111-cov-9.574695_pt1 | contig 17111 bp, 16 predicted proteins | sample MGYA00581738_ERZ1740065 | MGnify/ENA primary metagenome ERZ1740065 (study PRJEB43018, sample SAMN04849749) | marine metagenome | isolation source: floating plastic debris | place: Pacific Ocean | collected 2008-09-01 | study: EMG produced TPA metagenomics assembly...
CTTAGTACTCTCTGTCGGGGCGACTTTTCCAGGCACTCGCGCTAATGACTCTGAAAATCCCGTCGAACGCGTTCAGGCTCGCCTCGGCGACCCCACTGTGCGATCGCCAGAAATTGCCGTGTTCTTAGATGAAGATCGAGAAACGATATTTGAATCGAACACGTCTCCTTTAATCAATCCCGAAGAGGAGCAAGCCTATCGTTTTCAGCATGTGACCCTAGGTGCAACCGGTGGTGACGGGACTTTTGAAAATCCTTTTGGCACCGTTCAAGAAGGTTTGAATGCGGCGGTCGGTGATGGTAATGATGTCGTATATGTCGATGGCAGTAATGCGATCGATATTCCGGCTTTTACCATTCCTGACCGCGTTCGCGTTATCTCACAAGGGCCTGCTCAGACCCTCGCTGGTTTGCCGTTCCCCGGTTTTGAGACGGGGGCAGTCCGGTTGCCGTTCTCACCAACCACTAATTTCGCCGAGGGCATTGTCGTTGGACTGCCCCTGTCGGGCGATGGCAGTTTTCCTAACATTACTGACGGCGTGACGTTAGGCAATCGGACAGTGTTGGCAGGTTTTCGCATTGATAATGCGGCTGGCGATGCGATCGTCGGTAGCAACATTCGCAACACCGAACTGCGCAACAATACCATTACTAACCCTGGTGGCCGCGGCATTGCCTTCAATAATGTGGGCGGCAGTGTGGTGACTTTCGACAACATCATTCGCAATTCAGCCGGATCTGGCATTTTTGTCGAGAACACCACCTCGACACAGAGGCTCGATCTATCGATTATTGGCTACGAAGTGGCCGGTAGTGGCAATATCGGTATGGAGTTCGTGAACTTGCCAACTGGCGGGGCGCTCGGTGCCCCCAGCCAGATCATCTCCGTGCAGCCGAGCGATGCTAGCTTAAACACCAGCCAGGGCAACAGTGGCGGTGAGATACCGGCCAATGCCATTACCAATAGTACGAACCAAGGCATCGTGTTGCGATCGGACGGCACGGCTCGCAACGACGCTTCCACTCAAGAGTTTTCTTTTGATGCCGGTTTGATTAGCGGTAACGGCAGTAGCGGTGTCCTGGCCTCCTCTAATCTGAATGGCGGTTCTCAAGAGATCTCGGTGACCAACAGCACAATTAGCAATAACACTGGGGCTGGGGTCGAAATCGTGAACGGTGGTGCAGTCATTGCTGAAACCGCCTCTGGCCAAGAACTTTTCCTCCGCAATAATGAAATCCTCGATAACGGCGGATCGGGCGTTGATGTTACCCTAAACGCTTTAGGCGCTCAGGAAATCACGGTGAATGACAACCGGATTTTGAGAAATGGGGGCGACGGTATTCGATCCGTTGCTAATGCGGGTTTGCAAGAGTTTCCAATTTTAGAAGATGGCAGTGCCGGTCTTACTAGCAACATCATCACAGGGAATGCGGAGCAAGCGATCGATGTAGAAGCCAATGGCGATGCCGTGATTGCCGTTCTCAACGTCCGTAACAATACCCTTGAGAACAATAGTGGCGGGGCCAATGTTGTCGATATCGACGTAGCGGCGACCTCGACCAACAACAGCGTCTGTACGGTTATTTTGAATAATACTGTACCGACTGGAATTAGACTGACAACTTTCAGCAATAGTCCCACGAATCAAGCGCTATACCTAGTGCAAAACTTGAATACAGTGTCATTTGAGAACAATGGTGCTTTGGTGCAGCTTATCAACGGCAATACTGGTTTACCCGATACAGCAGCATTTAGTAACGAAACAAACTTTTGCGTTCCCTAGACAGACTATCTGCACTGCGAGCGAGTCGAGTCTGGCGCTAATCACCTAGACGGCTAATGACAGAAATCAGTATTCAGAGCCTGTTTATATAACGTCACCGCTGGAGTAACCGTACTTCGTTGTAGCGTTCTTTAAGCGTCTCAGAGCTACTGGCTTGAGTATTGACTAGAAATTCACAGCTAAAGGAAGTAAAGATGAGCAATCCTTAGATCACTCATCTTTTTTCAGATTAATGTTCGCTAGGAAGCAATAAAATCGGCCTGTAAACCCCTTCCATCTCTCCGTATTCCACCCATATTGTGATTTCCTCTAATGGAAAATCAGTGAATGGAATTTCTTTCTGAAAGACTCCTTTGTCATTGCCGTCTTCACATTCCAGGGTGGCACCCCACTCCTCATCGACCTGCAAATTCCAGACTTGAAAGGGCTCTCTGTGAATCTTCGTCTCAGTTTGAACCGATATAATCTCCGTCAATAGCCAGTAACAGTCGGCGTTGTCGGCTAAGTATCTGACGCCATCAGTGTAATAGGCCAGGGTAAGCTGACCAAAACGGTAGCGATACCACGTTTCTGTACCTGTAAATTGGGCAAGACTCGCTTGCAATTCTTCAGGGCTAAGCAAGGCAAAAAGCCTCCTACGAAAGTGCCCGCGTAGGATTAAAATTTCAGATTTGTAGTCAATAAATATTGTCTGCAATCGTGCCTTAAAAGCTTCAAAAGTGACATATTTGCTGGCTGCTATCTATCGATAGCAAAGATTGCAGCGTGTAGGTTTCTCTAAAACATCAGCAATGCGGCGTGAACTTTGCAGAAATACCTTGATTCATCCCCCAAACCCCGTAGCATTGGCAGCATGATTGGGGAACTTAGCATCAATGACCTTTCTGCCTTACTAATGGTGCTGTTCACCTGCGTCATTACAATCGCTAACCTTCTGCTGTGGTTAGCAACCCGTCGTACCATCCAACTACAAGTCACCAGTAGCTACAGCTTGAATCATCAATCGATTGTCAATGGGCACCGCGATCTCTTTCTCGGTCTCTTGCAGCAGCCCAAAATCCTTCAGAAGTTTGCTGTCGCCAATCATCTCAATCCAGAGCGGTGGGAGATGCAGATCATTTCTGCCTTTTTCGTCAACCATGTCTTTATCCACTACCTGAATTTCAGTAATGGGACGCTCGATAAAGCTTACTTAGAAGGATTCAAGCGAGATGCTAAAGAACTCTTTGCACTACCGACCGTTCAGACCCATTGGCAAGACGCACGCCTGGCGTACTCCGTCGCTTTTCAAAAGTTTGTTGAGGAAGAGTTAATGCCTGCACCCGTAGAGTCAGAGATTAGTCTGACTCCTCCTGCTGTAAAAGCTTGAGGGCTGCTGGTTTAGGAGACCCATCGCCATTGAGGTAGTTGTATAGCGTGGCACGAGTAATGCCTAATTTTTCAGCAATTTGGGTTGCACTGGTATTGGTATCGGTCATCTCTAACATGGCTTGACGCACCGTTGCTGCGGTCATTTTGCGGCGCGGCCCTAAAGTTTGTCCCCTGGCGCGGGCTGCCGCGAGGCCTTCTAGTGTAGCCTCGCGCACAACCTGGTTCTCTAGCTCCGTCAAGGCTTCCAGAACATTTACCACAATCTTCAGGCTCAAGGTTGCCGTGTCGATCGCCGCTCCTTGGCCAGCCAGAACTTTGAGACCGATATCTCGCTGCGATAAATCTTGGAGAATTTCTAGCAATTGTGCTCGACTGCTGACGAAACGCTCCAGCTGCCAAACGACCAGAACGTTTCCCCCTTGCAATGCTTGTAGACAGGCTTGCAACTCAGGACGCGGGTGCTGTCGAGATACGCCGACATCTTCATAAATTTGTGTGTCGGCGACACCAGCCTTCAGCAGCGCCTGTTTCTGCTGTCCATACAATTCGCGATCGTCGCTGCTGGCAATCCAGATATATCCAACCAGCACTTGGATCTCCCCCTCCAGTGCCTGCGCAGAAACTCAATCAAGGCTTCTGTGCTGTAACTCTATCGGCTCAAAGGGGCAGAGCAATTATCGTTGGACAAGGTTGTAAATTAATCCCCCCTAATATTTGACGTTTTTGGCTTAAGCAAACTATATTGAGTGTCATCCCCCTCTAGTTGTTTGAATCTGTTTACACCTCGAAAAGAGGTGAAGGAGGCTTATTGTGTCTAATCAGCTAGAAGTCTTGATTCAGCCCTGTAGCAGTGGTACTTGCCCCGCCATTTACCGGGATGAGCAAAATCGCCTATTCATCCAAGGCAGTAAGCTTGGAACCCTGGCCCGAAAAGAGATTGCGATCGCTGACCATGAAGAAGTGGTCGAGATCTCTGGAGATTTGCTGGAATATCTTCGTACTCTCTAGGCTGAGAACTGTCGCAGCACTTTCCCGGCAACGATTTTTGGCCGCTGTGTATGCCGTGATTTCTGATCGCTGAACACAAAGCAGGTTAGCTTTAAGCCTTGTGTTGCAAGAACGTCAAGTTCTTTGCGGCACAAGGCATGCATGTTTGGAGTATTTTTCTTGGCTTGCCAGGCTCGTTATGATGAGGTCATAGCCAGCGGAGGCGAACCATATCATGTTTCATCTTTACTTCGGAGCGTTCGATATCGTTCTCTATCTCGGTGCCACCTACTCTGCCATGGTGTTAGCAAAGGTAATTTGTGAGGAACGACCAATCGAGATGTCTGAGGCTACGACTAGTACAGAAGTGCCGTCAGTGCTACAAGCAGTCGCCCCCCATGTCGATACCCCTTTTGCTGTCAAGACCAAGGCAACATCACGAGTGACAGTTAGTGTCCAATAGAGCTCACCGCCCAAGTCAGCATTACCTTAGAAGACTGATCCAGCGCGTAATGAACAATTTCTATACGTGCTGGTTTTTTGCAAACTATTTAGGTGATTCTTGTCGGTCGTCAGTGTGCTGATTCGCTTCCATAAACGATCTCAGCACTGAATTGATGCGGGTTTGATAGCCTTTGCCATGGCCTTTGAACCAATTAAAAATGTCCTGATCAAGGCGAATTGTCAGCTGCTTTTTGTGGGTGGGAATTTGTAAAGTACCCTGTTGATACCATTTAGCCGAAATGCCTGACCAGTCCTCATCTTCAGCAATAGCCTGTTCTAAATCTTTCTCGCTTAAAGTTGCAATCCCCTGCCAATCACTTTCATCCATGCCAGCTCTACGCATTGCCCGTAGCTGCTCGGCTGTAAAGTTCGTTGTATGCTCTGCGTTCGACATTTCTAGCCTTTCTTAAAGAAATGATTCGATACCGGTCATCGCGCTTGGTATAAATCACCGTGACAAATTGCTTTCCTATTAATCCAGTCGCCACAAAACGACGTTCTGAACTGTGGCTGGACGTGCTTACCAATAGGGGACGGTCAAACAATTCGACAACGGCATTAAAATCGAGACCATGCTTCAAGAGATTGGACTGCCGCTTGCCTTCGTCCCACTCAAATTCCATCTTTTGTAGTTACACGAAATAACTACAATTAGCAAGACTTTTTTGCCCTCAGAACGATCAGCAGTATTGTTTCTACGCCTTATGGTTCGCGAGTTTATATCCCCTCTGCACACGACGCTTAGCAGTCGCCTCCAACTGTTGGAGCCCCTTTTCATAAGTGCCGAAAACCATTTCTAAAGACCCGCCACGATGATTCTGCAATGCTCCCCATTGCAGAATCAAGACCCACTCATGGAGTAAATTCTGCTGCAGCGTGCAGCGATAATAGCGGCCATCGGATCGGTACCAGTTCTGACTCTGTTGAGGGTGAGATATATCGTGCATGGCTTCTTCGATAAGCAGTTGTACAGCTTACTGTGCCGATATTCAAGGTCATCTAGTTGCTGCATTTCCCGCCTCCAAGAACATTCTCTTACCAAACGCAAAGAAGGCTAAGGGCTCCGCCCCCGCGCACGCAAGGCTTCCCTAACGGCACTGCGAGGGGCGCGCCAACCTTCCGCGTTTCGCTTGCTTCACTTGTGCAGCTTGTCGCTAAGGAATCTTTCCTATCTTCCTTCCCCACCCAGTGGCCTTGCATTTGCTACCCCGCTCTCGCCGAGGGGCAGAGGGTAATGCGATAGGCATTACCCCAATAACGCAAGAGTGGAGGAAGAATGACTGACACCCCTAGAATTTATGTTGCTGATTTAGCCGCTTACAACAATGGCTATCTGCACGGCAAATGGATCGATGCTACCCAGGACGTTGATGACATCTGGAAAGAGATCCGCGCCATGCTCAAGGCTTCACCGGTTGGAGATGCCGAAGAGTATGCCATCCATGACTATGAGAATTTTGCTGGGTATGGTGTCCATGAGTACGACAGCATTGAGACTGTACAAGCGATCGCTTGCTTCATCGAGGAATATGGCGAGATTGGCGGTCTGCTGTTGGAGCACTGGAGTGGTGATCTGAAACAGGCTCAGCAATCTATTGAGGAAAACTATTGCGGCCAATATGAAAGCTTGGCGGATTATTTGCAGCAGCTGATCGAGGAAACGACACAAATCCCCGACTCGCTGCAGTTCTACATAGACTACAAAGCCATGGCTCGGGATATGGAGGTGAACGGAGACGTGTTCACTCTGCAAACCGCCCATGATGAAGTGCATGTGTTCTGGAATCACTAGGTTCCAGAACGAACCCTACTTTCGCTATTTCTTATCACCCCATTTAGGAATTGGAGTATGAGATGACCTTCACAAAGCCAATATAACGACTCATGGGATTTTGGCAGTGTGAAGCAGCTTTCTCTGCAAAGCAAACCCAACAATGTTAGCCCCAAAATAATCTCTACTGATTATAAATAAAATTCTCTTCTTGAGACAGTGTTGAGTGTTTTCCCGGATATGGGTACTCTGGGGCGAAGAATCAGGTAGATAAGTTGCAAGCTTAAAATCCATGGGTAGCATCTGTATTTATTGGGTGCATCAATCCTTGGGTAACGGTGCATTTAGACCAGGGTTTACCTTGTATAAAGATTTTTATAACAAGGAATCAGATACCGCGCTTCAAGCTTAATTCTTATCGATAAACATCTATCAAAGCTTAGATGTACAAGTATTAGCTGAATTCAGAAACCCTCTTGAACAGGGCATTTTAAGTTACTTGTGCAAAACGAGTAGCTTAGTTCCTGGTGATTTAGTCAATCAGTAAGATGGCTATCTTCTCTGAGTATTGCATAGCTCAGGAATAGTTCTTTGCGGCTGTTTGTTAAGGGTGAATGGGTGAGGGAAGGCTATCCAATTCAATGACCGCAAATATATTTCAAGCTGCAATGATGGGAACTCCTGAGCAGCGAATTGAAGCATTACGTTCTCACCTGGATTATCCAGTCAGGCAATTTGATCCACAGGGATCACGCTTTCGATACTTACGCCCTGGTATTGATGAAAGTGAAGCAAGCCAAACTTGCCCGATCGCGGTGGGTTTTTATCCAGAACTAAATGAAATGTCACGTTCTGAGGTGAAACGTTTCCTAACCTCAGATGCTCAGAGAAATGAGATTTATGGACATTACACCGGACGCATAGTTCCTGAACAACCTGTAATGTATCTACTCTTACCAGAGGCAGAAAGACGGGGATCTGTTGCGATGGTACTGCCGACAGAGATACCGCTACGGCAGCGTCAGATTCGTGCCTTTGATTGGAATTCAGAGGACTTACAGGCACGGATAAATCGGCTTCGACAAGACACGCTGATCCGCACGAATCGGATACAGGAAACGACCCTCTCGTATGTGCCGCTGGTTGAGTGGGCTTTTTATGACCCGATTACCTCTGCGCGTGAATTGGCTCGGCAGTTGGCGCAGGTGTCACGCAAGATTGAGCAGGCAATTCCAGCAGCGTACCGGGCAGAAGAAGGTAAGGGCTACCTAAGTCACTTACTGGAGAGCTTTCGGCGAGAGTTGCTTCCGAATTTAGAACTGAAAGCGAAAACGCCTAAGGATTACAGCTTTGCAGATATTTATGCCCAAACCATTGCCTATGGCTTATTCACAGCGCGGGTGTTCAACTACACCGTTCATGGTAATCGACAGCGGGGAGGAGAGCCGGATTTCAACCGCCAGTCTGCTTGGGAATCACTGCCAGAAACAAATCCGTTTTTGCGGCGGCTGTTTCGTGAGGTGTCTTTGCAACCAATTGAACAGTTAGGAGATGAACTGGGGGATGCCATCTCGGAGGTGTTCAGCATTTTGCGGGCGGCCAAGATGGAAGCCATCTTAGAAGACTTCAGCTCGAAGATGAACCGGGAAGACATTGTGATCCGGTTCTATGAAGATTTTTTGGCAGCGTATAAGCCGGAGATGCGAGAGCGGCGAGGGGTTTACTACACGCCAGAGCCGGTAGTGTCATACATGGTGCGATCGGTAGACGTTTTACTGAAAGAGAAGTTTGACAAGCCTTTGGGGTTGGCGGATCTCGAGGTGATGATTTTGGACCCGGCCTGTGGGACAGGGACGTTTTTGTTGTGGATCTTTAAGCTAATTCATCGGCGGTTCCAGGAGAATCCGGATGCCTTGACAGAGGGGTTGGCGGATACGTCGTGGTCGGGCTACGTGAGGGAACGACTGCTACCGCGTGTTTTTGGGTTTGAGTTGTTGATGGCTCCTTATGCCATCTGTCACTTGAAGCTGGGGCTGTTTTTGGAGGAGACAGGGTATCAGTTTGATAGCGGCAAGCGATTGGGAGTTTATTTGACCAATACCTTGGATGAGCCGCAGCAAAAAACAGAATCTTTGTTTGAAGAGTTTATCGCTGAAGAATCAGATCAAGCGGCAGCAATCAAGCGCGACAAGCCAATCATGGCAGTGATCGGAAATCCACCGTATTCCGGACACTCAGCCAATAAGAATCCTTGGATTACTGGCTTAGTAAAGGATTACTACCAAGTGGATGGAAAACCTTTAGGAGAAAAGAATACAAAGTGGTTGCAGGATGACTATGTGAAATTTATTCGTTTTGGCCAGTGGCGCATTGATCAGACTGACTTAGGAATTTTGGCCTTCATCACAAACCACGGCTACTTAGATAACCCTACATTTCGGGGAATGCGCCGCAGCTTGGAACAATCTTTTGACGAGATCTATGTAATGGATCTTCACGGTAATACGAAAAAGAAGGAAACAGCGCCTGATGGTTCAAAAGATGAAAATGTCTTTGATATTCAGCAGGGAGTAGCTGTCAGCGTGATGGTGAAATCAGGTGCTTGCGTTATGGAGTCAATAGATAATGACTAAAATCCATCATGTTCATCTCTATGGTGATCGAGGAGCTAAATATAATTGGCTATCAGCAAAAAATATTGCTTCAACAGATTGGTCGGCGCTTCGGCCAGAATCACCCTTTCATTTACTTATTCCACAAGATATGAACTTGTGGGGCGAGTATGAGAAAGGATGGAAAATCACAGATATAATGCCTGTCAATTCTGTCGGAATTGCTACAGCTAGAGACAAGTTTACGATCCATTGGAGTGCGGATGAAACTTGGAATACTGTTTCAGATTTTATAAATCTAAATCCAGAGGAAGCAAGAAACAAATATAATTTAGGAAAAGATGTTAGAGATTGGAAGGTTGATTTTGCTCAAAATGATTTAAGGAGTTCAGGTCCTGACAGAGAAAATATACAACCGCTTCTTTATCGCCCTTTCGATATTCGCTATACATACTACACAGGAAAATCAAGAGGTTTTCACTGTATGCCGCGTGGGGGAGTGATGCAGCATATGTTAGCTAAGAATAATATCGCTCTGATTACGTCTAGATTGACCAAGGGAGAAGTTTTCAGGCATGTACAGATTTCAGACAGTATTGTTGAAGTTATCTGTATGTCACCAAAAACATCCAATAACGGTTTTGTATTTCCTCTTTATTGCCTTCCTACAACTGCGGCAGAGAGAAGTATGGGAATTGATGTCATTCCGAACTTTTCAAAAACGTTTATAGGAGAAATTCATTCTAGTATTGGCTTGAACGTTGAAGCATTCGAGATATTTTCTTATATTTATTCAATTCTTCATTGCCCTTCATATCGGAATCGCTATACAGAATTTCTGAAGATTGATTTCCCAAAAATACCATTAACTAAAGATCCCAATACATTTCGTAAGCTGAGTCAAATTGGGATAGACCTCATCAATCTGCATTTGATGAGGTCAGAACAACTAGATATTTCAATTACTTCTTTTCAGGACTTAGGAAAACGCACTGTTGCCCCTGGGTATCCCAAATACGAAAGTGGCAAAGTACTTATCAACAAGCAAGGCGATGGTTTTACCGGAGTGCCTGAAGAAGTCTGGAATTTCCATGTTGGCGGCTATCAGGTCTGCCACAAGTGGCTCAAGGATCGCAAAGGTCGCACGCTCAGCGATGACGACATCCTGCACTACCAGCGCATCGTAGTGGCACTCAAAGAAACCATCACCCTGATGAAAAAAATTGACGAAGCCATTCCGTACTGGCCTATTGAGTGAGGAACCGATTCATGGATGCAGTGATTCAAGACCTCATTCGCCGTCAGCGCCCTTATTACCTGCCCCAAGGCAACCCCATCAAAGGCGTTGACAAGCAGTATTGGCTCATCTTTTGTCATCGCGACCTCGGTAAGCCGGACAACCTGCTAGTGGGTCTTGCATCGATATTGGGCTTCAAAGAAAAAAATAAGCCCACCAGTCACCGCATCTTACGGATCGACCTTGATAGTGCCAAAGTCTACTCCTACAGCCCCCGGCAGGATGGCGACATCCCCACTACCGCCCTGCTGCGCACCGCCCTTCCCAAAGTCGTCGAGCGCTTCCTGAAGCTAGAGAGCAGCCGCAAAGAATCCGCCCTGCTGGAAGGCAGCTTTCGGGAAGTGCGGGGCATCAAACGCCGCTACAGCCTGCCCGAAAACATCGCCCCCTACGACAAGGTGATCAGCCAACTGCTAGAGCGCAGCGTCACCTATCGCCGCTCCACCGCCTACTTCGACAGCGGGGTGCTGAAGCTTTACGAAGAACCCCTGCAAAAAATCATCCAGACCGATGGCCGCATTCACCTGCTGATGGACTGGCAGGGCTTCACCAAACGGGCCGATATCGCCGAGCTAGAGCGCTTGCACGACCCGGACTATCGCGCCCAGTTCGCCCAGCGTACCCTGCAAGAGTTTCTGCACGGGCTAGACGAAGACGCCTTCACCAGTACCCAAATGTTGGCAGAACTGGTGCGCTTGGAGTTTCTGCAAATTCGCCTAGTAAAGATGCAGCAGGGTCGCGCCATCTATCACAAGAAGACGGGTATCTTTAGCGATCGCATGGACAATCATGTCCTCCACGAAGGGTCCGACAACTTCACTCGGGCTGCCCACTCCCGCAATGCCGAAAGTGTGACTTTTCTCTTTTCTTGGGAAAGGCTCGACAACGAAACCGTCACCGAGAGTATTCAAGAATTCGACGCCGAGTGGGAACGGGAAGATCTGACCTTTGACCTCAGCCAAGAGTTTCTGCGCCAGGTGCTTGAGGAGCGCGATCGCCGCGACAAACTCAAGCAGCCCACCATCAACACCGTTACCCCCAATACCCTGCCCCCCGGCAAGACCACCGAAGTTACCGTCACCGGCGACAATCTGGACCAGGTCGATGATATCCAAGTTGAAGGGGACGATTTGGTCGAGGTGGAGGTGAAGGAGAAGACACCCAAAGAACTGAAGGCCGATGTCACTGTATCCCCCGATCACCCGCCCCGCGAGATTGGTGATTTCATCGTCAGCGGCGACAAAGGCACCTACACTGTGCCCCCCGCCAAGCCGCCCCAGATCCCCCCAGCAGAACCTCTGCCGGAGTACGCAGAGATTGAAGGCTTTAAACAGGCGATCGAGCTGATCCAGTCTGGGCTACACGGCATACCCAACGACTTCCTCTACTGGTGTGCCCAGCAGCGCTCCCGTCAGTTCCGCGTCGAACAGAGCGATCTGCTAGACCAACTCGTGAACGAGGGCACCTTGTTTGAGCACCAAAAGTCTGGTGCCCAGCACTGCTTGCGGGTCATGGAAGACTTTGGCGTGGCGGTCTGTGCCGATGCAGTCGGTTTGGGCAAAACCCGTCTCACTGCTGCCGTCGCCCGCCTCTATCGTCAGAACGAAGGGCAAGCCAAAATCGCCATCATCGCTGCCCGCAAGCTGCATCCCAACTGGGTGCGTGAAATGGCCGAACTCGGCTTTCGCAACAACGAGTACGAGCTGTACAACAAGAATCTGATGAGTCGCAAAGGCAGCGGCTTTATGGATGACTTCAATCGCTACGGTGGTCCTGACCTGGTCATTATTGACGAGGCCCACGAAGGCATTCGCAACTATAAAAACCGCATTCACAAGATGTGCTTGCAAATCCGCGAGCAAGATCGGCAAAACAACCGTCAGCGTCACTTCCTGCTGCTGACTGCCACCCCTTGGAACAATCGCCGCGAAGATATCTACAACCTACTAACTCCCTTCATTACTCGACCCGAAGGCTTTACCGAGCTTGACTTCCCCCCGGAAGTCGCCCAGTGGTTCCAGGCCCGTGAGGGCGGTGTTGAAAGCTTCACTGACGATGACAAATGGTTCCGTCGTACCTACCGCGAACTGTTCCTCCAGCGCACTCGCCAAATGCTACGAGAAGCTATGCCTAATCTGAATGTCTATGCTAAACGTCAGGCCGAGTGGCTTCCCGTCGAATTTGAAGCCTCTACTGAGCAGGCTCTGGAGCAAATCTTTACTCAGTTTGAGACCCAGCTCTACATCCCCTTTTCTGATCCGGTTCGTTACCTGCGTGGCGATGCAGAGCAACGGAGTATTCTACAAAATCAGCGCCGCTTCTTCCTGCAACGAGCTGAATCCAGCATGTACGCCCTGAAGCGCACTATCGAGAATTTTCGAGGCCGCATTCTGCAAATGCAGGATCGGCTATCCAACGTGGAACCGACCGCCGATGGTCTTCAAGCCTTCCTGTTTGAACATTATGGCTTTTTGACTAAGGAACCAGAGCAGGTTGATTTGTTTGGTTTGGGCGATCGCGAAGCTTGGAATGACGATTGGATGGAACCGGAAGAGGAAGAGGACGAAGAATCTGATGCCGGTCAAGAGGAGAAGCGTCAGCAGCTCCGCCGCACCATTGAGCTAGCCATCGAACGTCTTCAAAGCGACCCCACCGAAGCTCGCCGGGTCTATGATCATATGTACTCTGCATGCGATAGTGACCTGATGCAGCTCGATGAGATCCAGAGCCTGCTAGCAGAAGAATTTGTCCAGGATCACAAACGAGAGAAAGTCACCAGTCAAGTGCGTGAACTGGTAGCCCGAGGCTATAAGGTACTGCTCATCTCTACTTTCTCGGATACCGTCATCGATTATTACCGCTACATGGGGCAAGACCCGACCATCCAACAAAAGGGTATTGGCATAGCGATCGGCTCTACGAAAGCCTATTTCCCCGCTGACAGCGATAGCTCTGTGCGCGTCTCTCCCCACAACCTGCTACGGGGCAGGCAAGAACTGAAAGGACTCAAGCGTCAGCAGCTATTCCGTCTGTTTGCGCCGGTGGCCACCTGTCGAGACGAGCGCAATCGCCCTCGACCTGAAGAGGAAATCAATGTCCTCATTGGGTCAGAAACGCTATCCGTCGGGCAAAACCTTCAGGATGCCGACTACCTCATCAACATCGATTTGCCCTGGAACCCGATGATTCTAGAGCAGCGCATTGGCCGCATCGACCGTCCCAAAAATCGCCCAGTGGAATACATCCACATCTATTACGCCAATAGCCAGAGTCAACTTCTGCGTCAAGCCAGTCGTCTCAAAAACCTCAACAAAAAGCTGGTCGGGGACGACCTAGTCAAAGACGATCAGAACATTGATCGCCTCACCGACATCAGCAAACTCGGCGCGTCCATCTACGGCGACACCTTGTTCGATGACACGATCCTGCCGGGATACATCGAGTTTCTCGACACCCTCACTAAAGCCCGTCGTATGGAGCAAGAGAGCTTCCAGGAAAAGGTCTACCAGCAGCAGGAAACCCGCCAAGACCTCTACTCCCAGCAAGAACTCCTCTTCACCGAAGACATCAGCCAGCGGCTCAAAGAACTGGGCGACGACTACCTACCCAACCCCATTGCCCTCGGCTCTCGCACCAAAGACGACCAAGACCCCGCCAACCTAGTCGCCCTCACCATCCAATATTTCGGCCCCAACGGTGAACCTATCCCCAGCCGTCAGGAGCAAGTCTTCTGGAACGACCAAACCGGCGAACGGGACGGCTTCGGCATGGCGATCGCCACCGCTTTCAGAACTCCTCAATTTACCGCTGTTCTTCCTACCAGCAAGCTCCTTACCCACGCCGAGGCCCTTTACCAGCAGCTCGTTAATCTCAAGCATCAGCGATCCGAACAACTTGAAGGCGAAGAGACGCTGGTAAATGTCACCATTACCTCAGCCCGCCTCAACCGCATCCAACAACGCCTTGGTTCCATCAGCCAATTTCCCGACGACATCGATCACAAAGCTGTCAGAACCGGCCTCAAAAAGCTTAACGTCTGGAAGAACCTCAAAGTCGTCCAAAAGCTCCTACGCTCCTATACCGACGGCGATAAAGCAACCTTGAAGGATGCAGATTTTGTTACCCAACTCGTCACCGACACTGACGCTCTTAACCTTCTCGGCTCCGACGAAATCAAAGCCGTTAGCCTCCAAGTTCATATATCTGCCCTATTACTAAGAATGTGAAATTTTATAATTTGGGCTCGAATAGCTTCTCTCTAGGCCGCCACAGCTAATCGCCCAAAGTCATCTGTATATTATCGAAGCTGCAATACGCTTGAAAACTGCTTCAAAAAGGTGTGAGCAATTTCCAATCCTTCAGATTGGTGAGGTTCCTGATAAAGCTGCTCCAGCCCCCTTCTAATAATGTCAAGCACTTCAGGAAACGCCAGCATGGCATCAATTAGCAGCTCGCCATAATGTGCCCGAATAGGGCAATGCATGTAGCTAGCAGAAGCCATATAACCGACAATCTCATACGGCTCCATGTAACTCTGTACCATTTGGTGCGCTGTCAGTTGGATCGCAGCCCGTTCCCAGGTATCGCGGCGGCGCAAATCCCCAAACTGCTGACGAATATCATCTTTGAATGTTTTGCTTGTCAACGGTAGCCTTTCAGCCTGATGCGGTGGCAAGTCAACAGTTTCAAGCACGCCAAGGTAAACGCCCTTACTACTGCATAGTAGTTCCCAGGCAGCATAGGCTTCCTGTCTAAGTTGCTTGAGCTTGAGCATCATTCTCCATTCCAGGGAAACAGCCTTGAGGCTTTACGGTATCCCTTTCTAGCTGATTGTACGATCGGGTAATGACCTTGCGCATCATCCGTAACGATTTGATGTCGTGCAGCAATATCTCCAGTCATCAACGCCTCTTTAGCTTCGATCGGTAACTGGCCACGATCGCCCTGTTTCAAATTCATACCTTGATACAGATCAGAAGTAGCTTCTCCCAGCATCTGTTCATTGGCCATGTTGTTCAGAGTGGCATGGGTGCGTCGCGTTCCACCCCGCTCCTTTACCTCATCATGCAGCTGTCCGTAGGACAGTTGTCGAGATGGTTCTGTGTGATCGACGATTGCTGAACTCTCTCCTGTCGGCAGCAGACTGCCTTGCTCATCGACCTCTTGGTTTCGCCAATGTTCGAGAAACCCCATGACTCCCCTGCCCCATCTGGGTCATAGTAAGGACTCGATCCAATTTATCATGCAATCACGATTTCATTTTTTCATGCACACATGAAAACCTGCCAAGAGGCGGCGGCAATGGAACAATGAAGAGACATCTGTATTAAGTGTGATTTTTTGTGTCAAACCGCCGAACCGACCCCAGCTTTGCTCAAGTTAGTGGTTACTTGCCCAAGGAGCTGGTAACTCGTTTTAAGCAGGTTCTTGTGAGTAAGGACTTAAAAATGCAGGAGGGGCTGGAAGAGGCGGTGAAACTCTATGTAGAAAGGCATGCAGAAACAGACAATGCTTCCTAATCAATGTGAGGGTTTCCTGCTTGAGTTGCTCGCATTACCATGGATTCGTGATAGCCTAAGAAGCCGTGCATTTATGTTCCGCGAACTTAGAAGGCACTAGCTTCTTTTTGAGAAGTCTTTTGGGGTAAAGTTGGGGTAAGGCGTGGTGTAAATCCCAGAAACTCTTATAGGGCAAGGCTTCCTTCAGGTCTCCAAAACCTGATGTCCGGGGTTCGAGTCCTCGAGGGCGCGCTGGGTGAATGACACCGCCAACCCAAAGGTTTTTAGAGAAATCTTTGGGTTTGGTGATGTTTAAGCGGTTATTGTCAAAGCTTAAGGGTGAAGCATTAATCGCTATTGTTCTAAATGTTATAGGGCGATCGCGTGGCTAAGAAAGAAGCAGAAGTAAAAGAAAAGAGCCGTGAGGCAGCGGCTGGTTCGTCTGCCTCTGGGGCAAACGCGGTAGCTTTTCTGAAGGGAACTAAAGAAGAGTTAGCTAAGGTGGTTTGGCCCTCCCGCCAGCAACTCATTAGCGAATCAGCCGCAGTTATTTTGATGGTAAGTCTTTCGGCAACGCTGATCTACTTTATGGATCAGCTTTTCGGCTGGGCGTCTAGGCAGGTGTTCTAAATGGTTGCGGAAACAGAATTTCAACCCGATGACAGTTTAGAGCACGCCGAAGCGGAAGTTGATAAGCCCAAGAAGGCGTCAGCTCGATGGTATGCCGTTCAGGTCGCTTCTGGATGTGAAAAGAAAGTCAAGGCAAGTCTGGAACAGCGGTTGAAAACGTTGGAAGTCGCTGACCGGGTGTTGCAAATTGAAATTCCTCAGACCCCGGTTAAGAAGGTTCGCAAAGATGGCTCCCACCAAAATGTGGATGAGAAAGTCTTTCCTGGCTACGTTTTGATTCGGATGGTCATGGATGACGAAGCCTGGCAGGTGATCAAAAATACGCCTCATATTATCAACTTTGTTGGAGCCGAACAGCGACGAGCCTATGGTCGCGGTCGCGGGCACGTTAAGCCCATGCCGTTGAGTCGTTCAGAAGTTGAGCGCATCTTCAAACAAACCCAGGAGCAGCAGCCGGTCGTCAAAGTCGATATGGAGGCGGGCGATCGCATTTCTGTGCTGTCTGGGCCGTTTAAAGACTTTGAAGGCGAAGTGATTGAGGTTAGCCCCGAGCGTAGTAAGCTGAAAGCTTTGCTCTCTATCTTCGGGCGCGATACCCCGGTGGAATTAGAGTTTAATCAGGTACAGAAAGAGAGTTAATCGATGGCAAAGAAGGTTG
>ERZ1740065.885-NODE-885-length-17111-cov-5.375410_pt1 | contig 17111 bp, 25 predicted proteins | sample MGYA00581738_ERZ1740065 | MGnify/ENA primary metagenome ERZ1740065 (study PRJEB43018, sample SAMN04849749) | marine metagenome | isolation source: floating plastic debris | place: Pacific Ocean | collected 2008-09-01 | study: EMG produced TPA metagenomics assembly...
TAATGGAGACTTGGTATTCTCCCGAGGTACAAGAGCGATTCGACAACCTCAAAGAGGTCACCCTATCGAAGGAGAAATTTGAGAAAGAATGGGCTGACAACTAGGGCAAGTACGCAATGCCTTCAATGGTGCCTCCGGCCTTGTCGATCGCAGGCACGGCCACTGACGATGTTGCGGCTGTCTCCAGGATGCAAGTCGCGCTTTGATCTGTGATCTCCCTAGTCGTTAGGTCAGCCGTGATGTCTTCACTGCCTTGCAAAGCATCCTCTAACGTCTCGGATTCAATGATTTGAGCAAGATCGATTTGATAAAAAGCAGACGCCGAAAAATTAACGTCATCAGAGTCCAGGAAGTCGTCATAACAAGCGTTTGCTGTAGCAGATTGGTCTTCCACTTTTAAGTAGTTTTCTGAGGCTTGACGCCAGTTCTGAGGGCGAGTCGTGATCACCTCGTCATAGTCATAGCTGGTGACTTTGGGCGTGCCCTGGGAGTTGACGCTGATGAGATGGAGTTTTTGGTATTCGTCTAGGGGGTTGGGGTCTCCGCAAGATGGAGTGTCAACCAATTCTTTGACGATGACATAGGCGGTTCTTTTAGAAAGGGATAGCCAAGCCTCGTAAGTGTTCGTTATTGTGGGCGATGTGATATTGAGAATCGTGATTGTTGAGGTGCCGACTGGGTTGTTGGCGCTGCCAGATCCATCGCTGATTCTGTATTGAAAGGTTCGGCAAAATCCGCCGCTCACGCCCGCCCCTGGTACGGCTGTTAGAGCAGAATCTGTATCGGTTTCATCCGGGCCAGCACTCACCCTTGCGAGGTTAGTAATAGTCTCTCCAAAGACAGATCCATCTCCACCAGGATTTGAGAGGGTGTTGCTTTCTCGAAAAGAGATACTGCCACCTTGAGGAATACGAGTGGTGAAAGTTCCACCTACACTGAGAATGGTTTGATCATTTACCTGATCTCCAAAGGAAGTCTGTGGGCGAAAGACGCGCTGATTATCAATCTCGAAAATCTTCCTGTCCCACTTAGGAGTTTTGATCCAGAACTCGCGCTTAGCTTCATTAACCAGCGAGTACAGGATTGCCAGGTTCACCTTGATTCGCCTAGCGGTAGCCGGGACAGTTGGCACAACCACTTCTTTCAGCCGAATCGTCCCTACTGGTTCACTTGGCGCATAAAGCACCTCAGATCCGATCGCGGTCATGGCATTGCCCGTCACAGGCGCGACAATCTCCACTCCCTGACTGTTTTTGATCCGTCCATAGCCAGGGGCGGCATGACCCCGCCAAAACCACGCCGAATCAACCGGAGGCAAAGCAGGGCGAGCACGATAACTGTTTTGTTGCGGCGTAGGCATTAGCTACAGGGTTGACGTAGTGCGAAAGTAGTCAGATCAAATGTCTGTCCGTTTGTAATTGTGGTGTCCGACAGTTCAATGGGGCGACCGGCCCCTGTAGCTCCGATATCAGCGTTGGCATAGGTCATTTGCACAACGCCGTTGCCGTCAATCAGCTCGGCGTTGTCTGCAGCGGTGTCGCTGCCTGCTGATGCCGTTGCATTGACCGGCAAAGACGTTGGGTTGGCCACAGAGGGGCAGGCGTTGCTTGCGCTGCCAATAGTGCCCAAGTCGAAGCTAATCAATTCAGTGCTCCCTGAGTCATAGATCTTCAGGGTGGCATTGCCAGCGCCTGCGTTATACAGGTCAACCCGGCCTTGTAGGGCCGATTGTGCAGAGGTGGAAATTTCAGTAGCCATGTTGTCTCCTTAAGTGATTACGCCAGCGCCAAAAGCATCTAGCGCTGTTTCAAGCCGAGCCGCAAAATTACTCGCATCTGTCGCTGTAAAGCCATCAGCGATCAATGCCGATGCGTATTGCTTGGAGGCAAATTCTAGGGCGCTTCCCCCGGTGTTAATTCCACCGATAAAGACCTCAAAGCTTGGTGGTGTAGCTGACCCTGTAGTGAACGACTCTAATAACGATCCATTGGCATAGACGGCGCTAGAAGATGCGCCAGTGCGAGTAAGCAGACTAAGCCCCAATCCAGCGACGGTGCTGGCAGATGTGAATGTGAAGGCTTGATTGACGCGCCCAACAAATAAATCACTGGCATTGCGAGAGTAGAAATATAAACCACTGCTGAAATTAGAGGGAGCGCAGCCAATATCAACGCCTACGTCACTCGGGCCGGTGCGATTGTAAATCCCGATAGTTGCGCTGTTTTGAGCCAAGCCCTGAGCGGACGGATTGAACCCTGTTGCCAAATAGGCGTTACTGCCATTGCCCGTAAAGCCTTGCCGCGCGGCGAATGCCATGCTGTTATTGGTTGCGGTGAAGCTGGAATCTTTGACGTTCAAAACAGCGTCACTGGCATTGTCAAGACTGAATAGGTAAAGGACTCGAATCTTGTCCCAAAGCCCATCAGCAACTAACCCATTGACAAAGGCTTGAATAGCCGTCAATTCAGGGGTGCTGTATGTCCCTGTGAGGCGGCTCCTGTATTGCCAGTAAGCATCGGGTTCTATCTCTGCCTCTGTCGTCAGTGCAGCGAAGTCAGTAGTAGCGGTCACCGTTTGCCGCTGGAATAAAGTGGCTTGAGTTTCCAGGGATGCGAAGTCAGTTGTCGCGGTTAGAGAGCCCGGTTCAAGCAGGTCAATATCTGAATTGAGGGCGGCAAAGTCGGTCACCACAGAAAGGCTTTCTCTCGCCACTGCAGATGTGCTGACGCTCAATGCAGCAAAGCTTGTATCAAGGTGGGCCACTTCGATCGGCACATAAACCGGGGTCACATTCGTCTCTGATGGCAGGTTGCCAGAGTCTATATCAGCGATCGTGATGGGCTTTTCTAGAATTGCTCCCTTTAACCCGGTGTAACCGAAGAAAATGCCATCGCTGTCAGCTCTGAGGGTGTGCCCTACCCTGATCATCGCCACGTTAGCCGCATCTTCACGGGTGCCCGGCGTCCACACATCATCTGCTTGTTCAGGACGCACAACGTCGTAAATGATGCTGTTGTGCTGTGAGAGGGCAAGCGAAATAGCTGCTGTGGTCTTTGCTAAGCTCGCACGATTGCCATACCGTAGCGACACCCTCAGGCGCGGCCCTGAGCTATCCTCACCGCTTTGGGCATTTGCCTCACCGCTATTCACCTCGACCTCTTCCACGTCGTCCCGCGCGGCGGTGGGTGGCGATGGGATGCCATCAACAAACTCGACGGCTTCGTTAAAGTCAGGATCGAGAATTAGGTCGGTGCGGAGATTGTCGAGGTCGGCAATCAGTCGGTAGGGAATCTTGATCCATTGCCCTGGTGAATATTCCTGATAGCGATAGCCTTTCTCATAGCTGATCGTGAGGGTGTCAGCTAGCGTTTCATCTTCCAACACAACCGATGTCGGGAGCCATTGTTGTTCATACTCACGAGTCAATACCCCGTCAGCCCCATCCCCTACGTTAGACACCTTCCAGTGTTTCTCTAGCCGTCGTCCTGCTTTCTGCGTTGATTCCGGGAAGATATCATCAGATAACACGCCCTTAGAGACCTGGTCGTCATGGATCTCAGAGATAGAGAATCCGTAAGTAGGGTGAGTTTTGCGGGTGATGGTGCCCGTCAAATATTCGATGGTTGAGTCGTCGGTGCTGTCGGGGAATAAATACGACTGCCGCCCTGACTCACTGTAGGAAGACACGCTTTGAGAGGCACTAATCGCAGGCTGTTGCTCAGTGCGAGTGGCAAAGACAGTATCGCCATTCATTGCTGTAGGAAAAGTTTTCGGCCAGGTGTCAACCGCTATGGCATCAGGATCGGCCACATCGTCGGCTTCAACGCCTTCGGGCAGCTCAACGGTCACGTCAACAGACTCGCGTACAACCCTAATCCTTAGCTTGTAGCTCAACACCTCGGCTTCAACTTTGTCTGCTACCTCTTCGGTGCCTGCCTGAGGGGCAAAGATCTCAAGTTGAGAACAGGCCCAGCGGTAGGCCGGAGTTGCCTCACTGATATCAATGGGGTAGCGATGGGCTTTAATCCGTTCGTCGGCGGGGTCGCAGTAGCAAAGATAGCCCCGCGCATAGAGGATAGAGGCGATCGCCTCAGCCGCATTGAACTCACCACGCGGCACTGCTTCAGTATCTAAAAACCCGTCATCGGTAAAGTTGTCGGTCGGCAGGTCGAAGTCACTGCCTGTCAGGTACGGCTGATCGTTTGCTTTCTTGGAGAATTGGCCAACTAGCCGAATCACCTTTTGCCACAGGAAAACCGGCGCAGTCGGTGAGATGCCTTCGCTGTTCAACAACTGGATGTATTCTGAAATCGAAGGGCGTTGAGTAACGCGGTTGATCTGGCCCAGCTTGTCTGTCACTAACACCTTGACGCCTTTAATCAGTCCTGTGCAAGGATCAGAATCGGCAATGTCAAATTCTCTCACCCGGAATCGGTATGTATTGTGTTGAGTGGTGATGACAATGGGACGGCCTGTCTTGAGGTCATTGGAGAGCGCGGATTCCCAATCAATGACCTTCGACTCTTGATCGGCGAATAGGTTGATCTCCCCAATGGCCAGCACCGGTTCAAACTTGGGGCGGCGTTCGTCAGCGCGAGGAATCGTCGGCAAGCTTTGCTGAACGTCAATCAATGACTGCTCACCGGAATAGTTGGTATAGTCGGTGCCGTTGATTGTCAGGGTGTACGGCCCCGAAAAATCTAGATAGCCAGTCGATGGCATAAGATAGAGCAGTCATGACGAGTAATGCCGTTTCATTTTACTTCAGCTATGCCTAGCCCGTTACAACTGAGTTATCGCGGCATTTTGCCTCAACGTCGCTCAAGGGGTTTGCGAGTTGAGCAAGGTCGAATCACTGGTGCGTTTCAGGCTGAGGTGAGGGACAGTAAGATTGATGTACAGCGGCTGTCGGCGTTCCAGCGAAGTTTGACGCAAACGCAAAGCGCGTTTTTTGGGCCTAATGGAAGAGGCTTCTTACTCTAATCAGTCCCCGGTAGCTCAGTGCAGGTAAAGTTGCCATCTCGATACACGGTGCCGCTTTGCGTTCCTCTGGGGTTGTCATCCAAACTCGCGGCAGTGATGATGATGGGCATTTCGTAGTAGTAGCGAGTCTTGCCGCCTTCCGTGTAGCTACTGCCATGCACGATGCGTTGATTACGGGTCTGCTCACCTGCTGGCACCCCGTATTCTTCATCCCTTAACCAGACATCCCCCAACCAACCCTGCCCCCCATCCGAGACGGGCAGTTGTCCTTGCACCAATGCTTCAAGAATGGCGCGATGGGCGCTGCTGAGTGCCTGCCCTGAGAAGGTGAATTCGATATTTTTGGTCGAGGCCCGGTTCAATAGCAGTGTATTGGTTTGCGATCGCCCTCGAATGCCGTAGAACCCGATGCCAGCGTTGCGACTAATCCAGTTGGGGTTGAACGGCAATACAACGGTGTCGGCGGGGACTGCCACGCCTGAGGCTTTGCGGAATATCGTGATGTCGTGCAGGGGCATATCAGAACCTCACATCCCAGAGCTGAGCAATCTGTTTGGCAGGCTGAGCGGGTACCCCGTAGCTGTTGATGGTTTGATCTAGCCGTGGTACCTGGCGTTTAGCAATGTCTACTCTTAGCGCCCTGACTTCCTGGGCAACGGCCATCATGACTTTTTCATTCACCCGCCGCATATCATTCGCCTGTCGCAATGCCGCAGCGCTGATCGCCCGCGATCGAACCTGGCTTACTACCGTCGCCCCATTCATGCCAGCTGCGATGTACTCGTCTTTGTGGACACGGGCAACTTCGCGAGGCTGCAATGTCCCCCCACCCCGTAAGGACTGTACAGGGGCACCGCCGGATTGGGCTCCCGAGATAGGGGGGGTGGTGGATTCGAGGATGTCTTTGGCGTCGCGGGCGGCGTTTCTCAGCTCATCCCCTGCTGATTGAGCGCCTCTTAGTTGAAGCTCGTTCAGTTCTTCTTGCCTTGTTTTTTTGAACGTTTCTTGCTCAGTATCAAATTTTCGCTGTATCCGCTGCTCTTCCTGTTGGTTTTCAAAACGAATTCTCGCCAGATCATCTTCCAACGCCTTCTCAGCCTCTTCAATGGGGGCGAGTAGTTCCAGTTTGCGGGCGTTCAATAGCTCTTCCAATGCAATCTTTTCAGGCTGCAGCACATCACGCTCAAAGCTGAGTCTTGCTTGGTTAAATTGATCTTCAATCCGCTGGCGTTCGGCGGCTAATAGTTCCTCATTCGCCTGTTCTTTTTGAAGTCGGGTATTTTCAGCTTGATCCTTGAACTCTTGGATTCCCTGCTCGGCTTCAATCTGCCGACGGATTTCAGCTTCCCGATCCTCGTCTTCAAACTGACGCAACAGGTCACGACGTTCACGCGGATTCTCTGCCGTTTGCAGAGCTACTTCGCGATCGACAGCCTGCTCACGTCGGTTGAGTTCTTCTCTGAAGCGCTCCTCTTCTTCCTGCTGCTCTTGTTGAAACTGTCGTTCTTTTTCTTGTACTCGCGCCAACGCTTGATCTCGTTGCTGCTCTAGCTGACGCTCATTAGCAAGTTTCAGATCTTCAATTCTTTGCTCGCCTTCGAGCTTGAGTTGATTAAGTTCAGATTCAACATTGCGGCGATCGTTATCAATCCCTTGCTGTCTTTGCTCTTTCAGGTCAGCAATTTCATTTTCGCGTTGCTTATCTCGATTGAATTTTTCTCGATCGAAAGCTTGCTCACGGGCAAACAATTCATCTTGAGTTTGCTTTTCGATCTCAGCGGCGCGATCCTCTGCGGACTGGCTGCCGTCTTCAATTTGAGCCCCCGGCACTTCAGGGGTAGCGATGTTCTCAAGTGCCGTGTTGTAGGCGTCTAGAGCCTCGGCGGCTGCGTTCAGGCCCGACTGAATACCACCAAACGATTCAGCCTCAGGGAGTTTAATAATTCCCAGCCGTTCAAGCTGTTGACCTAATGCCGCCGCCGCATTACGAGCTTGGTCAATGGTGCCAGTGAACAAGCGAAGTACGGGGAACAGCTTTTCTAAAAAATTTGTACCCTCAGTTACGCGGTTGAATAGGCTGAACACCCCAACAGCAAATTCAAGCACCTCGCCTAACGCGACAACCGCACCGGCTGCATCCCTAAAGGTTTGGGCGATCGCCTCGATATTTTCCTCTTCACTGACAAAGGCTGTCACTGAGTCAACGATCTGGGCAAACTGATCCACAGCCGTCTGAGCTAGCTGAGAAAGTGCTTCTGACAAGGTCTCAACCGTCTCAGGGTTGTCGGTCAGCGCCGTATTAAATCGCTCCGCCGCTTCAGTTAACGGCCCCAAGTCAACGCTAGACGTCGTGATGAGTGCCTGCCCCAATTCGATCAGCGCTGAAGCGATGGGGGCGATCGCCTGTCCAAAAACAGTAAACGCTGTGGCAACTTGCCCTTGCAAAATCCCTGCCTGGAATTTTAGGGTTTCGGAAACGATCTCAAATGATTTATTGAGGTTGCCTGTAGCATTGCTCGCATTCTCTAGAGCCGTGCCGAATGCACCATCGAGAGAATTGATTAGGGCAAGAACATCGTTGCCTCGGTTCTCGCCAAAGATGCTGGCCAAGAAATCAATCTGATCAACTTCTGACAGGTTGGCAATTCGCTCTCGAATTTGGAGCAGGGTCTGTTCAAGATCGACTCCCCCATCATCGGTGAATTGAAGTTCAATCCCCTCAGCAGATAGCTCGTCAGCCCGTGTCGCCAGCTTGGTCAATACGGCGTCAAGCGTTGTTGCCGCGACTTGAGCCGTTGCACCTGTCTGTCTTAAGCCCGCAAATGCAGCTCCTAAAACCTCAATCTCAATGCCAAGGTTTGCTGCTGCTGGTGCCGCGCGAGAGAAGAGTTGCTCAAATTCCGCAATACCTGACCGAGAGCCTGCCGCCGTGGTGTTGATGAGCGTAACCAGCACGTCAGAGACGCTTTCAGCCGTTTCGCCAAAGTCCGAATACTGCTCAAGCGCGCCCTGCAGAACGCGGCCCGTGAGGACTGGATCTTCCCCTAAAACATCGGCAGTTTTGGCTAAGCTTTCAAGACGCGCCTCGACTTCCGTCGCTGGAACCCCAAGCGCAACAAGCTGCGTGGCGGCTTCGGCCAATCCTGCGGGGCTAAAGCTAGTGGATTGAGCAACAGCCTTGATTTGCTCTTCTAGCGACTCAAGATTGACGTTGGTGCCTTGAGACCTGGCTTCAAAGCTGGCTAGTGCTGCCTCGAATCTCCCGAATTCATCGATCGCAAACCCAATCGACTCTGTGATGGCGCGGCCTAAGGCCCGTAACGCTTCAGCGCCAATATCGACGAGCTGCGTCTTGATCGCGATACCAAGCGCCGTTAGATTGCCGCCTGACTGAACTGCCCTGTCTGACTGCTGTTCAAGCTTTTTCAGCTCAGAAACAAGCCGCTTAACCTGGCTAGAATCAAGGTTGCTAAAAGCATCGTTAATATTCGACCCGCCTAACTTGTTAGACAGATCAATAGAGCGATCTAGTTCAGTGTTGAAAGTTTTTAGCTGTCGAACGGCTCTTGAACCGCCCTTTGAGCCAAAATCAATCCGAATTGTTCCCACGCGTCAGCCCCAATACTGCCGCTATTCTAATTTATGTTTTAGGGTTACGCGTTAAGGGTGCGTTGTTTTTGAAAAGCATTGTGCTGAGAAGCATTCAGAGCGCTAAGGGCAGAGATACAGGCTTGTTCCTACTGAGACCGTTGTCCAGTGGTCGCTGATTCTGTCGGCGTCTTGCCCGCTGAGTCCTGCAGCTTGATCGACCCGCCAACTAGCTAATTCTTGCCTAGTCATCGTTTGACGCATCTCGCAATACTGATACCCGTCTGCCAAGGGATCTCGCTCTGCTAGTGCAGCTCTTACCGATGAATTGTAATAACTCAAATATTCTATTTCGCTGGTGTCGCCAATTGCCGACGGCAGAGCCGTTTCGCTGCCGGAGCCCCCACACAAATGAACGAGGTTCACCACCTGCCCTGAGGGCTCAACCATGTAGCAAATATAGTCAGATGATGTGGCGACTTGGGCGGCGATTAGAAGTTCAAGCATGGGGACTCCCGTAGAAACTCTTCCAAGCTTCAGTGTTCCCACGGACGGGTCAGGATCTATTTCTAATGATTGATTGCGCTGAGGGTGAGGATAGATTTTCGTGACGACTCTAAAGGATACGAAAACTGTTCGCATCCTTGGCCGATTCTCAACCTGGATGATAGGCCGTGATAACGGTTGTCTTGTCATCGCTGTAGATAGCTTCTATTCTTCGGTATGAGCTATGGGTCCACCAGATTTTGTGGCGTCCGCCCTTCGCTTGTCCGGAGCCCAAAAAAGAATAGCCAGCACTTTTTAGTTTTGCTTCAAACTTTTCAACTGCCATCGTTCTCTGAGAAAACCCACCAACACCATCTAATTGGTGCTTATTGAGGGTCATACATCCCAGAGTAGGTTGTAAAAATTTTGTAGCCTGGTAGCACCAACGCTATCCCAAAGGGGCTATGGACAGTGCCAGGGTAACGATAAGGCTCGTCGTCGGGTTCAGTTCCGCCAAACACCATCCAGCCACGAGAACCAAGCCAGATGTATAAGCCAGGAATCAGTAAGTCCATGCTGTAGGCGATCGACCGAAGGCTAGCTGAGGCGTAGTCGCTAGCACCGGCTTTGTTAGATCCATTATTAGCGTTAGTGGCTTGCATAACGATTCTCCTTTCCGGCTTTTCTAAAGTAACTTTAATTCTTCAAGAGATCCACTACTTTTTAAGCTCTCGGGCATCGGTAACCTTAAGCAGCATCAGCCAAGAGCAAATGTCAGCGGTTTCTTTGATCTCACCGCGTGACAGTTTTTGACGCATTGAAGCGGATGACATCTCATAGCGTCGCTCAAAGCTGGTAATGCGAGCTTGGATGGCTTTACGCTGAAGCGCTAACTGCTCAGGATCAGGCGCTAGCGCAGATTGAACCAGCTGGCCAAGCTTCTGGTCTTGCTCTTCTGAAGAACCGGACATGATCTCAGAGAGCTTCATCCCTCCCATCAAAGAAGTCATAATTTTTAGGTTTGGCTGTTTTAGCTTGAGCCTAGCCCAGATTTTATAAATAGCCTAGATGTCGTGACACTGCTTCATGACAGTTTCAAGCCATCACCATTGCTAATCATCGGGGATGAGGATTGAGGATCTAAGAGTTGCTGCTCACTGCCTCTAGCACCTGAACCAAAAGAGACTGAATATCGCCAAGCTGCGTATCGACTGACTCAAATCGTCCGCTGTGCTCCATCTGCACATTCTCAATACGCTCCATTCCAGTCTCAAGGGTGGAGAGCCGTTGCTCTATAGTGTCTAGGCGATAAGTAATGTTACGTAATTCTACATTCGTGTCTCTGGCAAATTCTTCAAGCCCAATAACCCGATCTTCAAGCTGAGAAGTCATGGCAATCGCCGCATAGAACAAGTGTTCCCAGATTATAGCGGTTTTTTCTGCGGCAGATCCTTCAGCGGAATGACCACAGCAGGCCCAAGGCTTTCAGCAATGGGCTTCGACTCATCAAAGGGGCGCAGCGTCACCTTCTCAAAAATGAAGTCAAAAGCGGTGATTGTGTGCGGAGTGCCTTGGTAGTCAACGCGATCGCCTACTTTGTGGGGCATAGCTCTATGGAGGGCAACCCCCGCACTGTATCGCGATTGTGGCAGTTAGATTGCTTCCAATTGCTCAACAAGCCAGAAAGCATCCCCACCCGCTTCAGTCAGAAGTTTTGCCCACTCCTGGCGATACTGAGGTTGATCAGGGTAAATCGTGAAAATGCGTTGCACGGTATAGGTGCGATCGGTGCCCTTCAGTTTGGCGCGATTTCCGGGGGTGATGTTCATGGTGATGTTGCTCAAAGGGTATTGACATGGGCAATACCCTTGGCTTTACAGATCTCCTCCTTAGTCTTTGCTGGTGAGGACTTGCAATCTCTCCTGAACGTTGAATTCATTCATGTCCATCAATGCCTGAACTGTCTTTTTGAAACCACTTAACTCAGCTAGATCGAACTCAATTTGGGAGACAGGATTATCTATGTCGTGATCTCCAGGCTCTAGCAGGCTTAAGCACCACCGAACGCCATATTGCAAGGCGTGGATGCTATAACCCCATTGGTACTCTTCAGGAATATTGGGATTTACGTAAGTCCCGAAGTCTTGAAACTCAAGCCCCAAAGAGTTCATAACGTGAGTAGCGATGTCTAAGGCAAGTTTCGCTTCGGATGAGATGATGACTTCCTTTTCATTCATTTCGTGTCAGTCCTTTTTTTGATTAGATGTAAAAGATCAAAATGCTTGCGATCAGAGTCACCCAGCCTAAAGAATCTGCTGTCGCTTGATCGAATACCGCGCCAATAGGCCGTTAACGTTCCTCAAAACAACGTTCCGGCTGTTGACATAGCTATCTGCCCTACTGGCCTGCTGATAGATGTAGTTGTGCTCTTCGCAGTGGTCGACCCATGCGTCGATCGCCTTCCCAAACAAGTCACCTGGAATTTCATTCATTGGTTAGTCCTCAATTTGTTGATCAAAAATTCGTGACGGGTTTTACACCTTTACTCGTCAAGATGCTTTCACTGGATCATTCCACCCACAGCTAGTGATAGCGTCGAAATGCCAAAGTTCACGAAGCTTGCTATCACCAGATTCGTCAGGGTTTCCGTACCCCAGCCCAAGGCTAAAAACTTCATCTTCAGAGTAATTTCCTTGGCAAAGCCATGCCCACTCCATTTCAGTGGCGAAATACAAGACAAAGTCGAGAGTTGTTTCCATCTCCCAATGCCCACCCTGGCTGTTGTAAATGTCTTGGCTGAGGTAGACGAAATTATTCCTGACATAGTCAGCAAAGAAGTCAACCATCCGATCTTTGGCTGCTTTTAAGACATCAAGATCTGAGTCAATCAAAGATAAAAAGCCCGCCTGTCTAGGGAATCGAAGAGTCTTGCCGCCCATCTCAATTTTCTCGATCAATAGCCCAGAGACTTCATGCTTATGTTGATAAGCCCAGATCTGCTCTTTGAATTCGTGGAAGCACGACACTGACGCAAGCCGATCAAAGCCCAGTGAACCGTTAAACACGCCCGTTTCTTGCTCCATCAGACGGACGGGGAATCCCTTGTCTCCATGCAGCAGAGCGCTCTGTTCCTTCTTCAAAATTTCGTTCAATTCTTCAGTCGTCTTGATGTTCACGCCAGAATCCTCTTCTAAAATCATTCAAAAATTCGTGAAACCTTTTGCCCTGCGCTGCGGCAGGCTTTATGACATTCATCATTGCCATGTAAGTTCTGTTCTTTAATCTCTTTGCCACTCATGGCCTCAGCCAAGTGCAATGCAGCTAGTTCAACTTCGTCCAAGCCGTCACGAGTGACTTTGACCTGTCTGATTGCCCGAATCTCTTTGGCTGTGTGACCCAGAACTTGAACATTAATCTCATCGGTGCAAAGTGGATATCCTCGACCTGCCACGCCATGTTCTTGCAACACGTCAGTGAACTTTTTTCGGCCATCGATGACCTTTAACCTGTCATCAATCCATTCGTCGGAACGACCCTGTTTTCTGTACCTTGCGATTGCGTACTTGGCAGCTTTATCCGGGTCGGCAAGAATACCCGCGGCCCATCGCCTGAATTCCGCTGCCCTTTCCCCAGGGCAATTCATTAGTATCTCGTAGATACCGGCTTCAAAAGCAACCGGTGTTTCTCGCTGGCCTTGACCAGGGAATTGGATGTTCTTACAAATTGTAAGAACTTCAGGATGCTCTTCCAGCAAGCGATTGAAGATATTTGTCGTGTTCTTCTTGCTGCAAATGCCAAACGCAACAAAGACGTCATAGACAGAGAACTCACGATTTTCCGTGACTCGAATATCGTGCCCTTCATGATCGTGGGCGAAGAAACTAAGTTTGCTCATGGGTTACCTCAATATTTATTTCACCCTCACTCGTTGATATACGCTTAACCTTCATCCTGCTGGAATGGGATTTGCAAGGGGTCTCCTCCGAGCTGCCGCACCTGATCCTCAAGGCGAGAAATATGCTCGCGTAGGATATCGGGGGCGGCGAACTCTTCGCCTAACCGCTCAATGTCAGATTCCAACTGAGCAACGCGATCGCTTAGCCGCTGGTTGTACTCATCCTCAGAACGGGTAACCCCAAAGGCATTGTCAAATCGACGCTCTAAGGTTTCAGCCATTAGGGCAAAGGACAAAACAAAAGCCTTCTTATTCCCTCGGTGCGATCGATATAGCCAATATCCACTGACTACTTCCAGGGGCAAGGCATTAATACGAGTCTGTCCCCGGTCGTTTGGCAGTGGTTCAACTTCGACTTGCTCAGGCGTGTAATCTGCGTAACGCTCTCCCAGCAAAGACTTGGAGTCCTTTGAGCGAATGAAGCGTAATGCGTAGACGGGCGGATCTTCAATTGCATCTGCCGCATTGGCCTGACTCATTCGATAGCCGCCATCGGGCATCTGAAAGCCTTCAAATTCAAAGTTGCCAATTCGGATTGTGGCTCGCTTGGCTTTATCAGTCATCGCCTTTACCCTCCTGAACCACCAGAAGATCGTCAACCGTCACCGTCGTCCCAGTACGAGCCGAGAGCCAGCGCGAAAGCTTGATCAAAGTGATCCAACTCCCCCGCTCTGTACCCTTCTTCATTGTCGAAATACCCCTGGAGTTCATCTGCATCTCCCTCGACGCAGTCTCCACCGTCACGCCCTCAGGCCAAAAGCTGCTGAGATCAAGCGTCACCTTCTCGGGAATGGGTTGTAAATTCATTGCTGCCTCCAAAATTACTAGATGAGCATTCAAGTGTTTAAACACCTTAAGGATCATAGTAACCTAGGATTTCAATTTTGATGCACCCTTACTCGTCAAGTTACGTTTAAAACAAAAAGACGCACTGAAGTGGGGTGGGTGGTTAGGAGTCTTCAGGGACGTATTCGATCAAGCTATCCACCCCAACAACCTCACCGGCCAGGCCAGTCAAAACAGAGCAAAGCTTGTCCAAGTCATCTCCATTCATTCTGGGCATCTTCCGGGCCGCACGCAGCCGTGAGACCGACGTGACGTGTCGATCCATCTGCTTGCCCAGCTGATCGTTGGTCAGGCGGTACCTAGCCATTACTTCATTTAGCTTCCAGCGAATCACCCAATGCCGTCCTAAAGCTACAGACATATTGTCCTCTCATATACGCTTAATGTCACATTGTTAGTATACAAGCTCAATATATTGAGTCAAGATGTTGACACATTGAGGGTAGATGCTAATATGTAGTCACAAGAGAAGGGACGCCCGCCTCCTACAGCAAAACGCCCCTCTCTACTGAAACCCGCAAAGGAATCATTACCCATGTTTCTAACACAGAACACTGTCCCCGCATCGCTTTATGACGAGGTTGCCGAGGCTGAGTATCAGTCAATGCTGGCCGATCGCGCCTATGAAGCGCATGTCGCTGCGTCAGTAGCACCAGTCCGCACCTTTGCCGACCTGGACGAACGTGATTTGTTCCTCGACAACGGCGCTAAGGCTCGCATCGTGAGCCCTTCTATCCGCCCCTGTGACGTGCCCTACGTGTACTTGGTACGGGTGCTGCACAAGTCAGAGCCATTGGAGTTGCAGGTTGAAGTTTCGTTCAACGGTGAGGACTCCATCGCCTGTGAGTGCAACAACCAAAAAGTTGCCCGCAAGATGATTGCTGCTGTGCTGCCCGATTACTACCTGCCGATTTGCGATGAGTGGTATCTGGAAGATCGCTCGGAGGAATGCCCCTTCTAAGTCGCTACACCCCAGGGCGCATCACCATTCGCACTTAATTATTCAGGACAAACCCATGAACGAACCTACGGACGTGAATTACTTGACGAAAATGCGCGGCGGCACGCTAGTCCATGCCGAGAATTACCACGGGCAACTCATTGCCATCTTTATGCGAGCAGATCGCACGCTGCTGGCGATCGACAACGATACTTTTGATAGCCCCGGCTCTTTTGAGAACAGCGGGTGGAAAGAATTTTGTTGGCGAGAGCTTGAGACTCAGAATCTGGACGAAGCCATTCAGATTGCTAAGGGCTGGACACTGGATTACTACGATTCCACCATCATGCGCGTCTTGCTCGATACATCGGCTGGTGGACATCCCGCCGATGTGCTGGCTCAAGTGAAGCTGATTGTGCAGTGCAACAAACAGGACTTGGGTGCCGTGTTGTCGTTTTTGAGAGGGTAAATCTATGACTACCACAACCACTACAAAGAACCGTCAGATTGTCATCCAACTACCTGAGGGGATGCCCGTTCCGAAGTTTGAGATGTTTCAGAAGGTGTACTGGACAGACCGCAACGGAAATTCAGACGCGGGCCACATCATCGGCTGGGAATTCGTCGATCGCAACACTGCCTTGATTTTGGACTTAGACCCGGGGTGGCATTACAGCATCAGTCGCATTTATGGCATGACGGATGCAGTCGAAATCATGGAGTTGGAAGCTGAATACGTTTGGAAGGTGGAGAGCAGCCTGTCTTAGCTGTAGACTGAATACCGGAGTTTCACTGCCTGCCCCTTTGTCATCGTGCCGAGGGGCTTTTGCTATTTCTCCGCCTTCACAAACACCCCACCAACAGTCTCCCCCTGCCGATCCTTGATCTTGAGCCATGCCAGCTCTAGACACTCGGCAGCGCTCATACTCAATTGGATGTGAGCAGAGTCCTGTACGCAGCGGCACAGCACCCCGATCATTGGGCGAAACGGGCCTACACCTTGGATGATCTCGCGCTGCACTTCTTCGGCCCAATGGTCGATATAGTCGAACGTCCAGGGCTTCACGCCGCGTAGATAGAGTTGTGGGCAATTACTAATGTCTCGGATGGATTGCTCAAGGCTGGTGCCAAGCATCCGGCACAGGATTGATAACGTTACGAGAATGTCTCCCAGCTCAAGAGCGTAATTATTTTGGGCTTCAATGCAATCTTGCTGACTGTTTCCGCCTTGGGCTGAGCACCACAGATCCACAAAGAGACGTGCATATCTCGCCTCCCCAATCTCCTCAACCGTCTTCCCGAATTGCGTCATTGGCGTTGCTTCCAGTGGCTTCCCTTCCGCGTCGATCAAATCCCAATCAGCCGCCCACTCCCAGATCAGGGGCTCTAACGTTGCGAGGGTGGGGCGGGGCTTGGTGGAAGATTGGTTCATTGCGGGTCTCCTTTAAGTCCGGGGCTTTCGAGGCTAGCAAGTTTTTGTTCGTATTCTTGTTCCAGTGCTCTAGCTCTACTCAAAGCTTTCTCTTTTTCCTTTCTAAGAAACTCGTAATTTTCTTGCGCTGTTTCAATATTCCGCAACGCCATTTTGTCCGGCTGTAAGAGGGCCATCACGGCGGTGTCCCCTACCATCTCAATGTCACTCGCCTCGACAGTGATCGATAGTGTGGCGGGCTCTCCATCGTTGGAGTGCGACACTTGAGCGCTTGAGACGTGATTCAGTTTGATGTCGTTGATCGACACCTTCAGATGCCCATCAACAAGGCATAGCTTCCATTGGTTTTCGGTCATGGCTCGTTATCAATCCCCAGAAGGTAGTTAGCGCCGATGTTCAGCCCTACGCAAATCTTTCTCAGTTCGCGGTAACCGGGTAGCCGAAGGGCATTCAGGTATTGCGAGATACAAGGTTGTGTGAGCCCTGCTTTTTCAGCTGCTTGACACTGATTCAACTTCAACGTTTTTATCGCCGTGTCTAGCCGATTTGCGAACGCTTGTTTTAGTTGAGCCTCTTCATCCATCACTAATGCACTATCAACGATTAAGGGTATAACATAAATAATAACGCTTTTGATAAACGCTATGGAACCTCTCACCGACGCCCAACAAGAACTCTACGACTGGCTTGTGGACTACATTCGCGTCAACCAGCACTCGCCTACGATCCGCCAGATGATGCGGGGTATGGGCCTCAAGTCACCAGCGCCCATTCAAAGCCGTCTCGATCACCTACGCAAGAAAGGGTATGTGGATTGGGTGGAAGGCCTCGCTCGTACGTTGCGGATCGTCAATGACGACAGCACTGTGTTGGTTGCGGTG
>ERZ1740065.886-NODE-886-length-17103-cov-4.947032_pt1 | contig 17103 bp, 4 predicted proteins | sample MGYA00581738_ERZ1740065 | MGnify/ENA primary metagenome ERZ1740065 (study PRJEB43018, sample SAMN04849749) | marine metagenome | isolation source: floating plastic debris | place: Pacific Ocean | collected 2008-09-01 | study: EMG produced TPA metagenomics assembly...
CACGAGTTCGCTCAGCCATATCTAGTTACCTTGAAATCATTTTGTATTTCCATGCTGCCGATGCCCTCATTAGCATTAGCCTCAACTACAATCTGCATGTCATCTGTCGCGGTATTGCCCGCGTCGTCTACCACGGTTACGCTAAAGAGGCAGGAGTCGCGATTGTTGCCAAAATCGGTAGCGATGTACTGGACCGTACTGATTCCCAGTGGGAATACTGCACCACTAGCATCGTTGCTGACCATGGTGGTTCCCGTACTATAGAAAATGCTGTATTCGATACTTTGGATGGTAGCCGGGTCGACCAGTACGATGGGGGCAATGCCGTTGACCCGGGCCTGGCACAGGTTGGGGTCGGTACTCACCACTACATCGGCTGGGCATTCGATCAACTCACCCGATGGGGCGGTCAGCAACGTTACGGTAAAACTGCAACTGTCCACATTGCCGCTGAGGTCCTCGACGATGTAGGTGACCAGGGTCGCGCCCAGGTTAAAGGTCGTTCCACTCGCCGTACCCGCCGTCACCATTCCACTCGTCCCAATCCGGTAACCCAAATCGGCAATGCCACAGTTCTCCTCAATCACGGGATCGATGCCCGTCACCACCGCCGTGCTACCTCCACCCGTGGCCAAAAAGGTGGTATCGTTGGGGCAGGTGACCACCGGTTGCTGGTTGTCACTCACCACGATCATTACGGTGCATTGGTTGGTATTACCGCTGGGATCGACGGCGGTGTAGTTGACGTTGGTGATGCCCACCGGAAAGGTTTGGCCACTCGCACTGTTCATCCCGCTGCCCGTCATGGCACCGGTCAGGACGTAGCTGAGTGAGGCGACCCCACAGTTGTCCGTTACCACCGGCGCGATGTTATTCGTCACCAGCACGTTACAACTGTCGGTTTGGTTGTCAAACACATCCACCGAAGGACAAAGCATCTCCGGTCCCTGGTTGTCATTCACCGCGACGTCAAACGAACAGCTGACCACCACGCCTGCGGTATCTCTAAGGGTGTAGCGGACGGTGGTGAGGCCGGTATTAAAGGCCGTTCCACTGGCGTCGTTGATGCCCGTCCCCTGGGTCGCATTGCTCAGGGTGTAGACGATGCTGGCCACCGCGGCGGGGTCGAGGTTGGTACTGGGGGCAATGCCGTTGACGACGGCACTGCACTGATCGAGATCGGTATTGGTGGCCACGTCAGCGGGGCAGGTGATGGTGGGGAGGGCTGTATTTTCGACCGTTACGGTAAAGCTACAGGTAGAAACGTCCGCATTGAGGCCGGTTACGGTGTAGGTGACCGTGGTGATTCCGACGGGGTAGACGCCACTGGCATCGTTGGATCCGCTTCCGGTGAGGGCGCCGGTTTGATCAAAAGTAATACTGGAAATTCCACAGTTGTCGGTGACGGTGGGCGTCAAGCCGGTGACGTTAGCCGAGCTGCCGCTGCCCGCATCGACGGTGAGGTCAGCGGGGCAGGTAAGTTGGGGCATTTGGGTATCCACCACCGTTACGTTGAAGGTACAGGTAGCGCTGTTGCCCGCGTCGTCGGTAGCGGTGTAGCCGACCACGGTGGTGCCCACGAGGAAGAAGTCGCCGGGATCGTGCGTACTGCTGATGTCCAGCAGGGGAGCACAAGCATCGGTGGCCACGGGGGGGATCCAGGTGACGTTGGTACCGCAAAGGCCAAAGTCGTTGGGAATGGTAATATCCGAAATGCAGGCCGTAAAAATGGGGTCGGTATTGTCGATGACGTTGACCACTTCCGGGAGAAAGGAAAATTCCGAAGGGTCGAGTGGCATGCTGTTGTTGTCGGCGATTTCGATGGGCAATGCGGGCAAGCCGATAAAGTCAAAGACCGGTGGGGTATAGGTGCCCACGAGGTTGAAGGTGGCCGATAAGAGGGTATCGCCGTTGGCCAGGGTCAGGCCATCGAAGGGCGGACTGGCATCGTCGCAATAGAGGGGGAGGTTGCCATCGCTGACAAAGGTGACATTGTAGCTCTCGGAGGGGGTCAGGTTGTTCGTGTGCATCACGTAAGCCAAATTCATGGTATCCCAGCTGGTGGTAAACTGCATGGAGCCGATGTCCTGAAAATTGTTGACCGTCAGGTGCATACGGATCGTATTGTTGTCGCAATCAAAATCGACGAGCGGGATAAATTCCAGGGTATTATTGGTGCCTCCCTGAGCGGTCACCTCGAAAGAACAGGTATTGGTATTACCCCCCTCGTCGGTCACGGTGTAAGTCACGGTCGTCAGTCCCGGTGCAAACACACTTCCGCTGGCATCATCACTGCCCGTTCCGCTGGTGGCTCCACTGAGTTCGTAGCTTACACTGGCCACCTGGCAATTGTCCGAAAACGCCGTGGGGGACAGGCCGCTAATCGGCATACCGGCATCGACCAACTGGTCGCCGGGGCAGGAGATGCTGGGCGCCTGCGAATCTCCGGTGGTGATGGTCCCCGGATTGAGGAACAGGTCGGTGCCCAGGGTCAGGGCCCGGCCGGGAAAGGCGCCCACCGTCACCAGAATGGGCGTATTGGTTCCATCCGCAAAGCGGAGCGTACTCGTTCCCACCTCCCCCTTGGGGTCGAAGCACAGGGTGATGATACTCGACCCGTCGACCAAGGTCAGCCCCGGTGGAAAAAACGCGTGGGCCCAGGCAAAGGTCAGCGCGCCACTGGACGCATTGGAGGTATCGGTGAGTACGGTGGCCGGTAGGGAGGTAATGACCCCTACAAAATCGATGGTGCTCGTGTCCCATTGGAGTTCGAACTGCATACTGGAGACGGTATCGAAATTCGTCACGTCGATATTGACGCAAAAAGCCGTAGCGTCGCATTCGGCACTGACATCGTTGACGGAAAGTGTCACGTGGGCACTTAGCGCAGCGGGGCTCAGGCACCAGAGGAGCAGGACCAGGAGGGTAAACATCTTCTGCATAACTCGTGGAGTTTCGGATAAAATGGTATTGGAAACAAAAGTGGTTTGTTCGTTTTGTCGGCGCGTTGATCGGAGTAGGGTAGACGAAGAGGCTACCGGCACCAACTCGGAGTGCTCGCTTTGAAAGGTATCGGTTATTGGCATTGCAAACATTTCGGGGCGCCACGCGCCGGTCAATGGATGTTAATCGTGTACTTTGTACGTAAAAGTTACCGTATGGTTGGTTTTTGGGACTGAAATCCAGTTGTTATTCCACTGGATTGGGCAAAAATACAGGAAAAAACCTCCGAGTGGCCAAAACCACTCGGAGGTGTGGAAAATTATTCCACGACAATCATTTTCTTCATCGCGACCTCCGAATCGGTCTCCAGTCGATAGTACAAAACGCCACTCGTGGGCAGTTCGCTGCGACTGAGCTCCAACTCGTGGTAGCCCGCGGGGTAATCTCCAGGGATTTCGAGCAGTACGCGACCCGCCACATCCAGCACCTGGAGGGAGGCACTGGTGGCCTGGGGCAGGTAAAAACCGAGCACCGTTTGCTCCCGGAAGGGATTGGGCTGGTTTTGGAACAGTTCGAGCGATTGGCGCGCTGGCGTCGTCTCGCTAAAGTTCAGCCGGACCGCCAGGGGCAGCCCCCCGTCGCGATAAGCCTCCGCCGCCAAACGACTCTCGTCGACCCGGAGCAAGTCACTCAAGCGCTCGGCATCGCGCAGGGCGCTAAACCGCAGCGTGTACAGCACCTCATCCGCCGCAATGGCCTGCGCCTCCACCTGGTGCCACAACATGACCAACCAACCCCGATCCACAAAGTGCTGACCAAAGTTGAGCTCGTTCAAATTGCGCAAGGCCTTGGCCTCGTAGCCCTCAAAATGCAGTACCTCGGGATCAAAATCGAGGACCCACTGGTAGGCGACCAGCTGCTCAAAGTCCCGCGCCCGCAGCTCCAATTCGTATTCCTCACCGGCCACAATCTCCCGGTCGCTCAGCAGCAGCTCCAGCGCCCCGTCGGTCCGCACCTGGGCATTGCTACCCCCCGTCAAGTTGGCGGGGTTGGCATTGTCGGTAACGTCTCCGGTCTTGATGGCGGTAAAGTCGTTGTTCAAAGAGTCACTGGGCAAGTTGTTGATCACCAAGCACTCCGTATAAGCCGGTACAAAGAGCGGCGCCAAATCGGCCAGGGTATCCTTATCGGCCGCAAAAACCCAGGAGGTCGTCGTATTCGGTACGATCGTACCCAAGCTACCCAATAAGGTCTGCAACTGGACGATGTCGAAGGTCGTGATGATGCCATCTCTAAAGACATCCGCCGCAATCTTCTTGTAATTGGTATTTAAGGTGTCCAGCCCCACGATGTGTCTTTGGATGGTAAACAAGTCATTGGCCGTGACGCCGTTGGTCCAGTTGATGTTTTTGCTCGGCGTGATTTTGTACGTACCGCCAGCATTGACATCTTCGAAGATAAAGTCACCCACCGGATCGGTGGTCACCATCCCTACCGTAGCGGGGCCATTGGTGAGGGTAACTTCTACTTGACCCACACCCTGGCCATTTTCGGTCAGGCACTCCCCGGCAATGTCCAACATCGCGGGTTGATTGACGGCCACGGCACCCGGTGCGGTACAGGGAGCGGTGGAGAAGGCGCCACTACCAAAGTCCTGAACGACCTCGGCGGGTAGGTTCATGCTATTGGCAATAATGTTGATCGTCGAGAAGTCGCCCACGTTACCCATCAGGAGAATGTCGACGAAGAAAATCGTCTCCCCATCGGCGAAGGTTACGGGGTTCACGGGAATCTGGCTGTTGAAGTAAGACACCCGCATCGTATCGCTCGTCAGCAAATTGGCCACCAGGCCATTGCCGGGCAGGTTGCTGCCACTGACGCCAATGATCTCTCCGACGTCGCTGTTGACCAACTCTATCGAGAACTGGAAGGACAAGACGTTGAGGAAGTTTTCGACCATTACCGGTATACTTACGACCGTATTGGTACCTCCCAGTCCCGTTCCGATATTGAAGCAGGGAATGGGTACCGTCACCGTAACCATGGCGGTACAAGTATTGCTGTTGCCATTGCTGTCCGTAACGGTCAGATCAACGGGTATGGTCGTACCCGCATCGGCAAAGGTGAAGGTATTCTGAGAAATAGCGTACATCAGATCAGCCGCCGCCGTACAGTTGTCAAAACTACCCCCATCGACATCGGCGGGCGTAATCGTAGCCGTACCACTCTGGTCGAGATTGACCGTGATGTCCCGACAAACCGCCGTAGGATCAAAGTTGTCTTCGATGATTACCACCGCATTACAGCTCGAAGCGTTACCGGCGGCATCGACCACCGTCAGCGTTACTGGATGCTCCGTCACGCCATCCGCATCGTCACAATCAAAGGTGTTCGGACTGACCGTCCGCGATACGATGATGCCACAGTTGTCAAAACTGCCGTTGTCGATCAGGGCGGGATTGAGGATGAGCGTACCGTTTGAAGGCAGGCCAATCGTTACCGAAGATTGGCAGGAAGCAATCGGACTGACGTCGTCGACGACGGTAAAGCTGCGGTTGAAGGAAACCGAGTTGCCACAGGGGTCCGTCACGGTAAAGTTGACGTTGTGGGGCCCGAGGGGATAGACCCCACTGGCATCGGCACCGTTGCTGGTGGCAAAGGGCGAATCGTTGGTGATGCTGATGCTGCCGTAAGGGGCGCAGTCCTCCAGATCCGTCAGCATCAAGCTGACCGTTGCCGCACAATCGTTGGGATCGGTACCGACACTACCCCCGGCACCGATGTTATCCGTGTAGGTGGGATCGGTCGGCGCTTCGGTATCTTCCACCGTGATGATTTGGGTCGCACTGGTGACGTTGCCCGCATCGTCGGTGGCCCGCCAGCCCCGGGTAATGGTGTAGTTGTAGTTGCCACAAGTGTTGGGATTGCCCGTTTGGGTATCCATCTCACTCGTCACCACGTTGAGCGTAGCGCTGCAATTATCGCTGGCCGTCACCACGGGGGCCATTGGAATGTCCTCGCAAGAGACGGTCACGTCGGTGGGTACGCCACTCAGGGTGGGGAAAATATTATCTACCACCGTGATGGTGGCCGCACAAGTTCCCTCGTTGCCATTGATGTCAAAAATGGAAAGCGTCACCGAATTGTCGCCTACGTTGGAGCAGTCCGCTTCCCAGGTAGCTCCACCGTCGATGGTCAGGCTGCCGAAGTCCACGCCACAATTATCGCTGACGTCGAGTGGGGTGTAGGCGGCCGTTCCGTTTGAGTTGGAGGTGCTCAAGCTCCAGTTGGCGGGATCAAAATCACCACTGAAACCCGGTAGGAAATTATTGACGGTCGTGTTGGCGGCGGGGGGGAAGTTGTCCGTCGTGCTAGCGCGGAAACAAAACTCGTCCCCGGCATTGAGCTGTACCGTCGTGGTCCCCATTTGATTGAGGGAGGCCGGATCGTTGGCCAGGTCGCTGCCCGCCAGTTCGGTAAAGGCCCCGTTGATGGTGTAGCCAAAGGGATCAAACTGGGCGCTAAAGTCCGTCGAGACGTAATTCCAGTTAAAGGTGATGCTCGTGGCACTGTTCACCGTTACGCAGTAATCCGCATTGCCCGCTCCGAAGGATAGGTTGCCGCCGCTGGACAGGTCGATGCCTTCGCCCAAAATGGTATTGGGGAGCACCGTAGCCATTCCGTTGGAATCCAACTCGACGGTGATGTTTTGACAATTGAGTACGGGGTCTTCGGTATCTTCGGCCACGTCGATCTGCTGGGTTTGGGAAACGGTATTGCCAAAGCCATCGTCGTATTCCCAGGTGACGTTGTAGTTACCGGGGGTAAAATTGTAAAGGGGAATGGTCGCCCCGGCATTCGTACAGATATTGAGCGCGTAGCTCACCAGGCTTCCCACGTCGCCGGCGCCGTCGTCACGCAGGTTCAGTATCCAGTTGCCATTGGCAGTGTCCCCGTTAAAGTTGACGAGCTAGCCGAGTGCGTGGAAATCTCCCTGGATGGCATAGGTACCGATCGCTCCCGAAGGATTACAGGTATTCTCAAGGTCGTCCGCCGTATTGGTGGCATCGTCCGAGAAGTTGAGGTTGAGGTTATTTTGGTCACAGCCAAACCCAAAGTTGGTCGCCGGAGCACCGGGCTGGTTGAACAGCGGTACGATGGTACCCGAAGGCGAAGTCAGGGTAGCCGAGAGGTCGCCCACCCAGGTGTGGTTGATTTCCAGCGAGAAGCTGACCTCATCCACCAGGGTGCCGAGGCCGGCCACGGGAATGGTGATGGTCGTCCCCGCATTGTCGTTGAGGGGGAGGTTGGGCGTACCCACAATCGGCGGATAGAGCGTACAGGGCGCCGAGCAGGAACCGACCACGTCGACCGTAGCTCCCGAGGCAATGCTTCCTACGATGAGGTTCCCACAATTATCGGTAGCCGTAGGCGCGCATACCTCCAAGTCCCCACAGGTACTACTCAGCGCGGGAAGGGTGGCGCCCGGTAGGTCCGGGTTGGGGGTATTGGTATCGATCAGGGTGACGTTGAAGGTACAGGTATCACTCAGGTTATTGGGGTTGTCGTCAATGGCGATCAGGGTGACGGTAAAGGTTTCGCCATCGCCGGGCGTACTCACCGCACTCAGCAGGGTATTGGGTGCGGGGTTCTGGATGACGGTGTGGCCATCCGGGCAGTTGTCCAGCACGCTCGACAGACCGCGGTAGTCGGGAACCAGGGCGCTGGCGCCATTGCAAGAGCCAAAGTTGAGGTCCTGATCCGGCGGGCAGGTGATCTCGGGCGCTTGATTGTCGAGTACCGATACGGAAAAGGTACAAGTATCGCGGTTGCCCTCGGGATCGAGGTAGGCGTAGCTCAGGATGGTGGTCCCCACGGGAAAGTCGGCAAAGTCGACCCGACCGGGGCCGGGCGTACCGGTATTGACCGTGATGTTGGGATCATCCGAAAAGATATTTTCCACCAGGGGCGCTCCCGTACAGAAGTCCGTCGCCGAAGGGGCGGTCCAAGAAAAGGTATTGTCGCAATCGCTGTCGTCCGCGTTGACGGTCACGTCCATCGGGCAGTCGACGATCACGGGTTTGAGCGTGTCGTTGACGGTGACCGCGACGTTGTACATGGTCACGTTGCCACAGAGGTCGGTGATGGTAAACACGACGTTGGTCGTACCGACGGGGTAAATCCCCGAGGCATCGGCCGTTCCGCTGACGTTGCTGCGGACGGTCAGGTCCCCAAAGTCGGCGCACTTGTCCGAGGTGTTGGCGGCGGTGAGGGACAAGCTGATGGTCGCCTCGCAGATGCCCGCCTCATTGTCCACGGTGATGCCCATTTGGGTGCTGCTGGGGGCCTCGTTGTCGGCGCGGGTGATGGTTTGCGTCAGCACGGTGGCATTGTTGCAATCATCCACCAGCGTCCAGGTCCGGACGACGGTTCCCGAATTGGGGCAGGAGCCGGGCACTTCGGGAGCATCGGCGTAGGTGGCTTCCAGACCGGTCGAGCAGTTGTCGGCCTCATCGGTCACGTCGCCCGTGATGCTGAGGTCGTCGATATCGTCGGTGCAGTAGTCGATGGTGATATTGGCGGGGGGCGTAAAAGTAGGCGCCTTGACGTCCTGAACGGTGATGGTTTGGTCCTGGCTCACCGAGTTGCCGTTGCCATCGTTGAGGGTCCAGGTCCGGAGGAGGGTGCCGGTACCGCTACAGCCACTGAGCCCGCTGGTATTGTCCGTGTAGGTGGCCTGAATACCGCTGGCGCAATTATCGGCCTCGTCGGTGACGTCGCCGGTGAGGAGCAGGTCGTCGGGATCTTCCTCACAGCTGATGGTAACGTCGGCGGGAACGGTAAAAGTGGGGTCGGTGGTATCGTCGAGGCTGACGTTGATCTGGACCAGGTTGCTTTCGTTGAGGGGGTCGCCATCATCGACGGAGACGAAGTAGGTCCCCGGCCCGGGTGCCGTACCATCGCAGTTGACGCTTACCGTCGAGCCCAGGGCGCCGCCCAGGGCGTCAAAGAAGTTGAAATTGGTACAAGTTACTCCTCCGACATTGACGTTGCTGGCGATGCTGGCCGCGTCGAGGGTGGCGCTGCTGCCCACCACGGGCAAGTCGACGGCCGGGTCGAGCAGTTGCAGGGTACACTGGCTGTGTAGCTGTGGCCCGATCAGGCTCATCAGGGCCAGGATGACCCAGGTGTGGATGGATTTTGGAGAAAGTTGCATCCTTGATACCACGGGGGGAGGGGCAGCGGGGGGATGATCGCTGTTCAGGGATGTAAATTTAGAAACCATAATTCTGTTTTTGGCGCCTGCTGGGGAAAACAGACGATTGTTAAATAATAATTAGCGCATAGTACCTTGCCCGAATGGCCAACAGTGACCTCGGGTCCTACAAATATAGAAAAAAACCAAACTGGCCAAGGGCCGCTCCCCACGCGGGAGTGACTGGCAGTTTTGATCCTTTTCCTTTAGAGATTCAATGCGAAAAAAACAACCTTGAAATCGAGATTTGAGATCAATGTTCAGTTCAGAGATTCAGAAGAATGGTGATTGGTCGTTGTGTGGAGATTCTTACTTTACACTAAAGGTAGGAAATATTTCCCGAAAAAAATAGCATTTGTCGCGGCATCCCGCCCCCCGGGCCCAGCGGGGGAAATAAAAAAAGCCCGGACTCCCAAGGAACCCGAGCTATTGCTCTCAAAAACAGGGGTTTATCCCAATTTATTGTGCTTAAAATTGAGATCGTGGATTGGTGAGGTCATTGGCCGATTGCGGCTCGAAATCGTAGCGGATAATGATTTCAAAACTGCCCGAATTGACCGTCCGCAGACTGGATACGTTGACGTCGTAAGCTACGCCCATACCCAATTGCTTGACCTGGTAAAACAGCGTTAAGTCAACCGATTCTCCGGCTCCTTCCCCTCCCAGTCGGTAGGACAGACCCGCCGTGATCTTGTCCTGCATGATCAGACTCACGTTGATGTCCAAGTCACCCGGCGCATCTTCGACGTACTTGGCCAGCACCATCGGGCGCAATTTGAGCCCCGTACCCACGGGGAAAGTGATGCCCGTCGATAGGTAAAAGTGCGGCTCCTCCCGGGCGATCTTCAACCGCCCGTTGTCCTTGTTGAAGCCGATCTCGTTGGGGAAAATGTGGGGAATCGAAAAGCCCAAGAAATATTCCTTGTACTTGGCCAAAATCCCCGCGCCAAAATTTCCATTAAAACGGCTCGAAACCACCCCATCCAAGACCGCGGGATCCACGTCGTTGAGCTTTACGATGCTGGGATCGGAAAAGTCGAGGCGGATGTTTTTCATGTTACCCTGTACCCCAAAGCGAATCGCAAAATTCTCGGTAATGGGCAGGTTGTAGGAATAGGACATCGTAGCCAACCAGGATTGGAAAATGCCCACCGAATGCGTCGACACGACGAGGCCAAAACCCGTCCGGTCGGTGAGAAAGGGCGAGCTAAAACCAATCAAACCACTGCGGGGAGCCCCCTCGTAGCCAATCCACTGCTGGCGGTAAAGGGTGTAGATGCTCGGGACGCCCCGTTCGCCACTAAAGGCCGGATTGATCAACTGTTGGTTGTACATGAACTGGGTGTAGTGACTCTCTTGTTGAGCCCAGAGTCCCGTAGCACCCCAGAGGACCAGTAGCAGTGCGCAATAAAGATTTTTCATGTGCAATTATTTTAAACCACGGGGCCTAGGCCCCGTGGTAATTTTATCTAAAAATGGTGAGATAACCCTTGACCGCCTGCGATTCTTGATCGCGCTTGAACAAGAAGAAATAAGTGCCGTCCGGCAAATCGCGACCTTCCTCGCCCCGTAAGGTACCGTCCCAATCGTTCTGGTAAGGTGCGGCTTCAAAAACCCGGTCTCCCCACTGGTTGAAAATGATCAACTCGTTGTTGGGGAACAAACCCGATTCCAAACAGAGGATTTGCAGCCGATCATTCGCCCCATCATCATTGGGCGTAATCATGGTCGGCACCACACAGGGCCCGTCAAACTCCACTTCGATCCGTACGGTGGCTACGTCGCACTGGAACTCGTCACAACCGTGGCAAAGCCGGTAGGTGAAAAAGTCGGTCCCGATAAAGCCGCTGGAAGGTTCGTAATTGAACGTTCCATCCGTATTGCTGGTCAGAATACCCCGCGTCGGCTGCGACTCAATCGTGATCACTCCCTGCAGCTCCGGGTCAAACTCGTCGTTCTCCAAGATGTCAAAGTTTTCCAGGGTCGTCTCAAAGTTTACCCGCAGGCTATCGCCCTCCGCATCGGGTGCTCCCGCGACGCGGATCGTAATCGAATCCTCCGCCGATTGACAACCGTCGATGATTACCGAGTACCGGTAAGTATACGAGCCAGCCGCTAGCGGTGTTACCATGATCTCGTTTTCGTTCGTATCCTCGGGCAGCCCCGCATCGAGCGAACTGGCTGACCAGACGTACTCGTCGGGGGAGGGGACGTAGTCCGGCCCCAACAAGAAGCAACTTTCTCCCAGACACAGGACCTGGCTACAATCGTCCTCGATAACCGGCGCCGCTACTTGTACGATGTCTACCGCCGTATTGACGACCATCGTACAGCCTTCGTCCGTGGTGGCGGTGAGCGTGTAAATGCCCGAGCAAGCATCCGTTAGATCGGGAATGCTGACGCTCTGGCCGCTCGCCGTAAAGTCACAGGGCCCACTCCACTCCCAAGAGCTGATGGGGGCGGAGCCCGTTTCCACGATGCCATCCAATTCCAAATCCCCGTCGCAAAGCGGGGCATTGGTCTGGATACTCACCAGTGCTTCCGGTAGCGCCTCGATGACAATCGAACCCTCACTGGTACAGCCCGCACTCGTCGTACACACCACGCGGTAGGTACCGGTGGTAGCACTTCCGATCGTAATGTCCAAGGTCGTTTGGTTTACATTGTCTCCTCCGGGAGTCGTCCAGGTGTAGCTGGCCCCAGCGATAATCGTCGGCGTCAATTGTACCGTGGAATTGGTACAGCCCGCCGCATCGGGAGAGGCATTGATGGCCACCGCCGGTAGGTCCTCCACCGTGATGCTAAAACTACAATCCACAAAATTGCCCGCGGCATCTTCGACCTCAAAGGTCACGACGTTTTCACCCAGGGCAAAGCTGCCACCGTTGTCGGGACCCGCAATTTGCGTGGCCGTCAGGCTACCGTCGCAATTGTCCATTCCCGTAGGCTCGCCAAATTCGACAATCAAACCTGTACAACCCGCTGCCGTACTGGCCGCCACCAAAACGTTACTCGGATCGCTGATGACCTCCCCATCAATCCGCAGCACCAAGTCGGCCGGACAGTCAATGGTCGGATTTTCATCGTCCTCCACCGTTACGCTAAATCTACAGACATTGCTGTTGCCCGCGGCATCGGTAGCGGTGTAGGTCACCACGGTCTGCCCCAGGGGGAAAGCATCGCCGGGGTCATTGCTGGCCACGGGGATGATGTTGGAGCAATCGTCCGTGACCGTGGGCGGAGTCCAGGAGTGGACCGCCTCGCAAGTGCCGGCATCGACGCTCAGCGTCACATCATCGGGGCAGTCGCTAAACACCGGAGCGCTGTTGTCGGGAACGTTGACCACAAATTCGCATTCGGTCGTATTGCCATTGACGTCCAGGGCCACAATGCGTACCGTGGTTTCCCCAACGGGGAAGGTATCGCCGGGCTCGTGGGTACTGACCAGAGGAAGCAGTACGCAATTGTCCGTCGCGGTAACGGGCGTCCAGGTAACGATCGCTTCGCAATTGTTGGTCGCCCCGATATTGACGTCGGAGGGGGGACAGTTGGCAAAGATGGGATTTTCATTGTCTTCCACCGTCACGTCAAAGGAGCAGTTACTGCTGTTGCCCGCGGCATCGGTGGCGGTATAGGTTACCGTAGTTGTACCCACCGCGAAGGTGCTCATCGGGGCTTGGGAGACGGTCAGCGTCACCGTGCCGCAATCCGTGGTATTGGGAAGGTCCCAGTCGACTACGGCCGCGCACTGTCCCGCATCAGCCGATACGGTTAGGTCATCCGGGCAGTCGATTACCGGAGCGGAGCGGTCCACTACCGTCACCACAAAGCTACATTCGGCGGTATTGCCCGCGGCATCCACGGCGGAGTAAGTGACCGTCGTGCTGCCCAGCGGGAAGGGATCGCCCGGTACTTCGGTGGGGGGCGTGACGCCGGTGACGCCACAGTTGTCGATGGCGAAGGGTTCGGTCCAACTGTAAACTCCCATACAGGTCAGCGAGTCGGCGACGATCACCGTATCGCCGGGGCAATTGCGCCATACTGGATCCTCGGCATCGACGATGGTGACGTCGAAGGTACAACTGTCGCGAACCGGGCCAGATTCGATGATGTAAGTAACGGTCGTTACGCCCACGTTGAAGGAGCTGCCGCTGGCGTCGTTTTCGCCATTGCCGACGGTCGCTCCACTGAGTTCAAAATACAAGGTATCCACCAGGCTGGGATCGATCAGGACCACCGGTTCGATGCCCGCCACGGAGGCGCTACACAGGCCCGGATCGTTGTCGATCGGGAGGGGATCGCCAGGGCATTCCACCAAGCCGGTACCGTCGGTTACAATGACGTTGAAGAAACAGGAGATGCTGTTGCCAAAGGCGTCAAAGACCTCGTAGGTCACGGTGGTACTGCCCAGGTTAAAGGTTTCCCCACTGGCGTCGTTGATACCCGTACCGGTAGTGGCGTTGCTGAGGGTGTAAGCAATCGAGTCGATGCCACAATTGTCCAAGCCCGCATTGATCAAAGCGATGTTGTTGACCACGGCCGTCGTCATTCCCAGGTCGGGGCTGACGATCACCGTGGGGGGACACTGGAGTCCGGTGGGAATATCGGTATCGTTTACCGCAATCAAGACCTCACAGGTGCTGGAGTTGCCCGCATCGTCGGTGACGGTGTAGGTGAGAATCGTGACACCGATAAAGAAGGTCGTACCGGTAGCGTCGTTGATGCCGGTACCCGTCGTCGCGCCCGTCAGTTCGTAAGTAATCGAAGCGACGTTACAGTTTTCACTGATGTTGGGCGCCAGGTTGTTGTTGACCACTCGGCTACACATGCCCGGATCGTTGGGAAAGACGTCGAGCGATACACAGGTCAGCACGGGCGCTTCTTCATCGTTTACCGTGACGGTAAAGGAACACGCATCGGTCGTCCCCAGGTTGTCCTGAGCCGAGTAAGTTACGGTTGTGGTACCTACGTTAAAGAAGGTGCCGCTGGCATCGTTGATGCCCGTACCCGTGGTGGCTCCCGTCAGGGTGTAGGTCAAAGTCGTGATGGTGGTGGGGGCGACCAGTAGGAGGGGAGCAATGCCACCCACCGTTGCACCACACTGTCCGGGATCGTTGACCAGCGTCGTATCGGCGGGGCAGTCGAGCAAATCGCTGGGCGAGCTGCTGACGTTTACCGTAAACGAGCAAGTCGAATTATTGCCGCTCGGGTCGCTGACCACATAGGTCACGATGGTAATGCCTACCGGGAAACAGGTACCGCTGACATCCCCCGTTCCACTGCCACTGAGGGCACCGCTGAGGGTGTAGCTCGTATCGGCAACGGCGCAATTGTCGGAGGTGATGGGTTCCAAATCGTTGACCACGATGCAGGGACTACCCGCGGGAATGATAAACGAAGTATCCGCCGGACAGCTCAGGGCCGGAATTTCGGTATCGGTTACCGTCACGGTAAACGAACAAACATCGGTGGTTCCCATATTGTCGCCCACGGTATAGGTTACCGTAGTAGTACCCACGGGGAAAGTCGTACCGCTGGCATCGTCGGGACCGGATCCACCACCGCTGAGGGTGTAGAAAACCGTGTCCAGGTCCGTGCTGGGCACCAGTAGAATCGGGGCAATATCGTTGACCACCGCACTACAAAGTCCAAATTCGTTGACCACCGTCGTATCGTTGGGGCAATCGAGCAAATCCAGGGGGCTACCCGGCGTCACGGTTACGGTAAACGAACAGCTGTTGCTGTTACCCGCCGCATCAAAAGCCGTGTAGGTCACCGTGGTCACGCCTTCGTTGAAGGTCAGACCGGAGACGCTACCCGTATCCGCTCCCATCGTCACGCCACTGAGTTCGTAACCCAGCGAGTCGAGTTGGCAATTGTCCATCACCTGCGGATCGAGATTGCCCACCGTAGCGGCGTTCATGCCGGGCGAGGCCATCACCGTCGTATCATTGGGACACACCAAATCGGGCGCTTCCCCATCGACGACCGTCACGAGGAAGGAACAAGTCACCGAATCCCCCGCCGCATCTTTGACCACGTAGGTCACGGTACTCTGGCCGAGGTCGAAATCCGTGCCGCTGGCATCGTCCGGTCCCTCCGCCACCGTCGCCCCGCCGATGCGGTAGTGGATCGTATCCACCTCGCTGGCGCCACTCAGAATGGCGACGGCAATATCGTTGACCACCGCCGAGCAATTGCCCGGATCGGTGCTGACCGTCGTATCGTTGGGGCAGGCAATCGCAATGCCCGCCAGTACGGTGACCTCAAAGCTACAGCTGGCGCTGTTGCCCGCCGCATCAAAAGCCGTGTAGGTAACGGTGCTGAGGCCCTCGTTAAAGACCCGCCCCGATACACTGCCCGAATCGGCCGCCATCGTGGCGCCACTGATTTGATAACCCACGGAATCGAGCTGGCACAAGTCCGCCGCCAGCGGATCGAGATTGCCCACCGCAATGCTGGTCATTCCCGGCGCCGCGGTCAGGGTCGTATCGTTGGGACAAACAATGGTGGGGTCTTCGACGTCTTCTACCGTTACGATAAACGAGCAGACCACCGAGTCGCCATTATTGGCCAACACCACGTAAGTCACCAGGCTCTCGCCCAGATTAAAGGTATTGCCACTGGCATCGTCGGGCCCATTGCCCATCGTCGCTCCGGTAATGTTGTAATAAATCGTATCGACCTCGCTCGCCCCGGAGACGATCGTCACGGGGATGTCGTTGACCACGGCGGTACACAAGCCCATTTCATTGGCCACCGTCGTATCGCTCGGGCAGGCAATGGCCACAGCACCGTTGACCGTCACGGTAAAGCTACAGGAAATCGAATTGTTGGAAAGGTCCAGTGCGGTGTAGGTCACCACCGTCGTCCCGAGGGGGAAGGCCGTACCGCTGATGTCGCCACTGCCCGAGGTCATCAGGGCACCCGTCGTGCTGTAATTGATCGCCCCGACGCCACAATTGTCACTGGCCGTTGCTTCCAAATCGTTGACGACCAGCGAGCTCATCCCCGCCATCGCCGTCAGGACGGTGTCGTTCGGGCAATTGATCAGGGGCAGTCGCGCGTCGACTACGGTTACGGTGGCGGTACAGGTGGCCATATTGCCACAATCGTCGGTGACGGTGAGCACTACGGGGTTGGGCCCTACATCGGCACAGCCAAAGCTGCTGACGTTGATGCTCAAGCTGACGTTGCCACAGGCATCACTGCTGCCGCCATCTACGGAGCTGGCGTTGAGCGTGGCCATTCCCGCGGCGTCCAACAGAATGGTCGTATCCTTACAAACCGCCATCGGTGGGTCATTGTCTACCACCGTGATGATCTGTACCTGAGGCGTCGCCATATTGCCGCATTCATCCTCCAGGCTCCAGGCCCGTTGGATGGTACCCGTTCCGCCACAACCCGTCAAGTTGGGGACGTCTACAAAGGTGGGCATCAGGTTGCCACTGGGCGAACAATTGTCCATGACGTTGCTGGGGCTTCCGGTGATCGACAAATCGCTGGGATCATCGCCACAACTGATCGTGATGGGGCCGGGAGCGATAAAGGTCGGTGGGGTGGTATCTTCAATGATGATGGTTTGGACGTTCGTAGCCGAGTTGCCACAATCGTCAGTCACCGTCCAGGTCCGGGTGATGACGCCCGTTCCCGCTGTACAAGTTCCCAAGCCACCATTGTCATCGCTAAAGGTACTCGTCGTCATCGAGCAATTGTCCATGATGTTGCTGGGCACTCCGGTGTTGCCGGTATCGAGCGGATCGTCCCCGCATTCGAGGGTCACCGTACCCGGACTATCAAAAGTGGGGGCCTGTAAATCGGGCAGGACGTCAAAGCTGACCGAGGTTTGGGCCGAGTTGCCACAATCGTCGGTGGCGGTCCAGGTGTAGGTGACTTGGTAGCCA
>ERZ1740065.888-NODE-888-length-17075-cov-11.286663_pt1 | contig 17075 bp, 10 predicted proteins | sample MGYA00581738_ERZ1740065 | MGnify/ENA primary metagenome ERZ1740065 (study PRJEB43018, sample SAMN04849749) | marine metagenome | isolation source: floating plastic debris | place: Pacific Ocean | collected 2008-09-01 | study: EMG produced TPA metagenomics...
AGGTACACTCTCAAAGATATTCAGCATCAATTTGCCAAAATACATGCATGTTTGCCTTATAGTGGCTTGTATTTTACATTGGTAGTATTTTTAATCAATGCCGCAGACATATTTTCAACATTTTTCAACATTTTTCCCACATTGAGTCTCACTGTCATACATGTATGGCGGCAGTTTTAAAATTTATGTCTGTTGAATGCCATTGCCGCCCCAATGGTCATTCACCATTTCCCTGATAAAGAATTTTCTGGGCTTTCCAATGATGCTAATGTTTACAGTAAGTGTCCAACATCTGAAACAAAGTCGTTTTTATGACATTCGGACCCGAGGACTTAAAATTAAGCTTTCTTGTGGTTTAAAGTCCTTAGATTGTGGTTTTTGGCTGAAAGCGGGCTCTGATAGAATGCCCGCCATTTTTTCTTTATCATAAGGAAAGGAATTAATGTTTTTGCAGCCTAGAGATCTGATTGCAAGGAAAAAATGAAAGCATGCATTTATATCAGTGAGTAATGTATTAGGGGCTGGGTTGCTCCTTCTGAGGGCCCAAAACAGCGGGTTTCAGTGCAATTACAGCCAAAAGCGGATGGTAATCAATGTGTTAAAAGCCACTATTTTATATCTGAAGATTATTCACGTGTGTCTGACAAATCTGACTTGAATAGTTTGACAGGAAACACTGACAGCTTCCATTCACCAACCTCGAATACGGATCATAGATTTTCCCGGGCAACAGAATGGTCACGTATGGCTAACCAGCGGCCATCCAGCAAGCTAGTACAAAAGTTGAGACTACGCGAAAACAGCGTGATTAATAAATTCTAGCCTTAAAACTTTCGAGTGATGTTTGCTGGATTTTATTCAGTAATCAAATGTTCAATTCTCTTGAGATTCCAGATTTGGTGAATTCAAATAGACAATGGCTGAAAATATAACTGCTGACAACTCATCCCTCCCATCGGAGACCCCAAGTCTGCAGTTCAAATGTCTCAAGCTACTGGATATCAACGTGACAACGAACGTCATTTCCTTCCTGATCAATATTTTCCACTTGAGCGTCATCATACGTCTGGAAAGCGTGAAAGGAATGCAATATCGCACCATTCTCATCAACGTCTCTCCTGCGGACATGACCAACACTTTAATTGTGGCAGTTTTCAATTCCTGTTACGACTTTTTTATCTACAACTTCAACCCCGTTACTGCAGAACCAGCTCTCAGAATCCCCATCAACATGCTCATGTTATCCGCTAACGACATGGACCATCACGTGTTTCTGGTAGCTAGGATACAGAAATATCTGGCCATCTGTAAACCAATCAGCTATCAGTCGTCTTCTTTCATTAAGTGATTACCTGTTGTGTTCGCTGTAGCATCGATCTATATAATTTTGCTCAACTTCATGTTTCCTGCAATGGAGACGCTGGCGCATGTCCTATGGTCATGGGAAGGGGAAATTAGAACGGCCCATATTTTACTCCTCTCCATCCCTCTTAATGTTCTCTACACAGCCATGCGGTCAGTCCGAATCTCAGCGTCATTAGCGGCCTCAGATTGGATAGCACAATCAAGAATTAGACCAATCATATACTAGCTAGCAGCATGCGCTATTACGAGTATGCACCAGACCAGTGAAAAATCGCTCCCAAGCCATTCCTGAAAACCCACCAAAAAGCCAGTCAGCTGAATCTCTGGTTGTGGGAGTTGCCTCCCTTGGTGCTGCTGGAAACTTTGGCAGACACTCAAAACAGTGCTGTGTAAATGCAGCTTAACACCGGGTAGCAATCTGATGGTACACGCCAAATCATCCTAAACTCATATGCATTGTGACGAAGGGAAACTGGGTTTCAGAGGAAACTTTGCTTGGTGATTTTGCTTTACCGACCTCGCTTGTGACACCGACTTCAAAGTGTTCAATTGTCATGAATCCCTAGTTCGTTTTCAGTTTCAGAGAAATCAGATGTCTCTATATTCACTACTGATATTGCTATCTTGTGCTGTAGAGTTGTGCCACTGAGAATATGTCTTACTGAAAGTAAGTCTTCAACTCCGTGGTTTGTTTTGTGAAGCGTAATAAAAGTGAATTGGAAGTGAAGTGATGTTACTTCATGCCTTTGGGATAAAATCATGTGGGTTCATTTGAAACAAAATGTGTCACATAGCTCCTACTGAACAGAAGAATAACAATAAATGTAAGAATGTCTAAAATAAATCATTTGGAAGAGTTTTCTCCTCATGAGGCACAGCAGTACTGAGTGATTTCCATCCAAATAGCCATCAGTTCTCTGAACAGCAACGCATCTCTCTGCATATCAAGTTGACATCACTGTACTCAACATCCCCTATCAGTGAGGAGGTCTGTCAATTTCTGCAGGCACTTCATATCTTTGAGCAGCCAGTATGTTAATATGAGCTGTTATATCGCAAGCTAACGTTATGATAAGTAGCATTTGCTGACCAGTAAAAAAAAACACCGTCGCTTTACTGTCACCGCATTTCTACATGTCTGTATCAAGCACATGGTGATGAGAGCAAATCAAGTAAGACAAGACCTTTAAAATCAGCACCTGATGGTAGGAGCGTAACAAATCTCTACTCTCCATTATTCTATTGGATTTAGCATTGGCGATGTTAAAGTCTGAGTGTGATGACAAGACTTTGGCACTATTCATGCTCAGGTAGATGGAAGTTTTGTTATGCTAGAGCCAGCCATTAGAGCCAGGCAGACGCTATTGAAACAGCTACTTAAGTGTAACTGGAAATTAAGCTTTATCGATGCATGATGTTAGATACATGTGACATCTGACTCCAAGGTCACATCACAGTCACGGTTAAAGAACAACAGATTTGCTGACCAACAGTTGCCCTAAAACTTGTAATCTGCTACGTTTAAACTCGCTAAGTAGAGACAGGCAGTGCTAACTGTGAATTTATCCTGACTAAACTTGCCTAAATTGAGTGAAGAGTCCTCTGATTTAAACTGGATAGCGCAGATAGCTTTTGTGACTGTCTCGCCTCTGTTTAAAAAATTGCCTGTACACTGCCGAGCAATTAACTGCACAACATATCAAGCAGATGCTTGGAATTGCCCGTGTGTGCATTGTCATGGCTCTATCTATTGGCTGCACTAGTTGCCCAGTGGGGAGTTTTTAGGAGCGAAAGCAAGTACAGGCAATGAACTGAGTCAAGAAAACACACATTGGGGGCAGTTGCGAGCAATAGCAAGCAATTATGAGCAATTGCTTGAGAGTGCATGCTGGAAATTGTGGGTACAGCAACAGGACATTCACAAAAGCTGTGCAGATCTTTTCAGAGCAGTGCCTGTCTACTGCTAATCAGGTTCTCTGGCGGTGTGACTGAATGCAGTTGATGCCGAGCTTGAGATGATGTATTCTATGCTATCCCTCTTGACAGTGACAATCGTTTACTTGTAAGATATTGCTTTTGTGGTAGATTCATGTCTTGAAGAGTTTTAATGCCCATAGGACTGTATTTAACACTGAAAAAATCCGCTAAAATTACTTTGCAGATTCTGTGAGTTCACATCAGTGATGGCCAATAACACGACCACCTACAACTCATCCCTTCCGCCAGAAGTTGAGAGTCTGCAGTTCCAATGCCTTAAGCCAATGGATATCACCGTGACAACGATGAGCGCAATTTCTTTCCTCATCAATATTTTCCACTTGAGCGTCATCACTCGTCTGGAAAACCTGAAAGGAATGCAATATCGCACCATTCTCATCAACATCTCTCTCGCCGACATAACCAACACCTTCATCGTCGGAGTTTTCCACTCCTGCTATGATTTCTTCTACTACAACTTCACTGCAGGAGAGCAAGTTCTGAAAATTCCCATCAACGCAATCATGGTGTCTGCTAACTACACAGGCTATCACATGATCCTGGTGGCCAGCATACAGAAATATCTGGCCATCTGCAGGCCGACCAGCTATCAGTCGTCTTCTTTCGTTAAGAGATTACCAATTGTCTTTGCGCTGGCGTGGATGTACGTATTTTTGGTCACTTTTTCATTTTCTGTGGCTGTGGATCTGCTTTCTTTGTCAGAAAAGGAGGGATTTAGAATCGACCGGATGATAGTTCTCACTATCCCTCCCAATATGATCACAGTCATTCTGCTGGCTAAAGTGTACAGAGCAATGAACGCACAGAAACGTGTGAGGAAAGCGATGAATGCAACGCGTATCAACAGAGAAGAAAGGAAGGGAGCCATGTATTTAATCATCATCTTCACGTTGGAAATGATCGTGTTCGCACTCCACTTGATCGGTTTCCTCATTTTGTATTACACACAAGCTCTGTTCGTGAGCAAGATCTGGTATGTGTTTATCAAGGCACCTCACACTGTCGCCAACACGATAATCTATGGATGGAGAACCGAACCGTACCGGAGACACGTCCGCCGTATGTTCGGTTGGCGGACGGCTTCAATAGAAGGTATTGAAATGGCATAGACCCCCACCAGATGGCAGTCCGATAGCATACGCCGAACAACTCCAAACTGATTGGTATAGAGTAGCAGGCAGACAGCTGGGTTTTACAGGAGTTGAACAATGATTTCGCTGTATCTATATTGTATGTGACATTTTTCTCCATGTTTCTAAGCATGGATACCTTGTTACTTCATAGTTTCAAAGGCATAAATGTTACGTATGTCCACTAATGATATCTCTACCTCGTATATTGCCGTCGTACCCTTTCTATGAATTTGTTGTAATTAGAAATTCTGTCTGTGCAGTTGCTACTGCTTTGATGAGGTATGAATAAAGCCATACATGTAGTCATATTCTTCTCTGTTTAAAGTTAGCATTAAGATGAAAACGTGGGGCAGGTCAGTCGCCACTACAGAAGTCAAGAGAACACTTGAAGTAAAAGGGATAATCACAGTTTATCGATTTTTTCGCAAACGGGCTGCCCTAATGTTAAATATGTACAATACACGCATGTGCGCTGCCTCCTGAATATCTGGGAAGTCTAGATATGCTCAACGCAGCAGCATCTCCCATGACCAAAGGTTGGGCAGTATTCCAAGTTTCATACGACAATAGAGTAATCCCAGATATAACTGTTTCTTGTATTCGTTTTCTTCCAGTGCTCCTCACTGTAATCCACTGTTACACAGTCCACACATGCTATCTACAACTCAAATCTAATGCGAACTGCACACCACCACTAGGGAGCTAAGGGGTGAAATCAAGTTTCCGAAGTGATCGAGAACAGAATCAATTTGATGCAGTGATATTTAAGAGTTATCTTCCCAATATCTGAAGAAACCTATATTTTGACGTGAGGCAACAACTCCTTGATAGCTAGTATCAGCTATGTTCTGTCGATGATATGTCAGAATATCAATGCATGACCAAAAACTAATTCAAATCACACTAACACTCCCCTTCATCACAACTGACAGTCAAGTTTAAACGAACGCTCTCATTCCATAGCCAATATCAGTAACACATAAGACAAAGAACTTACAGCTAACTGTCCACCCTCTCAACACTACGGACTTCTCAATTTCCTACTTGATGCAAAATCAGAACTTGAAGAGAGTTATCCTCTCTTCACGCAATGACATTGGGTTTTCGTAGTTTCTCCCCTAAGTGAGAAAGTGATCAAGTGAGAACGATCATTGATATTTCAGCAACGTAAAAGCAGTGGGCACGGATCGATATTAATACAATGAAGGTTCTTTTCCTTTCTTTCGTACAGAGACCATATGTTGATGGCTAAAGATGACGACAACGCTCAGAGATCTGTCTCTCTCGCTCACAGTCCTTGAATTTCTGTTGGGTAATGGCAAAGCAACTGAATAGGCCCTATGCTACTTCAAAAATTGAGAGCTCATCTCACAAACAGCTTGCAACTCAGATTTATTTGAGTACATCCAATGATGATGTGACATGTCACGCATCACGTGCGGTTGCACAGTCTCTTCACTGTCACAGCAAATAGTGGCCTGGGAAAACTTGTGATCTCTATTTGAGTTTGGAAAGTATAAACTTTCGGTATTTGCTATCGAGCTAGTCAGGCCAGACTTGTCAAACAAGCGTAAAGAATCTCATGATTTAAATTAGACAATTAATAAGTTAGTTTTTATTGTGTTCCTTCCTATATGACCTTGTCTAGCTGAACACTAATGACCCTGAGTACGGAGAGTTTGTTGCATGAGCCTTGTCTGATGTCGAATATTTGTGTTGGTGATTTGTTAGTAATCCGTTGTGTCTCCCTTTGTTCACGCCGCTCCGATCACCAATGGATGTAATGATCGGTTGGTACATTGGCAGAATACTCGCACTGATCGTAAAACATCGGCCTGTGTAGAATGAGACTTTTCCTTGATCGTAATTTCTTCAATATAGGAGGCAAAGATACGTACTTGACGAAGCCCAAGTTGTGATGATGGTGATGGATATCATTAGAAATGATGAATCTATGTAAGCTACCACAGTCGGATTAACTTTTCGATCTTACTGTGGTCATCGACATATGTGCTGAAAAAGAAAGCTAGAAGGCAAATACTGTAGAACCAGATTTTATAGCAACTTGAATGTTAGCGTTTCCTTCGAAATCATCAAAAAATAGAAATGATAGCAGTCTAAAGGTAGTGATCACATAAATGAGAAGACAAATCCTATATAAGGTATAATAGCAAAAACGAAAACTTTTCATCGCTATTTTCTCAGTCGTTAGACAGTCGCTATCAACTCTAGTTCTGCAGTATGCGGTGTAAGCTTTCACAAGGTGTTAAGAAAAACTTATTTCCGAAATTCTAAACATTCTCAGGTGAAAGTACCAGTTCCGCACTCGCGTACATATTCACACATGGTTGGCTGGGGATCATATTTTAACTGCAGTGATTTGAGCACGCTGGAATATCCCTGATTCCGCTGGCGGTTGAAGTTTCCGCATATAATCAATAGGCTGCTGAAATATTGTCAGTTGACATGTTCTCATGTGGTTGATTTACAGCTGTTCAGCAAATTGGTACATCAATTACACCAGTAGGAACACAGCACTATTGGTAAACTCTTGTCCTAAGAACTTTAACCGATCGTCATTCAAGGCGCTGCGTTTGTGCATCCAGGGCTCATTTCTCAATATTTTGCAGATTTTGTGAGCTCAGATCTATGATGACCAATAACACTACTACCTAGGGATGTCACAATTCACTCATTTCTCTACGGTTCAATTTTCTCAGTTTGACCCCACAATTTGGTTCATTTCGGTTTGATTAACTGCTATTTAGATATTACTGCAATCTGCCTTTTATCATCCATAGATTTCCCTCCAAGATGTCTTCATGTGAAACTGTTGGCCTAAGTTTGTCCGTTAAGGATTCATCATGACAATTTATATTGATGGTAAAGTGATGTGATGCGTCAATGAGGTACTGTGACCATTGCAGCGATCCCACCACATTTAACATAGTTGTGAGATGCTGAGAATCAGTGTCGCCATCCCCAAATGGGAAAATAAATCCTAGATTTTGGTGATCTAACAACAAAAACCTCACATGCTGCTGGTTACCAATACAATCAATCATTCTGTCTATGGGGCTGTGGTACACACTAGAAAACAAAGATAAATTAGCTGCTTCAACAGTCCAGAAAGTCTGAGACCTAGGAGTAAAATTGGAGGGTTGGCAACACTGCTGAGAATCTACTTAGTAGTGGCATCAAGTGTGCTCATAGCTCTTCACAAATTGGTCAAAACAAAAGATTCTGCTTCCAGTCATGCATTATAGGTCTCCTGGTAGTGTGCATACCCAATGCACATTGGTTTTCAAGCCAGTAACCACGCCATTTATAGTGCTATTGCGCAATAGCACTAGGTAACAGTGAACCGTAGTGAGCCTCCGTTCACCCAGTGCACCAAACCGTTAGTGACTGAACCGCGGTTTGATTCATTTCGGTGAATCATGACATCCCTGGTACTACCTATGACTTATCTAAGCCCCACGTTCGCATTTCCAATGTCTCAAGCCACGGGACATCACAGCGGCGACGATGAATGCGCTTTCTTTCCTGATCGATATTTTCCACCTGATCGTTATCATGAGCCTGGAAAGTCTGAAAGGAATGAAATATCGTGTCATGCTCATCAACATCTCTCTCGCGGTTATGGCAAATACTGTGTCAGTTTTCCTTTCCTGGTACAACTTCTTTCACTTTAACATCACTGCGGGACAACAAGCTCTGAAAATTCTTACTAATATGGTGGTGGCCTCCGCCAACTTCCTAGGCTACGTCGTGTTTCTGGTTGCCAGCATACAGAAATATCTGGCCATCTGTAGACCGATCAGCTATCAGTCGTCTTCATTTGTTAAACATTTACCAGTTACATTTGAGCTTGAATGGACACATGTAGTTTTGGTTGACGTTTTCCTTTCACTCATGGAGATGCTGCTGCCATTTCAGCAATCAGGAGCAGAGGAATTCTATATTGCCCAGATGTTGGTTCTCTCCATTCCTCCTAATCTCCTCACTGACATTCTCTTATTCAATGTCTTCAGACAGCCCATCTCTGTGCTGCTATGACATGTAATGGACATATGAGCTTTGCAAGTCATATGCTGTACATCTCAAGCTTGGCATCAACTGCATTCAGTCAGACGGCCACAGAACCTGATTAGCAGTAGACAGGCACCACTCTGTAAAGGTCTGTACAGCTTTTCGTGAATGTCTTGATGCTGTGCCCACAATTTCTTGCATGCGCTCTCAAGTAGTTGGCTATAATTATTTGCTACTGCTCACGACTGCCTCCAATGCGTGTTTTCTTGACTCAGCTCATTGCTCCTATTTGCTTTCGCTTCTAAAAAGTCCCCACTGGGCAACGACTGCAGTCATGTCAACACACACGCAGCTGTATGCACTACCCAGTTTAAATCAGACATTTTTGACAAGTTTAATCTGGATAAATTCACAGTTAGCAATGCCTGTCTCTACTTACCACGTTTAAACAAAGCAGATTATCAGTTTTGCGGCAACTCTTCGTCAGCAAATCTGTTGTTCTTTAACAGCAGTGATGTGACCGTGGAGTCAGATGGCACATGTATCTAACATAATGTGTCGATAAAGCTTAATTTCCATTTATGCTTGAGCAGGTGCCCAACTGTCGTGATAGCGTATGCCAGGCTCCAGTGGCTGGGTGTTACATAACAAGAATCTGATCTACCTGAGAGTGAGTAGAGTCCAAGCATTGTCATCATACTCAAACTTCAACGTCGTCAATTATAAATCCAATAGAATGAAGGGAAATTGACATTTGTTACATTCCTACCATTAGGTGCTGATTCTAAGCTGGCGGCCAGCGATGGCCGTTGCAATCGATGACTTGAACTCCCCACAACAGTTTAACAATTTATTTTATTATCATTTTATTATTATTTATTCCAATTTTAACTGGTTGATAATAGTTTTGATGCCTATCGCTGATCAGTCATATGCCTTTCAGTGGTCATCATTGTTTTACCACAAGGATATTCTGCAATAGTGTTTCTGGGGCTACGGCGCATGGCTAGTTTGCATAAGACGTAAATCATTTCAGTATAACCAACAAATATTTCTTATTAGAACACAAACTATGACTGTGAAACTACCAGAAATGATGCCATGGAACTGTCGATTCCTCTGAATTTCTCTGAGCAGTAGACAGTCTCCGAGCTACTACTGTAAAGAGGGAAAATTTAGTGTTGAAAAGTATTTAGTCCATGCAGCAATTTGAAAGAAATTGCTATCGATAAATAAAACTACATTGTAAGCTCCCATTGGAGTAGTCATACCATGTCATATCATATTAATATAAAAATCAAAAACAATCATAGGTATGCTGATTTTCTCGTTAGGAAAGTATTTCTACTGGACACTGTCCACAAACACCCATGTTTTTTCTCACTACAATGCTAATTTTGACAGAATATTAAAAATCTCTCCCACTAATTTTTCCACTTTCACAGCAGCGGGAAGCAAAAATATTAGATAGTAGTCTTAGCAGCTTTGTACATCTCCTGTCGATCTGCGGCGCAATTGTTTGCATGCTGTCTCGCTTTATCACGTCACAACTCACTCATGGTTACTAGCAAAGTCCCTTGCACGCTAGCACAGTGATTCATGCGAGTGCCCTGTGGGATTTAAGCAAGTAAGCGGGAGTAAGCGCAAAAATTGACAGGAGAATGACAAAAACCGTGTTGGCCAGAGAGATGTTGATGAGGATGTGGTGGTGTCGAGTTCCTTTCAGGCTTTCCAGTGATGATGCTTAAGCAGAAAAGATAGATCAGGAAAGAAAGTGCGCTCATTGTCGTCACGGTGATATCCAGTGGCTTGAGACATTGGAAGTCTTGAATTCCAGCTTCTGATGAGAGATACGTCATATGCAGCTGTGTCACAATCCATCGCTCACAGCTCAAAGAAATCTAAAACATCAATTAAAACGAGTATTTAGTTGGAAAACACCAAAAATTATTAAAACTTATTGATGCAACCATTTACCCACAAGTTCTGAAACAATGAATGTCCAGTATTTTCTGTCCCTTGCCATCCGAAGTCATCGGTGTATGCTTTGTACTAGCGCACTAAAGCATGTCAGCTTCAGCCTCTGATGCATCATATATGATACATGTTAACCCAGTGACAATTTGAGCCATTTGTGACTAGGGATGTAACAATTCTTAATTTCGGATCTGATTCGATTATTATTATTTTCAAAGCTAATCTCCGATTTAGCGATTAGATTATTTGATTAGTGATCTCAATATATGTACATGAAATCTGCCGTGTACTTGCAAAAAATTGAACTGTCAATATTATGAGCAGCAGGCAGAGCTCTTTTCACACTGATTAGATACGCGTTATTTATCACTATCTCATTTCATCGTTTATTACTGACTCATCACTGACTCATCGCTGACTCATCGCTGACTCATCGCTGACTCATCTATGAGTAATATTTTGTTTTGCTGAGCGCTAAAAAGAAAACGGAAAAGAAAAAGATAAATCATAAAAACGGTATTGGTATTATGGTATTGAATGCACTTGAGAAGTCTATAAGTAGACATCTCGCATGATTCTTTGCATTGATGTCAAGATGGTTGGTGACTGTGTTTAGTAGATGGGCGAGTGCATTTTCAGTGGAATGGTGTTGTTGATATGCGAACTGGGTGGTATCAGTCAGATATGGTTTGAGCCTTTCGAGCCGCTTAGATGTTGGTGATGTGAGAGCTATCGGGTGAAACTCCTTAGCCTCGTTGGCGCCTGCGCTCTTTGGAATAGAGATGATGGTAGATGATTTCCATATAACTGGAAAGACTCCCTGAGAGATGCAGTTGTTGAGTAGGTCACATAGCGGCTCCGGTAGGCTGTCTGCTGCTGTTTTCAACAGCTTGTTAGGTATATTGTCCGGTGGCACTTCTATGGAAGTTGACAGATTTCAAGGCCTTCACGAGATAGATTGAGTGTCCTGTGTGATTTGAGAGATGCTGGGGGAGGTAGGTCTTTCTCGAATCTGGTGTAGTATTTATTTAATACATCAGGTGGAAGTTGGCATTGCGAGTTAGGTTTCTTTATGCTAACTATTAACCTAAGCTGATCACATGACTGCCTCGAGTTATTAAATTCTACTTTAGCAGCATACCTGTCTGATCTCACATTGAACTTTAGGCTTGGTGGATATAACCTTTGTGACAGCGCAACATTCAGGCAATAGTTTCATACTGGATGATATGTATATTTCTGACCAAGAAATCCAAATAATCTGTAAAACTGAAACTAATTCATGAAAAAGAAAATATGTAATTCAAGAACAATGCAGTAGACATTGGGGAAGCAAACAGAAACACAGGAATGAGCATCAAAATTACCTTGTTGGCCCTTTTCTAGTCGGCTGCCAAGATATATTGTTATTTGGGTGGTAAACTCAAAAGAAACAAGACCTAGCACTTGTCATTCTGAATGTCAGATAGCTACTGATAAAACAGTCAAGCATAGTACGCACATAGCCACCAAGCCCAACCCCACCTGCCCACCAAGCCCCCAGCTAGCCAGAAAGCTGATGTAACCAACACCCCAATAGTCAGCCAGAGCCAGGCAGGCAGGCACAGCAACAACCTTGGTATGCTGATGTTGGGAAAGAGCAAAATGTCTGTCAGCCAGCAGCTTCCTGATTTTGCCATTCATCCATGATTTGTCTGGCTTTAGTTTTTCCTCTGTCACTGACACATTGTCATCAAAGCTAAAATGTTAAAATGATAATCTTAGCTTGCTCGTTTGCGTCAGGTTTTTCATATGTTAGAGACTTCCCATCTGTTGTTTCTAGGGCACAGAGAAGCTTATCAGTACTTGCAGAGATCCAATCTCAAATTTAATCTTACAAGAAGACTTAAGTGGTTTGACTTCAAGAGACTTTGGCAGTAAGAATGTAAGATGGTGGTCTGAGGTACCAAACCGAGCTAACTTGTGACACTTGTAGGTATTCTTGTATTTTAAGTAGCACTTGTCTAGAGTTTTATTACCACAAGAAGTACAGTTTCTTTGCCGTGTGTAGCTAGGCATCTTGATGTTCACATAATTTAGATCGCCCAGTGCTCTCAGAGTTGAGTAAGAATAGGCCAACTCCAGTTCATATATATTTTTGTGAATAGTATCTCTGGTCGCTGCAGCATCTTAGGTGGGCGTAGCTTGGAAGACAGTGGCATACATGATTAGAGATATGATAGTAGAGATATTGCGAGGTGTCCAATATGGCCTCAAGCAGACGGCCATGGTTTCTAAACAAGGCAGATAGTGGTGGGAGATGACCTTGACCTCTGAACACCAGTCTTTGTTGACGTATAAAGTTTAGTCACCTCCTTTGTTTCTATTGCTTGTAATTCCCTCTCTGTCTGCTGTGAATACATTATAGTTCTCCAAGCCTATCTGGCTATTGGAAAAGTTGACTATAATCCACTACTCCGTTATGACTATGAGACAACAATTTTGATCAAGATTGGTGGTTTGCCTGCAGCTCATCAAACTTGTAAAAGGGGCTGCCCCGAGTCAGAATGCAGTAGACTTACATGCCACCTGCTGGATTTCCTGGGAGACTGCCATACTTTAGCTGTCAGAATCTAGGAATAAAATTGGAATTATTGGTTTCATTATGTTCTCCTGTGGCTCGTTAGATAGATATTGCGGAAGTGAGCTCAAATATACCAAAATCTTAGCTGCAGGAGGGAGGGGATTCTGAGTTATGGCTTCAAAAAGTTCCAAAAAATTGAATATCCAGTATTTTCAGCCTCACAGGTTGAAAAGTATGCCAATGGATGTTGCTTGCTTGTGTAGTCAGAAAGGCCAGACCTAATGGTTAAGGCACACGGTGTTTACAGTCAGTGGCTTCCACCAATATGGTCGTATAGTCGTATCATGACTCATCGTCATCTGCAGTGGTCTAGTGGTCATCGTGTTCGGTGCTGCGGTGTAGGGTTATAGGGGTTTGAGATCTAGTGAATTCCTAGCTTTTTCATTGGCAATAATCGTTTTAGCAGACAAAAGTATTCTCGGCATCATACCAAAAGTAATAGGCGATGGATGGTGCGTAGTGACACCCAGACCAACTTCCTATTGACACGAGTTAGCATCAGTAATTCGGAATTTAGGTGATTTAGTCTCTCGTCAATCATTATTTGGTCTTGATATCCAGGGTCATGCGCTAATATCTTACTCAGTCACAGCTACATTGGTGCATCGTGACACCCGTACTTGTGATACGTATATACGTAGTCAAGGATATGCAAGTATTCAAGCGAAATGTTTCTTCTACCTAATGTATAAATGAATATTTTTAATTCCTAACCTATCTGTTGCCCATATATGGGTTGACCATTCATGCCTACCCATCCAATGACACTGATGGAAATGTTATTAGCATTCTGATGGCTGCCATATTGATTCTAAAACCAGCTGTAACAGATATAAGTTTACCTTACAGCGTTTGATCAGTCTTGCGGTGAGAATAGCTCAGATTGATGCAGTCAAACTGTTAATTGCAGGCAAGTTGTGGCTGTCGTTCAGCAGAGAAAATTATTCCAAGTGTAATCCACACAGCCAAATAGTGAATTACATCTTGTTTCATTGTTGCTAGGCAAAATACTGCTGCTTACCTACTCCTGTTTGACAACCTGACAGACCATTGTAGTTTGAGGCATAGACCTACCTTTGTGATCTCTATGGTAAGAAACAAGAATCTGGGAGTAGGGTCTGCTTCGCATCAGCTTAGCCTGATATCCCTACAGCTGTCCCATTAAGTGTCAGTGATTCTAAAGCTATTAATAGAATATCTTGATGAAACTATATTACTGCTAAGTTAGGCTAGCATTACTGTGAGGGGTTCGTCCTCAGTGATTAGACGAAAAAAATACTTGGATATCCATGTGATTATTCATGATCAAGACACGGTGCCACTTCACCATAATCTGCCTCTCCATCATCTTTATCTCTGTCATCTGCCTCGTCATCATCTGTATCCCTACCAGCTGCCTCGTCATCATATGCCTGGTAGTCATCTGTATCTCTACCAGCTGGCCTGTCACCATCGTCCTCTCTTTCATCTGCCTCTCCATCATCTACCTCTACCTTGTCTGTCTTGTCATCTGCAGGTTTTTCTAACCTCAGATCATAAAACAGCATAGCACGTGTAGAACACTATTTCACTATGTACAGGGCAGTAAATGGAGCACTAAAGTGAAGCAAAATATGTAGCACAGGAAGTGAGAGTGATCTCTCCTCTAGTAAGGCATGGGGATCTTCTCAGAAAACGTTTAGCGTTTTGAATGGTCTTAGACTAGCCTAAAAGACTTTATCATGCTACCAATTATCAAAGTATATTGCATTTTCTTGTTCTCATACAACTTCGGTGGAAAAAAAACTCCAGGTCTTCTGCAAGACCACTGCCATGAGGCAGTATATTTTTCCTTAGAGTAGGGTAGGAATTTATCATCATCCCCAATAATGCATTGACGTTGACACTCAAAATGCTATGTGAGTCGATGATTTGTTTCACCAACCCACAAACTATGTTTTCCATGTGCTAATTTAAAGTACACATCCTAGTAACCGGAGCTTACAGTCTCTCATAGATGTAGATGAAGACAATAGAGCAATCATATATTGGCAGACAAAACCCTCACTGCCTCCCACTCACCGTCTTCCACTTACTGCCTCCCACATTCACTGCCTCCCACTCGCTGCCTCCCACTCAGAAGCGTAGATCGATGTGAAATTACAGACGCAGTTTACATCAATTTCGTAATGCTGATAAAGAATCTTACCGATAAGTTTGAATCAAGAATTTTAGACATTTGATGATGGGTAAAAGTTTTATGGGTCCTAAATTTGTGTGATGCTCCAAAATTTGTGACGGGCAGAGACAAGAGGCTCTATGGCGACCTAGGAATGTGTCATATGGTGCTAATGATTAAATGAATCGCTACATTATCAGGGCTTTGTGGCGTATAATCCCACCCATATACATAGGTTAGACTCTTCTGCATTTCAATCCAACAGCACATGTTATTCTCCTTCTAAAGTAGTAAATGTCATGATTGTCATATAAGAGAACCTTCAGATAAGAAATACTACTCCGCTCAGCTCAGGTACGTCGGAGCTAGTCAAAGTCACAGGTAAACAATACTGACAACATCAATCTTCATCTTCAACAGCTAAATTCCTGGAGTCTGGCAGGAAATACTTGTCATCTATTGTGACTATGGTGGGTGACTCATTATGTTGGAGAACTGAAGCGGTCTCTTCCCATCAGAACAAGTCCTAAAGATGGGTTATAGGCTATCTATGATAGCGATGGACGGTAGAAAATGGAAGGCTGTGTATGCAAGGTAGCAGCTGTGAAATGCTGGTAAAACTCTGCGTAGGGAGACAGCACATGCGAGACAGAGCATGTGATACATCGCATGGGAGATAGTGAGAAGGAGACAGTAAGGGGAAGGCAGTGAATGGGAGAGAGCAGTAGGGAAACAGCAAGTGGGAGATCACACCAGGGAGATAGTGGTAGGGAGACAGTGAGTGGGAGACAGTAAGTGGAAGATAGTGAGTGAGAGGCAACCGCAGGGAGGCAGCCGTAATGAGACAGCGGTAGGGAGACAGCCGTAGGGAGATAGTGAGTAGGAGACAGCGAGTTGGAGGCAGTGAGTAGGAGGCAGTGAGTGGTGGGAGGCAGCGGTAGGGAAGTAGCGGTAAGGAAGCAGCGGTAGGGAAGCAGCGGTAGGTAGGTAGCAAATGGGAGACAGTGATTAGGAGGCAGCGGACTGATGGTTGGTCATTTCAATCAATCAGGAGTGTCTATATCTCTTTATGAGCCTTTGATTAACTATTATGAATCCAGAACCTTGATAAACTTACATGTGGTTTCTCCTGATACGGTGTGAACTACACAACAGTTTGATGGGTGTCCAGCAGGGTTTCTCCCCAGGATTTTCAATTGTAGGGTGCACTCCCAATAGCTGCCTGAAGGGCGGCTTGTGGAGCACCTGAGCAGAGCAAAGGTACAAAGCTAGGCGCCAACAGCACTGGGTGGGTGCAGGAGGGGTGTCCCCTCCTGCAGGGAGGGTCTGGGGGGCCTCCCACAAGAGAATTTTTACTCCAGAGATGCTCTGACAGCCTATCACTACCTATTTCAACTTCAAATATGAGTTCATTATATGAAGTGAGTTATTGGTTCTGGTTGAAGTTTGAAGTAGGATTCATGAGATTTCCAAGCAAAGTCAACAAGAGAATCATAATCATGTATACAGCTATACGACTCTCCATTCCCAACCTACAAGAATATGCTCGCAGGTTTGTGAAATAAAAACTTCACAAGTTGTTCATCATCAATTGCTGCCAGGAGAAAATTGTTGACAGACATAAAAACAGGGAGACATAAAGAGCAAGGAGAGAGAGAGGGATAGAGACAGGGAGAGAGACAGGGAGAGAGACAGGGAGAGAGACAGGGAGAGAGACAGGGAGGGAGATAGGGAGGGAGATAGGGAGGGAGATAGAGAAGGAGATAGTACAGAGAGAGAAAGAGAGAGA
>ERZ1740065.889-NODE-889-length-17071-cov-10.966913_pt1 | contig 17071 bp, 25 predicted proteins | sample MGYA00581738_ERZ1740065 | MGnify/ENA primary metagenome ERZ1740065 (study PRJEB43018, sample SAMN04849749) | marine metagenome | isolation source: floating plastic debris | place: Pacific Ocean | collected 2008-09-01 | study: EMG produced TPA metagenomics...
CCCCCTCTCTCTATCTCTGTGACTTGGTGTCCTCATCCATCTCTTCCGACTGCAGGTTGACAGCTACAGCGCTATGGATTTCCCCAGCAGTAAGAGTTTCCAAAGAACCGACAGTTTGGAGGTTACGGCCCCACTCTCACCAATCATGCTGAAGCGCTCATCTTTTGCCAATAACACGGAATTGCCCAGTAGTGCTACTGAGTTTAAGAATCGGTTGCAGCAAAGCAGCGCAATCAGTAGCCAGCAGCCAGTGAGGGAGCGCAAGGAGAATCCCACTAGTTTTATTAAGGAGGAGGTGAAGCCTGATATAAAGATCCAGAGTGAACTGAACCAGGCGCCTCCACAGCAGGGCAAGTGTCTCATCGACGGTGGTGATGATGACAAGCCAATAGATACTACGGACTCAGCATTCAAACGGCCACCTGTGAGCCTGCCAGCCAGGCTATCGTCAGACGAGTCTAGTAAGAGTACGATGACACCTGACAGCGTGGCCACCTCACCTCTCGTCTACATACAACTCGATCACAGTCAGACTCCAACCAGTCCCACGCCTAAACCCGAGCTACAGGCCACCGTGCAGCCGACACCCTCTGGTGTGGTGTACACTCAAGTTGACCCTCAGAAGACGGAGCAGTTATCCAAGAAGAATGCCCGGTCGTAGCGTTGTAATGCGTCTGAAGATGTTAGTCTAATAGAGCATTTTAACTCGATGCCTATCATGCATGCATATATGATATACAGTGATACCATTACAGGATAGCATTATCTCTGTACTATATTCCAACTTTTTTATGTACTTTTTGGGTGATATTGACTCGTTGAAAGCAATTAAGTTAATTGAGACAGGACTGGCGTTGTTTACTTTATTCAATCTGAGATGATTCCGGATACTGGGGCCTGTGCGCTGACTGAAGGTAAAACATTGCGTCAATGCGTCTTGATAGGAGAGTTTAGTACTATTACTACAGTTGTACATATATTCCCGAATTATCACCGGCCCAATGGCACGAATCAAGCTGACTGGAAAAATTCAGAGGAATTTGGTATAATGGCTGATTTCCTAACTTCATCCTATATCAGAATGATTATTATCGCAGGCTGTATGGAAGCTGAGGCACGTCGAGGATATGTCGCCTCCCTGTTTCTGCACCATTTATACAAATTTACAAAAAAACCAGTTTTACAGGTAGTGGTTGGCAACAGTCATTCAGTTTTTGTTCTCTTATCCATATGCCCATTCATGTCCTCATCGTTACGTCGCTTGGCTGTGGAGCTTAGAGTGTCTACGCTGGGTAACGATATCTACAGAACCAACAGTTCACATCACGTCAGAGTGGAGAGTCTGTAATAATGGACAAGGGAGACTTACATTGTTAGTCCCCTCGGTGTTTGCTGTCTGCCATTTGCTATCGTCTTGACCAGGTCCTAACCCTGCTGCAATTAGGAAAACAGATTTCAAATGTGAGAAGCAGTAGCCAGTCTCACAGCAACACCATCACAGCAAAGAAGTGGTAGCGGTGCAGGCACTCACAATTGCTATCGAATATGCCTCTTGGCTCGCCATGAGAGGATAACTGCTGATAATCAGCATTTTTATTGAAATTTAAATCATTGTGTGAGACGGCTTGCAATGATGTCATCATATTGTTGTTGAGAGCACTGGCAGCGTCGACAGCAACTAGCTGGACTCCTACAGAATGACATTCATTGTACACCAGCATGTGTGTACGCGCGGCGTTGCTCAACCATAACAGAACATAGTAAACCAACCTGATCCATTCAATCCACCAGGGGGCAGCAGTGGTGGTGGTAGAGGTGATGAAGTCAACGCTGACGATAGGGAAATCAGTGCAGATGGCTGTATAAGCAGGGCAGGTGCCGTAGTGCTGTTACCTCCATTGCCAAGCTTGTTGATGACGGAGACTGGGAGCAGCGGCGCTGACCCGTCGGAGGACAGAAGCTCTCCACCTGACAGAGAAGAGCAGGCTGTGAGGGAGAGACAGCCAGTAACAGTTAGACAGTCAAACATGATAGGAGTTACCCTTGGGAGAGCCGTGATTGGAAGCAGTAACTTTGGGGTCAGTAGGTGATGCTGAAGCATCTGCCAGAGGGTCTGTAGTGAGAGTGGCGTGGGCCGACACAGCGCTATCCTCCTCAGGTAATGCCATGGAGCTATGAGCTGTTGAGTCAGCAAGACTGGCTAGGTCTGACGAGTACATGCCTGACGGCTGGGTGGGTGAGACGGGTGCGGAGCGAGCAGCTAGCGGACTGAACGGAGCCCTAAAACATGGCACACCTCGCTGCCGCCTCCGCCTGTACGCCTGCGCGACAAGCTTGGGCTCACTGGCAGGATCAATTTTCCAGAAGCTTCCTTTACCCGGCTCCTCCTGCGACCGAGGTACTTTGACAAAATATCTATTCAGTGATAGATTATGCCTTATAGAGTTCTGCAGCGAGATAAGGAAGTAGACGTCAGGCAACAAGTTCAGGGTGAGAGAGAGTGAGAGAGTGAGAGAGAGAGAGAGAGAGAGACAGCAGAGTTGACCCAAAAAGTGCACCCACCTGCCAGCCCTTGTCAGCTGTTCTGTAATAGGGGTAATGCCGGGTGATGTGGGCATAAATGCCACTGAGAGTGAGTTGCTTCTCTGCAGCGCTGCTGATTGCCTGTACAATCAGCTGGGCGTATGAGAATGGGGGCTTCACATCATCGGGGCCGGGCTCCCTCGTCGCCTGCTCTCCTTCTGTCAGACCCTGAGCTCTCTGAGCTGCGGCATTCAGGTCAGGTACGACCGAGTTAAAGTAGGCGGACCCGTTACGTGGACTGACGGGTGCAGAGTTGACAGCACTACACAACATGACAAATGCAGTGAATGAATCTTGATGTATGCCACCGAAATACTACTCATTCACTACTCGACAGCCCATTCAACTTGATTGGCAAAGAGTAACCAACGAAAATAGCCGCTGGTCACCGTGTGGTTACCGAGACATGAGTAAACACCAAGATCCTAGAATGTAATCAATCAGAAATTCCATAGTGCATACCGCACAGGATGTGACTGCGTGACCTCCAACAAGCGTGTTGACTAGTAAGTTGGGACAGTACATGATGCAACTGTTTATGTTGGGTAGAGGCAGCCTACAAGGCTATGAGAGCAGTAGCAAATGCGATTACTAGAGCTAGTACATCTACAGTAGAACATATCTAGTCTCCCTTTCAGGTCTCACAGGCCACTGATAGCTGTCGCTGTCCAATTCATACAGTACTACCTTATCTGCAGAAGCCCACCAAGGCTACTACTGCTATTTACAGATAACCTTAAGCCTATCGTAGGAGTTTCACTATTCTCTGAGTTACCTGATAGTTCCTGCTGGGGAAGGACATGGGCTAGCAAACTGCCTGTCTTTAGGTATCTGGATACGCAGACCAGTAGTTGCACTGTGTTTAGCCGTGAGAGGTTTGAGTGCTCCTGGACTGAGCATGGGAAGCCGCGGATTTTCTGACCCACTAGCAGGGATACCATAGTCAACAAATGTACAGAGTGGTGTCACAGCTGCACTGATCTCAGAGTCACCGGGACCGATGAGAGCTTGGAACACGATCTTGATTGTTGTGCTTGGAAATCGGATGGTACACCTATGTCAGAAAATTGAGGGATACAGACGTCACCACGCGGTGTGCACGGAGAGCATAACATACAAGGATGATAGCAGAAAAGTTACCTGCTTGGTATATTAATTTTAGGTGCTCCTTTCTTCTGAAATATCCCATCAACGAATATTCCATTTTTACCTCCACATGTTAGGTAGAAGTAGGGGGATTCGTATAATATCTCCAAATGTTCCCGGGAGATGAAGCTCGAGTGTCCCATATTCACGTCGACATCGCCGCTGCTGCTATTTCTTCCAATAACTACCCGTGATTTCACCATAAGGTATTCAAAATCTTTAGTCTGTAGTCTGGCAATAGGATTGCTGGCAGCTCGAACACCAGCCGAAGTCGGGCTCCATGACGAACGATTGAAATTCTCCATCTCATTTCGCGTGTGAATCTCTTTCGGACTAGAAGGCGCTGATTTCAAAGCAAGCAAGGCTAAGGCATCTTTTTCGGAAGCCATAGAAAGCATGTGATGAGTAGTTGTTAACAGCAGCTAAATGTGGAGGTGGTAAAATAGTAGTTGTTGTAAGACGCAACGCGCTTCAATGTTTACAAACACGCCATGCTAATACAACATGGCTTCTTTACCATATTCGATGTTGTTTACAATATTGAAATCCCAGAGTTCCGCACTCCGCGAAAAAGGTGGTTAAGCTTCCGCTCTTCTACGCCCTAGCAACTGTTGCTTGACAACAAAGAGTATACCCGTGGACAGAATCGTTGACATCGATCTCAGTAAGGTAGAAAACCTGGGAGAGAGAGAGCACATAAGAAGTGTCTGACTTGCACTGTGTTTGTTAGATTATAAGACAAGGTAATAATTGTTAATATATCTATCTAGCTTATCTGCGTAGCAACTCCACTGCATGAGTACTTAGTGTGCTGGTACACATTTAAAAAATACAGATCTCTTTCAGAACACAATTTTGCATTGAACTTGTTTTGCTTTGACCATAGAATTCAAATGGCTGCAGCTACGATGACATCAGGAATAGCTCCTGGATCAACATTGATGACAAGAGAGATGCCGCCAGAAAGACCAATCATCCAGTCACAAGGATCTGTGCTGCTAGAGCCAGTGTATCAGGGTAATACTGGCAATGATATGGGCATATCTACAGTAGGATACAGGTCTGCCAAGTATAATCCATCAGAATGGCATGAGAGCAACTATGCTAAGTACTATCAAGCATTTGTGGATAGAGATAATGCTGAAAGAATACGGCATGAGAGCTTGAGAACGGAAAAGGGTGTGTATTATAAGCTGCCAATGCTCTCATTCCAGTCCCTGTGTCCGAATTGATCATATTTTCTTCATTACCAGAGACTGAGGCAACAACTAACAAAGTTCAGAATGACGTCACAAAGGCTCTCGGTGAGAGACTTCACGATATTCACTTCTGGAAAAGTGAACTGGACCGAGAAATCAACGACATGATCAGCGAAACGGACCTGCTGCTGGCTCAGAAAAAGAGGCTTGACCATGCTTTGCTGGCTACTGAAATTCCAATGCATATTGCAACAGACAACCTGAACTGCAGACAGAGACGTCAGGGTATAGATCTAGTTCAGGATGAAGTCGAACTCTCCCTCCTAAAGGTAGGATCAGCGATACTCATACTGAGCTAAATATGTGAATATGTTGATATCATGCACTTACACACTTACACTTACACCTTACTGTGTATTTAGGAGGTCGAAATTATCAATAATGTCCAAGACTTACTCCGTAAGACAATCAAAGAGGCTGAAAAACAGATCAAGTGAGTCGATCAGCATCACAGTTGTGACTTGTATGATATATTGGTTGCTTCGAATTATTGTGATATTTACTTCAAGGTTGAACCGTGATGCAAAGCAAAACCTAGAAATGGATTGGAGTGACAAGAAAGAAGCTCATGAGATAGACACAAACTGCTTTAACCTCAGAAATGGCCACACAAACAAGCAGTTCCACCCTGGAGCAGCCAGATATCAGGAGATCCAATCAACTCCAGAATCCTGGGCTCAGGTTTGTCATCAGTGACGCTCATCTGCCTCCAAAGCATTGCCAGAGAACGTTCGGCCATCTTTGTCCTGATTGTAGTTTTCTCATGACAATATTGTTGCCGCTGAGAATGAGAGAATGGCATCCATTCAGCTGCGGACACTAATCGACAACGTCCTACAAGACACATCAAGGGACATGGTTGAACAGTGCGATGTCGTTGATACCGCTTTCGCGAAGCGAGTTGAAGAGATGGAAGATGCTAAGGCAAAGATGGAGGAGAATTTGAGGAAGGTGAGAAAGACTACGATATCACTACCCTCTGGTTAATAGCCTCCACGAGCATTGAGCAGATGAGATAACTGATGGGCCGGTTTCAGGTGTGTGATGACATTGGAAGACAGGAGCAGAACATACGTGAGCTGAAAAAGGCAATCAGAGATAAGGAGGATCCCATGAAAGTCGCCCAGACGAGACTCTACAACCGAGAGTCTAGGCCTGGCGTTGAGCTATGTAGAGATGAAGTTCAGAAGAAGTAAGTTGACTCCGCTGAATTGCTGATTAGCTCAATAGACAGCGTAAGTGATGAATATCTTATCTTTCAGACTGATCGACGAGGTTGCAGAAATTCAGAAGTCTATTGACGCTCTGGTTGCCCAACTCCAAGATGCTGAAGCGTCTCTCAAACAACTGCAGGATGATCGTATGACACTGGAGAAAGAGATCGCCATAAAAAAGAACAGCATCTTCGTTGATAAGAACAAATGCATGACCCACCGCACCCGCTACCCGACTACTATGAAGCTCCAGGGCTATAATCAATAAGCTTTGGCATCAAGCGCTCGCTCTCTCTCTCTCTACTAGCTTATTGCAATTCAGTCTATATTGCTCAACTAATGTCTATCCTCCATTACGATGGAGACAACGAGAGACAAGTTATGATAATGCTACTTGGTATGGTATCATCACCGAATGAGCTATGATTGGCCCACCAGAGTATGGTTATATAACTTTCTTATGTGTGATACATGCAACTCTTGATATGGTGGTGGTGGTGGTGCCAGTTTCTGTTTTCTGTACAAACATGAACGTTATATTGAGTAACATTAAAACATGCTGTTTAAAACGTCATCAAGATGTTCGAACTACAAATCAAATAATAGGTCAAGTGGTATCCATAGCGACACCATTATATTGATTGACATGATGAGCCTTAGTTTGTGTCACAACATCAAAGATGGAGAGGACATGGTGTTGATAGGCAGACAGCATGTCTGATGGGATAGTGATAGTACTACTGAAGGACAGGAGCAGACAGCTGTCTGTGTGTGTGTGTGTGTGGTTTAGCCAGTTTAATCAGTCATTACCTAGGGCACAATATCAGTGACGTCTCTCAATAACAAAACAGTAGAGAAAGCACGGGCCGCAGTCATATTTACAGAATACATACGCTTCTGGACGATATAGTTACAAATCTTAGAGGAAAATAAACTGGTTCAAGAGGAAAATTCACCCTATTATTATAATATTGTAGCAAAGAAACACTGCAGAACCGTTTGACCGTGTGCCGTGCAATGTCACTCCCTCATCCGCTATAAGGTATATATCATAACTGCTGTCGTATTATTGGGGTCATACGGTAGAGAGACGCGTGCGCAGGTGACAAACCAGTCTGTTCACTGCAGGGGAACTTCAAGGTCGACCTAAGGTGAAGACAGAGAGTGTTGCGATAGATTTGTTGGATACGGGAGGGGGGAGGGGGCATGGATGTACGAGTAGTCGGGGACAACCTACCTGAGCCAGCAATAGCACCAGAGCTGCTGTTGCCAACGGTGGCTGCCGCTTTCTGTTTCAGCATGGTCCAGTCGAATGTGTAATCGTACTGGTGATTGAGGGTACGGAACAGGATCCTGAATAGCTGCCTCAGGTACATGTAGTCAGGGGCCTCCTCAAATCTCAGGCCGCGGCAGTAGTTCAGATACATGGCGAACTCGGCTGGGAAACCCTGTCAGAGAGACACACATACCGGATTACTGACCGACTGTACACTGACCGACTGTACACTGACCGACTGTACACTGACCGACTAGAGATTAGTATTGACTGCGCGCGGCCTTACGTACCTTACACAAAACCTCTACCGGTGTAGACATCTTCTTCTCACTGATCTTCTCATATTTCTGTTTTTTTGTTGCGGCCTGAAATATATTATCGTTTGTTTATAGCAGACGTAGTAAAAGCAGAGAAAACACAGAGACGCAGATATATTTTTGAAGAGAGGTCACCCCCATGGTCGCTACAAACAGACAGAGAGCGAGTGACAGGTCTACCTTCAGTCCCTGCCAGGGCAGGCTGCCTCTGTTGAAGTACATGAGCACATAGCCGAGTGACTCCATGTCGTCTCTCCGGCTCTGCTCGATACCCAGGTGTGCGTTAATGCTGGCATAACGAGCCGTTCCTACAGATACAGAGCGACGGTCACGTGACGCAATCCATACGAGACCCAGTGCTATGACACTAGTATAGAGAATCGGTGAATGCAGGCAGGTACCTGTCAGGTTCTTGTCTTCCCTGTAGACAATGTGTTGTCTCGTTCTGTTGTCACGGTATTTCTTAGCTAGTCCGAAGTCAATCAGGAAAACCTAATGAGAGAGAGGGACAGATATAAGCATAGAGCAAGATTGTGGGGGGGATGGAGCGAGATTGTGGGGGGATGGAATGATATTGTGGGGGGATGGAGTGAGATTGTGGGGGGATGAAGAAAGTGACTGGAGATTGAAGTCAATCAATAATACTGATAGACAGTTAATGCAAGCGAATCACTCACTAATGACTCGAGTAAGTAATGTAAGTAAGACGCGGCTGACATAAGAATGCGTAACGTCAAGATTGCGCGTGCTGCACTGACTGGACGTGTGGCAGCGGCTGCAGCAGCAGTGGTAGTAGCGGCAGTGGTAGTAGTAGTAGTATTAGTAGTAGTAGAGGCGGTAGTAGTGGTGGTAATAGTGGTGGTAGTAGTAGTGGGAGGGGGGAACTTGCCTTGTTACAGTGTCGACCGATGCCCATCAGGAAGTTATCTGGCTTGATGTCTCTGTGAATGAAGTTCTTGTTGTGGACATACTCGATCCTGCCAATCATCTAGAAGGCATTGTGGGACATAATAATCCAAAATGGCCATTGATAGACGACCGGATCATTGGTAATAAGATAGGGGGATCGCGTCTCCACCAGGTGTACACAATACAATATGGGTGTAGAATGGGCGTGGACTAGACAGACTTATCTGAGTATAGCTGATGTGAATCAGGAACATCCTATTTCTAAGCTTAGCATGATATCAATGAATCAGTGTGCTGAGTGCCACCATACCTGGTCAGCAAGCATAAGTACTGTCTTCATTGTGAATCTCCTCGAGCAAAAGTTAAAGAGATCTTCGAGGCTTGGTCCCAACAGGTCCATGACGAGGCAGTTGTAATCCTTTTCTTGGCCATACCATCTGTGGAAGCAATGACTGATGAGTTACTATGAGAAATGGCACTGAAACTTCAAACCTTGGTTCAAGGGCAATCTAATCCAATAAAGAATTGGATTGTGAGTCAATGTGACATGTCACCTTATATGAGGTATACCGACTCCACCCTGCAGTATCTTGTACAGCTTAGATTCGTATAAAAGCTGTGGATGTCGAGCTTTGTGTGACTCAAGCTTCACTGCAACTTCCTGTAAAATTCATCATTCATGACTAAACATGGTATTTCCTGTGGTACCGTCACAGCAGCCAGAATGCATATTCCTTCGAAAATAAGAGGAGGTTTTCTTATCTCTCACATTATCTACTATGTGAGTACGTACTGCTTGAAACAAAGAGTGTTAACTCGTAATTCCCAGGATTGACACTGAACGCCAGACGGCTATCGTAGGCAAATCGGTCTAGTTCAAGTTCTGTCCCAAATCAAATCGCTCTCTAGATTCTGATAAGGTTATATGTGTATACCCTACTCTAACGAATTTACAATAGTTTAACACGATAAACGTAGACTTACCTCTCCATTGGAGACGTTTATACCCAAATAGATATCGCCGAACGAGCCACTTCCAATCTTTCGGACAAGTCTATACTTTCCTCCCGAAACACTGAATTCTGTGCTCTGATTTTTTGATGAACTTCCAGCACTGGTCATCCTGAAGGAGGAAATGTGACGGTTGAGATAGATACAAGGTTCCCTATAAGCAGCTACCAAGGAAAGTTATTAAAACTCAGACGACATAGTAGCCCTTCCCAAACAATGTTAGTAATGATGCATTGTGGGCAATGACGTAGCATCCATGACTACGCGCGGAGTAAAATGTTATCGAGGAGACAACTCCAAATTAAACTTCCACGGACCGTCTTCTGCCTACCAGCCATGTGTACTAGCTGACTTTCTGTAGCTTCGCGGATTTGCAACAACGAATAGTAGAAGTGTCCTAGGAGTGCGTTCATGACTGACTGACGGAGTCATGAGGCATTTATCAGTTCGCTGGTTGATTAAGAGAGTGAGAGCATTATCCATGATTGAGAAGGACGATTAATTCAACAGCTGTATATGTGGGTTGACAGCACGAGATGATTTGCTGTTTATGATATCAATGCTTGATTAAGTTTATTGTTTTCATAAAACTGTCATGAAGTAAGCGATAGAGAGAGCTAAGTCTTACTTGCTACCTCAAATAGAAACATGGAATTGAACAAGGATCCACAAGCATCCAATTAGTCAACATTTGTCTTCAATAGCATCCAGTTTATATAAAGTAACAAACAGCATGAGAACAAACAGTTCATGACTACAAACACAGCTGCTGGAGGACAAAGGATAACCCCAGATTTATGGAGGGTTGTCTGTATCATGACATCATACGGCCAATCATCTCAGAGCAACCTCCGGACACCTGGAAAGCAAGACAGCCAATCAGATATCGCCTAGCAATGTCACCGCAGTGATATCATATCATTGAATCTTACCAGTTGACGTAGACGGTTTCTTTGGACTGTTGGCAGCCTGGGTGGGGGCGAGCACCGACTTACTCATAGTCACTGCTGACTTATGAGAAACACTTGAGATCATTCTAGAACAGTTCAGTAGAAGTGAATTTTAGGTGAAACTGTTTATAGAGACAAGCGCTTCGGATACAAACTTCTGAGGCTTCTTTTTCTCTGCTACTTTGATGTTGGTGGAGGAGATCTTTCTCTTAGGAGGCATCTGCTCTTTGTTCGATAGAGTCTTCACAACTCTGGACTTCTTTTGGCTTTTCTAAGAAGATAAGGAAGGTGCCATGCTTTACATCCTAGCTCCAGGTTTGAGACTGCTGGTTAAAACTCACAAAGAGCTTAGGGGCAGAAAACTAGACACAGCAAAGGTACTAACTAGTCTTTAGAAAGCAGTGAAATCGTACAGAGGACTGTAACAAACCCTAGTGTGCTGGGAACTGATCACCATAGTACAGGAGTCATCTTACCTTTAGAGCTGCCTTGGCATCGAACTCTGACTGTTGTATCAATGCTATCTGCTTCTCTGTGGTCAAGTCAAAGAAGATTTCGTGGATGTCGAGCAGCGCAGCCTGCCACTAAAACCAGCACAAATCAATCAAACACCACGCATACTCCCGATCACGGAGGGAGGGGGAGAACTCGACATAATGCCATCGCTGAGTACAGGTGCACTCAGTATGATCGCCGTTATATATCACCCGTCCTCATGGATGAAACAGCAGGATACCTCTCTGACTGGTTAAATTCTTGCCAAAATTCTCAGTAATTGTATAACTTGTAAAAACTCCACTCACCATAATATGAGAGGATAACTCCGAATGAGTAACATAAAATCTCTAAGAATGCTTTCTATATACACATACACAGGGTAAATGCAAGCCTAAAGGGTTACCTGATCAATGAGTCTCTCCTGGAAGGCCAGATCCTGGAGGGAAGTCATCGCGTTCTGAGTGGTACCCGGCTCTGGCTGTCGTCTGGCTAGTGGATAACTCATCAGCAGACTCTTGCAGTCGCTGATGGTTTTCACGATCGACTGTACCTTTGTAGTGGAGAGGAGGCGGCGACACAGGTGACCTTTCACCAGCGCTGCCAGTTTGGCGCTGCCGCTATTCGATGGGGTTGATGAGGAGCGTCGGAGAGGGCACGGCCTCTCGGGGGAGTGGCTGATGTTTGAAGGTCGCGGGTGGCTGACGGAGTGTATCCCTCCATACGCGCTGTAACAGACAGACATACCTTACAGCTCTGTACTCCATAGTACAGCTGCTACGGCACTCGGGCGGCGCAGACCTGTATTCACTGGAACTCAAATCCACTGATGCCTGCAGAGAACACCTGGTGGCTATCCGTGTTGCCTCCTTCTCTCTGTACGACTTGATGTGACCAGAACCGCCCCCTACAGGAGGGTAAGACGTTACATTCAACCCACACGCCAGAGCCAGAGTACAAGAGGCTGCGCAGCTAGCGACCACCATTATTGAGGTCATTACATCTCCCTAGTACCCGTCTGCTAGCAGGTCAGCATAGACTGAAATTAGCCTCAACAAAGCTGGATTTCATATCTTGCTCTTCTTTCGCTTGTGTAACTCAGCCAGTCTGAACTAGTCAGTTTGATTCCATAATGGGTATTTCTAGATACAACAGAAGACAATTCTCACCTGATCGGCTATTCACTGAAAGAAGCCTATCTTTCAGCACAGCCAGAGTGTGATTGGGTGATGATTTGTTCGGAGGAGACTGAGTGAGACTAGATCTGTCGAAGTGTTTGGATGCCAAAGTGTGAGCTGTGTGTGGTCTACCTTTGCCAGCCTAGTCAACGAAAACATTGCTAAAACTGCCTTCTTTCATCTATGATTCCATTACTCCAGTCCACTCACTTGTCCGGCCGACTGGCTATGGCCCATGGATGAGTGCAGTTTCTTGGCGTGCTTGGCTTTCAATAGAGTGAGCTCCTTTCGAACTTGATTGAACACATCTCTCTTATCCACAGGCTAAAGTGAATGTCACATGATGGAGATATGATATACAAGCAGCATACATATAGGCTGTGTTGGTATAATCTTACCTTAAATTCAGTGATTGGACTCTTAGGCGAGGTGACTTGGGGCTGCTCTTTGTCTCCCTCAACTGCAATAACAACAGAACCTCAATTTCACCCCAATACCACTGATAGATCATCCAATGCATATAGACAACACTAGAAGTCCATCTCTTCGTACCGTTGGGATTTCCCAATTTCTCGTCACTGTTCTCCCACGCGATGATAGGATCCTTCTGTTTGACTCCGAACTGCTGCAGATAGCGTCTGATGTGAGCGCGTTTGTGTTTCTCTGGACTCTCCCGTTTAATACTGTGTTGTTGATTTTGAGTGCGGTCGGAGTCGCTCGACCTGTTTTTGAGTTTGCCTAATGAAAAATACTCCAACCTTCTTTGGACACTCTTTTTAGATCCGGAACTATTTCCTGTAGAAGTTTAGTTACATGAGAACAGCAGTGCCAGTATTAGAATGCCTTTTCAAGTGAATCAGATGCGTACCTGTCGGATGATCTGATTGGCTGCTAGAAGAGCTGCCTGTTAGTAATTCTCTGCTTTGATTGTGGTCAGGAGAACTTGGCGTGGCGCCTTCTGTCGCTGACCTTTGAGATTCTCTCAACGAGTCGATCAGAGCTGAGGATGGGCTGTCCAACGTATAGGATTTACTAGGCAGGGGAACACAACTCCCGCTATCATCGACTGCCTTGTCTGCAAAGGAGAGAGTATTGTAGTGACTCTAGCTGACAATGACTACGCCGTGAGTGACGATTACCGAATAGCGTGACGCGGGCAGAGTGTCCTGATATCTGATCGACTCCTTCTACGTGAATGTCTGGAACCCGGTCAGACGGCGCCGCGTGGGGAGCTGTCTCCGAAGCCTGCTCCTGATTGAGTTTACTCGCCTAGACGGTCAGTACAGCACACTGTCATGGACACTGAAGTCTCTACCAGGCAGATATATTCCCTCACACTCACCCTCTCGGCTATCAGCAGAGCCACGGATGGTCTCTCCAATGTGTAGGAATTACTTCTGATGAGACTAGGGATTTTACTGGTTCGGCTCGGACTGCTGCCATTGCTGCCGCGAGCAGGACTGCATGGTTGGCTGGTCGGTGGTGCAACTTGTCTGCCATTCAATGGTACCTGCTCGTTCTCAGGTAGAGGCGAGGTACTGTGCAACGTGTTATCGATGGATTCATTCACATCGTCAACTCCTTCGCCGTCCGGCTTCATCAAATGGAACAGCTTCTGTTTCACGCTGCAGGAAGAAGCAATCTGTGGTTCAGCAGAGGGAGTTTCTGGCCACCTCGCCTGACAGTCTGGCGACCGAATGAATTCAGGACCCGTCCCACACAGCATATTAATTTTATCATAATGCAAATGTTTGAGAGGGGGTATCGCGTATCTGCTCAAGACGTTGATTAAACGACCGGGAGCCAGTATATCAACGATGCAATTCATACACAGCTGCACACGCAGTCATCTAGATATGAAACATCTGTAGCTGTGTGGAGAGAGGGCCATAGACTCCACAGACACTGGGATGAATGCAGGGGGGGGGGGCCCTGTAAGGGTAAACAAGTATTACATGCAATTGAAGATATGGAAGCCAAATCCAAATCTTAGGCGCTGAAAAACGGAATAGCGATAATGAGAACGTTTCTCCCGCTAGAGATATCGTATTGGCAACAATTCGTATTGATGACCTTGAAAGACGAGTTTGTGGCTGCTTAGATTTTGACCGAGACATTACTGATGAAGATATCAATCTCTTAGGCATCAAGCGAGAGATCTTTTATAGCACTGTCAGAGATCCAATTACTGTTTTTCCACTACCTCCTTTTCGACAATATTAGGCCAAGGTAATACATTCTGAAAGCTTAGTCCGTTAGATCAAAGAATCTAGATAGAAGAAGCGAAATCACGTAAGTAGGTTGGCATATAAAGTTCAAAGCATCTTAAGAAAGACAAACAACTTTTCCCCCTTGCCCACACACTGCTTCAGGTAACAGATGCTTCGTTGTATATCTTAGTTTAATTAGCCCAACAAACTTAGCAAATAGAGAAGCTCAACTATCCAGATATTTTTTGGGACAGTAATGAAAGAATCAAATCTACTAGCTCTTCACTCTTGTGCCATAGATGCGACACTACATATTCTAGGAAAACCCATATTTCCGCAGGAAGTTGATAAATATCCTGATTATAATAAAAGAGGTTTGTGTTTCTTAGATGATTACTATCTTGGAGTTAGAGGCTTACAAAGCCGAAAATTTATTGTAGACTTTCGACTCATCGAAGAAAGCGATTTTAGCAACATAGCTGAATTAAAGCAAAATCTAATCGATGATCCAGAATTTCCTAATTCAGTTGCGGGGCCAATGACGATTAACGGAAATAATGAGCTTTATGTAGGTGACATTATAGATTTAGGTGAAGTATTCAGTAGACAAGAAGAATCGACTCCTAAGTATGAAGCACAGATGGGAAACTATGAACTCTTAATGAGGCAGAAATTAGCTTCCTATGATGATGTGGCAATGTTTCCAGACGAGGTTGAGATGATCCTGGATTATCTGAATGGATTAATCGAGAATGATCTCGATGAGCTCCCTTATGAATATAAGGATGTTCGCAGAATCTGGAATGGAATTTCTGCGAAAAAAGCACCTCTTTTTGTCGATCTAACCTTGATTCCAGTTCGAGAGCTGCCGCCAGTTCAAATCCTAAGGTAGTCGTACTCTACTAGCCAAAAGTGACGACCGTGACACAGGTTCAGTCATTTACATGAAGCCATAACAACTGATATTGATTAAACCGTTGGTAGATGTTAGAGACAGCGCGCGAAATGGTGTGTTAAGTGCAGAGATATTCATACTCTTGACTGATAGATACTTGATATTTTTGGCAAGCATTAATATTGTGCTGATTGACTAAGTCAGTGCTCTACAGTCTTCGGTGTTCTAACCAGCGTACATCCATCAAGCAATGGTATGGGTCAAAGCGCCTTGCCCGACAATGATTTCTTTTTGACTCATTTTATTAGCTCGCTCCAGTAATAAATTTAGAGCGGTGCGAATGATGATCGTGACCATGAGCTGAGCAATATTATTTCACTGACTCAAAAACATCGTCTTTAGAATGCTGGCGCCAATCAAAAAACTGAGCCCCAAAGAAAAGGCATAGCCCATCATCAGACGGCTCTTTTGAAAAGCTTTAAAGCCCAGACCTTGGAAGCTTTTCATTCAAGAAAATGGTCAAAGCGCGAATAGGCAGATCGCAATCACGCTCAGGGCCAGCAGCTGACAAAAGCTGATCAAAATACCATTGCAGACTTGGACAAAAAGATTGGCGTAGACATTGACGAGATCCAGCCTCACAATCTACCACCTCTGGGGTGGGCTAAAAACGGAATGACAATTTGCCCCGGCGATATGATTTCCTCGTAAGGCTTAGCTCACAGCGATTCACATAGGCTCTAAGCACTTGAGCTTAGCGAACCCCTAGTCCAACTCAAACTCCTGCTGCCAGGCATCATCTTTAGCCCAGGGTTTTTGGTCAGATTTCTTGAGTACAAAGTTCTCAACCACGAGATAGTCCATCTCAGTGCGCATGAAGCAGCGATAGGCATCTTCGGGGGTGCAGACAATCGGTTCGCCCCGCACGTTAAAGGAGGTATTGACCAGCAGCGAACAGCCCGTTTTTTGTTCAAACCGACTGATGAGGTCATAGTAGCGGCGGTTGCTTTCTCCGTGCACCGTTTGAATGCGGGCGGAATAGTCGACATGGGTGACAGCCGGAATTGTCGAGCGCGGCACATTCTGTTTTTCAATGCCAAAGAGCTGCTGCTGCTCCGCCGGCATGGGAATCTGCAGCTCCGTCTGTACCGGGGCGACAAACAGCATGTAGGGGCTGGCGCGATCGATTTGAAAATAGTCGGAGACCCGCTCGGCCAAAACGGACGGGGCAAACGGTCGAAAGGACTCGCGATATTTGACCTTCAAATTCATCACGGACTGCATCTTGGCGCTGCGGGGGTCGCCAATGATCGAGCGATTGCCCAGGGCGCGGGGGCCAAACTCCATGCGGCCTTGAAACCAGCCCACGACATTTTCCTGCGCTAAAATCTCAGCGACTTGGGTCAGCAGTTCGTCGTCGTGGAGCTGCTGATAGGTCGCCCCCAACGCATCGAGCGATCGCTGAATTGAGGGTTGGCTAAAGCTCGGCCCCAAATAAGCGCCCTGCATACCGTCGGAGAGTGAGACCGGACGAGGGCGATCGCAATATTGATGCCAGATCGCCAGCGCGGCTCCCAAGGCTCCCCCGGCATCCCCCGCCGCTGGCTGAATCCAGATGTTTTTAAACG
>ERZ1740065.890-NODE-890-length-17070-cov-16.067470_pt1 | contig 17070 bp, 15 predicted proteins | sample MGYA00581738_ERZ1740065 | MGnify/ENA primary metagenome ERZ1740065 (study PRJEB43018, sample SAMN04849749) | marine metagenome | isolation source: floating plastic debris | place: Pacific Ocean | collected 2008-09-01 | study: EMG produced TPA metagenomics...
GGTAGTATTCGGTACCAGTAGTCAGCGGTAGTATTCGGTACCAGTAGTCAACGGTAGTATTTGGTACCAGTGGTCAGCACTAGCCAGCAGTTTAGACGAACAGCATGTACTAGTCATGCAGTTAAACACAGTAATTTTTCTGAACACTATTGAGCATGTGTCTGGCTTAATGTACCAAAAAGTACCTGGTCTCCAGGTATTTGCTATAAATAAGCAGCACATACTAGGAGGAGCCTTTTTTAACAAAATTCCACAATTTTCACACCCTCTCTATGTTAGAATTGACAATCACGTAGTCAGACTAAACATTTGTGTCAGATTTCCCTCTTACCTCATCAGAATCCAAGATCAGTGTACCAGAATGCAGGCTCAGTGTATCAGAGTTCATGGTAGGTGTTTCAGAATCAGAATGTTCACTACATAAGAATTCGAGTTCACTGTATCATAATTCAATGTTGTTATATCGGAGTGCATGTTCACTATATCACACAATTCAATGGTACTATATATCAGAATGTAAATGTCAGTAAATTGATGATAGAATAGTCACAATGATGGAGACTTGTGTCAAAAACTATACTCACTTGCTCAGAATACGGTCAAGTGCAGTCAAAATAGGAGATGGTATGCATAAAATTCACTCTCTCATATTCAGAATCGACGTTCGCATGGTCAAGATCAGCTGTTGAACTACCAGATAGCACGAATAGAAGCTCGTGTAGTCAGAATACGAATTTCCATCAGATGGCATGATCTTATCGTCAGAATTCACTCTCGCACTACCAGAATTTTAGTCAGGATCGATCAGAATCTCTGCCAGCAATCCTAGCAGTCTTCGGAAGACAGGGAGGGGGCTTTTCGGTGCTTTCTCAGCCGCGATCTCTGCTGCTATCAACGACTTGGCGAGTAGCGAACAAACGAACAAACAAGCTTCGCGGGCGTCGTCAAGGAGCTTATAGCTAACTATCGGTATTTGCAATTTCGTTGGGCGTTGGTCACAAAGCTCCGCCTTTTCCGTTTCTCAATTGATCTCGAGACGTACGCTTGCCAAAACAAAAACTGTTAAAATGTCATATTGAGGTACATGCAAGCGCAGCAACAAGTCAAGGTCAATCTAACAGACATTTTCTGAGTTGCGCTAGTGTGTGGGGCTGCCACCAACTGGTGATCACAAGTTGGTTTGTGATCGACTGCCACTGACTGTGAGTATGATGTTTGACAGTACTTTACATTCATAATATCATTGATGAAAATTATGTGTGTGTTTATGATCAGAATTCCAAACTATTTACGGCATGTATGTACGATGAGCAGAGAAAGTGTCTGTCTCTCTTCAACGGACTCTGCTTACCGTTGCTTGCGGAATACAGCTAGTGGCTTGTGTATGTGCATGCAGTACGGGATAAGAACGCTTGTATTGATCATTTGTGTTTCAAACTGCGTGTAAAAATGTCTTCTTCTGTTCACGTACGTTCCTCGTTGTCCGAAAAGCCCCATACGTCCTCGCAAAACTGCTAAGATCGCTGGCAGAGATTCGGATTGTGAATTAAAAAAATTACTACGCGAGAGTGAATTCTGGTAGTACGAGAGTGAGTTCTGACGATAAGATCGTGCCGTCTGATTGAAATTCGTACTCCGACTACACTAGCTTCTATTCTGACCTTAAGCCCGTGCAATCTGGTAGTTCAACAGCTGATCTTGACCATGGGAACGTCGATTCTGGCTATGAGAGAGTGAATTCTCTGCATAGCATCTCCTATGTTGACTGCACTCCACCGTATTCTGAGCAAGTGAGTATGGGTTTTGACAACGATCTCCATCATTCTGACTACCCTATCATCAATTTACTGACATTTACATTCTGATATATAGTACCATTGAATTGTGATATAGTGAGCACGGATTCTGATATAGCAAGAGTGAATTCTGATACAGTGAACTCGAATTCTTATGTAGTGAACACAGATTCTGGAACACCGACCATGAACTCTGATACACCGAGCCTGCTTTCTGATACACTGAACTTGGATTCTGATACGCTGATCTTGGATCCCGATGAGGTAAGAGAGAAATCTGAATGTGTGGTGGGAAATCTGACACAAATTTTTAGTCTGACTAAGGGATTGCCAATTCGAACATAGAGAGAGTGTGAAAATTCTGAAATTTTCTTACAAATGACTCCTCATGGTATCGTCAGTACTGTCGGTACAACTCCGAAACTAATACTGCTGTAACTGCAGACCGGCATGAGAAGCTGGATTGTTTTACAAGTTGGCTTTGATCTCATAAATAACGTTAATTTATTGCAATTCACTATTTTACACATGTCACTGCTGTCTCCTTTAGTATGCCATGAACTGCAAATACCCAGTAGCCGACTGCATATCAAACAATACTGCTGCTCTCTGCAGCTTCTAATTCGCCTTTAGAAGAACTGTTCCCATGTAGACGTATTAAAGGCTATTGTGATCGGTCTCATGAACTTTAAAATTTCTAGTTGTACTTTCTGAACAACCAAAATAAGGATATGTGCTTCCTTAGGCTTCCGTTTTAAAATACTGTAGACTGGAATTATTTTGTGCTGAAAAATATTTGCGAAAATGCCAGGAAACCTCGATGGAAACTTTTTGTGATTGAAAATTCGTTCGAGAATTCATCACGACTATAATCGCTGTATAACCATTGAAATTTTTGCAATAATATTTTTTACTATTTCGAACATTCACAAATCTTTGCAAAAAGTTCCCTCGCAAATAATATCCAGTGCACAGTATGTACAAATACTCACGTACAGAAAAGAACATACTTACCTCATAAAATTGGTACCTTCCTGAAGCCAAGAGGTCAGGTGAAACGAACATAGAAGAGGTAGTGTTCGCTGAAACCTAATAGTATGTATTTACATTATGTAATAGGCTGCTGGTAATAACTGTGGGAAAAATAAGAATACACCAATCAGCTGGTATGTTATTAAAATGTAGTCTTAGTCTCTCTACCACCAGATATTCCTACATTTGCATCAAAAATAACTATTACTGTAGAACCAGATTTGATAGCGACAGAAATGTTAGCATTTCGTTCAAAATCATCAATAAATAAATATGATAGCGATCTAATGATATCGATCCCATAAATGGGAAGACAACTCCGATATAAGATATAATGGGCATAATTTCTATAGCAAATTCCAACGATAGCAATAATTTGTTGTCGCTATTTTCGCGGCCGTTAGTTCATCGCTACCAAGTCTCGCTCTACGGTATATGCTTGAGCCAATACTGAAGCTGTTGTGAACTGGAGTGACTAGAATCGACTGTATTCCCCAGTCATAGACAATTTCTCACAATTCTGTCAAATATATAAATGATATTCAAATAAATCAACACTTAATGAATCACACTCTTACACGGAATAGTGTGAAATTATAACAATTAATTTGTATTGTGTGGATTCGGACAGATTAGAGGAGTAAATACGAGCCTCTGTCTGGGCTTACATTATTCACTGCGTATCATAAGTTCACGCCACGTATGAAGTTTTATTTCGAGATCCTGCTTCCTCAGCCACTGTTTACTCAAACTTGTTACCTTGGATACGGATCAGGGTCACTTGACATGTTTTAGGGCGCTGCCTAGAGCGGATCTCTGACAGTTACTATAGCGACCAAATTCAGTGCAGCGAATGCAACGATCCCTGCAAGTAAGTGTCTCACCGTATCACCAACCATCCGATGAAATCGTACTCCTCTGTAGCTGTCACTGGTTAGGTGATTGAATTATATATTTATCGTTTATCTAATATCATTGTATATGATTAGCCTATATTACTATTGCATTACTGTATTTGTTACTATAGTTACTATAGCTCTTGTTTATTATTGCTATATTATCATATCTTTTACTCTTTTACTAAATACATTTGTTACTCTGCATCATTAGATTTCTAATTATCGTTTTTATGATACTATCTGTAGAGAGACACAGTACCAGTCAGTCGTGGAATCTGTGGCCTGGCCCGGAGAGAAGTATCATGTACGTACCTTGTATGGCATAGTCTTATACCAGCATGCTATGACTAACTCCAAGGTATTTCTTCAGTACAGGCTGTGTGGCACACAACTAGATGTTTCTTTCGCTCATGTTAAATGTTGAGAATTGAGTTTATGGTTGTTGACATCTGATTGATTTAAAAATAAGCTTTAAAAAAAGACTTCAACCACCATAAATTCACACATACACCAACTAATTTGATGTCTAAGAATCCCATTCTGAGTGTGGAATTATCATAAGGTAAGTCAGTGTTGAGAAATCAGCCAATGAAATTTGTCCATGGATGATGTAGGTGAAGGGCTAAAGCGGGTACGGCTATGCCTCATATGTAACAGTCTCCGTTCTAATAGAACAAAACTGAAGCGTAAAATCTCCTTGACCTTGCATAGACATGTTGATACTGATTCTCACAGGATATACCCACAATGTAATTGTATTTCGGTGGCTCAAGTGACAGCTATGTCTATGCAAAGTCAACCTTCGTTGTTATACATAACACATAGCCGTACCCGCTTTAGCCCTTCACCTACATCATCCATGGACAAATTTCATTGGCTGATTTCTCAACACTGACTTACCTTATGATAATTCCACACTCAGAATGGGATTCTTAGACATCAAATTAGTATGTGTACATGTACATTGCCGGTGATTCCTAGTGTTCCTTAAGTAACTCTGTGTGCGATATTGGGAGTTATCCTATCTTCGCCCTAATGCGATGTGATCTGCACAAGCTTCCAATAACTCACTAGCATGTTGTTTACACCAAATTCATGGACCAAGTTTACAGACTGAGTTCCTAGCAGTTAGACTTAGTCGACATGCACTAAGGAGGCTTAAATATGATTAATCGGGTTTTTTCATTCTCCTGTCCGTTTCCGGTCCGTTTCCTGTCCGTTTCCTGTCCATTTCCGTGCACACTCCCGCACATGTGCGCGCACTCCCACACGTGCTGAATGCACTCATCTCAATGGAAGGATGACAAAAGCCGATCGATCTTCAATCTTCAATTTATCCCTTTCTTTTCTCCACCTCAGAGTCGCTTGGAGGAGTACTTGCGAGTGAATCGACCTCGGCTCTTCTCGGACCTCCACGACGTTTACGTTTACTTCAATAAGTCTCTGCAGTACGCTACCAACAGGAACTTGATAAAGGTCAATGTCTACTATGACCGGCTAGCGGTAACCGAGGTAACCGAGTCACCGTCATACGGCCCTGACCTCTTCATAGCCGACATCGGTGAGTTCATATAGCGGACATTATTGCTATACTAACAATTCCGCGATAGGTAGAATATCAATTATCTACCGAACTTCATTTTTCTGTGCAGAAAGCTTTGTCAACATAGGGCTTTTTTCTCAGGGTATTAACAGCAACAAAACCTACAGACCTACCAGACATGTTTACTTTTGGCTGTGTGAGGGGCTATGTGAGGGTGTATTCTCTGGGTTTTAGAGCTCTTAACTTAAGTGCAAGGCAGATACAAGCAGATTCGACCACCTTGTGGTCTCATCACGTTGTGATCAATTATCAAAGACCCATTAAAAGGTCCACCATGCATTGCTGGTCATACTACTGGTCGGTAATTTTGGAGTTGCGAACGGTTGATGAACTCTTCAGAAGCTTAACTCTTCAGAAGCTTAACGTTTAATAATGTGATAACTAGCTATTGCAGTAGTAAGTAGTAAGTAGTGAAGGCACTTGTCTTGTCATTCCGGTGTGATGATGAGATTCTTTGCTGCATACATTGGCAGCCTGTGTCACCACGATGCATCGAAGTCAGCACCATATGGATGTCCCACCTTAACCTTTGGTCCCATTTACTCATTTGTTTGGCACATGTACTTCGATTCTATGATCTCTGCTTTTACTGGTCTCTCTACTCACTAGCACTCAGAGTATTCATTATTGTCACGCCTTTCTCCTGCGTCCAAAGTCCAAACCCAATCTAACGCTGCTGCCACTCAGGGAGCTGGGGCTTTACCTATCTACACGGTAATATGGAGAACAACTTACATAAGCGTTGGCGATGGTCCACTTTGTATTCAGTTGATGATGATACTCAGTTCACAGAAACGATGTTAAACTACAGCAGACTATAACAAACAGTACTCTATCAAAGCTATGAACTGAAGAGCATCAATGTGCCAAAGCACAAGAAGTCTCTCCTATCTCTAGCTCTCCTAGACCTCTCCAATTCCCTTCTCAGGTGGTCTTACTGTCTCTTTTTATAGTGTGGCTGACATCTCCTATTGGTCCATTGCCTTTTTACGTTAATCTTATGCGTCATCTTGTGATATAGCGGTGGGTTCTTGTACATTCTTTTCACCCTTTCCGTTGCGGTTATGGGTGTCCACAGTCCCATGGTTGTTTTTTCTGTTTTTCGCGTTCGGAACCCGTGGTTCTGCTGCCATAGGGGTGTGATGACCAGGTGCCAGGCGTTTCGGTTGTTTTGGGCGTTGTTGATCCGATGCTACTGCCTGATTGGTTGTGGGCCTCTTGGTGCCGCCTTTCCCTTCGTTCTGGTTGCACCCCTCTGGCCATTCCATCCCGCTTGTTTTCCTCGTGTCATGCGATCTGCCAGAATCATTACTGCCACAGCACCAACAGCATCCTGTATCTCTCCTCTGGGTTACCGCTGTTGATGAAACCTTCGCTGTGCCTTTCCCTCCGATGCCGATGTAACTTTCCATCATTACACTGGACAAGCTGTTGAATCAGCGTTGATTAATTGGATATATTGAGAACACAACTAACGAACTTACTAACTTACTTACAACCTATTCATACTTACCTAAAACCTTGAGAGCAATATGCTGCTAGTACAGAAAGATATTAGTACCCTAGTCCAGTGCAGCCAGGGATGCCTGAGAGAGGAAGTGTACAGGAATTCAATTACGAAGGTGAATGCAGTGCGTGCAGTCGGACTGAGTTGAATTCTCAGTTGTTATTGTTTTAAAACAATTTCATCTCGAATAACAGCTACTAATAATAACCAGCCTTCAGTATCTGCATTGCATTTGGTTAAGGTGCACGTAGCTACTCACAAATGCTGGATTTGATGGTTGGCTGCATCATGGATTTTTGCTCTGCTGTTCAGACTTGGATAGCCTGAAAAGCATGTTCAGGATGCCAAAATTTTCCTGGAGGAGGCCCCTCAGATCCCCTCTGCGGGAGGGGCACCCCTCCCACACCCCTCCCACACCTACCCCTAGCTTCGCACTTTTCACTCCACTCAAGTGCTCTGTGCTCCATGATCCTACAGGCAGTGAAAGAGTTGATTTATGCTTTCTTGAGATTTGAGGTTGGCAACACTGACCTAGTGATATGTTCCATTTAAGAACTGATAGCACTGATAGCTTGGACTTATATAGGGATACTAATCTCTATCAGCACAAGCATCTCCTTATTTAGGCAAAGGTGATGACCTCGCTCTTGCTAGCAGCAACCACAAGCCATGTATCGAATCAGAACATAACACCTAGTAACTACATATCCAACTTTGACTTGACTTGAATCTAATTATATGCAAACTGTTCCCAATTCTGTCTACTGGATTCTCTGTCCACACAGCTCTGACAGCTACTGGCAGCACAGACAGGAAATGTACGGTGTTGACAAGTTAATAATTATGAAATGCTATTGATATACAGACGGCTCCTCAGTGTGTTAAAGTACCTCAGTCTGCTTGTTCGTAAGCGCTGTGTGTATAAACTAAAGCCCTTGCATACCAGATCTTCACTCAGTAGATTGTTGTCTGTTTTCTAGGGGCGATATTTGGTCTGTGGATCGGATGGAACCTGTTTACAGTATTTCAGCTACTGGAGTTTGCCACTGACTTTATCATCCTATGCTCCAGAAGGAGAAAGAATCAATCAGGCCATAAAATCACATTGAATCAAGAAGAAACCCAGTGATACCCAACCAGCTAAGAAAAGAGCCGTACCTCAATACATCGTAACTGCCTCTCCATAGCGAATATAGCTATCGAAACTCTTCTTGATTTCATACCAGATCATCACTGTGGAGTTGGTTGTGATTTGCTGTACGATCAGAAAAGAAATTGCCTGAAACCATTTATCATATCTGTTCTCTTTATGGTAGCTTTCGAATTTCATTTTTATGCTTGGTTATGAAGCTAATGCATAATTATTATTGCAGTCTCATTTCACTACTTACTCATATGTTAACTTAATTTCACAACTGCCCTTTTTCAGGAGATCAATTTTTTTCTGTTTCCTCTCATATATCCTGATCTTATCAATCTCATTCCAAACATTCCTAGACAACATCTAACCTCTTGTTTTCGTTATCTTGTGTACCAAACCTGTTCCAGGTAACTCATTCTGAAATAAGCGGGGATAGTAATCATAACCTACTTTCCAGAATGGGCATTCGTGATTTTCCTGTCAGTCAGCGTGCTGGAGTTGCGCTGGTATTAGTCCTATGCCGCGCCAGTATTAGTCCTGCCGACGTGGGTGATTTGCACCAGGAGTTGTCTTCTCTTGCGCCGGTATTAGTCAAGCATCGATCCCAGTGTACAGCCCTCACGCTCGCATCTGGCGCGCATCAAGCATTTTAATAAGCCTACATTTCCAAGTCGATCTAGCTTGACTTTCAACAACAGGCCGTTAGTTTGTGCCATTTTCCTACGGTGTTATAAACTATACATCTAAACAATAAATTGTTGCGTGGCAACCTGTAAATAAATGAATATTCCATTTGGACCGCAAGTATAATTTGTGGATGAGGCTGAACACAATATCACGCACCATAATCAATGCAAGTCAGCAGCCAACTCCACTTATAATGCATGTCTTTAGATCACCGATTGGAATTATAGAAATGATTGCAAATCAAGCCGAGAAAAATCATTATTGATGTTTATTTGGATCAATTATCATGGAAATATAACTTAAACAAGCATAAAATTCATTTAGAACCATTGGAGTTGCAAAGGAACAGTTCATATGCAGTAATAAGGAGGTCTTAGAACCATTCGCACGACTAGGACCGAAATCGTAGCACCGAATTGGAATCGTGTCAAAATCATTGGAGAAACAGTAAATTCTGTAGGAAACACACAATTATTGAAGGGAATTAATTTATGTTTAACCAGTAATCAAAAAGAAAATTTTTCTTAGCTTCTACATAGTAAAAATATATGTATATATTAAAACCCTTTCGGTCCCTAATAAATCACCGAAGATGTAGGAAAATGACCAAAAAGGTTTTAAAATATAGGAGCTAACAAAAATTTTCTCTTTGATTACTCATTGGAGATAAATTAATTCCCTTCCTTAATTTCTCTAGCTTTTAGTAGTATGCGGACGAGTGTGAGACGCTTTTGTTCTATCGATAGACACAGCAATGGAGTTGGAAATGGCATCAGCAGAAGACGAGTTAGTTGAGAAAGAACTAGAAAATCTGGAAGACGTCAACTGCAAGGTGAGAGTGGGTTACTTCCCTGTTTCAATAGATCTCAAATGCTGCTAGTAGACCTACATGCTCAGGTGATCAGGTGAAAAACAATTCAATTTTGCCTAGCCAGTGTATACTTACTACACAAGCAGTTAGACTTGCGTGTGAGGTTAATCATGTCGTTGGTTCTGCTGATCTGGACATGTTTTATATTTTTGTTTAGGACAGTGGGAAGGAAGAGGTAAAGGAGACAGCTGCTACACTGATAGAGGAGTTTGTCGAGAAATCTGATTCAAGGGTTTTTGCTCAAGTGGCCACTGCAAGAAGTAAGTCTCTAAAAGTACGACTAAATTGCTTACAGCTTTATGATGGCAGCTTAAACTTAACCACACCCACTTCAGAACGCCTCAGATCTATATAACATTCCAGGTCATGTGAATAAGACCCTGTGGATTGTCATAGCAACCATCTCGGTCATTGCGCTGCTCATCCACCTCAGTTATGTATCGAACAAGTTTGGGAGATATGAAGTGCACACTTCAGTGTCAATGCGGTGGACTAAAAACATTTCTTTACCATGTGAGTATCTGTCCATTTTCCGGTTTGCTGTGTTCACTGACGAGTGCATGGCTATGTGGGTGTATTTCTTTTGCTAAGGCCGAGTTTAAAAAGGGGAGGGGCTTACTATAAAAGCATAAGAGCAGCCAATCAGCATCACTCTTACTATTAATGGCCGTCGGCTCAGCCTGCTCAGTCACTAGCCTTTTGCTCCCACTAATATAGCCCTAACTCCGGTTCTGTTTACCGGATCGTGATGAAACTCCTCCCATCTTGTAGTCCAACAGAGTTGACAAATGATGATACAGCTTTCTACTAGCTCTGACCAATGAGAATAGGTGAAAATGAAGGAAACCTATAAGTCACTCCTACTAGCAACTTGGAAAACTTCAAATTTTAGCGCTCGGCTCGCACACGTGTTTGTCAATCACCGGTTGGCAGCTAGTCAACAGCGCTGTCTGACCGAAACCACAACTCTCCAGCTGTACTGTAGGGAGCTGCCTGTTTGCCTGTTTGTGCTAGCTTAGCCCACTGCTGTCTACCAGTACAGTAGTGGATTGATGAGTACATAGATGTACAGTATGCTCTTATTACAAGGATGTGCCTTTCACATATCCTAGTGAAGGTAGATCAGCAATCATAAATCATGTCCATCATCATAATATAGCTAGGCTATCCCCCATTCTCCCAGTATAAGTAAATGTACAATAAGTCCATGAAGTAAGCTAACTAAGTCATGCCTTACATCATACACAGATATAACATATCTATAGAGCATCTTTTGAACTCAGTTCATCACTGTATATCACCATAGGCCTGAAGAAACATGATTCTCTGTGAAATGTACTGATCCAGTGGCAACCTACAGTACATCATGGTGGCTAGCTCTCCCAGACAACTCTAGCTGCACTGGCTGCCCTTCTGGGTTGTCTCACTGGCAGCAAAACAAGGGCTGACTAGCTGAGCGGTTGAGGCAGTAGGCCCAATAGGAAGCCGGCTTACTGGGCTAATTGATTTCACAGGAATTGCCACACGGTTGTGAACCCTGCCCTTTAAACACTAGCAGTAGCTTTTAGGTATGTCATAGCCAGAGTGTGAGAGTTCCTGTATAGTAACTGTTTATGTGTTGGGCGCATGATGTACGATCAGGGCTGTAGTGTGCTAACTTAAAACAACAATATGTTGTCTCATGTGGGAAGACTTTTCAACTTGGCAGGCTAGTTGCCCAGACAGGCTGTAAATAGTGTGCGCATCCTGCGCCACACAAAATCAGCCATATATGTATCATGAAAGGCGTTGGATGAGTAACTGCTCATGACAACTTGAGTACACACCGTCAGATAACAGCTTCTCTGCGTAGCTACAGATCAGTAGACCCTGTATGATTAGATCTTCTTGGAGGACATCTAACTGAGGTGCTAGGAAAGGTTGATGTGATTTTCAGGAAATTTACATGGCTTTCATCTTCATTGAGTCATTGACAGATGCATGCCTAGGGCTACTGAATCTTAAGTGAATATCTACGTCTGAAAGGCTGACAATGGAGCGGGTTTTGCAAAATTTAATTTGTACTAGTGCTGCATTTCTTCAAAATAATTAATCTAGATTACTCTTCTTATTAATATTTCTAATCTTGAATTAATCTTCTTTTATTCTTTTCACTACAAACTAGTTTCTGAGCTATAAAGTTAACAGCAGTATCATTGCTACCAGCTGCAGCAGCTGACATTGGCATCACCGTACTGCACTGGTGTTGACTTTTCTTGGATGAATATACTATCATACTTGTTCACAGATCTTTGTAGCATATTACGCTTGGTTTATCAGTGAAATTTACCTTCAAACTATCCACAAGATTAATCCTGTGGCATGGAATTGATGTTCTGAGCAGTTAATCTTAGAATAACTTGATTAAAATGCAACACTAGTTTGTACTGTCCAAAAAATTTGGATGGGGAGAGGAAAAACCAATGCAAAAACCAATTATTTCAGTGGATATAAATCCACCATCTATACCTACTAATATTTTCTATCAATAACTCAATCACCATGGAGAGGAGTAAATAAATACTGCAAAGTGTGGACTTCTCCCTACCGAATGTCAACTTAGTGTCTTATCACTGAAACAAAGGGAAAATAATTATTTTCATTCAAGTAGTGGTCATACCTGCCAACCTGTGAATGAAACTACTTGAGATTCTATTTATCTGAACTTAAGGAAGTCATGGCTCAAAATCCCCATCACTAGGATTCTATGATATTTGAACATTGAGCTCAGCTCAGTGTTGTTCGGTGATCTGATGATTGTTAAACAAAAGTTGAGCTATACATGTACAGGGGCGTTTATATAAGCTTTCTCTCAGCTAGCTCTTACAGCTTTATGGCTATTCATCATGTTCAACGCCTAACAAAATCTGGGCAAAATCTAAATGGTAAGCCACAGGAGAAAACCATCAACAGCAGTTTTTGCATTGGGATACTCGAGTCTGGGCGACTAGACAGGTATGCTGTTGGCAACATTTATCAGTAGGTAGAAGAAATGCGAGAATACACCCTCATGTAGCCACTCACATACGCCCTCACATACGCCCTCACATAGTCGAAAGTGAAGATGTCATAGGTTTTGTTGCTGTTAATTCCCTGAGAAAAAAGCGTTTTGTTGACAAAGTTTCCTGCACAGAAAAATGAGGTCCGGTACAGCTTCGTGAAGGTGCTGTAGAATTTTTTTTCAGAACAAAGTGAGATCTGAGGTAGTCACGGGTACATTGCAGTGGTACAGGGGCTATCCCTGAAAGGAAGTCATGTATTCAGTAACGAGCGTCTTTGGTTCGCTTTCGTTTTTTGGTCAAAGTGTTATTCCATTGGCTACTTAAATCGATGAAATACTAAATATGTTTTTGTTGAATCAGTAAAACATATTCCTTGTGATCACATAATATTTATCATTTTCCATATTTCAGCTGTTACAGTGTGCAACGAAAATGTCATAGCGAACAGATCGACTCAAAGAATAACATTACCTCAAGGTGAGTCCCTGCATCGATATCTGATTTTGTGGCTCCTTTAATGCAGATTATTAACAGAGGACAACTCCTCAATGTGTAATGTTGACAGCATATCATTGTGGAAATCTCAATGTATAGCCACACTAATCGACCTACTCTCTATCCTAGGCAGCTTGTACGAGAATTGGAAGCACATCGACGGTCATAGGGAAGAAGATCTGATAGTTGATTGCAGTTTTGATGGTAAAAAATGTGATGTTGATGAGACATTTTACAGCCCGTATTATGGAAACTGCTTCATCATCAACTGGAACGGGTCGTTCGATGTTGTGAAACCAGGATCTCAATTTGGTAAGTTCAGTAAAGCAAGTAATAGAACTGGACCAGTCAATTGGTCTGCATCAACGTCTGTATCCCTGTAGGTCTGAAACTGCTGCTCAACATTGAAGAGTACTTTTATGACAGCAGTTACCATGGTAACGAGCTCAAGTCTGTGGGCGGTGTAATTGTGATCAATGATGTCAACAGAATGCCGTTTCCCGAGATGAAGGGAATATCCGTCTCTCCTGGGACATATACTAAGATCAAAGTGGCACAGGTGAGGCTCTGTGCTATTTCTTCGGCCAGGTATCAAATTTTACTCTGTCATTACCTTCATCATTGTTTGCATCATTGGCATTGTTTCATTGCTATCATTCTCACTCCCATTGTCACCAGCATTGCCGTTGCAGTTGCCATTGTTATAACCATTTTCTAACTATAGACCAAGTTTGATCGGTTAAATGAGCCATATGGAATGTGCGAATCAGAAGAGGATCCACTGGATAATGTCTACAGAGATGTGGTCACTGGAATCAAGTACTGTAAGATGACATGTGAAATGACGTGCCTTCAAAAAACGGTTGGTGAATAAGTAACAGTATCCTGTTGTAAATAGATCAATCCTTTGATCTGGGTCGACAGATTTCTATACGCACATCTGCTGGTGGCTGAGATGACAAGTTTTAGGATCACAAATACTGGAGATTAAGTTTTCCTAAACTTTGAGAAGCTCTCAGGCCCGTACACACTACATCATAGTTACAGGTGCAATTGGCTATCGGGTGGTTCCAATGAAATGAATCACATTTTGCGAATCTACCGTCTGTCGTATTTGAGCTTAGCTCCTCAGCATCTAACCAACAAATCACGAGACGGCAGGAAACAAAAAATAATTACTTTAGCCCTAAAATTTAGCAACAAAAATATGGTGAGTGGATGTAACGTCATAAAGCGGGTATTTCCCCACTCTGGCTTAACAGATATCTCCTGCTTATAAAGTCTGCTGTAAGACCAGATTTGATAGCGATGTTCAAATGATCGCGAAAATAAGGGCAGGAAACTATTATTGAAATTCGCTATAGACATAATATTAACTATCCTTTATTTAAGAGTTATCCTCTCATTATGGGATCACTATTGTAAAATAACTATCATTTTGATTTCTTGATGATTTTGAAGAAAATGCTAATATTTTTGTCACTATCAAATCTGGTTATAATATGGTTTTATAGAATAAGTATTTCCGTCCCCTGCTATTTCGGCTGGTGTAGAAATGTTCCCTCCTCTGTTGAGTTCTCTTCTCATTTGAGGTATGATTATTGTTAGATTGCTATCATATTTATTACTTGACGAATATGAGGAAAACAGTAATATTTTCGTCACTATCAAATCCAGCTCTATAGTATCATAGAATGTGTATTTTCACCCCTCCTCCGTCCCCAGCTGGTGTAGAAGTTCCCTCTTGTGTTGTAGCTAATGAGTGAGTGTGACTGTTTCAATGTCAACATTCCTCGAGGGAACATATCAACAGGCCATTATAATTCGGTGAAGCGTTGCGGCCTCTATTCGACACCGACGGAAGGTGTGAAACGTGATCCAGATTTCCATCCAATCAAGTTGGTAAACTATAAGCTACCTAAAATTCTTTTTTCAGAACTCTGCATGAGAAAGGTGTCTCATAGATTCTACAACAATGAACTTGAATGCGACCAATGCTACAATCTCTGCCAGTGAGTCCACTATTTCCCGTTCTTCCTTTGCACTGGCACATTTTCACCAGTATACAATCATATTATCCAGAGAAGAGACGTATCAATATGAAGTTAACTCAGTAAATTGGCCCGGAGAACGATATCAGGTAATTCATTACGTCTTCATGCGCTATTTTATCCATAATAGCGTAACATAGATAGATTATGATACAGTATGGCACACGCCTGCATACATTTATATGTACGTAATATATAAATACAGTTCGCTAAGAGAGTTTACACTGACTAGACAGTAGTGCTCTACAGCTCCATCACTGGAGCTAAGAAGTAAAAATGTGCATGTTTATAGGAAGTGTCGTTGCTAACCTACAACTACTGTGGTGTCCCGTCTCTCATAGCGTTGTCCGCAAATGAAAACCAAAATAACTACTGACAGTAACCAGTTCTCACTTACAGCGTTTTCACTATAGTAGCTGTTTAATGTGATGTTGGGTGCGATGTGTAGATCCGCTTAGAAGAGTATTTGAGAGAGAACCGACCTACACTCGTTGAACGCCTAGCAGAGATGTATCCCAACAAGTCTCTCAAACACGCAACCAACAGGAACTTGGTGAAGGTCAACGTCTACTATGAAGGGCTGACAGTAACCGACGTAACCGAGTCACCGGCATACGGCCTTGACCTCTTCATGGCTGATATAGGTATGTAGGTACTGTATTGCCATGAATAGCAGTGTTGCATGCAGCATATAGATGTTGATAGTGTGTTGGTCTAGAGAAACTGGCATGTTTTACTCTTCTATCGGCGGCGCACCGGAATCGCGCCGCGGTGTTACGCCGGCCTTTGTTCGCACTTATTATGCCTTTGCTGCGCATAAGCCTTAAAGCAGAGAGACAGAGACGTAGGAACAAAATCACTACACTCTTAGGAAGCTAAGATACTCATCTATGTTCTTAGCAAAATGGTATAAAATTACTCAGAGGAAGAAAAGCTATTCAGGTGCAAAGTTGGTCATGTCCAAATGAAATTTTAGAGCTGAAAATGACCTAGACGCTGTGTCATCTCGTATTATCGATCGCTACATTAGAAAATTGTAGAGTTGATTGCCATCTTTGCAATGTGTACTAGAGCTTTCACCAGCACATATTCCTAAAATTCTGAAGAGACACCGGCGACGAAAGGTCAAAGAGCCACTATATAGGTCAACTTAGAAAGGCGTGAAATGTGCTAGCTAAAATCTTCATTGAGAATAATGACATCAAGTTTATGGGCGGCGCAGATATGATAATTTCAGCAGACTAAAAGCTGCTTTGATTGAAGCAACTCACTACTACTAATTCTCAGGAGAAAAAAACTGCTCTAAATGAAATCTTCACAAATTTTTACATTTAGTAAGCAAGTTCGCGACTTTGTGACATGTCCAGTTCGCTGAATAAAATATTCGAAAATATTCCGATCTGAATAGTTTAGTAATAAATCTGTGACAAAGTGGTGAGACAAGCGGACCCATCTCGAAAAATATTCGAATGAATACTTTTATTCCTCAGTTGGTTTGCATCACAGGAATACAAAATAGCGCATTGAAATTCACTTCATCCTATTCATTGCTTTCTACAGCTAGCTCTCAGCTTGAAACTCATCGTTGGACAAGCTAGTCTGCAGCTAAGACCAGCTACATGCGCTGATTCGCTTGCTACCACAACTAATAAACTTGCTCTTGTTCATCACTCTCAATTTCTGACACAGGTTTGCTAAAAGGGTGTAAATATGTGCTGATATTCGAATGCCTTTTCTTACGAGAACGATTACTACTACTACTATTTATTGCAATATATACCTACACTGTCCTAATACCTCCTAAAGTGATGCATATGGATCACACTGATTGTGAGTACTGGTCTTAATACACTAGAACTGCTGTGATCTAAATTTCAAGATGATATTGTAATAAACTTCGAGTACAAACACAGCTCTCATATTTAGTGTCATCTAAATTCTGCAGTT